>ULMZ01011908.1_pt1 | contig 35412 bp, 27 predicted proteins | sample 1951791 | NCBI WGS metagenome assembly ULMZ01 (sample SAMEA4835564, study PRJEB28245) | human gut metagenome | biome: gut microbiome; material: fecal sample | place: Denmark | collected 2008 | reverse complement strand
CGATGCCCGTGCCGTGGCTGTGCTCAACAAAACCGACCTGATCGGCAATGAAGAGCAACTGCAATCGCTCATTGACAGCACCCTGACGGCCATCGCCCCCATCAGCACCCTCGTGGCCATCTCCGCAGCCACCCAACCCGGCGTCCCCGCCCTCCGCACTCTCCTCCCCTCCCTCTTCTCCCTCACTCCCAACATCAACGTGCGCCAAAAAAATGGGCAGACAGCACCAGCGTCTAACGGCGGCGTCTTTACACAAGCCCTGCTCAACGACGACCAGACCGTCATTGTCACCAACGCACGCCACTATCAGGCCCTGCTTGCGGCGTCCGCATCCCTGCAGCGCGTGATCGGCGGCCTGCGCGCCAACCTTTCGGGCGACCTCGTGGCCCAGGACGTCCGCGAAACTCTCCACCACCTATCCTCCATCACCGGCGTCATCACCACCCCCGACATCCTCGCCACCATCTTCTCCCGCTTCTGCATCGGTAAGTAACTATCTGATTATAAAGCAGTTAAAATACTAATAATAACAAGTAACGCCCAAAACCAGGGCGTTATTTTTTTCGCCGTATTGGGCATTTCAGGGGCTTTTTTAGCCGTTTGTGTATCTTTTTTCGCTTTTTCATTTGTACGTCGGCTCATTTTCCCGAGGTGTGGACGACGATTGCACACCATTGCACATGGTTGCACTCTCTTGCACACTTTTAACAGAAATAACTCAAAAATGAGAATATGAGCAGTACAATTGAATTTCAGAAAGTCTGTGAATTTTGCGGAGCATCATTCACAGCCCGCAAAAGCTCGACTCGCTATTGCAGCAAGCGATGTGCCGAGCACGCTTACAAGCAAAGGAAGCGAGAGGAACACGTAGCATCGACACAGAAAGCAATCAGCGAATCATCGACCAACGTCGAAATTCCTCTACGAGATTTCTTATCCCCTACCCAATGCGCCAAACTTTTGGGGATATGTCGGAGAACCGTTTATTATTATCTTGAGAGCAATCACATTCCCTGTATTCAATTCAAAGGACGTACCAGAATCAGACGTGCAGATATTGAAGCTCTCTTTGATAATGCCTCCGAGTATGTGATGAGAAAGAAGCAGGAAGTAAAACCTATCACTGAGTTCTACACTTCCAAGGAAGTGATGGAGAAGTTCGGCATAGGCAATGCGTGGCTTTACAAGATGGCTTCCAAACACAATATTCCCAAGACTACCTCACGGGGGAAGACGCTCTGGAGCAAGAAGCATATCGACAGAGTATTCGGCAAGCCGGTCAAGGATGAAGTGAACAAAGAGGAATGGTACACCGTCGATGAGGTCTGTGCCAAATTCGGCATGAAGAAGGATGCCCTGTATCGAATGGTCTCCGAACTGAAAATCACTAAGCAGAAAATCCGGAATGTTGTCCATTATTTCCGACGTGAGATTGATGCGGCTATGGGCATCAACCCCGAACTTGCAGCCGAATATTACTCTATGCCGGAAGCTATGGGCGCATACGGCATGACACGAGACCAGATTTCCTACTACGTCCGTACATATAATGTTCCTCGAATCTATCGTGACAGCCGGGTATATATCGAACGCAAGAGCCTCGACAAAGTACTTGGATCTCCTAAAATAGAATAAAAACCGGTGCGTATTACGCCATGCGCCGCACTGCATTGGCGCACCGTCTGATTACCAATTAGTTTTGCAGCAATTTCTAAATCAAGTAACTCGAAAGAATATGATTAAAAACACTGTCCCCTCAGTAAATGTGCGCACAGCCAAGATGACGAAAGGAAGACTTTCGGTCTATCTGGATTTCTATCCGGCTGTCCGCAATCCGCAAACCAACAGGAACACGCGCCGCGAGTATCTCGGTTTCTATATCTATGAGAATCCGACCACGCAGTTCCAGAAAGAGTATAACGAATCCATACTCAACAGAGTAGAGCTGATACGTTGCCGCCGTCAGGAGCAGCTTATCAACAGCGAATTCGGATTTCTCGACCGCGAGACTCCGAATCTTGACTTCCTCGCATACTTCGAGAGGAAGTGCAAAGGCAGACATCAGAAATGGAACTGTTCCTATCTGCATTTCCGTCAGTTTACCAAGGGCAGCTGCACATTCGGCGAAATTACTGTGGATTTCTGCAACAGATTCCGCTCGTACCTTCTTGAAGCGCATCAGATCCGCCACCCAAAGCAGAAAGTGAACCGCAACTCGGCGGCCGGTTACTTTTCTCTCTTCCGTGCCTTACTGAAGGAAGCCCACAAGGAACGTCTCCTGAAAGAGAATCTCAACGACTATCTGGATCAAATCGACTATGAGGAGGTCAAAAAAGAGTTCCTGACTGTCGATGAAGTGAAGAAGCTGGCTGCCACCGAATGTCGTTGGCCCGGTCTCAAACGTGCATCGCTGTTCTCCATTCTTACCGGATTGCGTATCAGTGACATCCTCAATCTCAAATGGGAAGATATACGACAGGATGCTGACGGCGGGATTTCCATGTTCATCCGCATTCAAAAGACGAAGAAAGAATCATGCCATCCGCTAAGCCCCGAAATGCTTGCTCTGTGCGGCGAGCCCGGCACGGGCAAAGTGTTCAAGGATTTTCAGCGGCACATGGCTCAAAGACCTCTGAAAGAATGGCTGAAAGCCGCCGGAATAACCAAACGCATAACCTTCCACCGATTCCGCGATACATTTGCCACCTTGCAGCTCGCAGCCGGAACTGACATTTTCACTGTCAGCAAACTTCTTGACCATGCCCACGTCACTACCACGCAGATTTACGCCAAACTTCTGCCGTCTGCCAAACGAGTAACCACCGACCGAATCTCGCTCAAATAAGCGTCTAACATACTCTCTCGCTCCGATGAAAGAAGCTATTCATACAGCTCCTTTCATCGGAGTTTTTTAATGATTTTTTGATATATAAATAAAATCCACAATCATAAAAATTCTTACATTTTGTAGCTTTTATTTATATAGTTAAATTTGCCATCTTGCTCGCATAAACCATGATAAATCAATATTTTAACTATATAAATATTATCCCTTTTCTTAATAAACTTTAACTATCGGAAGCGTCTCTTGTTTTCGATTGTTTTCCGGGTATATCTTTGCATAAACAATCGCAAAAATGCACATATTATGAATCATAAATTATTTTATTCTCTCCGATTTTTGGCATGTCTGATTTTCATGGCATGTGCAATCACTTCCGGCATCAGCATGTCGGAAAAAGGCACTTCGACAATCGTAACTATACTGTCTGTTATTCTCATCTTCATACTGCTGCTCACCGGCGGTTGGATTACCGAGTGCAGTGTGAGGTATCTGATTTATCCCTGGGTGAGAAACATCAGCCGCAAATGGGATAGTCGTGGCAAGAAACATAAACCGACTGTACTTCCTCCGATCTTCAAGGAGATTGAGGAATATACCAAAGAGACATTCCATTTAATTCTCACTCCCGAAGAAATTGACAATCTCGTTGTTTCGATGAAATACTTCGCTATAGACTTTGAATCAAAACAACGCCCAGCAGCGGTCAATAGGGCTATTCACCGTATCAGCACGCTCGACCTTCATCACTTTGGCTGGAATATAGGCAAGCGGTTGAAGAAGGATAATACAGGAATTGCCCATTTTCTCAAAACACAATTTCCAGTTGTATTCAAAAACTCTACAGAGGCATCCATGAAGAAGAAGCTAAAGTCGGAAGATGGACGATTCATGATTGATATTGTGGAGCTGGATCGACACCTGACACCGGTCAATCTTGACAAGATGATAAACAGTCAGGCATAGCATTAGGTTAAAGCCGGTTAAAGTCCGGTGCGAACCGCATACTCCTCCGCACTTCTACAGCGCACTCTGGCGCACCGTCAATTACACCACTACTTTTGCACCATAATTTCAAAACGCTGATATTTATGACTCAATTTACTTTCGAGATGCTGCCTCAAATGATAGGAGCACTCATGGAGGAGATAAAAAGCCTTCGACGAGATTTTGACGAATGGCGGTGCAAATCGTCTCCGAGCTTGCCTCAGGAAGAGAGGCTAATCGGAATAGAAGAAGCTGCTGCTCTTCTAAACCTATCCACGGATACTGTATATAAATGGGTCCGCGCCGGAAAGATTCCATATTATAAGCCCGGCAAAATGCTGGAATTCCGTCCGTCGGAATTGATGGAGTATCAAAAACGAAGCCGTAACGACCGGTCGAAGACTACCTGTGAGCTGCTAAAAGAGCTGTCGGCAGATGTTCGCCGCAAGCCCAAGTCATTCGGAAATATTGGAATGTGATATGGCTGAAAGTAATCTTACCACACTCGCCATCGGCAATGCACTTGCACGTTCCGCCGAAGGAATTACCAAGGAGAGTTTCCCTCTGCACGTTTTTCCACAGAAAATGCAGAAACTCATACTCCATCTTGTGAAGCAGCGGAATTTCAAACTGGAGTTCGTGGCAAGCTGCATGATGACGGCAGCCGCAGCTGCTATTGGCAATGCCCGTAGGATTCGCTCGCGCGAAGGCTGGGAGGTCGCTCCTATGTTTTACATGATACTCGTTGGAAGGCCCGGCATCGGCAAAACACCTCCGTTGGAGTTTGCCTTCCGACCACTCTGTGATATCGACCGTGAGCGGGAAAAGATATACGCTGAGCAATACAAGGAATACCTGACGATGAAGGCCGAATATGAGAAGTCAAAATCCGGTGGTGAGCCTCCGGCTGAACCGATATTGATCAGAACGCTGATTTCAGACTTCACTCAGGAAGCTATGGTCAAGCTACATGCCAATAACTTCAGAGGTCTATGTGTGAAATATGACGAGATAATCGGATTCTTCCGCACGGCAGACCGATACAACACCAGTTCGCTGATTACCGACATGCTGTCAATTTTCACCAATGGACAACTGATTAATTCCAGAAAAGAACAGACATGCTCCCTCTCAATAGAGTATCCTTGTGTCAGTCTTATCGGTACGACTCAGGCGACCATGCTTCCGGAGTTTGCCAAGCAGAATCTCATGAAGAACGGCTTTATTGACCGCTTCATATTCGTAAGAGCCGAAGATAACACAATCCCGTTGTGGTCTAAAACAGCCCCTTCAAAAGATGACCGTTACAATCCGGAAAGTGTATGGAAAGAAATAATCGACCGACTGATGACACTTACCCCGGACGCTGATAACAACAACGGCGAGTATAGATCCCGAATCATAAAACTCACCGAAACGGCATCCGAACGATTCGTGGACTGGCATAATGAATTTGCGAGGCTACAGAATGAGATTGAAGATGAAACGCTTCTCAACACCAGAACAGCCAAATGGGATTATCAGGTACCAAGAATGGCACTTGTAATACAGCTACTCGCCTGGGCCTGTTACGAATCAGACAGCGAGGTGGTTTCGCTTGAAGCAATGGAGGCAGCCATCAAACTCAACTCATACTTCGAGACATGCTATGATGATCTGGAGCCATATCTGTCTCAAAACAGATTGAGTGGTGCCAAAGCTGAATTTATCAAAGCACTTCCGGACGAGTTCCAGACATGCGAGGCGATAGCAATAGGCAAAAGATTCGGCATGAGCGAAAGTACGATCAAACACGACCTTCCGAAGTTCACTAAAAGTGGTTACATCGTTTGCCTCTCCAAAGGGAAATACAGAAAGATTAATAACTGATTGCACGTTGCACGTCTGCATCTTTGCACTTGCTCTGCCCTTCCGGTATGTGCATGATGTGCAATGTGTAAAATGCAAATCATCACAATTAGAGATGTCGGAACATAGATTTCATTTGCGAAAGTATTTTACCGGTAGTAAAGTCCGTTGTCCGGATTGTGGTCATAAGTCGTTCAATCTTTATATCGACAGCCTTGGAGAAGTAGTATTTCCGGAGGATGTAGGCTGGTGCGACCGTCCGAGCTGTCATAGTCAACATGACCATTCTCCTACCCGATATTTTCAGGAACACCCGGAAAAGCGACCTAAGGATTATTGCGACAACCGTTTGTATCCAATTCATTCTCTCCCATTAAAAAAGATTGAACCAAAGCCTATTATGTTCATGCCGAAGGAGCTGATGGAGCAAACACTAAAGGGTTACGAGAGCAACCCACTCTTCACATTCCTATGTTCGAAAGTTGGTGAAGAAAAAGTTAGTCATGCTTTCACCCTTTATAAAATCGGAACAGCCCGGCTGTGGAATAGCTCTACTATCTTCTGGCAAATTGACCTCGACGGAAGAATCAGAACCGGCAAGATTATCAAATACGGAACTGACGGTCATCGCGTGAAAACTGCCAAAGGTAGCATGATCAGCTGGACTCACTCTCTATGGCGGGACAAGCCGACGGATTTTCAAATCACTCAGTGTTTCTTTGGCGAACATCTATTGCCAGGCAATCCTGAATCGACGATTATGGTTGTGGAGTCTGAGAAATCGGCGCTGATTGGCTTCATGTTTTTCCCCGAATTCCTATGGTTAGCGAGCGGTGGCAACAATGGTTGTTTCAACCCACAAGCCTCAAAGGTTTTGTCCGGTCGAAAAGTAATTCTTGTTCCGGATCTGAACATGGAAAAGAATTGGAATGTCAAGGCGACAATGCTTGCGGAAGTTGGTGCCGATGTTTCGATTTTCGACATGGCGCAGCTCAATCCTACGTCTCAAGATAGAGATAAAGGTTTGGACATTGCCGACTTCATTCTTAGCGCGACGCCATCAAGCCGAGAAGCGATGTTCCGAGAGTTTGAAGAAATCAAACGTTACTGGCGTGAGAATAATCCTGAGCTATATGAGAACTTCATGAAATTCTATACCGATTTTGATTGCGAACTGGTTTCTATCCGACCTATGACCGAAGAAGAACTTGCCAGGTATGGCAAACCACAAACAAGCGACAGTGCTAACACACATATCTAATGATAGGGAAAACGATAAGTCTAAGTAAGCACAGTTTCTTGGATAATGGCGGACTTCTCCGATTCGGCAACAAAGTAGGCTTCGGACAGGCAATTAAAGAACGTAACAGGTCTCCACCATGCGGCAATTGCCAAGTCGCTTTTACCATTTCCAAAATGATATGAACCTCTTATAATTTTATGATATACCACCTATTAAATTTACAAATCGTTTTATGATTAAAAGCAAGAAGAACCATCAAATCCCACACACCGAAGAATGGAGTGTGTGGCTCACTCCCGAGATGCTGAACCATCTCACAGAACCGACTAAGTTCAAGGCATCGAAACTTGATGCTTATCTCAATCTTCTGGAAGATGCTGCGGTAGCAAAAGCCACTTATGAGTCTGCCGATGGACAGACCAACAGTCCGGAAGCCGGCCAACTCGTAATATCTATCACCAATCTGGCTAAACGCTGGCACTGGTCCCGTGATACCGTACGAAAATTCCTCGATCAGCTAGAGGGTCTCGGGATGCTGTCAAAGTCCAGAATTGAACGTCGCACACTCGTCACCATGACTGTAGATTGTGGCGATGCCAAACATTCGACCGCCTATGGAAAAACTCCGGTTCCATTCAAGATGCCGCAGCATCTTGCTGTCAAGATGGATGAATGGCTAAGCTACATCATTGACGAGTCCGAACTCGTTAATGCAATCGAAGAGACAGTTACTTCTTTCGACCGTACAAACGAGGATACTTATGCGGAAAAAGTAATAGCACTGCAATACTCTCTGATTCGACAACTGATTTCGAGATGGTATGTGGACGCGCCTGCCATTCCCGAAGTGGCCGATCACTATAGCTTTGGCTGCCTTGAACACATCTTCACGGTATGTCTGTCCGGCAACTGGTTGGAGTGGCTGAAATTTCTCGTCACCTACATCCCCGGTCTCAATCGAGGATTTTACCTAGCCGACTACACCACAACCCCTGCCTATGTAAAAGACGCACGATATGCGCTCTATGGGCTATTCATCCATTTGAAGGTCGATTTCATCATCAGCTGCCTCTAAAATGCGCCTGAGCTTGCCCTTGTAACCGTCGATGACAAGGAAGTCTTATAAGTCCATTCTGACCTCTGAGACGTGTGTTTTACATCTCTCCGTGGATAATCCGGACAGAGTTCACTGGATTACGTTAAGGTTGGCTTTTAGACAACGCGCTTGCGCGAGTTGCCGCATTATTGAATGGCGGAGGAGCCTACTTCCCCCCTTTGATTAAAAATCGTCGGGGAGTTGCCGCATCGGCAGGCCAATCAAGAGCAAGCTCAGGCAATTTTATCAATATGTTTAACCCTTATAATTCAATCAAATGGCCAGACAGGTATTAGATTGCAGCCCGTCAGCGGGTATTACCACAAACCAGTCGAACGAACATCAGAGACGGTGGTCGGAAAAGAACTGGGAACGAGCAGCCAGGAATGGCAATTATGATATAACCCGTGCTCATCTCAACTTTGAGATTGCAAAGGGTGGCATTGTTCAACCGATCGACACCTCCAAAAGCATCCCTAATAGGATGCGCGAGACACTGAGGGCTCGTGGAATCGCCGACCCGAATGAAGAGATGAAACGCAAAGGCAAGCAGCCCAATCGTCGCACCGTTGTCAACATAATCTTCGGAGGAAGCCGCGACCGTATGCACGAGCTGGCATTCGGAAATCAGACAGTTAATCTGGAACATGGAGCGGACAATTCTCATATCAATCGCTGTAAAGACATCGAGGATTGGGCAAAGGATATTTACAGATTCGCCTGCGACAAATGGGGCGAAGACAACATCGTTGGATTCTATGTCCACCTCGATGAGAAAAATCCGCATATTCACTGCACCTTGTTGCCTATTACACAGCAGAATAAGTTTTCATATAAGGAGCTGTTTGCAGGATCTGACAAGAACGCTTTTCGTGAACGGACCATTCAGCTTCACAATGAGCTGGCTGTGGTCAACGAGAAATGGGGACTTGGACGAGGATTCAGCAAAACCGTGACCGGAGCCCGGCATCGTTCAACGGAGGAATATCGCGCAGAACTCCACAAGGAGTGTAACGACCTGGGAACTGAGATAGCTGAAAAGCATGAGACTTTACGGAAGCTGTATGCGGATATCCGTAAGGCAGAGAAACGCTGCAAGGGTCTCACCACAATGATCAGCAACCTTGAGGCACGTGAGACAGACCTCACCTCCGAGATAGCGCAGCTTGAGGCTGACATCGAATCGGGAGCGGGCGATGCAGCCGACCTTCGTCGCCGAATCGCCGGGCTTGAGGACCAGCTGAGAATCACCTCTTCGTCACTTGCAGACAAGCGACACAAACTCAAGACTGCAGACCGGCAACTGGCACAGCTTCAGGAAGAACTGGAAGCTGTCAACGAAAAGCGTGCCAATGCGCAAAGTGACTATCTCAAATTCACCGACAAGAACCAGGAACAAATGCGTATGAGACTGACGGATGCCGTGTTCGGCAGGTCGGTTGTCGGTATGCGCTCGTTGCTGGCTGCCATGACGCCGGAGCAGAAAGCGGGATTCGACGGGAAATTTCTCATGGCAATGGCGGAGAAACCAAACGAGATATTGAAGTGTGCGATGTATCTCTTCGCCGGATATCTCGACGGAGCAACACAATTCGCCCAGTCATGTGGCGGCGGAGGCACCTCTTCCGACCTTCCATGGGGACGCAATCCGGATGAAGATGACCGCCGCTTCGCCTATCGCTGCATGATGCAAGCGCACAAGATGCTCAAACCTCCAGCCCCCAAGCGCAGCATGACCGGCCGACGGTGAAAATTTATTGCAGCCCAATAAAACTTTCCAATACGTCAATATTATAGAAAAAGAGGACCGCGTTCTGCTGAGAATTTAACTGGCTGATAATATGAAGTGATTCTTCATTGCTATCCAATTATAGTTTTATTGTTAGGCAGGTTGCGTTGTCATCAAAGTTGTCGTTTCTGGATTTCAGCTCTACAATCAGGTTGTCCGTCCAACGGATGGGTAGATTAACCGATTTGTGAAGGCCATCGGTGCAAAGAAGAAGTTTGTCATCCGGTTGGAGAACAAGTTCCTTCATCTCTATAGGGTCAAGTTTGATATTGCCCATTATTGAGCGCGTGACGATATGGGAATATTTTTCTATATCTTCTGCTTTCAGAGCCTTCACCTTAGCCAAGTCCCTAACCATGGAATGGTCTTCCGTGCAATAACATTCAACGCTATTTCGGTAAAGGTAAATTCTGCAATCGCCAAACCATGAGAAATAAGCTTTAGCACCGTCAATCACGACACAGCACATACAGGCCCCCATGTTTTTACATGCAAGCGCAAGTTTCTTTAAAGCTAATGATTCATTGGCATATAGGATTGCATCAACAATCAATTCGGGAATTGTAGCTTTGTCCCAGTACATCGTTATGCTCTCCACTATGGATTCCGCAACAATCTTACTGGCAACGTCTCCATGGTCATATCCCCCCATGCCGTCGCAGACAACAAAGACCCCGGCTTCATCGCCTATCTTTTGATAGGCGATGAAGTCTTGATTCTCTATCCTGTTCCCGATGGAAGTAAATGTCTCTACTCTAATCATTTTACAGCTTGGATAGTGTCGCCACCATGTTTTGTTACACGCGGACGAATCTGGATTTTAACCGGGCGTATCGTAAAAGCCTTGTCAGTCGCTTTGGTTGCCCAGACGTACGCTTCTCCAGAACCTAACTGGGCCATGTCATTAGCTGTAAGGTTACTGAGAGAAGTAATAGTCTTCTGCACATGTTTCAGCCATTGCGGAGAGTTGAAACGATGAAGAATAACCATTGAACTGAGTTCAATGATTTCCGTCGGCAGGCTCATAGGATCTTGACTTGCTATCATCACGGATACACCTTTATGGCGCATTTCTCGGATTGCCGTTGATATAGAGCCTACGAGGTCTTTGTTGTTCATGTACTTGTGAGCTTCGTCAAAGACAATGAACTTGTTGAAGCGATGACCATCAACCTCAAGCACGCTGGAGAATATGTTGAGCATTACGACAAAGAGTCCGAGAGCTTCGTCTTTCTGGATGAACTCATCGCGAAGGTCGACTATTATCAGTCGGCCGGGACGAAGGAAACGCTGAAGTTTCTCGCCGTCAAGGATATATTCCTCGGCAAAGCTAACACGCATCTCTGCCAATTCTTTTTGACTGGTAGAAAGATTGTTGTTCGCCTTGATGCCGCGACGGATGTTCTTAAGCGAAAGGTCATTTCTGATCTGGCGCATAATCTGGGTTAGGACACGCAGGTATGCTGAATCATTCCCCATAGCACCGAGAAGGAACATCCAGTCTTTCACTTGAAGTTCGCTGGAGTCGAATGCGATTGGATGCACTTCGACATTTGGATACTCGGTTTTACGCTGCTCCACTTTGCTTGCCGGAGTCAGAAGTACAATATCCTCTATAGATCCGGCTTCGGCACCATACACTTCCTTAAGACGCGACAACTGGGCTGCCTCATCATTCGGGAAAGTCATTGAGGTGAATTCCGGAGCGTAATCCATACTGTCGCTGTAATGGAATATTACTCCAGCCATAGGAGCAGGAAGCTTGTTGACGTTGCTGAATTGCTTCATTACCATTTCAATCACGCTGCCGATGGTGTAGCTCTTGCCGGCACCTTGAACTCCAAATAGGCTGAAGGTGTTGCATCCGTCAAGATCAATGCCCACAAGACGGTTGACCGTTACCATTTTGCCGAGGATGCCGAATTGTGATGACAACTCGTTTTTACCGAGAAGAACATCGCATTTAGGTTCTTGGTAGTTCTCATCTATAATGGGCATTGCAGGAATACCTGGCTCCGGAGAAACTGATGTCGGTTTTTCCAAAGATTGTGATTGTGGCGTTTCAGGCTTTTCAACCGTTGGCGTCGTGACATTAGGTTCGACTAGAACACCAGGTTCGACTGGAACGACCAATTCTACTTGGGGCTCAACATGTGGAACAATATCGGGCTCAATGCTGGGGGCATCCACTGGTTTAATCTCCGGAATAACGACCAAATCAACCTTCGTCTCATCGTCGATTGAATCCTTTATCAGTGCGGATTTTCGCTGTTGGTCACGCCGGCGGGACATCATCGTGTCTTTGCGGTTAGGCTCAAAGAAACTTATGAATTCCTCGTCTTCTTGAGATTCGTTCAGACGCTGGGTGTCGAGAGACGCAGTAGGCGACAGAATATCCTGAATCACAGTCTCTCCCATTGAATAGAATGTTGTCTTACCCCAGCAGGATTTGTCCTGTTTCTTCTTCTGGGAGAAGTTGTAGATGATTCCTAGGCGTTTGAATTCTAGCTCATAGTCATTGCCAAGCTCCGACAGGAAACTCAGATATTCATGAGCCACCTCTTTGTTGAGAACATTATAGCGAGATGCCCTCTTGATATAGAAATTCAGGAAGTCTGCAAGTTCTAATGTTTTCAGCTCGCGGTCAAGGCGATCCTTAAAGCTGTCGATAACTTCGAAATGCTTTCTAAGAGCCTCTATAGTATTTTCTATCTGGTGCATCATCTTCTCTTCGAGAGCCTCCCGTTCAGGGTCGCTCAACGATTTACGGCACTTGATTTCAATTACCGTGAAGATAATTTTACGATTTTCTATGTCTATGTTAACCAAAAGGTTGTCGGCGCGTTCCTTTGTCTCCGAGTCAAGACCCTCAAAGAGATCTTTATGAAGGTCGATAGGAATCAGGAAGGCTTCCTCCATAAGATGTTTCTTGGCGAGGAAGCGCTTTGTGAGTGTTGTACCGAGTACTTCAAAAGCCTTATTCTGTGTGGAATTGGCTTGCATCACAAGCGAGCTGCTGACGGTTCTGACATCTTCGAGGAGTGACATAAACATCTCCTTATCCTCGATTGAAACGCCAAATTCCTTGAACATAGGAGCCATAAGTCCTACGACTTCGCTTGTTGGGCGTGTCGTGAGGAAAGACGATACCGAATTCTGTTCCTGACCGGGGACATAATCCAGCAGGTATGGAATTTCACCATCCTTTTCAACGGGAAGGTCGTAAAACTCCGGACCCATGTTCTTGTCGAAGGTGACAACCCAATCCGACACTTCATGCACGAAGTTTAGGAACATGGCATCGGCATTGTTGAGAGACAGTGATGTCCCAACAATAGATTTGTCGCTTGTAGATGAGAGTGTGCGGCCCAAGAAATACTGTATGCCGCTAAATAGCTTTACACTCTCATTGGCAAAAGGAGTTACAGTCTCGGGCATCGGATTGTTGGAGAAGAATCTGCTCCAGATAATACCATCACTATTGCGCTCTTCCGTGATGTTGCTCTTGAAAAAAGTGCCATTTAGGAAGAACGAGCGTGCTTGCTTCTCTCCGCGCACTGGTTTTGTAGCAACACTGAAAGGATTTACAAGGAACGAGATGTGAGCCTGATACTTGGAGTGTTCAGCAATGAACTGATTAATACTATTGATGGAGAAACGCATTTTTGGGAAAAGGCGGTTTCTCGATACCTGAGTAAAAGCTTCGGCTCCCTCGGCGACTGTACTATTGGGGTTCATCATCTCTCGGAGTGCTGCACCAGGTTGAATCAGCCGGTCATCGGCAAAAAGTCGGATTTCATACTCGTATTCATCACGGGGATGAGATCTTTCCAGAGCTACCAAAGCGTCTGCAAAGACGTTGGCATCCCCGGCATTGAAGAGGTTGATAACCAGCTTGCGCGAATACGGGTGTGATTTCACAAAATTCTCCAGGTGGCGCTTAACCAGACTAAACGTCACGTCGCTATCTATCTGCTTGTCTCTGGAGATATTCAGCAGTGAAGAAACGTACGATTTCAGTTGACGGTTCTCCGAAGAGAAATCGTTCTTCTCCGATTCTTCGGTCAAGGCATAGAATCCCCACCCGAAAGTCAGTTCACCGATATATTGATATATGTTCATGGCACCTTCAGTCAGCACAATAGGTGCAACCTCAAGAGCAAGTTCTCCCATGAAAAGCTTGTCAAGCTTGCGGTACCACTGTTTACTAAGATTTGGATCTTCGAGTGTGCGAGCTTCCCAATCCTTGTAAAGATGGAAAAGGTTGCACATCCACGCAAGTCGCATCGGATGGAATGGAGGAATGAACTTCACATTCGATATTGAGCCGTCGGGCATCTCTACTTTAACGAGAACTGTGTCAAGATTGGGTATGGCTGTAACGGCCTGTTCATCCATTGCCGATCCTATAAGGGATTCTTCCCACTGAGTATAAGCATAGATATATTCCTCAACCTTATCGCAATGTTGATACAGCGGGAATGTGGCGACAACACCACTTTCAGCAGCAGCTGACTCTTGAATCAGCTGGAATACTTCCTTACGGAGCTTTAGCAGTTCTTCTGCAACTAATATGCAAACACATAATATATCTGATAATTAGTGATATACAATATTTACTAATGATATTTGCACGGCATTTGCACAACGAGGATGGAAATTGCTTTTGAAAATTCATCTTCGTTCATGCTCATTCACACCATCAAACGCATTAAGACAATTTAACGGCAGTGCATCCATTAGGTCAGAGTATAACAAGAAAAAATTCACTGCTCACTGAACTTTTTGAAACAACCGGGCGTTTGGAAATTTGTGAAGGTATTCCGGCAATTTGATTTGCTGTATGCTTCGTGCATTGCTTGTGGAATTAGATTCCCAGTAGCAATGATTGTCTCATGGCTCTATATTTTTTAGAGAGACCGGGCGATTTTCAAGGGACACACGACATATATGCACTTCAATAGGTTTAGCGGAGTGACAAACCTCCATCTTCGTTTCGAGGGAATGGAAGGCTCTGCCGAGACAACCTTATGACCGATTATGGACCTATTCACAATTCAAATGCCCACGATTGGGCAATTTTTAACATTTAGGCTCGTTCTGGAGCCGGAAAACTATTGCACAGCCTTGAAAAAAGGATGAACTTTGCACTCGAAATCCATGCCTGATGGATTCCAATACAAGAAAGAGCTCCGTAGGCTGTGATGATTTGGAGATATGAAGTGTTTTTCGTATCTTTATTGTAACAAACGGCGGAAGAGCGACTGTCCGACACATTCAACCTAAACAATTGAACCGGAATGATGCCTCTGACTTCGCCATGCCTCCGTGCGTTACATTCGATTCAGGGCGATACGCCCCAACTATTTTATGAGAAAGCCGTATGCGGTATTACCCGCCGTTCCGACAACCACGCACTAAGGAAGCGCTGCTCAACGGAACGAAAATCTCAGTCCAGACGGCAACTGAGCTGTTTCTTACCGTGATTATCCTCGGAAATCGTCATGCTTCGGCATAGACGGCTTGACACTTGAGGTAGACTGTCGAAGATGGTCGTGCGCCGGATTTTGTGGATTTAGTGGCGGCGCACTCTGTCGGATAAGTGGACTTTCAATGCCGATAAAGTCAGAGGGCAATCGCGAGTAATGCGAAATGTTCGCACCCCCAATTTCACTTCTTAATGCATCGCATAATTGCGACTGCACCCTGCGTATATCCGCTTAACATTGGTGGATAGCCTCTATGCTGTGTCATCCCGATGCAGTGGAGGGGTAGCGCAGTCCATGTCTATGCCAGCTTATAAAGGTCGGCAGCCATCGCTGTTGTCTTTCTCAATCATAAGGAAGATACAGTACAACAGGGTTCCCGTCATACGCCACTCATTGCCGGACAACCCCGAGTGAAACGAGTGGAAAAACAGCAATTTCCAAACACCCCCACAAATGAATCTTTATTCACTTCTTCAGGCTGCGGAGGCTGACCCTTCCGCGCCCAATATCCTTGTAAGTGTTCCCCTTGCAGACCTGCGTCAGCTCGTAATCGACACAATCGACGCCACACGCGAGCGTCTGCTCCCCCTGTTCATGAAGGCCGAAGAAGACCGACTTCTAACCAAAAAGGAAGTATGCGTCCAACTCGGCATCGGCGAGACGTCCGTATGGAATCTCACCAAACGCGGCAAGCTAACGCCCATAAAAGTCAACAATAGCACCCGCTACCGTCAGAGTGAGGTGACAGCAATCCTCAACTCAAAATCATGCTGATTCTATGGAATATCCATCAAAATCTATCGACCCGATGCTCGTACTCGGCAAGGCTGTTGACATGAGCGTGAAGATGAAAGGCGGCGATTTTCCGTTGGGTGCCATGCCGTTGAAGATTCAGCGTATCATCCGCGAGGCAAATGAGTGCTATGGTTTTCCTGTGGATTATCTCGCAGGGGCCATGCTTGTGGTTCTCGGACTTGGTATCGGCAACACCCATTTCGCCCGGCTAAAAGGGAAATGGGACGAGAGCGCCATTCTTTTCATGGCTCTTGTCGGCTGTCCCGGAGCCTGCAAGTCGCATCCACTCAACTTTGCCATCCGTCCGTTCTCCGACCTCGACTGCAAGGCTACTCAGGAGTACGCCAAAGCGTATGCCGAGTATGAGCGTCAGAGGGAACTGCCGATGAGGGAGCGCACCGAGGCGCGTCCGGTGCCACCCGTCAACAAACGGTATCTTATTTCGGACGCTACGCCGGAGGCCATGTTGCAGATTCATTCTGAAAATCTGCGGGGCATCACGATGTGGAATGATGAGCTTGCAGGATGGTTCAAGAATTTCAGCCGCTACAACAAAGGCTCTGACGAGGAGTATTGGCTTAAACTCTTCAACGCGAACCCTACGTTCTCCGACCGCAAGGGTGTCAAGAACTCGGTCTATATCAGCCGTCCTTTTGTATCGGTTGTTGGCACAATCCAGAACGGGATACTCAATGAACTTGCACAGGGCAGTCGCTCCTCAAACGGTTTCATTGACCGTCTGCTGTTTGTCATTGCCAACAATCAGGACAAACAGCCGTGGAGCGACAAGGAGCCGACATTTGACATCGAGAAGGCATGGGCTGAGATTATTAGCAAATTTGTTGCCATGCCATATACAACTGACGAGAACGGATGTGTGTTAGCCGAGATTCTGCCGTTTGCCACCGATGCAAAAGCACGGCTCTATCAGTGGCAGCGGGAGAACACCGATGACTGTAACCGTGCCGAGAGTGATGCGCTGAAAGGCGTTTACAACAAATTCGATTTCCATGCAATCCGTTTTTGCCTGATACTCCAGATGGCTCGTTGGGCTTGCGGTGAGGCAGACAAGACTGAGATTGACCTCGTATCGGTGGAAAATGCCGTGTCGCTGGTCAACTACTTCAAGGCTACCGCCAAACGTGTGCAGGGAATCATCAGTGAAATGTCGCTGACCGAACAGCAGAAGTCTATACTTGATTCCCTCCCGCTTGAATTTTCCACCGAAATGGGATTGAAGGTCGCATCCGTCAACGGTATGGATGAACGGACTTTCAAGAATTTCCTGAAAGCCGGAGTAAGGAACAGTATTTTACGGCATGAACGCCACGGTGTGTATTCAAAAATTCGATAAAACCGCCTACACTTTTTTCACTTTCTGCACTTTCAATACCGAAAATGAAGAAAGTGAAAAAAGTGGGGAACAAAATTTAGATTGAATTATGAACGTACACAGATTCATTCTCCAGCCCTATAAAGGGGTTGGAAGCCGTCACTGTTGCCCTGCCTGTCATAAGAAGCGATGTTTCAGCCGGTATATAGACACCGAGAAACAAATCTCATTTCCCGACGATGTGGGCAGATGCGACCATGAGCAGAGCTGCGGCTATCAACTTACGCCAAAGGAATATTTCGAGCGTAATCCCCTGGCAAAGCCCCTGTACTGCGATTTCGCTACTCCGTCAGCATGGCGAGCCAAGCCGACCGAGCATCGAAAGCAGACATCCTTCATCGCGGCAGAGACTGTTTCACAGACTCTGCACGGATATGAGAAGAACAATCTCTATCTGTTCCTCCGCTCCAAGTTCGGAGCAGAGGACGCGCTCCGACTAATGAAGGATTATCGCGTAGGCACATCGAAACACTGGCCGGGGTCATGCGTGTTCTGGCAGACCGATGCCAATGTAGACACCCGCACAGGAAAGGTCATGCTCTATAATGCCGACAGCGGCAAGCGTGTCAAGGAGCCATTCAATCATGTGACATGGGTTCACTCATTACTTCGGTTGCCCGACTTCAACCTGCGTCAGTGTTTTTTCGGCGAACACCTTTTGCCGATGAACAGAGGCAAGCCGGTTGCCATAGTTGAGAGCGAAAAGACTGCAATCGTGGCATCATACTATCTGCCGGAATATGTGTGGCTGGCGACAGGAGGCAAACACGGTTGCTTCAATGCCGATACACTCAGTGTTCTCAAAGGTCATCAGGTTATCCTCTATCCCGATATTGGGGCGACTGACCAATGGCGGCAGAAACTGGGATTACTCCGCAGTCTCGGTATCGAGGCAAGCATCTTCAACTTCCTTGAAGATGTTGCCACCGATGATGAGCGGACAGCCGGACTCGACATAGCGGACTACCTGCTGCAAATCGAGCCTGACCAAGCAATCCTGCAATCGATGATACGCCGTAACCCGATTTTGCAGAAACTCATTGATGACCTGCAATGCACACTCGTATCAGTTGAACGGTACAATCCGGATACTGATGCTATTCACAAAACCTCAAAAATTGAAAACAATGACATCAAAGAAAACTCCGTCAACAACCGCATCCAAGTCAACCAAGTTGACAGATGCACCCCAAACCACAGTATCAACCCTCAATCCTGATAACTCTATGAAATCAGATAACCCAACCAACCCTATCATTGCTGTAAACAGTGACAACTCTGTCAACAGCACCACTCCTGCCAACACGGATAATCTGTTCGACAACGAGCAGACGGCAACCGAGGCAACAGCCGTAACCCACACTACCGAGCCACCGAAGCAACAGCGCATCGGCAAGCAGCAGCGCAAATCGGATTTCGCCGAGTTCAAGGCTACGTTCCTTACTCCGGCAAAGGTGGTGAACCGCCATCCGGTCAACATCGAGGACGACATCTGGGAGCAGCTTGAACGCATCGCCCGTATCCTCGGCGAGCGTGGCACCACCGTCGCCAGCTACATCAACGCTGTCCTTGTCGAGCATCTGAATCTCTATGCCGACGACATAGAAATCTGGCGTAAACTCTAATGTCTAACCCGACCGCAGGGAGCGGTTATCGTCAGCGCACAACTAATTCACGTCAGTGGGTTAGTTGGGGATGCAAGGGTATGTTTCGGGAGGTAAAAAATTACCATACCGAAACACCTCGCATCCCCGGCGGGACGCTCTCTGTTCCCTGCGGTCACCATCCCCAACTTCACAATGAGGAAATACAATCCTGACGCTCCGGGTGTAAAACTCCGCGGGCGACCAAAGAAAGAATCAAGTGATAAGCGAGACCGAAAAGTATCCGTGAATTTTACGGATACCGAGGAACGAGAGATAAAGGCTAAAGCCGCCAAAGCCGGAATAAGCATAGCAGAACTACTCCGTATAAGTGCTTTCAAGCTCTCGATTGTTGAACGCCTTACCGACTTCGAGCGTGAGGCGATACGCGAACTGATGTACCAAGGAAAGAATCTCAACGACCAAGTCCGGGCTTGTCAGGCCAACGCATGGCCCTCGACGAAGCGCAAAGCCGAGGCTTGTCTCGATGGAATCTTAGCCATTCTCAGTAAATTGAAAGTTCAAAATTCTACATTGTTATGATAGCAAAAATACTATGCAGCGGCGGTGCCGGTGATGTTGTGGGCTATGTCATGCGGGAGAAACACGATAAGGAAAAGTACACCGCCGACACATGGCGGCTGATAGATTCCGACGGCGTTTTCGGCGATGACTACCGCAGAATCGTGGACAGTTTCGACATCGGGGCGAGCCTGAACAAGCGGAAAAGCGACCCAATCGGACACATATCCGTTAGTTTCGACAAGGCTGACGCTCCACGCCTGACGGATGATTTCATGGTACGGCTCGCTCACGAATACATGAAGAAAATGGGCATAACCGACACGCAATATATAATAGTGCGCCACCTTGAAACCGAGTGTCCTCACTTCCATATCGTCTATAACCGCGTGAATCTTCATGGCAAATCCATTGACGAGCGCAACAATTTCAAGCGTAGCGCGGAGGCTACGAAGTCCATAAAAAAGAAATATGGACTCACTTTTTCGCCGAAAAAGAAGCAGTATGAAAATGCGATTGCTGAGATGAAGCCCAAGATTCAGGCGGCTATGTACCGCTGCAAGTCGTGGGACGAGTTCCGCCGTCGCCTCGCTCCGGCAGGGATAAACGTGGAGTTTTACAACGACCGCGACACCGGTAAGCCACAGGGCATACGATTCTCTGACGGCGAATTTACCTTCAACGGCTCGAAGATTGACCGCGCATTTTCCTTCGGGCGTCTTGACAAATTCTTTGCTAAGAACGCCGGAATCAGAGAAGCGCAGCCACAACGACCGGTTACAATTTCAGTCACCGCAAAGGTCAAAGAGACTCCGATTGCGAATGTAGTCGAGAATGTCATTGAGACCGGATGTCAGGCGTTAGGAGGCCTGTTCCAACTCGGTCCGACTGTTGACCCCGATGAGGAAGCCTTTATCCGTGCTATGAGAAAGAAACCAAAAAAGAAAAAAGGAAGATCAATTTGATTATGGCTGATATGTACTCAATCGTCAAGAAACAAGACGAGAAGATTGACGAACTTCTCAAAACCGCGAAAGAAAACAAGGATTTGCTCATGGACATAGACACACGGTTGATGTCCGAGCCATCGCAGACAACCACATCGGCATTGACTGTGCCGGAGAAAATCCAAGTGGAACTGCCTGCGAATATCGCCACGAAGGAAAACGTATTGGGAGCCGTGAATCAGGCTCTCAAAAATCAGACGGATTATATTATGGAGGGTTTTACCCGCCTATGCACCGATGTTTTTCCGAAGCAACTCGCGCCACAAGCCGGAACCCCTGCTCTCAGCGATGAGCAAATAGAGAGAATCGCACAGGCGGCAGCCGACAAAGCAGCGGACAAAGCCGTCAACAGGCGTTATGACAAACTTGACGCAATGGCAGACACCGCCATGCACCGTATCTACAATCTTGTCAAAGGCGCTCTATGGGCTGCAATCCCGAAATGGGCATATATAACTTTCGGGATTGCCGTTCTCGCCGCCGGCGGCTTCAGCTATGGCTTCTTTTATCAGCTCAACGAGAACTCCAAGCTGAAAGGTATAGAATGGCTCTATCGCTACGAGCGCGGTCTACACACAAACCCCAATGTTGTTATGCACCGTGAACGCCTTATGCTCCACGGCAAGCCCCATGAGGTTGACAGCCTGAAATCACTGATTCGCTATCACGAACAGCGTTTACAGGCCGACACCACCTTCTCTTACTATTCCCCCTCCAATCCCTAAACCAATCCAATGCCGCCGACAGCTCTTGCAGTTGTCGGTGGCATTTCTCTTTTAATCGGAGTAATACAAATATGTTTTTCAGCATATTGCATTGTCGGCTCAGATATTATCATTATTTTTGTAAATTGAGAGATAATAGCAATCTCGGCTCATGCAATGATTCTTACGCGACGGATAGGCATATCTATTAATAATGGTCTGACCCTGAATCGGACCAAGACACGCCGCACTCTCATCGTACCCAATCAGGCGATTGCAACCTACGTCACCCAGTGGACTTACGACAGCCACAACCGACTCATCGAGATGATTTATCCCGACGAGGAGAAGGTCACTTACTCCTACAACCTCGGAGGTCTTCTTGAAAAGGTTCGTGGAGAGAAGTCCTACGGCTATGACTACATCACCAAACTGGGCTATGACAAGTTCGAGCAGCGCAGCTATCTGAAGTATTGCAACGGTGCGGAGACATTCTACACTTACGACAATCGTCGTCGTCTGAGCAATCTTGCGGTCAATAGCGGAGGCGCATCCATTATGGACAACGCCTATACGTTTGATGCGGTCAGCAATGTCCTTTCGGTAGCCAACAACGCATCGCTCCCTGCCAACGGCAATGCCGGCGGTCAGATGTCGCACACCTATACTTATGACGGTCTATATCGTCTCGCCACCGCTACGGGTACTTACACCGGGGCCGACAACAAGTCCGCATCCTACACCCTCGCTATGGGCTACGACAATATGCACCGCATCAAGTCAAAGAGTCAGCATCTCACTCAGGACAACGTGCAGTTCAACGGCACTCTCAATGTCGGTTACGACCTCACTTATACCTACGGCTCGGAAGAAGGAAAGAAATTCCAGCTTGAAAGTGTAAAGGATGTTAATTATCGCACTGAGGAGACTCCCGAAGGTCAACAAATCGAGAACGGCCATGTTTACTCCTATGACAAGAACGGAAATCTTGTCTATGTAAACACCAACCGGGTTATGACTGACGGACATAGGGACAACAGCGTCGGAGAGCGCAAGCTCATCTGGGATGAGGAGAATCGTCTGCTTGCAGTTGACGACAACGGCTTCGTGTCCAACTACTGGTACGATGCCGACGGAGAGCGCACTGTCAAGACTTCGGGCGAAAGCGATCAGGTTTATGTCAACGGAGTATTCTCCGGCGGCTCGACCAATACCGCTAAATTCTCGCTCTATGTCAGCCCGTACCTCGTGGCCAATCAGGGCGGTCGCTACACCAAGCATATCTACGCAGGTTCGCAGAGAATAGTGTCCAAGGTCGGCGATTTCGCGTCCTACGGTTCTGACCCGCGCCGCATAGAGTATGCAGGTGCCAACACCGACGGCCTTTCGGTTGATTACAAGTCGAAGTATGCAGCCCAGCAACAGGTAATCAAGGACAACTACAAATTCTTTGATGTACCCTACAACGGCACCGACAATGATAACTATGCAGATGGTGAAGGTTTCTGCTGCAATGACGGCTCTATGGAGGCGGCGGTGGCAGAGGCTCGGAAGGCACAGACCCGCGCAGTTTCGCGGTCGTTCAAAGACCCCGACAACTACGAGAACTTGCAGTTCTTCTATCATCCCGACCATCTTGGCAGCTCCAGCTTTATCACTAATCTTGACGGTGAAGTGGTGCAGCACATTGAGTATGTCCCCTTCGGCGAAGTCTTCATAGAGGAGCGCAACAACGTATGGAACACACTTTACCTTTTCAACGCGAAGGAATTCGACGAAGAGACAGGTATGTACTACTACGGAGCCCGCTACTACGACCCACGTCTCAGTCTATGGATGTCAACAGATCCAATGCAAGAAAAGTATTCTCATATAAACACCTATTGTTATGCTTTTAATAACCCATTAAATTTTGTAGATTTACATGGTATGGAAGGTGTAAAATATGAAAGCGATAATGGTGATAAAATCATAGAATGTAATGTGGTCGTCTTAGTAGAAGAAAAGAAAAAGATTCCAAGTAACGCTACACCAAAAGAACGGGCTAAATTAGAACGCAAAAATGAAAAAATTGAGCGGAATAATCAAGCTCGTGTTCAAGAAATACGAGAAAAATTGAACGAGGTTTATGGCGATGCAAAAAATTCTAATGGTGAAATAGTTCAATTTATTTTCAATGTCATGCCATTAGAAATTGCAGACCCAAAACTTAGAAAAGTCCAAAGGGCTACGCAAATAGGTTACGAATTCGGATTAGAAGCCGACATGAACCCCAATGAAGGTCGTCTAGCATTTCAGAATGCCTTGGCAGTAGTCATTTCTCAAGCTGGAGCTGGTTCTGCTAAAGGTTCAGCTAGTGGATCTTTAGTTAAATTGAATGATATGGAAGCAATGACTATTTCACACGAAGTAGGTCATACTTTTGGGCTAAAAGATAATTATCCGCTTTCAACTGGTGGAATTATGGATTATCCTCCCGGTAGCCTTATACCTTCCGAAGTAGATGAAATCTGGGAAAAAGCTCACACTAAAAAAGGAACAAAAAAGTGAAATATTTCCTAGTCCTAATCGTATGTATGGTTATTGGTGTCGATATGACGGCCCAAGAGCCATCCGAATATGTAGTCTTTACCTTTGAGCGAAAGCTCAAAGGTAAAGACCTTGAATCCTATTATTGGATTGCGGAAGTAGACTCTATCCGTAATCTTAAGTTTCCTATAAACCCTCTATATATTGACTCTGTGTCTAATTTGAATTTAAATAGATGTATCGATAATGATACTATCAGTTGGCAAAATAATTATGATGGCGCCGATTCAAATTATATATCGACACTACAAGACTTCTTGAATTTAAACAAGCGCAACAGACGTAAAATTCAAGAAATAGCAACTAAATGGTATGATACAGCTTTAAGAGTCCCAGAAAAAGTCATCATATATGCTTTTCCTGTAAAAGGTTGTTTTTGTCAATGTTACCAAGTTTATCAATATGGAGGTTCTTCTGTCAGGGAATTTGAAGGACACGTTTTTATGCCATTATCCGGATTTAGTTATATTCCATCTTTTTGGGATAGAGAAGCTGGTAAGATTGTGCAATTCGCAAATTACATTTTTATTGATTTTACAAGGTTTACACCTTCTGTTTTCCAAGATCGTAGGAGATGCGAACCGATTGAAAAATGGTAATAAACGATTATTCTCTAATTATAGGGCAGTCTAACACAAAGTTAGGCTGCCCTATTTCAAATTAACAATTGATTAATAAGTTTATCTGAAAATATACTTCTTCCAACTTTAATAAGGACAAACCTTTTAAATGGCTAATATTTATACTGCATTAAATAAACTTTTGTGATATTGATTCCACAAAGATATTTCCGATGTTTTCAATATAGATTTGATTAAGGTCTATCGGTTGGCTGGCGTGTCCACCGATTATTTTGCTCATAAAGTCAACCTCCTCAATCATCAGGTCGTTGATGCTCTTGGTGAAATTCTTATAATGCCGAGAGCCTTGTATGAAAAGATTGAAAATAGCTTGTGCCGCATTTATTATACCGTAATTGTCCCTTAAATCATCCCGGACACTCTCAATCAGCGTAAAAATAATAGCATATCAAATTTACTGAAATGAATGATATATTATTAATTAGAATCAAAATTCATTGACTCGATAAAGATATTTCCGATATTCTCGACATAGACGCGGTTTAGGTCGAGAATGTTGTTTACACGGCCTCCGACTATGCGGCTCATGAAGTCTTGCTCCAGCTGCATCAGTTCGCCGACGTTTGATGTGAATTGGTCGTAGTGCTTGGAGCCTTGAATGAATAGATTGAAGATTGCCTGTGACGGGTTTTCGACACCGTAGTTGTCCCTTAAATCATCGCGGACACGCTCAAACGGGGTCTTGTATTTGTTATAGAAATCGGATACAGTAGCCTTGGATAATTTCTCCCTTTCATCAGCCGATAGAGCAAACACCGGGAAGAATAACTCGTCAAGTATGTTTGCGAAAAGAGTCTTTTTGTTTTTGAAATAGTACGCGATAGCACCCCTTGTCTGCTTGATTACCTTTTCAATATCGGAAATCGCGATTGCGTCCCAACTGCCGGTGGCAACCAGCGGATAACACTTTTTCAGTATATCCGACCTGTTTTTCAATGATTGTTCCCGATGTTTCGACATTACGCAAAAAGGGTATGGAGAAGCGTCGTATCTAACACGAGGGTTGTTGTGGAAGACCTGTAAGAAAGATACGGCGCAACCCCATACCCGTATGACGTATGGACTCGCGTTTCATATCTATCCGTCTTCTTACTAAAATTTTCCACACAAAATGCGGATAATGCAGAAAATGCAGAGGAAATTATGCTGTTATCAATTTTAGGTCGAAGAAGAAGATCCGGCTTTTCAAATCCTCATCGGCAGATATGCCAAACGCATCTTTCTCTCCTTGCTCGGTCTTATATAGAGGCTTAAAGCCGTTTTTCAGGTAGTAATGCAGAGTGGATTCGGTATTGTAGGCATCAACGAGCATATAGCGGCAAGCCGCCTTGTTGTTCTCATCGACAAACCAGTATTTGAGGACATCCATGAGCTGAGTGCCTATATTCAATCCATGCCCCTGAAAAGCCTTGTTCACACCGAGACGACCAATCAACACCGCAGGATAACTACGGTGACGCTTTTGCTGTGGGATCTTTCGCTGGAGAGCATTTCGTGACGGATTGTCAAGCGTATAGGTCTTTATGCCGTCGTAGGAGAGAGTGGCAATCGCTACAATTTCACGCTGATTCTTCCGGCTTATCCAACAATAGGTTTTGCCAAGCAATTCCTCCTCATAGAGAAACACATCATTGCTGAAAAAATCGTCAAGGTCTTCATCTCCACAAGAAAAGGGGTCACAGTAATCTGCGACCTCCTTGGCATAAGGCACCATAAAGGTGTTTTCTACGAAACTATATTCTGCCATTGTCAGCCTTTGCGGGGAGGGAATATAATATTCTTGGCACTCTCCAACATGGTGGAAAGCACCTTACGCTGTGACTCCGAGAGTTTTGGCGTGGGCAATTTGCCATTGCGCTCCGCTTCCTCGGTGAAGATTCTTGCATCTTCGCCCCAAAGTTCGGGGGATGTTTTAATTGTCATTGCCATAGTTTTTATCTCCTTTTACTAATTCAATTACAAAGGTACAACAAATTTCTCACATAATCAGCTTAATAGCCTGATAAAAACATCAGCCTACTCTCAACTGGCAAGTGCAAAATTAGCGATTTGTCGGAAGAAAGCATTTTTCGGGGTATCAAAACCGAGTTTTTTACGTGGTCTTCGGTTGATTTTATGCTGAACCCTGCGAATAAATGCGTCTGACAGGTGTGAAAAATCGGTTCCTTTCGGGATATACTGCCGTATAAGTTTGTTGACATTCTCAATAGCACCTTTTTGCCATGAGGAATACGAGTCGGCAAAGAACACCAGGTTGGGATTTTTAGTCCCCTTTGGAGCCAGCGCCTTTGAAATCAACCGGTGAGCGCAAAACTCAGAGCCGTTGTCAGTGGTGATTGTGCGTATCGTACGCCTGTAAGGGAACAGGAGTCTGATGACGACTTTAGCCAGCGGTTCGGGACGTTTGCCCTCGGGCAGTCTCTCCATAAGCAGCATGTTGGTGCTTCTTTCGGTAAGAGTCACTATCGCGCCCTTGCCATCTTTGCCAACGATAGTATCCATCTCCCAGTCTCCGAAACGGGTTCCGTCCGCTTCGACAGGTCGCTCATGGATACTTACACGCTCCGGGATATTCTTTACTTTGGTGGTGCGGTCAGGGCGTCCATGCCGATTGTATTTCATCTTATGGCGGCAGTGCGAGGCGAGTTCCCCGCTTTCATCAGCACGTATATGACGGTATATGAGCTCATGGGAGATATTCTTCCCACGTTTCCTCATGTCCGCCGAAATCTGTTCGGGCGACCAGTCTTCCTCCTTTAGCATCTCCAACGCCTCCCACACGATTGCAGGATCTTTCGCCCGGTTGGCCGTTGTTCGCTTTCTGCGTTCCATAGCCTTCGCGTGAGCCTTGTTCCACAGATAGTTACCCTTGTCTGTGGAATTTCGTTTCATTTCGCGGCTGAGTGTTGCCTGACTGCACCCTACAATGAGAGCGATATCTTTTCTCTGTGTTCTTCTTTGCAGTAAGGCGAAAATTTGCGACCTTTGCTGCGAGGTTAGCTGTTTATACATTGACAATACAAAATTAGTTAATCTCAGGGAGACTTCGGTCTCCTTTTTTTGTATTGTCAGTTGAAAGTTACCTTTTGCGCGACTTAATATTGGATTGGGGAGGGGCTGTGGGCTTGTGAAGCCCCATCCCCAATCCCTCATTAAGTCTCGAGCGTCAAAAAATATGGGGCTATTCAGAACGAAGATTTTTGCACTTCGTTGTTGAATCTATGATAAAAACATCAGTTCTGCGGCTTTCGGTTCTTTTGGCAAACGTTTCGCCCGTATATCACCCTTCGGTTGTGTCACATTATTGTTTCCGATTCCGAAATCACATTGAGATTTCCGTCAACCCGGAACTGTGGCTGACGAAAAGCCGCACAAAGAAGTATAAAGAGGTCACGAATCTCAAGCACTGAGTAATGACCTACTGCCGAGCTTCCGATGGAATGATGCCCGGTGGCATACATATTTACCTGCACTTTGCTTGCCATGTCAATGTGGGTCTTGCGACACAGTTTGCTACTGCCTAACGAGCTTAACGAAACTCTCTCCATTGTTCCCGATGCCTCATTGAATCGGCTGACTATGCGGTTTATTTTGCAATATTCAAGCAGCTCCTTGATTTTCTTGTTGTACATATTGGTGCCGGGATTGTGTCTGACCACATCAAAATCAAATCCTTTCCGCCTGATGATTTCTACTGCAAACAGCATCAGAGGTGTGGTTTTCTCCTTGCGGTCGAGTTGAGCCCTCATGGTTTTCTTCGGAAGATACCTGACATAAGGTATCCCATCTTCCGTTACTGCGATGTTGTCCATTGTGAGTTTTCTGAAATCGCTGATGCGGCAGCCTATCGCACATTGAAGGAGAAAGGCATCTTTGGTGGAGGACAATGATTCCGGCACATCCGTTTTCAAGATAGTCTGAAACTCTTCGTGATACAGGAAATATGGTTCGTCGTATTGCTCTCTCATCACTTCGTTTCTTCTGCCTCTTGAAAGCCGTCTGAATGGCGACTTGACGATTTCATCATCGCCCTCAAGGTCGTTAAAGAATGATTGGAGCGTCCTGAGCTTTGCCGTTGCTGTATTCTGGGTTGCAACATGCTGTGGTACGGAGGACTTTCTTAATCCGTCGTATAATCTTGGATATTTGGCTACATACTTGTATTCATTAATCATGAAGTCGCGGAATCCCCATATATCCTCAGTAGTGAAATTTTCAGGCAGGTAGCGGGATTTTTTCGTTATGATGAGATAGCGTTCCAGTTTGTCGCAGGTGGTCTTGTAGATGTCGGCTCTTGACGGAGTCACCGTGCCGAATTCCCTCAGTCCGGCAATATATCTGCGGAATCTCTCAATCAGGCTCTCTTTACGCGAAGCCTTGTCCGCATCATATTTATCGGGATTAAGAATCATGTCTATCCGCAATTCAAAATCCTTTGCGTCAAAATCAGTTCCGTTAACAGCGTTCTGTTTTAGTTGGGTATAGGCTTCACGCATGGCATCAATCTCCCGGATTAATGCCTTTCGCAAATCCTCATTATATACGGTGATGCGAGGTTTAAGAGAGCCGTCAGGGTTAAACTTCTTCAAGTCATTGAGGTCGGCCTCAATATCGCTCTTGTGAAAGAGCTGTACACTCCGGCCTTCGGTCAGACGAAACCTTAGTTTTATCTTGCCGCTGGTCTTTGTGGTACGGAGGTAAATCGTTATTCTTTCCATAGTCGTTGTGCGAATTTAGATGCGTTGTGCAAGTATAACGTTTTTGCACAACAAAAAGTGCGCTAAAAAGAATACCCATGAATTTATTAACATTCAACCCATATTCAACTCCCTGATATTATGCGTACTTGATATTCATATTCATTTATGCTCATTCACTCATTTCAGTCCTTCTGGGACAGGCACACGGGATGGAAGAGGTAGAAAATGAATGTCCTGAATCTTAGTGTCGGTAGGATTGCCGCTAAGTTCTGCATCCAGATAGCCCATTTCTCCCGAATGACGGTAAAATGCTCGTTCAAGTTCAAGGAGTTTCTTCGGCACCTGAATGGTATAGGCATAGGCCGAGCCGAAATCGAAAGTGAAGACATCGTTAAGAGAGCCCTCTTTCCATTCTGTTTCTTTCAGTTCGGGGACCTCCCGTTGTTCCCCTTTCCTTATTCCATCTATTGAATAATGGAAATAAGCCTGTAAAACGAGGTCGGGATGCGTTCTTTTCTGACGTTCGAGATCATCATCGGAGATATTGTCATCATCTTCAGTTTCCTGATTATAAATCCGGAAAATTTGAGTATCGTTGGTCAACAGTGCGCCATTTTCCTGCTGGAACTGGTCTTTGGTCAGAGTTTCATCCTCTTTGTGACGATTCTCCCAAGTTGTCTGGATTTCATCCTCTTTAAAGTCGTTGTCCGTGTCAAGTACAAGACCATCTTCATCAAGCACGTGCACTCTCAAGAAATAAGAACCGTTGTCATAACTACCAGCAGGAATGGCGATGGATACGGTTTTGGTTGCGCCGGTTGTCTGAGGGAGCTTGGCTCTTTTTATTTCACCGAGTTTGATAAAATCAGGGAATCGAATTATCTCGATGGAATAATATTTGATTTTATCACAAGCCTTGGGCGCCGGATTAAATCCCATCTTGATTTTTACTTTCGAAGCCTTTGCCGGAGGAATCTGCAATTCATAATCTCCGTCGAGGGTGCGCACAAGTTCTGTACGAAGGTTTGTACCAGGCACGAGATTGGCCGTAACTTTTATATTTTCTTCCTCTTCTGGGTCTTTTGAAAATTCCCATTCGGAGAAATACAGGTCAGGGTATTTTTCATAGACCACACGACAGAAGTCTCGGCTATCGAATATTTCTTGCTCGTCGTTGAAAAGCTTGATGAGTTTACGCTGGATGGTTCCGGGCTTTACCGGAAGAACCGCAACGCGCTCAGAGAGCGATGTGGAGAAATCGCTGCAAATGTCGGTGCAAAGCGCATTATATCTCACTCTCCTGGAAAGTTTGCCGGGATTCTCAAGCAGCTTGGAGTCGGGAAGAAGGCCAAAATGATATAACCCTTCTCCGAAAGCCTGATCGTCCCACCTTTTAATCTCAAGATAAAGGAGGTAGTTGATCCGTGCGGAATCAGAAAGTTTCCCCGCCCTGTCAAGTTCATCGTATATGGCTCTGAGAACAGGTTGTTTTTCCGTGGGCATCTCCACATGGAGCTTTGACATGAAATGACCAATAAGGCTTGACGCAGCAAGGTTCTTGAAAGTAGCGTCACCGTATGAGTCTTCTGCCGCAGCACGGTTATTAACGGGGACAAGGACAAGAAGGCCTTTCTCCTCATCGTTTCTTAATTCGATAAGTTTGGTAGCATGAATGAACTCGTCACCTGTTTCGTCCTCCGATAGAATATAGGTATCTATCTCCGGATTGAATGCTTTCAACACCGGATACAGCCTACGTAGTTCCGGCATTGCCAACCCCGTGACTTTCATGCAATGCCCCGGTTTGGCAAGCTTTATTTCATCTCGCCACACTTCGGCTGCAAGTTCGAGGAATTTATCGTAATATAAAGTTCGGATGTCCATCATTCATCTATTATTTTGTAACGGGGTTGAATTTTCTGAAGGATGCATGAGTCGCTCAAGTCGGAATAGAATCCAATCTGACGAAGCTTGTTCTTGAAGGCTTCCATATTCTCTCTGAATGCGGCGTGGGTTTCAACGTCGGCATTGGCGTATCGTGGTTCCTTGATACCGTTGATGATAAGACCGTATCTTTCACGAATCTTGTCGGCCAACTCTTCGATGGAAAGTGGCTTTGACAGATATTGGCCGTTACCTGCTTCTTCAAGCACAAGTAGCTGTACAAGTGTTTCAAGAAGTTTGGAACCGAGAGCACCACGACGTGGATGCCGACGGGAACGTACACCACTTGCCAACAGCATAGATTCGCTATTTTTCATCCCCAGACTATCAAGGCACTGGAGGTGGTATTTATACTGGTAGTTGCTTCCACCACTCGCATTTTCGAGCAAGTGTATATACCTGCCAAAGAAGTCGTCGGGCTCAAAATACTGAAGCATCTGCTGGATAGCTTCCTTCGTTTCCTCATCCTTGCAGGCAGCTGCAATAATGCCCTCCATTTTAAGTGCGTAATATTCAGCTTTGTGGTCAAGAGTATTGGCCAGCTCATTGAGACAGCTTTCAACCCCTGCGTCATCAGGAGTCCGCGCCTCTCTCTTTTTCTGAACTGCTGTTATTTCAAATGTTGTTTTGAAATAACGGTTAAGTGCATTGGCCAATGTTTCCATGTCCTTGCAAGCGTATGGAGCGACTGAACTGTCAAGGTCATCTGTCAGATCGACAACCATTGTCCAGTCATCGTCCACCTCTGTCGTGCCTTTAGCTCTCATCTTGGGCAGTTTCCAAATGAGGTTCATCTCGTAGATGGCGAGATGGAAACCTATCAGAATCCTGAAATAGTCTATGAAGACAGTTCGGGGAAGGATATCTTGATATACGAGAAGTCGGCGCATGTCGTCACAGAAAATTTCAGTCTGACGTTTGAGCAACGGCTTTACATTCTCTATTTTGGTACGGGCCTGCGGCTTCTCCTTTATATCCGCTATGAGCATCAAGATACCGGCAGTATCCACGTCAAGCGGTTCATTGCTGTTTATCTTTGATACGTTGCTATCCCAACCACGTGCGAGGTAAGCCCGGAGGCCCTCCAAGACTTCTGGTGCCGTTTTTAGCATCATGTAAACTTGGTCAGAAGCGTTGTAGTCACGATTGTTGCTCTTGTTCTGAATCCGGTAGCTCATCAAGTGCATGGGCTGTAGTGAAGAAACTTTCTCTTTGATGACATTACCACGGAACACCATTGAAACGAGATTTGAACGCAGCCAATCCTCAACAGCATCAAGATTCCCTGATACACCGTGTATAAGACCTTTCTCCTCAAGCATTTTCATGCGTTCCATCAAGGTCGGCATATCATGTTTTTTCTTGAAAGGACCGATTTTTACGGGTAATCCTTTGTTGGATATTTGAAGGAAAAGATTGGTCAACACATGGTCGAGAGGCACCATCTTGGGGTCGAGGGCGCAGATATGAGGATTACGGAAGTTGACCTTCTCCGTTTTGCTTAGAGGTATTATCATTTTTCCTTTCCGTTAAATGGTTCTATTGATATGGTGTGGTCCGGATTTAGGGAGATGGCAAAGAACTTCTTATTGTTCTTTGTCACAAGGATTCTGTCGTAAGTCTTGCTCTCGAGAAGATTCTTGAACACCTGCAGCTCTATGAATCGCCCCTGAAGGTCATTGAGCGAAGGCGAGAAACCTTTTTTGATGTAATAGAGCATCTCGTAGAGGTCAAGGCTCACCGTGAGTATTACATAGTGTTCGTCCTTATGCCGGAACGTGAAACTGTCGCTTTCATGCTCCAGGTATTCTGTGAGATAAGGCGTGTAGTTCACTTTCAACTCGAAGTCATCGAGGTAGAACAGACGGTAGCTCTTCGACAGCGGGTCCTTGATGTGGCTGCACGACAGCAATAGATAATTGTTATTGATGTCTTTGTTGTCACATCCTTCGCTTCTTGAAATGGCGGTAGCTATTGTAGCCTTGGTCTCTGCCAATGCTTTTTCCGGATCAGCTGCTTCATGTAGATTCTTATAGAACTCTCCGATTGACTGATAAGGGAGCCTTTCCTTGAAGTTTGATTTTCCCTCAAAATAGTGATGACGAATAAACGACTGATGACGTTCCTTAAGGAGGAACTGTCGGGTAACGTCCTTCTCCAATTCATAATATGGAAGAAGTTCATGTCGCTGGTTGAACTCATCAAGCAAGGAGCGGTCACGGTCGGAGAATACAAGATAATTCTCACTTTGCTTTTTTGTGTAATACAGGTCGCGGTCCAATGCCGGTATTGCCACTCGTGCGATATCAGTTTCGCGGAGCATCTTCACAAGGCGATCATCCGATTCAAGACCGAGTTGCTCGAAGCCGGTATATTTACGCATGAATGGTGTGGCAGTGATATTGAAGTAGTAATACTGCCAGTAGTACTCGTCATCAAAATTGTCGGCACTTATATTGGCAATCATAGTCTTAACCTGTTCGCAAGAGTGGTCGCGGGTCAGCAAAAATGCGATAAAAGAACGTAGGTCACGCATGGTGATATGAAGCTCTTTCTTGTAGACTACCGTACGGAGCAGCCATTCCAACCGGTTGATTATCTCATTGCCGGCACTGGAATCCTGGAAGGTCTCGACATTGTATTTGATGAAACAGCGGTCGACCACAGGGCAACCTTTGCACTTCTGCCACAGGTCGGATCGGGTCAGAGCCTTTATCTGACGATGCAGCAGACTCGGTTCATTCTCATCTTTTGCAGTGACGGAGCGGTGGTTGAGGTTGATGACCATTAAGCCGGGGATCAACTCGGTGTGGCCTTCCTTTCGGAAATATTCTTCGATATTATTCTCCAGATTCTTAAACTCTGGACGAGTGGATAAGAAGTCAACCAATCGACCTTCATTGATGGCGATGATTCTTCCCTCACTTGCTTGAGTGTAATCTTCGAGACCGGCAAACGGCTTGAAAAACTGGTCAAGTACATCATTATTGGTGAGGTTTGCCTCGTCCTGCGAACCGTCATAGTTGCTCTCAAACTGAACGCTGCTAATCTTGAAGCGGGCACCGTTTCGACTCTCGAGACATTCTATATCACTACCCTTACTTTCTACCTGACGGATGAAAGCGGTCTTTCCGTCCCCAGCATTACCGGTTACGATGATAAGCTTATATTTAAGAGCTTCGATGTCAGGGATAAGCTTCTTGTCGAGCTTAGTCTTGGAATAGGTCAGTTCATCGAATGCCCTGTTCTTGCTGCCCGCTCGTGTGCCGCTGTTGCCATGGCTACTCTGGCTATATAAGGTATTGAGATAATCAACAATGTCAATTACATCGTTTCCCGGATAGGTTACTACAACATCGGCAGCTTTCTTGAGCAGGCCTTCCACCCCGATTGCCGTCAGAGCTTCATACATCTCCTTGGCCGTGCGGAAGCGTTTGTTGCGGTCTGTAATGATCGATTTCATTACAAACTCGGTAAACTCATCCGATAGGTCATTTCTATAGTTGGCAATTGGAGTCGCGGAGGATTTCAGATTCGGGAACGGATTGCTTCCTGGCCAAGGATAGTTGTGGGCAAGAAGCTCGTAAAGGGTAACACCCAGCGAGAATGTGTCGGCAGATTTGTCCCAGTCAATGCTCTTGTTGCTCTTGATAAGGTCAGGAGCGAGATATGGCAGTGTGCCACCGAAGGATTTGTCTTCAGTAGAAGTTGAGATATTGAAGTCGATGAGCACATAGCGGTCGCGCTTGTGCCACATGATGTTATTAGGCTTGATGTCGCGGTGATAAACAGGAATCTCGCGCTCCTGCATATACACAAGGGCATCAAGTATCTGGTGCATCATCTTATAAACCTCGCTTATTGGCAGCTTCAGGTCGCCCTTGCTCTTGGTATAGTCGCTCAGGTTGTCTCCGTCAAGGAGTTCCATAAGCGTGAAGAACATCCCCTGATTGGTCTGCCCGTTGTACACAAACCGCACGATATTGGGATGAGTCAGATTCTTCAGTGCCTCAAACTCGTTCATAGTCTCGGAGGCAGCCAACTCACGATCGAAGATCTTAGCAGCGTAATATTCGCCCTGGGTGCGGTGCAAAGCACGGAACACGCGGCCAAAACCGCCTTTGCCCAGTTCGTCATAGAGCACAAGACACTACTGTCCACTAAAAATGGACGTGGTTAA
>ULMZ01050189.1_pt1 | contig 36106 bp, 38 predicted proteins | sample 1951791 | NCBI WGS metagenome assembly ULMZ01 (sample SAMEA4835564, study PRJEB28245) | human gut metagenome | biome: gut microbiome; material: fecal sample | place: Denmark | collected 2008 | reverse complement strand
TGGTTCAACATCACAAGCAAGTATATGTGGAAGCACATTATCATTAATGGCAGCAGGTGTACCAATTAAGAGACCAGTTGCAGGTATATCAACAGGACTTGTAACAAATCCTAATGACGAAAATGACTATGTAATGTTAACAGATATCCAAGGTCTAGAAGATTTTTTCGGAGATATGGACTTCAAAGTTGGTGGAACAGAAAAAGGTATAACAGCAATCCAAGTTGACATCAAAGTTGACGGATTATCATACAAAATTATTGAAGAAGCCTTTGCTAGAACAAGAGTAGCTAGAAAACACATCTTAGAAGATGTAATGGCACCAGTAATTTCTAAACCAAGAACAGAAATATCAAAATACGCACCAAGAATAGTATCAACAAAAATAAAAGTTGAAAAAATCAAAGATGTAATCGGAAAAGGTGGAGAAACTATAAACAAAATAATTGATGCAACAGGTGTAAAAATAGACATCGAAGAAGATGGACAAGTAATGATTTATTCAAATGATTCTGAAAAAGCTAATGAAGCATTAGATATGATAGAAGATATAGTTAGAGAAGTTGAAGTTGGTGGAATTTACCTTGGAACAGTCACAAGAATAATGAACTTTGGAGCATTTGTTGACTTAGGAGTAGCTGGAAAAGAAGGATTATTACACATTTCAAAAATTTCTAAGGAAAGAATTAAGAAAGTTGAAGATGTTCTTCATGTTGGAAATAAAGTAACTGTAAAAGTTACAGATATTGATGAACAAGGTAGAGTAAATTTAACAGCTATATTATCTGATGAAAAATCAGAAGACAATTCAGATGAAAATACTGAAATTAAAGAATAAAATAGAAAAAACATGTAAAACATTTTGAATTGTGCTAATATAATAAAATAAAAATTTAAAATTATTAATATAAAAAATCTAATTAAAAAGCAAAGTATATATGTTTGAAAATAACAGAGAAAATATCCAAGGTGTTACAATTTATTCCATTATTAAATATAGTAAGGAAGTGAATTATAACACAGAGGCTGAGAGATATTTGTATAAATATGTAGAAATTTCACTTTTTAAGACTTCTTTTGAACAAAGATAAAATACAATAAGTAGAAAGAAGCGGTTGTAACGTTAGAACTAAAATAAGGTTAGTTAAAAATTTATATTATATAAAATTCAACAGAGGATATATAATATTAAAACTAATAAAAATAGGTGGTACCACGGAATCGAGAACAAAAGTCCATTTCGTCCTATAAGCACAAAATTTAATAGTGCTATTAGGACAGAAATGGACTTTTTTATATCTAAATTTACTGAAATGTCATCACCCAAATATACAAAGTCCCAAAAAGAAACGTCCCCAAAAGGACAAAATGATAAAAAGGACAAAAAGTGAAAAGAAAGGAGTATGAAAATGAAAGAACAAATTGAAAATATCAAAAAAACAGCTATTGAAGAAATAGCAAAAGCAGAAGACTTACAAACACTAGAAAATGCAAGAGTAAAATATCTAGGAAAAAAAGGTGAACTTACAGCAGTTTTAAGAGGAATGGGAGGACTAAGCCCAGAAGAAAGACCAATAATAGGTGGATTAGTAAATGAAGCAAAAGAAAGTTTAGAAAAATTAATAGAAGAAAAAGAAGAAAAATTCAAAATAGAAGAATTAAACAAGAAGCTAGAAGCAGAAAAAATAGACATCACATTACCAAGTACAAAAATGAAAAGAGGAAGCTTACACCCTGTAACAAGAATAATAGAAGACATAGAAGACTTATTTGTATCAATGGGATATGATGTAGTAACAGGACCAGAACTTGAAAATGATGAATATTGTTTTGAAAGATTAAACCTTCCAAAAGGACATCCAGCAAGAGATATGCAAGACAGTTTCTATATAACAGACGAATATTTATTAAGAACACAAACATCAGCAGTTCAAGCAAGAACAATGATGGCAAACACAGAAAAATCACCAATAAGAATGATTACAGCAGGAAAAACATATAGAAGAGAAGACGATGCAACACATTCACATCAATTCAATCAAATAGAGGGATTAGTAATAGACAAAAAAGAAAGAAATGTTTCACTTGCAGATTTAAAAGGAACATTAGAAGTTTTTGTTAGAAAAATAATAGGAGCAAACTTAGATCTAAGATTTAGACCAAGTTATTTCCCATTCACAGAACCATCTTATGAAGTAGATGTAACATGTTTTAAATGTGGAGGAAAAGGCTGCAATCTATGTAAACAAACAGGATGGATAGAAGTTTTAGGAGCAGGAATTGTTCATCCAAATGTTTTAAAAATGAATGGATATGACCCAGAAAAATTCGGTGGTTTTGCATTTGGTACAGGTATTGATAGATTAGCTATGTTTAGATATGGAATCACTGATATGAGATATTTATATACAAATGATGTTAGATTTTTAGGTCAATTTGATAGAAAAGATGAAGAATAATTAAAAGAATAGCGATTTAATTTTATTATAAAATATAAAAAATTATACTTTCTTTTGAAAATTAGAAATTGGAAGGAGAATAAAAAATGAATTTAAGTTTAAATTTTGTAAAAGATTATATAGATTTAGATAATGAATTAGATGTTAAACAAATAGCAGAAGCTATGACAAAAGCTGGAAATGAATATGATTCAGCAGAAAAACTAGTAAATGCAACAAAACTAGTAATAGGAGAAATAAAAGAATGCGAAATGCATCCAGATTCTGACCACTTGCACCTATGCAAAGTTGATATAGGAAATGAAGTACTAGACATAGTTTGCGGTGCACCAAATGCAAGAAAAGGAATAAAGGTCATTGTTGCACAAGTCGGAGCAGAACTTCCAGGAGATTTCAAAATCAAAAAAGGAACAATAAGAGGTAAAGAATCAAATGGAATGCTATGTGCTTTATATGAAATAGGAATTGACAAAAAATTCTTATCAGAAGCAGACAAAAATGGAATACACGAATTACCAGCAGATGCACCAGTAGGAGAAGATCCAATTAAATATATGGGATTAGATGATAGTGTTATTGATTTTGAATTAACAGCAAACAGAGGAGATTTATTAAGCATTTTAGGAATGGCTTACGAATTAGGTGCAATCTATGATAAAAAAGTAAAACCAGTTGAGTATGGATATAAAGAAAATGGAGAAGATGTAAACAAAGAATTCTCAGTTCAAGTAAATACAGAAAATTGTAAATTATTCTTAGCAAAAAAGGTTAAAAATGTAACAATAAAAGAAAGTCCAGAATTCATTAAAAATAGATTAATAGCTTGTGGAGTAAGACCAATAAACAATGTTGTAGACATCAGTAACTATGTAATGCTAGAATTAGGCCAACCACTACACTTCTATGATGCTGACAATTTAGGAGAGAAAATAGTTGTTAGAATGGCAGAAAATGGAGAAAAATTAACAACACTAGATAACACAGAAAGAACATTATCAAATGAAGATATAGTAATAACAAATGGAACAAAAGCCATTGGTTTAGCAGGTGTTATGGGTGGTTTAGATACAGAAGTTGAAGAAACAACTAAAAATGTAATAATTGAATCAGCAATATTTGATTCAGTAAAAGTAAGAAAAACATCAAATAAAATATTAAGAAGTGAAGCTAGTAACAGATTTGAAAAAGGCTTAGACCCTGCAAGAACTTATATGGCAATGGAAAGAGCTTGTACTTTACTTGAAAAATATGCAGATGCAGAAATTGAAACAGGAATTGTAAAATATGATGTTACAAAAAATGATGAAAAAGTAATTGAAATATCATATAAAGAAATAAACGATGTATTAGGAACAAATATATCAAAAGAAGATATTGTTGATGTATTTAGAAAATTAGACTTCAAAACAGAAGAAAAAGAAGATACTGTAATCGTTACAGTACCAACAAGAAGAATAGATATATCAATTAGAGCAGACTTAATAGAAGAAGTTGGAAGAATTTACGGAGTTGATAATATAGAAGGAAAACTACCAGTAGTTCCAATGAAAATGGGACATTTAGACAAAACAACAAGAAAAATAAGAGCAAAAATGTCAAATATGGGATTAAACGAAACATTATCATATATCTTAATAAATGATAAAGACGTTCACAAATTCACAACAGATGAATTTGAAGAAGTCAGATTATTAGACCCAATAACAGAAGAAAGAAACACATTAAGATACAGTATGATACCATCATTATACAAAATTTATGAATATAACAAAGCACGTGAAAACAAAGATGTTTGTCTTTTTGAAATAGGAAAAGGTTTCTGGAAAAAAGGTGAAGAATACGGAGAAAATCAAAAAATCTGTGTATTAATGACAGGAAAATATTATGAAGGAATAGGACATAACAAAAATGTGGATTTCTATGACATCAAAGGTGTAACAGAAGAATTATTAGATTACTTAGGATATGCAGGAAGATATAGTTTTGTATTACCAAAACAAATTCCAGCAGAATTCCATCCAGGTCAAACTGCTGAAATTTCAGTAAATAATGATGTTGTAGGTATTGTTGGAAGAATACATCCATCAGTAGAAAAAGAAGCGGTTTATGTAATGGAAATCAACTTAGATAAATTACTAGCAAAAAGAGTAGGAAAAATGAAATTTAAGGAAATTTCAAAATTCCCAGTTATTAAAAAAGATTTAGCATTACTAGTTGATAAAAATGTTACATCAAAAGATGTTGAAATGCTAATTAAGAAAAAGGCTGGAAAACTTTTATTGGATATAAATGTATTTGATGTTTATGAGGGTAAAAATATTGATTCTAATAAGAGAAGTATTGCGTATTCATTAACTTTTGGTACACCTGATAGAACTTTAAATGATGATGAAATTAATGGTATTTTAGATAATATTATTAAAGATTTGGAAAGCAAAGGACTAGAAATAAGAAAATAAAAATATGTATATATAATTCAAAAACAGTAAAATTTTATGGGGATACCAATATGGCATCCCTTTTTAAAGTCATAATTCAGTAAGAAGCTTTTAATATATTATGATATCAAATTTTAAACAAATTTCTTGACAAATCAGAGCCATATTGATATTATATTTATGAAAAACGAAAGAAGAAAAAGTAAAAAACGAGACATTCTTAATATAATAAAAACATGATGAAAGGAAGAAAAATGAAAAAATTATATCCAAACCTCTACTACACAAAAGTAGAAGAAATAACAATAGAAACACTAATAAAAAATAAAATAAAACTACTAATATTAGACGTAGACAACACACTAATAGACTACTATAAAAACCTATCAGAAGAAGTAAAAAAATGGGCAAAAGAAATGAGAGGACAAGGAATAAAACTATATATACTATCAAACACAAACAATAAAGAAAAAGTAGAAAAAGTAGCACAAACATTAGAAATACCATACAAACACTTTGCAATGAAACCATTAAAAAGAGGGTTCAAATACATACAAAAAGAGACGAAAATTAATCCAGAAAACATAGCAGTAGTAGGAGATCAAATATTCACAGACGTACTAGGAGGAAACAGAAGCAATATGTTCACAATACTGGTAGATCCAATAGACTCACAAAAAGACTACTGGTACACAGCATGGAAAAGACCAATAGAAAACAAAATAAAAAACAACTATAAAGCAAAAGAGGAGAAAAACAAAAATGTATATTAATGAAACGCACATAGCATATTATGCAGTATTTGCTATAATAGGACTTTTTGTAGGAATGTTTGTAGACTGGATGAACAAAAGACTCCCAGAATATAAAAAAGTATTTTCAAAAGAAATATTCACAGAATACTTTGCAGAATTTAGACCAAATTATATATTAATGTTTGTAACAGCAACAATATATGTAGCATTGTTATATTTTTATGGAATAAAATCAACCTTTATAGCAAATTTAGACTTAATAAAATTTGCTATATTAACACCAATGCTATTATCAGCATTTGTAATAGACTATAAATTGCAAATAATACCAAACAGATTAAATCTAACAATGTTTGAAATAGGGTTAGTAATAGCATTTTTATATGGACTATCAGATGTAGCAATAACAATAAACATGGCACTCGGAATGCTTGCAGGAGGAGGAATATTCTTACTTATAACATTAGTAGGTGGAGTAATATATGGAAAAGAAGCAATGGGATTTGGCGATGTAAAACTAATGGGAGCATTAGGGTTATACTTTGGACTATCAAATATAATTGCAATAACATTAGTTTCATTCTTAATAGGAGCAGTATTAAGTGTAATATTATTAATAACAAAAATCAAAAAAATGGATGAATACATACCATTTGGACCATTTATAGTATTAGGAACATTTATTAGCATATTTGTACCATTTGAAACAATAAAATATGCACTATTAATGTTTTTCACACTAGGACTATATGCAAAATAAAAAATTTGTAAGGGGGAAGTTTACAAATGAATCAAAAACTTCAATGGTTAAGAAATAAAATGTCAAGTCTAGACATGCAAGGAATAATAATATCAAATCCAGTAAATATAAAATACTTAACAAACATAGATGCAGAAGGAACATTAGTAATAACACCAAAAGAAAATATGTATATAACAGATGGAAGATATATAGAACATGTACATAGTATATTAACATTATTTGATGAAATCATAGTATATGACGCAAGTGACCTATCAAAAGAAGATTATGAAAATATATTCATGTACTGTGAAAATGTAGGATTTGAAGAACACTACATATCATATGCAGAATATAAAGAATATATAAGAAAATACAAAATACATAATTTTGTAGAAACAGAATATATAATAGAAAAACAAAGAATGATAAAAGATGACGAAGAAATTAGTAATATCATAAAAGCATGCAATATAACAGATGACTGTTTTAAATATATATTAAGTTATATAAAACCAGGAATGACAGAAAAACAAATAGCAAAAGAAATAGACGATTATTATATAGAAAGAACAGATGGAATATCATTTGACACAATAGTAGCATCAGGAGAAAACTCATCAAAACCACATGCAGTACCAACAGATAGAAAAATTCAAGAAAAAGATATTATAACAATAGACATGGGATGCAAAGTAAATGGCTATTGCTCAGACATGACAAGAACATTTTTTGTTGGAGAACCAACAGAAGAAATGAAAAAAGTATATGATTTAGTTTTAAATAATCAAAAATTTGCACTTGAGCAATATAAAGAAGGAGCAAGTACAAGACAACTTACAAAAATGGTAGAAAATGATTTCAAACTAAATAGATATGATTTAATTCATAGTTTAGGACATGGAGTTGGTCTAGAAATACATGAACCTCCATATATTGGTTACAGAAATGACTGTATGTTAAGAGAAAACATGGTAGTTACTGATGAACCAGGAATTTATATTCCAGGAAAATTCGGAGTTAGAATAGAAGATACTGTTCAAATAACTAAATTTGGATGTATAAGTTTAACCAATTCAGATAAAGGATATGTAATTATATAATGTCCTTTTTGGAACGTATCTTTTTGGGACATTCTCTAAATTTTTTAAAAAGCTTGATTTTTCCTAGAATATGTAGTAAAATAGAAAAGTAAAAAATAAAATTTATGAGAAGCAAAGCAAAAAAAATTTGACAGCCATTAGTGCTGACGATGAGCAAGCAAAGCAAGAGAAGGGAGAATAAATATGGCAGGAGTATACTCAGCAGGAGATTTTAGAAACGGAACAACATTTGAAATGGAAGGAAACGTATTCAGAGTTGTTGAATTCCAACACGTAAAACCAGGAAAAGGTTCAGCATTTGTAAGAACAAAATTAAAAAATGTAATAACAGGGGCAACATTAGAAAAAACATTTAACCCATCAGATAAATTCCCAGGAGCAGAAATAGAAAAGAAAACAATGCAATATCTATATGCAGATGGAGATTTATATTATTTTATGGATAATGAAACATATGATCAAATGCCTTTAAACAAAGACACATTAGGAGATTGCTTAAAATACTTAAAAGAAAATATGGAAGTTACAATTCTTTCATACAAAGGAAAAGTATTTGCAGTTGAACCTCCAACATTTGTTGAATTAGAAGTAACATATACAGAACCAGGATTTGCTGGAAACACAACAACAACATCTGGAAAACCAGCAACATTAGAAACTGGATTAGAATTACAAGTTCCAATGTTTGTAAATATCGGTGATATATTAAAAATCGATACAAGAACATGTGAATATATGGAAAGAGTATAAAATATAATAAAAGAGACTATCCTAATATATACATAAAGATATATTAGGATAAAATTTTATATAAAAATATTAATTAAAGAAAGAGAGAATATTTATGAGTGAAACAAATTTTAATGAACAAATTGAAAATCTTTTAAAAGAAATTCAAGAATTAAAAGAAAATCAAAAAATAATGAATGAAAAAATGGATAAAATGCAACAAGTTGTTGAACATATAAAAACTGATATATATGATGATGAAGGATTTGATCTTGAAATCGTATGCCCATATTGTGAGCATGAGTTTGTGATAGATGCAAATGAAGATCAAAATGCAATTGAATGTCCAGAATGTAAAAATATAATTGAATTAGATTGGTCAGGAGAATTAGAAGACGATGAAGATGGATGTTCAGGACATTGTTGTGGATGCTCTGGATGTGGAGATTCAGATGACGAAGAAGAGGATATGTAATCAGATCAAAATTGACAAAATTTACATAATGTTATATAATAAAAGAAGTGAGTTGAAACAACAAGCTGCGATATTCTCTCTCAGATTAGTGGGAGAATAAATAAAATCATAGCCATAATTGGCAAGGAGGAGAAAACGAATGATGACATTTGAAGAATTTCAAGAAGAAGAAAAAAGAAAGGTGAATAGTACATTGAAACGGGTATTTATTGAGGTTTTCAATGATGCAAAAAGAAAAATAGAGAAATGCCCATACTACCAAGAAAATGTAAATCCACTTGCAAGTGTTGTAGATGTGGACTACGAGCAAGGTGAGGTTGGAATGATTAAATGGCCAGATTTGAGTAAGGCCTTGTTGCAAAACATAGACAAAAAATGGTGGATGTATCACGAGGAAAGTTCAGGATACAAGTTTAGTACAAGTTCACTTGAATTTGGTGAAGAAACTGTAGGCTTAAATTGCTATCATGTAAAAAATGTAGCAGTAATATTTTCTGAAAATACAAAAGTCCTCATGAAAATTAAAAAAGATCTATCGGAAGAAACAACAACTTTCGAAGAAGATTTTGATATGATGTTGAAAACCTTTAATGCTTATGAAGGCGTTATATCATCGGATATAAACATATCCGATGACTGCCAAATTGTCGTGGTAGAATTTGACATCAAATTTTTCAATTAAGCTTAAGCAATCTATTCACATCTTTTTTACAGAGTCACTATTGAAGTGGCTCTGTATTTCATTTTATATAACAATATTACACATTATTATAATAAAACAACATATAAATTAAAAAAATTTTAAAGGATTAACATATTCATCATCAATTCTAAAACCGTAAATGGAGATGACAACCGAGTTGTAGAACCATTAGTAGGCTTACCAGAACTATCAGAATAAATATTTCCAGGTACACCATAAACATATTTAGGACCAACATAACCAATAACCTGACCTTGTTTAACAATATCACCAACATTAACAATAAAATTAGGAGAAACATGACAATAAGAAACTTTATAATTATCAAAAGAAAGAGTAATAGTATATCCACCAGCACCAAGAAAAGAACGAAAAGTAATTTCACCATCATTTATGGCAACGAACTTAGTACCTTCTGGTGCAGGAATATCAATACCATGGTGAAATCCAGAACCACTGCCAGTGGGGGATTTTCTTTTTCCAAAAGGAGAACTTATACTTGTATATCCAGGTAGAGGCCATAAAAATCCATCTGGATTGAAACCAATAAACTCTTTGTTAGAAGAATCTTTTGAGGTAATATTGTTACTTTGAATTATTGGAACAAAAAATATCGATATAAGTATTGAAAATAAAATAATACTAAATAGTAATTTTTTGAATAAATTTAAAATAAAAATCACATCCTTATAAATAAAAAATTTTTGATAGAAATAAGATATAAAATTTATAACATAAAATAAAAAGAAAAACAAGATACAAATAAAAAATAGTAAAAAATTTAAAAAGATTTTAAAAGACTACTTGTCAAAAATAAGAAAATGTGCTAAGATAATAAATGTCTTAGAAAAAAAGACACTAAAATAATTATAGGGGTATAGTGTCAATGGTAGCACATCGGTCTCCAAAACCGCCTGTGAGGGTTCGAGTCCTTCTACCCCTGCCATAAAAATTACGATGAAAAAGAAAAAATACTAAAAATTTTATTTAAAGAGAGCGAATAGTATGCTGAGATATTCGTAATAAAATAAGTATGGGGAGCTTTGGAGTAATAAAAAATTAAGGTGCTTAAAGAACGGCAATAGCAAGCAAAAGCTATGCAAAACTTTAAGAATTAGGGTGGAAACGCGGAACTAAACTTTCGTCCCTAGCTAAATGTATAGCTAGGCTCGGAAGTTTTTTTGAAACTGTTTTTGGGGACGGAGGAAAAAAACAGTTTTGAAAATACAAAAACAAAATAATAGTAAAAAATAAAATAAATTAAAAACTGTTTTTTTCCTCCGTCCCCAAAAACAGTTTCAAAAGGGAGGAATCATTATGTTAAAATCAATGGACACACTTGTAGCATTATGCAAAGGAAGAGGATTTATATATCCTGGATCAGAAATTTACGGAGGATTAGCAAATACTTGGGATTATGGACCATTAGGAAATGAATTAAAAAACAATGTAAAAGCAGCATGGAGAAAAAAATTCATACAAGAGCAACCAAATATAGTAGGACTTGATGCAGCAATATTAATGAACCCAGAAACATGGGTAGCATCAGGACATGTTGGAGGATTTTCAGACCCATTAATAGATTGTAAAGAATGTAAAACAAGACACAGAGCTGATAAATTAATTGAAGAATGGGCACATGAAAACGGAAAAGACATGATAGCAGATGGAATGACAGATGAAGAATTAATCAATTTCATAAACGAAAATAAAATACCATGCCCATCATGTGGAAAAACAAACTTTACAGATATAAGAAAATTTAATTTAATGTTCAAAACTTTCCAAGGAGTTACAGAAGATACAACATCAACTGTATATTTAAGACCAGAAACAGCACAAGGAATATTTGTTGATTTCAAAAATGTATTACGTACATCAAGAAAGAAAATGCCAATGGGAATTGCTCAAATAGGTAAAGCATTCAGAAATGAAATAACACCAGGAAACTTCACATTTAGAACAAGAGAATTTGAACAAATGGAACTTGAATTCTTCTGCAAGCCAGGAACAGACCTAGAATGGCATAAATATTGGAAAGATTATTGTGAAAACTTCTTAATCAATTTAGGAATGAAAAAAGAAAATATTAGATTAAGAGACCATTCAGCAGAAGAATTGGTATTTTATAGTAAAGCAACAACTGATATAGAATTTGCATTCCCATTCGGATGGGGAGAATTATGGGGAATCGCTGATAGAACTGATTATGACTTAACACAACATATGAATCACTCAAAACAAGATTTATCATATCAAGACCCAGAAACAAACGAAAAATATGTACCATATGTAATTGAACCATCATTAGGAGCAGATAGAGTTGTTCTAGCGTTTTTATGCAACGCATATGATGAAGAAGAAATTGCAGAAGGAGATACAAGAATTGTTTTACATTTACATCCAGCATTAGCACCTTATAAAGTTGCAGTACTTCCATTATCTAAAAAATTATCAGATAAAGCAGAAGAGGTATATAATAAACTTGCTAAGAAATTTATGTGTGATTATGATGCTGCGGGCTCAATTGGTAAACGTTATAGAAGAGAGGACGAAATTGGTACTCCATATTGCGTAACTGTTGATTTTGATACATTGGAGGATGAATCAGTTACTGTTAGAGATAGAGATACAATGGAACAAGTTAGAGTTAAAATTGATGACTTGGAATCTTGGATTGCAGAAAAAATTGAGTTTTAAAATTAAATAAATTTTATATTAAAGACACGTATTAGATTGAAAAAATTTAATAGGTGTTTTTATTATCTAATAAAGGAAAAATTATCTTTTATACTATTTATTTTTTTATTCTTTCATGATACAATGCAAATAAAAAATGGAGGTATAAAATGAGAGAACTTGCAGTAGTAATTCAAAATGATAATCAAAAAGTAAATGCTATTCAAACAATAGAATCTGTAAAGAAAGTAGGATTTAAAAATGTATTTGTTCAATGGTATGATAAGAATTGGGAACATAGCCAAATTGAACAAGTTGAAATATGCCAAAAATTAGGGCTTAACATTATATTTGCACATTTAGGATATCAAAATATTAATTCAATATGGGAAGAAGGAGAAATAGGAGATAGAGAAGTAGAAAGATATAAAAAGGACATTAAAGACTGTCATGAAAATGGAATACCAATGGTAGTGATGCATTTAACAAGTAAGGAAAAAGCTCCTATGTATGGAGAAGTTGGATTAAATAGAATTAGAAAAATTACAGAATATGCAAAAGAAATGAATATGAAAGTTGCATTTGAAAATACAAAAATTAAAGGTTATTTAGAATATGTATTAGAAAATATAAAAGATGAAAATGTAGGTATTTGCTTTGATGCAGGGCACTATCATGTTCATTTTGATGATGAATTTAATTTCGATTTCTTCAAAGACAGAATTTTTGCGATACATTTACATGATAATGATAAATCAGATGATTTACACCTATTACCATTTGATGGAACAATAAATTGGGAATATGTAATAAACAAGTTAAAAGAGTGTAATTATAATGGACCTATAACAATGGAATTATGTTATAGATATGATTATTTAAATATGTCATTAGATAGTTTTTATAAAAAGGGTTATGAAGTAGGAAAAAAGCTACAAGAAATATTTGAGAACTAAGAAGTTAGCGAGATAATGAAACAAAAAAATGTAAAAGACTTTTATAAAATGAGGAGATAAAATTTATGAAAGAAGAATTAAGTATCAAAAAATTACAAGAATGTATAAAAAATATAGACCATAAAAACAATTCAAGCGATAAGTACATGTTAAAATTAATGGAAGAAGTGGGAGAACTTGCAGAAGTTGTAAGAAAAAACAAAAGAATGGAAAAAGGCGAAACGATAAAGGGAACAATAGAAGAAGAACTTTCAGATGTATTATATTATATAGTTTGTATAGCTAATATAAATGATATAGATTTACAAGAATGTTTATATTTGAAAGAAAAAATTAATTGTGAAAAATATAAAAGAAAAAATATGTTTGATAAGTAGAATAGGAGCAAAATGGAACAAAAAATAAAATTTGAACAACTAAAAGAAAAAATAAAAGAATGTAATTACTGCAAAGAAAAATTTGGTTTTGAGCCACATCCAATTTTCTGGGGAAAGCAAAATTCAAAAATAGTTCAAATAAGTCAAGCACCATCTAAGAATGTTCATCAAAACTTAAAACCATTTACAGATATGAGTGGGAAAACTTTAAAATATGAATGGTATCAAATAACAGATGATGATTTTTATAATACAGATAATTTTTTTATTGGAGCATTAGCACATTGTTATCCAGGAAAAGACAAAAATGGAAATGATAAACAACCACCTAAATGTTGTTGGACTAAATGGATTGAAAAAGAATTGCAAATATTAGATAATGAAATATATATTATTATTGGGGCAAAGGCAGCAAAAGTATTTTTTCCAAATGAAATATATGAAGAACTTATTTTTAAAGACAATGTATGGAATGGTAAAAAAACGATTGTATTGCCACATCCATCACCATTAAATAAGAAATGGCTAAAAGAACATCCACAGTTTTTACAAGAAAGAATTCATGAAATAAGGAATACAATAAGGAAGATAATAAAAAAATAGTAAAGGAGAAGCTATGAATAAACCAACGAGAAAAGCAGTAAGATGTTATTTAATAAAAGATAGTGAAGTGGTAGTCACCAAATATAAAAAAGGAAACAAAAAAGAAGGATACTATGACATACCAGGAGGAAAAATTGAAGAAGGAGAAACACCTAAGCAAACTGCAATTAGGGAGATGAAAGAAGAAACAGGAATAGACATAAAAAAATTAAAACATAAAGGAAAAATGACAGTAGAATATCCAGATAGACAATTTATATTTGAAGCATTTATTACAGAGGAATATGTTGGGGAGCCACAAGAATTTGAAGAAAATACATCAGAATGGATAAATATACAAAAATTATTGCAAAAAGAAAAAATATTATCTAATATAATGATTTTAGATAAATTTTTTATAAAAGGATTACTAGATGATAATTATAGTTTTAATATGTATATTAAAGTAGATGAACAAGAAAATATTTTAAATGTAAAATATAATATAGACAAAAATAATTATTAGAATTATTGCAGAGGTAATAAAATGATAGATTATAATAAAGCACAAGAAATATTTGAAAAGTATTTAGAAGCTTATGATTTACAAGACGGAAGTATTCAACTAAAAATAAGACATACATATGAAGTAGTAAAGAAAAGTGAATATATAGCGAAAGAATTAGAGCTAGACAAAGAAAACATAGAACTAGCAAAAGTAATAGCATTACTACACGATATAGGAAGATTTGAACAAATAAAATTATTTCACAAGTTTGATAATGCAAAATTAGACCATGCTCAATATGGAGTAGAAGTACTATTTAAAAATAACCTAATAAGAGAATTTGTTGAAGACAATCAATACGACCAAATTATAAAAAAATCAATAGAAAATCATAATAAATACAAAATTGACGAAGGAATGCAAGAAATAGAAAAATTGCATTGTAAAATTATTAGAGATTCTGATAAAATAGACAATTTTAGAGTTAAAGAAAAAGACAGTCTAAAAGACATATTTCCTAAAATATATAATGAAGAAACTGCAAATTATGAAAAAATAAGTCAGAATGTATATGAAACTTTTTTAAAGCATCAATGTATTAAATTAGAAGACAGAAAAACTTTAATAGACTATTGGGTATGCGTTATTGCATTTATATTTGACTTGAACTTTGATATTTCCTTACAATATGTAAAAGATAAGAATTATATAAACAAATTAATTGATAGAATAGAATATAAAGATAAAGAAACAAAAGAAAAAATGGAACAAATAAGAAAATGTGGTAATGAATATTTGATTTTAAGAAGTAAAAAATAATTAAAATATATAAAAATTAAATAAAAAATGAAAGAAGTAAAAAAATGAATAAAGAAACAAAAAAGATAAATAGAAGTATAAAAATATATCCGTTATTTGCATCATTTACAGGAGATTTAATATTCTTCGTACCAATAGACACACTATTTTTAACACTAGTAAAAGGATTGAATGCAAGTCAAATAACAGCAATGACAATGATAGCACTAATAACATGTATAGTATTTCAAAAAGTAATATTGACCATTGTAAAAAAGATAGGAAATGTAAATTCATTACGACTAGGAGCAATGATGCTACTAATAGCATCAGTATTATTAACATTTGGAAAATCATTTATAGCAATGTTGCTTTATAAAAGCATACATGAATTAGCAGTGATGTTCTTAAATATGGATGAAATAATTTTAAAGAACAATTTAAAAAAAGTAAATAGAAAAGAAGACTATTTTAAAATAAGAAATAAATCAAAAATTATATATTCAGTTATAACACTATTTACAGCATTAGTAGCGGGAAAAATGTTCAATATAGACCACTACTTACCAATGTATCTTTCAATAATAATATATGTATTAGTGTTAGGAACAGCATTTTTATATTATGAGACCAAAACAGAAGATGAAAAAGAAGTAAAAAAAGAACATACAAAAATAAAAACAACAACTTTAATATTTTATATAATGCTTTCAAATGCAGTATTTTACTCAATAATAAAAATGGGGCAAAATAATAGTAAATTATTTATGCAATATGATTTTCAAAATTTTCTATCAATTGAAAAAGTAACATATTACATAACAACAATAGTATTCATATCAAGAATATCAAGATTAGCAGGAAATGTAATATTTGGAAAAATATATTTAAAAATAAAAGATAAAATGAGCATTATTTTAACAATATGTCTAGCTTTAGCATTTTTATTATTAATAACGGGACATTTTATAAATTCAAATTTTATGTTAAAAGTAATAACAATGTCTTTAGGATTTTTCTTAATATTAGCAATAAGAGATTCGTTCCAGACATACATAGAAGATATTGCCTTGACTATATCAAATAAAGAAGAACAACAAGATATTATAATAAAAATTGAAGTTTATAGAAGATTGGGAACATTAATATTAAGTGCTATTTTTACATTAATTTTAATGAAATATGAATTAATTGTGATAGAACTTATTCTATTAGTACTAAGTATTATAGAGATATTTATTAATAAACGACTATGCAATCAATTAGCAAATTACAATAACAAATAATTGTATAGAAATCAGGAAAGTTATAAATACTTTCCTAATTTTTTTGTCAAAAAATACCTGTTGAATATATAACATACAACATAGTATAATCAACATAAGAGGTGGGTATATGCGAACAATAAAAAAACACGGAAAAGCCATATTAAACAAAGAATTAAAGAAAAGCTATAACTTTTTCATAAAAGAAGCAAACACAAACAAAAAGAGCAAAGGATATGGACTAATAAAAGACAAAACACAACTAGCAAACAGCATTGCAAGCATAGCATCAGTAGGATATGGACTAGCAGCACTAATTATAGGAGTAAAACACAAATGGATAAAATATGAAAAAGCCTATGCAAGAGCAAATAGAACGTTAGAAACCTTCATAAAAAATGTAGAAGGAAAAAACGGATTTTATTATCACTTTATAAATATGGAAACAGGAAAAAGAGAATGGAATTGCGAAATATCAATAATAGACACAGCAATATTTATATGTGGAGCAATAACAGCAGGAGAATACTTTGGAAAAGAAGTAAAAAATAAAGCTGATATTTTATACAAAAAAATTGACTGGGAATGGTATAGAAATAAAGCGAACAATTTATTTTATATGGGATACAAACCAGAAATCGGATTTTGGGGACAATGGGATGGATATGCAGAGCAACTAATGATGTATATATTAGGAGTTAGCTCACCAACACATCCAGTAGACAAAGGTATGTATTACGAATTTGATAGAAAAACAAAAGATTATAAAGATATAAAAGATATAATATACACATATTGTGGAACATTATTTACATATCAATATTCTCATGCATGGATTGACTTTAAAAATTTAAAAGATAAAAATGGAGTAGATTGGTTTGAAAATTCAATAAAAGCAACAAAGGCAAACAGAGAATATTGCATAGATAATAGAAACAAATTTAAAACCTATGGAGAAAATTCATGGGGATTAACAGCCTGTCTTTCTCCAAAAGGATATATTTCACCAGGTGCAGAACCATGTGATGTGCAACTTGATATTGAAAATGATGGTACTATATCTCCATTTGGTGCAATTGGTTCAATAGTGTTTACTCCAAAAGAGAGCATACAGGCTATGGAATATTATTATAATACTTTTAAAAAATTATGGGGAAAATATGGTTTTAAAGATGGATTCAATTTAGAGGGAGAAAATAGCTGGTTTGCCAATGAATATATAGGAATTGACAAAGGTATAGAAATGGTTATGATAGAAAATTATTTAAATGGAACTATATGGAAATACTTTATGAAGAATAAGTATGTTATTAAAGGCTTAGAAATATTAGAGTTTACAGATACAAAAGATAATAAATTAAAACTAAATAAAGTATAAGAAAAAGCAAATCCACCTATAACATTATAATACAATGTTATAGGTGTACTTGTTTTAATGATGAAAAATTTCATTTTGTATTTCTGCTATAAATTCATCAGCAATGTCAGAAACAGTAGACCATGAACTAAACTGCATAGATAATGGCTTTGCCATGCCATACAATTCAGATATTGTATTGAGAGCTTCTTTTTTGTCATAAGAAAAGTCCATCAACATTCTAAAAAAGTGTTTAACTATTTCATTAGAATGATCAACAGCTTTAAACTGTTTTTCAACTTCTTCTTTAAAGCCAGCTGACGAATAAGGCGTAACAGTATTCACAAAATTCCTTAAATTATCTAAAATATTAGACAATCTGCTAAATATGTTATCCTGTTTATCCTCATTGGGATGCTGCATTGCTTCTAACATCCGTTTTTTGTAATTTTCAAAAAGCTTATCATTCATGCTCATAAACCTCCAAAAATAATTATTTTTTATAGTGATTATTACAAAAACATAATTAAATTATAACATAGAATTATTTAAGATGCAAAAAAAAAAGAAATTTTGTAGATGATTAAATAAAAACGTGTTATAATATGGATAATAAATCAATACAAGGAGGAAAATCGATATGTATATTGATGAAAGAATCAACGGATTTCAATTTGTGTTTGAATACGAAGGAGATGAGATACGGAGTGTAAAAATCGACTATTTGTCAGATGGAACTAAAATCGCAACAGAAGATATCAGTTCTGTTAAACAGGTAGAAGAGATACGGGAACAGTTGACAGAAAAAATTATAATAAACCTGAAAGGTTTAGATGCATTAAAAGAAAGAAAAGAAGATTCAGAAGGAATTTTTATTCTTAAAGTTGCAAACATGTTCAGGATTGATATATTGCAAGAACAGGATGATATGCTGGATATTGAAGTTACATTCATAACAAGCGGAAAAGTAATGACAAGTTCAGTTATTCCAAAAGTAAAAAAATCAAAACTTGAAAAATTAAAAAATATTTTAAGAGACAACACAAAGTATAATTTAACATGTACACAACAATGTCTGGCAATTTCTTATCTAGATATGCTGGCACTTTTGAAAATTAACAAACAATAAGCAAAATTGAAATCCTATCTAAGACCTAGCCGTTTTTTTGGCTAGGTCTTTTCCCATTATATACACAACACAAAAATATTATAAATATTTAATAAATATTAGTCATAAAATTCAAGCCTCCTGCATATAATATAATGCCAAAATCAAGAAAAGGAGGTAAAAAAGAGAATGGTAAGACATATGTTGATATCACTTCCTTTGATAAAAGTGCAAGTATCGAAGTGGAATACACTGCAAATTAAAAAAAGTCCAGCTTGGAAGAAGTTTAATAAGGACAAAATTGTTCTTACTAAACTTCTTCCAAAATTTTATTATAATAATATTTCAATAATTAATTTATATTTTGATTATTACTTGACAATTACAAACAAATGTTTTATAATGTGAGGAGAATTTACATAGATTGGAAGTGATATTTATGAAGAAAGAGATTATCAAAACACAAATGAAAGTAAAAGAAAATCTAGTAAGTGTTATGAGAGTTGGAGGGATAGATTATATTTCACTAACAGATTTAGCACGATATAAAAACCATTTAACTCCCGGAGATGTAATTATAAAATGGATGAGCAATAAAAGTTCTTTTGATTTTTACTGCTTATGGGAAGAACTTTCGAACCCTAATTTTAAACTAGCGAAATCCCGCGAGTTTAAAAATGATTCTGCTACACAATCATTCACAATGAGTCCATCTAGATGGATTAAAGAAACAAATGCAATTGGTTTTGTTTCTAAAAGAGGAAAATATGATGGTGGAACTTTTGCACATCCAGATATTGCGCTAGAATTTGCTTCTTGGATAGATTCCGCATTTAAACTATACTTAATAAAAGAATTTGAAAGATTAAAACAAAATGAAAGTTATCAAAGTAAAATTGATTGGTCAGTTAGACGAGAACTTGCAAAAACAAATTATAAAATACATACTGATAGTATAAAACAAAATATAATTCCTACATTAACCGAAAAGCAAAAACTTAATGAAATTGCTAAAAAGCAATATAGTATCTTACAAGATAGCGAAGGAATTAGAAATATAGAAGCTTTAGAAGAAAACAATTTCAAAGTATTACAATAATATTATTTATACAAAAACTGGTCTAATAAAATACCTTGACCAGTTTTATATTTTTTAATAATAAATTTATGGTATCTTTATAATTTAACTATTCTTTTCCTAATTAAACAAATTTTTTTCATACAAATCTTCAATATAAACATCTTTCTCCTCAAAATTATCAACAAAACCAACCTTTGCGACATCATGACTTTCATCAATTCCCTGAATCCAAACAGGACGCTCATCATAAAAAACATCGCACTTTTCATTGTTATTTAAAATAGAATTAACTCTTTGTAAATCCATAATATCAACTCCTTTACATATTAAAATTATATCCACAAAAAATAAAAATATAACAGAAAAGAACAGATAGACATAAAAAGTTGCAATAAAATGTAAAATGTGGTATAATAGGAAATAGGTGATGTAAATGGAAAATAATGAAGAAATTGATATTAAAAGAATAATAGAAATAATCTTCTCAAAAAAATTAATAATAACACTTATAATTTTATTAAGTGTCACATTAGGTTATGTTTACTCATACTATTATAAAAAACCAGAATACAAATCATCTGTAACAATACTATTAGTTGCAGATGAAAACAAAACAGACAAAAGCTTAACACAAACAGATGTAAACCTAAATAATGGACTAATTTCAACATATAGCAGTATAGCTAAAAGTAGTAGTATATTACAAAAAACTATACAAAACTTAAATTTAGACATACCAGTATCAAAACTAGAACAAAATGTTGAAGCAAAGCAAATTGATAACACACAATTTTTGGAAATAAGTGTAAAAAATGAGAGCCCAGAAAGAGCTAAAAATATTGCAAATGAATTAGCAGAAGTATTCACAGAACAAATAAAAGAAATATATAATCTACAAAACATAAGTATAGTAGATAAAGCAGAAACAGAAGAAAATCCATGTAACATAAATCACATGAAAGACATGATAATATTTGGATTTGCCGGAATAGTTTTATCAATTATAATTGTAATGATTATATATATGTTTGATGATACGGTAAAAGATCAAAAAGATATAGAAAAAAATATAAAATTAAGAATAATAGGAACATTACCTGTTGATAGAGAAAAAACAGAATTAATAGTAGAGAATAATCCTAAGTCACCAATAGTAGAAAGCATAAAAACAATAAGAACAAATATATTATACTCAACAAGAAAAAATTCAATATTAGTTACAAGCTGTAAAGAAAAAGAAGGAAAAAGTTGGGTTATAAACAATTTAGCAGTAACATTTGCACAAACTGGAAAAAGAGTAATATTAGTAGATGCTAATTTAAGGCAAGAAAACAATAAAAATGAAATATTTAATATAGAAAAATGTGAAGGCCTATCAGATTTTATAAGAGAAATATCAGAAGACCAAATGGAAAACTTGGAAAAAGCAAGAAAATATATTAAAGAAACATCAATACCAAATTTACATATAATGCAAAATGGAACAATACCACCAAATCCAGCAGAATTAATATCTTCTAAAAATATGAAACGATTAGTAAATCTATTAAAAAATATGTATGATATTGTCATAATAGATGGTACATCATCTATATTAGTAGCAGATAGTATAGCACTATCTTCAATGGTAGACAGTACAATTTTAGTTGCAGAAAATAGAAAAACAAAAATCAATGATTTGAAAAAAGTTAAAAAATTGATAGAAGATGTAAATGGAAATATATTAGGGGTAATATTAAATAGAGTGGATGTTCAAAGTGGAAAGTATTACGGAAAAAAATATGGATATTACTATGGACATGATGTAGAAGAAATTGGAAAAAAATTAGAAGAAAAGCAAGAATCAATTTCATTGGATGAGGTAATTGAATTAGCAAGAGAAAAGATTGAATTACAGTCACCAATTGAATTAGAAGATGATAAAGAAATATCTAAACAAGAGAATAATAATCAAAAAGATAATGAAATTAAATTATTAAAACAAGAATTGTTAGATGAAATTAGTAAAATAAAAAATTCTTTAATTAGTTTTAAACGAAAAGAAAAAAATGACAAACGTATTAATAATATGAGTAATAGCATTAATAATATTAACAATAATATTAATAGTTTTAAACAGATGCAAGAAAGTAAAAATAAAGAAATATTAGAAATACAAGAAAATAATAAAAGACTATTAAATTTACAAGAAAATCGTAATAAAGAAGTATTGCAAAAAATTCAAAAAATAGAAGATATTCAAAATGAGAATAAAAAGGAATTGATTTTACAAATTCAAGAATTAAATGAAGAACAAGAGAAAATAAAAGATGAAAATAAGGAAAATGTAGATATACTAGTTCAACAATTTATAGAAGAAATTAATACTTTAAAAAATGAAATTAAAGAATTGAAAGAAAACCAAGATTTAAATAAAAATGAATTATTAGATAAAATTGAAAACATAAAAGATGAAAAATTAAATGAACAAATACAAACAGTAAAAAATTCAAATAATATTATTAGTTTTGAGGCATTAAGAAGAAAAAAACCAAATAAAAAAGTATTTAATATAAATGATGATACTATTAGCTTTGAAGATTTACAAAGATTATCTAATTATGTTGTTGACTTAAAGGATGAATCAACATTAATAGCAATGAATAACTAATAACGGAATACATCTCATAAATGAGGTGTATTTTTATTGACTTATTCCAACAATTGATATAAAATAAAGAACATAACGAAAGAGGAGGAAAGACAAATGAATATAATATATCAAGGAAGAACAAAACAAATAGAAAAAGGATTAACAGTAAAAGAAGCATTAGAAGAAGAAATAAAAAATAATAAATATGAAGTAATAGGATGCCTATACAATAATGACTACAAGAATTTAGAAACACCAGTAGAAGAAGGAGCTAAAATCGAATTAATAGACATTTCATCAAAAGAAGGAATGAAAATCTATGTAAGAACAATTGTGTACATAATGGGGAGAGCATTTGAAAACCTATATCAAAGAGAAAAAATAATGGTAGAATATCAACTTGGAAATGCAATGTACTGCAAATGTGATAACATAGAAATAACAGAAGAATTCATAAAAAACTTAAAAGACGAAATGCAAAAAATAATTGAAAAAGATGAAAAAATAACAAAAGTAGAAATGACACGAAAAGAAGCGGAAAAATTTTATGAAGAAAATAACTCATCAAGAGGAAGATTACAATTTGACCTTGAAGGAAATGAACCAATTTATATGTATTTCTGCGGAAAATATTATAATTACTGTTATGGAACACTTGCAAACAGAACAGGAATTATCAAGATATTTGATGTTATAAAATATGGAGACGGATTCTTAATAAGATATCCAAGTTCAAAAGAACCAACAAAAATGCCAGAATTTCATGAAACAAAAAAATTAGCATGGGCACTAGAAGAATTCGAAAAAATCCATTCAGTATTAGATGTACTAACAGTATATAAATTAAACAAAGCGATAGAAGAAGACAGAATAAAAGATGTAATAATGCTAGCAGAAGCATTGCATGAAAAGAAAATTGCTAACATAGCAGATGATATAGCAAAAAGAAAAAATGTCAAAATGGTATTAATAGCAGGTCCATCATCATCAGGAAAAACAACATTTGCACAAAGACTAGGAATACAATTACGACTAAATGGACTAAAACCAGTTACAATTTCAGTAGATAACTATTTTGTAGAAAGACAAGACACACCAAGAGATGAAAATGGAGAATATAACTTTGAATGTATAGAAGCAATAGATTTAAAACTATTTAATGAACACTTAGTAAAACTATTAAATGGAGAAGAAATAGAAGTACCAGAATTTGATTTTAGTGTTGGAACAAAAAGATATAATGGCAAAAAAATGAAACTAGCAGATGACGAAATCCTTGTAATAGAAGGAATACATTGCTTAAATGACAAATTAACAAGCCAAATATCAAAAGATCAAAAATATAAAATATATATCAGTGCATTAACAGTATTAAATATGGATAGATATAACAGAATATCAACAACAGACACAAGACTTGTAAGAAGAATTGTTAGAGATTATCAATTTAGAGGATATTCAGCATTACATACATTAAACACATGGCACAAAGTAACAGAAGGAGAAGAAAAAAACATATTCCCATATCAAGAATCAGCAAATACAATATTTAATACATCACTAATATATGAACTAAATGCACTAAAACCAATAGCAATGCCACTATTAGAAGCAATAACAGACGAATATAAAGAATATGCAGAAGCACAAAGGTTAATTAATATTTTAAAATATTTCAAAGTAATACCAAAAGATTATGTGCCTAATAACTCACTATTAAAGGAATTCTTAGGTGGAGGAACTTTTAATTTACACTAATGTGCAGTTGCAAAAAGAGTGAAAGGATAAAAAATGTTAAAAGATAGTAAATTTACAGAAATAGACGAAGAATTCATATGTGAAAACTGTGGAAAAAAAGTACCACAATTAGGATATTCGTGCAGAAATCATTGTCCATATTGTTTACATTCTAAACATGTAGACAAAAATCCAGGAGATAGGGCAGAAGAATGCCATGGAGATTTAGAACCAGTAAGTATGGAAATTGATGGAAAAAAAGGATATGTTATAATTTTTAGATGTAAAAAATGTGGAGCCATTAGAAGAAATAAAGCGGCAAAAGATGATAATATGGATTTACTAATCGATTTAAGCAGTAAACAAATTTAAAAGGGACTGCAAAAGTCCCTTTATATGTTCTAGTTCAGTGAAAATGAGAAAAAAGTTGCTATCTAAGTGGGGTAATATATCAATATTTTTAGTCAAAAACATATCTGGGGTCTACCATTGGGTCTTTGACTTTAAATATTGATATATTACCCCACTTAGATAGCAAATTTTTTCTATATTTCTCTATTTAAGTTTCCATTAGTAAATTCTTTGCCTTCTAAACGAGAGCCTGACTTAACAACATTAACAATATTATTAATTTCATCAATAGACTCATCTAAAATATCAATTCTAGAACAAGCAATATCAAATCCATCAGAAGAAATAGAAGTAGTCTTACAATTATAAATAGTAGAAACAGTTTGAATATTGTCAAATAAAATTCTAAATTTCATATTAAGTCTATCCTTTAAATAATAAGAATTACCAGACATACATTTTGAAGAACAAGTAGGATAACATTTATTAGTCTTACCAAGTACACAATAATTCATATTCATAAGAGGAGTTTTACCATAAACAATTAATTCAGATGGCAAGTAATTACAACACAAAGAAGAGTTGCACAAATTGTCTATAATCTCTTTTGTTGATTCTGGTGAAACTGTAAATCTATTAATACCTAAATTTTTCAATTCATTAACACTATATAAATTAAATATATTAAAAGTATAATTTGCTATTAATTCAAAATCGTTACAAGTCAATACATTTTCAAGTAATTTTAAATTAGAAATATTAGAAATTACAAAACCTTTAATATCATAATTACTAATAGTTTTTTCTATATTGTTAAAAAACAAATTTCTATAATTTGATTTAATAATTGTAGGCATATAAATATAAACATTAAATTTTTGTTCTAAAACTTTCAAAATTTCATTATATTTTTTTATTGTGAAATATTTTAAAGGTATGTACACATTGTCAAATCCTTCTAAATTTGAATAATCAAAATCGGTATTTAAAATATTTAACAAAACTGAAATTGTTTTAGATGAATTTGTATTACCATTTACCTTACAATTAGAATCAATAGTATCTGGACTACAATCTAAGCTATTTCTTTTAACATTTGAAACGGCAAAATCATAAGCTAAATTTAAAACATTTCTACGTAATTCATTCAAAGTTGCACTAAATTTAGGTAAAAATATATCAGAATCTAGGTCAACATTAATATTAGCAAATTCAAAAATAGAATCTGTTGTTTTATTAATTTGAGCAATAACAGTATTTTTTTCCAAAGGTCTATTTTGAGCAATTTCAGGCATAACATTAGATGAATAACTAATATCTAAATTAGAATAAATGTCTAAATAACTTGAAGATTTAGAAAGATTAGTATCATATTTTATTCTAATTTTTAAAGGTTCATTATGTTTTATTGAAATAGCACAATTTAAAGGAACTTTTCTATGTTCGCCATTTATGCTTTCATGAGCAATTGAATTCAATTTTTTAGATGAAATTTTATAAATATTATCACCTAAATTGATATTTCCTTTCATTCTGCCGATAGTAACAGTTTGACCAATTTTTGTATCTTTTATATTTTTATCTTTTATCATTAATTCAGTAATATTATAAGAACCAGATTCTTTTTCCAAAGAAACAGTGTCCCCAATTTCAATAGGTTCTTGTAATTTGACAGTAATGTAGCCCTTGTTTTTATTATATTTTTGAACTTTACCTAAAAATAATCCCATATTATTAGGTTTGTCTTTGAAAATTAAGTTTCTATTAGGTTCATCAGAAAGATGCCCAGTTGATGACATACCTCTATTAAAAGCCTGTAATAAGATTTTTCTATCAGATTCATCAACTTTGTAATCATTTTGAAAAAATGATTTTTCTGCTAAATCAATATATTTTCTATAAATTCTTGTAACAGTAGCAACATATTCAGGATTCTTCATTCTACCTTCAATTTTTAAACAAGTAACACCAGCATTAATCAAAGAAGGAATGTAATCTAATCCACATAAATCACGAGTACTTAATAGATGACCTTTATCAATTTCAATATCATTTTCCATTAATTGATAAGGTAATCTACAAGGCTGAGCACATTTTCCTCTGTTGCCAGAACGAGCACCAACCATACTAGAAAATAAACATTGACCAGAATATGAAATACATAAAGCGCCATGTATAAAGCATTCAATTTCAACATCAGAATTTTTACAAATATATTCAATCTCTTGAAGAGAAAGCTCACGAGAAAGAACAACTCTTTTAAAACCTAGTTCTTGCAATTTTAGCACACCTTGAAGATTATGAACTGTCATTTGAGTACTTGCATGAATATCTAAATCAGGAAAATGATTTATTAATTGCTTGGCCAAACCTAAGTCTTGAACAATTATTGCATCAATTCCAAATTCATAAGCTTTTTTAGCAAGTTCAAAAGCATCATCAAATTCATCATCTTTAATTAAAGTATTTAATGTTAAATTAGTTTTAACACCTCTTGTTTTTGCATATATTATTGCTTTTTCTAGTTCTTCCAAGTCAAAGTTTGAAGCATATGCTCTTGCACTAAATAAATCTGCACCAAAATATACACTATTTGCTCCATTTTGTACTGCTGCTTTAAGACAATCAAAGTTGCCAACTGGCGAAAGTAAATCTATCATTTTTTAAATCCAATCCTTCCTTATATGCGAAATGTTTAAACATCAATATGATATTAATAATTACATTATATTTTTTCCAGTTATTATTATATAACTTTTTTTGACAAAATTCTAGCTTTTAGGAATTTTTGCTTAAATAATATGTTGCTGAATTGAAACATTAAGTTTTACTAAAATGTAGACTGAACTGTGAATGTGTTGAAAATAGTGCACAAATATGCTATAATAAAAAGAGGTTTTTGGTGAAAGAGAGGGAAAAAATGTATTTTGACACAAAAAAAGAAGTAGAAAAAACAAAGAAAATAATGAAAAATCCAAAACTAGAAATAGAAGACGCTAGAAGAGGATTAGAAAAATTACAACAGTATATCAAAAAGTTAAAAGAACAAGGGACAGAAGATGAAAAAATAAGACAAAAAATAAATGATGAATTTTCACAAGAAATAAATGAATATTTAAAAACAACAGGGACAGATTACGTCATATTAGAAGAGCAATCCTTAGAAATATTAGAAAAAAATCCACAATTGGTAGAAAACATATATAATAAAGTAAAAGACGAAGTAGGTAAATTTAACCCAATAAAAGAGGAGTATACAAGAGGGGAAAAAATAAAAGTATTAATGGAATTTGAAATAAAACTTGTTTTGAAAGAAATACGACAAGAAACAATTAGAGAAGAATTAAAGAGAAAGAGAGAAGAATTAAGTAATTCAAACGACAAAGAACTAAAAGAATATTTGGCAAAAAGACCTAAAATTCAAAAAAGCACGGGATACTATTTAAGAGATAAAGAATTGGAAAAAACAGAGAAAGATATAAAGATTAGAAGAAGGAAAATAGAAGAATATATAGCCACAACAGAAAAACAAAGTATGAAATTAGCAGGGCACTTTTTTAGAAAATATGGATTTTTACAAGAGTTTTTAGAAGGGCAAAATGAAGATTACCACAAACTAGGAATGAGCCAGATGGAATATAAGATGAAAACTGATCAAGATGAAAAAGATATAGGACTAGAAAATATATTCACAGACGAATATATAGACACTTTGACTTCTGGACAATTATCAGCTTTAAATGCATTTTGGCAAAACAGATATACAAAAGCAATTGAACGAATAAAAAAAGCCATTTTTATAGCAGATAACTTAAATCTTTGGGAAGAACTAAAACAAGATGATTATAATCCAGAAATAACAGATGAACAAATAAATAACTGTATGGTAAAAATGAGAGTGTTAGATAGAATATTTGTTATGTTAAAAGAAAACTTGAAAGACCAATATATAAAAACTGGTAGACGTAAAATTTTACTATTTAATTTAGAAGAAGAAATAGATACAAAAAGTCAATTAGAATTTAAAAAATATTTTGATAAAATATTACCAACAAGTGATAATGATATAACACATAATCTTGAAGGAAGTCAATCAATTAGAGACAGCATAAAAATAGTATATGGCACAAAATTTAATATGATTATGAGACTAATACACCAAATAGAATATAATTCTAAAATAACAAACTGGGGATATATTCCTGAAAATGAAAAAGATAAAGGAAAAGTTTTATTAGGAATTGATTATCCTGGATTTAATATGCCACTAAGATTACATATAAATAAAAAAGAATTAGTAAGTTTTCTAAAAAATTTCAAAAATAGTTCAGTAATTCCAATATATGAAGGAAATGCGGATATGATATATAAAGGAAAAATGCTTAAAAGTAGAGCATTTATGCCATTAACAGAAGAAAGAGAAAGTTTTATAATACAAAAAAATAAAAATTTAAATGTAGTAGATTTAAAATATAATTATATAAGACATATAGGGAATTTGTTAACAAAGAAAAACAAGAAAATACCAAAAATATATATACGAGAATATATAGATTTAGAGACTGGTGAAAAAGGAAACAAAATTAAAGGAGAATTTGTTCCATATAAAAAAGAAAACGAAGAAGAAAGAAAAAAATAGAAAAATTTAAAAATTTTTTATTGACAAAGGAAATAATATAATATAAACTTAGAACATAAAAAATATCATCATGAAAATGAAATAATATAATATAGAGGAGGAAATAAAAATGGAATTAAAAGGATCAAAAACAGAAAAAAATTTAATGGAAGCATTTGCAGGAGAATCACAAGCAAGAAATAAATACACATATTTTGCAAGTAAAGCAAAAAAAGAAGGATATGAGCAAATAGCAGCAATATTCCAAGAAACAGCTGACAATGAAAAAGAACATGCAAAAATGTGGTTCAAACTACTACAAGGAGGAGACATCAAAACAACAGCAGAAAACTTAAAAGCAGCAGCAGAAGGAGAAAACTATGAATGGACAGATATGTATGACAGAATGGCACAAGAAGCAAAAGAAGAAGGATTTGATCACATTGCATATCTATTCTCAGCAGTTGGAAAAATTGAAAAAGAACATGAACAAAGATATCTAAAATTATTAGAAAATGTTGAAAATGGACTAGTATTCAGCAAAGATGGAGATAGAATCTGGAAATGTAGAAACTGCGGACATATTGTAATAGGAAAAAATGCACCAGAAATATGCCCAGTATGTGCACATCCAAAAGCATATTTTGAAATAAAAGCAGAAAATTATTAAAAATAAATCTAAAAAAATTAAGGGATTGAGGGACAAGTCTTCAATCCCGTTTTTTTAACAAAATTATTTGAAAAAAATAAAAGCATATGATATAATCAGAAAAACTACAAATACTTAACTAAACAGGCAGTAACAAGCCCAAGGAGGAAACAATGCCAAAATTTTTTGTAAAAGAAGAACAAATACAAGAAAATCAAATAATAATATTAGGACAAGATGTAAACCACATAAAAAAAGTATTAAGAGCAAAAATAGGAGACGAATTGCAAATATGCAACAGTCAAAATGGAGAAAATTTTTTATGTGAAATAGACAATTTAGAAGAAGAAAAAATAATATGCCAAATAAAAGAAAAAATACAAGAACAAGTAGAATCAAATATAGAGGTAACAATATTTCAAGGATTACCAAAAGCAGACAAAATGGAATATATAATACAAAAATCAGTAGAACTTGGGGTATATGATATAACACCAGTAGAAATGAAGAGATGTGTTGTAAAACTAAATGAAAAAGACAAATCAAAGAAAATAGAAAGATGGCAAAAAATATCAGAAGTTGCAGCAAAACAATGTGGAAGAGATATAATACCACAAATAAATAATATCATAAATATAAAAAATATATGTAATTTAATACAAGAATATGATATGGTATTAGTAGCATATGAAAATGAAGAAAAAAATACATTAAAAGAACAACTAGAAAATATAAAAAAACAAAATAATTCGAAATCAAAAGTAAAAATTGGAATAATAATAGGACCAGAAGGTGGTCTAGAAGAAAAAGATGTTGAAACATTAAAAGAAAACGGTGCAAAAGTAATAACATTGGGAAGAAGAATATTAAGAACAGAAACAGTAGCATTAAATGTTTTAAGTATAATTATGTATGAATTAGAAAACGAATAATTGTGAAAGGAAGAAATTTATAATGAAAGAAGTAAGTGAAAAATACATGAAAAAAATATATTTAAATGTATTAAAAGCAATCATAATAGTATTATATTTTTTTGTATTAAATGTAGCATGTGAAAATGTAAATCCACAATATCTAGAAAAAGGCATAGAATTATGTACAATGATATTATTATTTATATCAATTTTTATTTTTGAGTGGGCATACAGAAAAGATGATGATGACTTGGCTATACAAGGAATAGAAATATTAATATTATCAGCATACACACTAACAAGTCAACACATAACTAAAAAATTTGATTTTCCATTGAAAAACTATCTACTAGTTGCTTCATATATATTTGCAATTTATTTTATTTTAAAATGTATAGTTGTATATACAAAAGGAAGAAAAGAAATGGCAGAAAATCTTAGTGATATAAAAGAAATAGTTCAAAAAGATGAACCTGTAAAAAAAGAGGCAACTAAAAAGAAAAAAGAAGATGTAAAAGAGGAAGAGTTAGAAGAAATAAAAGAAGAAAAAACACAAGAAATAAAAGAAACACCAAAAAAGAAAACAACTACAAAAACAGCAACGAAGAAGAAAGCAACTACGGCAACTCCAACTAAGAAAACAACAACTGCAAGAAAAACAACATCAAAAAGTAAATCAACTTCAAAAAATGAATCAACATCAGAAAGCAAAGCTAATGAATTAGAAAAAAAGCCAACAACTAGAAAAACAACTGGAACAAAGAAAAAAACAGAAACAAAAAAAGAAACAGAGAAAAAAGAGGGAAAAACTGAAACAAAAAAGAAAACAACAAGAAAACCAAAACAAAAAAGTATTGATGAAAAAATCTCAGAGGAGGAAAAATGATTAGAAGTATGACAGGCTATGGCAAGCAAAGCCTAAGCATAGATGGAAGAGAATATCAAATAGAAATAAAAAGTGTAAACCATAGATATTTAGATATAAATATAAAAATGCCAAAAACACTAAGTTATTTAGAAGACACAATAAAAAAAGAAATATCTGAAAAAATAAAAAGAGGAAAAATAGATGTATTCATAACATTTGAAAATAACAGCCAAGAAGGAAAAAACATCAAAATAAACAAAGAATTAGCCAAACTATACATAAATCAACTAAAAGAATTAGCACAAGAAGAAAAAATATCAAGTAATATAGAAGTAATAGAAATAGCTAAATTTCCAGATATATTAACAATAAAAGTGGACGAAGAAGATGAAAAAATCAAACAAGAAATAATGCAAACAACACAAGAAGCAACAAACAAAATTATAGAAATGAAAAACATAGAAGGAGAAAAAATAGCACAAGACCTATTACAAAGAATAAGTAACATAGAAAACAAAATAATGGAAATATCTGAAAAATCTACTGGACTTATTCAAGAATATGTAGTAAAATTAGAAAAGAGAATACAAGAAATACTAAAAACAGAAAAAATAGACAAGTCAAGACTAGCACAAGAAGTTGTAATATATGCTGACAAATGTTCAATAGAAGAAGAAATAACAAGATTAAAAAGCCACATATATCAATTTAAAAACTTGATATCTAATAACGAAAACGAAACAATAGGAAAGAAACTAGATTTCATAATACAAGAAATGAACAGAGAAACAAACACAATAGGTTCAAAAGCCAATAATCTAGAAATAACAAATGGAGTTATAGATATAAAAACAGAATTAGAGGATATTAGAGAGCAAATACAAAATATAGAATAGAAGGGATGGAGTATTATGCAATTAATAAATATAGGATTTGGAAATATTGTTTCAGCAGACAGAATAGTGGCAATAGTAAGCCCAGAATCAGCACCAATAAAAAGAATGGTACAAGAAGCAAAAGACAATAAAACAGCAGTAGATGCAACATGTGGAAGAAGAACAAGAGCTGTAATAATAACAGACTCTGGACACATAATTTTATCAGCAGTACAACCAGAAACAGTAGCAGGAAGACTTGACAAAGACATAACAGCAACATCAGCACAATTACAAGAAGAAGACTAAAAAACAACATTAAAAATTAGAAAGTTAAAAAACTTTCATATAATAAAAAGTTGAATAGTAAAAATTAGGAGGTAAACAAAAATGATAGTAAAACCAACAGTTACAGAATTATTAAAGAAAGCTGACAATAGATATGAGCTAGTAATAGCTACTTCAAGAAGAGCTAGACAAATTGCAATGGGAGATGCACCTTTAACAAAAGTTAAAGAAGAATCACCAGTAACATTAGCAGCAAATGAAATAGCAGAAGGAAAAGTATCTATTGTAAGAGAAGAAAATGATGAAAAAACTGAAAATAATGAAACAGAAAACAAACAATAATAACAAAAATAAATAATCAAAACATAGTAAAAAGATAAAGGGGAAACAGATATGCTAGTAATATTATCAGGAGTTTCAGGAGCAGGAAAAGACACAATAAAAAAAGAATTAATAAAGAGAATGGAAGATATAATATCACTTCCATCTTTTACATCAAGAGAACCTAGACCAGGAGAAGAAGAGGGTGTACAATACCATTTTATAAGTAAAGATGAATTTAAAGAAAAAATTAAAAATGGTGAATTTTACGAATATGATTTACACCACGAAAACTATTATGGAACATCTAAAAAATTGATGAATGAAAAAATAGAAAGTGGAAAAATAATTGTAAAAGATATAGAAGTAAATGGAACAGAAAACTTAATAAAAAAATTAGGAAATGATACAAAACTAGTTACTATTTTCTTAAAAGTTGATAAAGAAGAACTAAAAAATAGACTTATAAACAGGGGAGATAATTTATCAGAAGCAGATATGCAACTAAGATTAAATAGATTAGAGTATGAAGAATCTAAAATTGGTTTGTATGATTATGTTATAAAAAATGATGATTTGGAAAAAACTGTTCAAATAATAATGACTATAATTGAAAACGAAAAAAAATTAGAAAACAACAAAAAATAGTAAAAAACCAAAGGTGGTAAAAAATGGGGCTATTAACAGTAATATATATATTAGTATTTTTAGTATTTGCATTAATATTATATGCAGTAATGCAACTAAAACTATTAGGCATAAAAGTAAAAGACTTTTGGGACTTTATAGAAGCAAACCAAATGCTAGACAAGCTAAATAGTTTTGCAAAACAATATCAATCAATGTCACCACAAGAACAAGTAATATACCTAGCAGAAGCAGAAAAAATATTTACAGCATTTGACAAAGTACCAGAAGAGCTATGGGATGAAGAATACGAAAAATATAAACAAGTACTAAAAAAATATAATGATATAAAAATGTTTAGATGGGCATCAAGTTAAAAAACAGTAAATTAATTATGAAAATGAAAAAATAGGGGGAAAAGAAAATGGCAGAAGAAAAGAAAACAAAAAAATTAAGTATATTTTTAAGAATAGTAATAGCACTATTGATAATATTAGTATTAATTGTAGGAGTAGCATTTTTCTATGTAAAAGGAAAATTAGATAAAATACAAAGAGTAGAATTACCATCAGACGAAGATTTAGGAATAACAGAAACAACAGCACAAAACTTAACAGGATACAGAAACATTGCCATTTTCGGAGTAGATAGTAGATCAGATGATTATGGAGTAGGAAACAGAAGTGATTGTATCATAATAGCAAGTATAAATAATGATACAGGAGCAATAAAATTAATATCAGTATATAGAGATACATATGTAAACATAGAAGGACATGGACTAGATAAAATAACACATGCATATTCATTTGGTGAAGCACCACTTGCAATAAAAACACTTAATACAAATTTAGATTTAAATATAAATGAATTTGTAACAGTAAACTTTGACTCAGTTGCAGAAGCGGTTGATCAATTAGGTGGAGTACAATTAACAATAACATCAGATGAAATAAAATATATAAATGAATATATAGACGCAACATCAAGAATAACAGGAAAAACATCTTCACACATAACACAACCAGGAACATACACAGTAGATGGAGTACAAGCAGTTTCATATTCTAGAATAAGATATACAGATGGTGGAGATTATAAAAGAACAGAAAGAATGAGAACAGTAATTGAAGCAATGTTTAGCAAATTAAAAACAAAGAGTATAACTGAAATAAACTCATTTGCAGATAAAATATTACCACATGTATATACAAATATATCAGCAACAGATATATTAGCAATGGTACCAAGCATGTCAAAATATAAAGTTACAGAAAGTATAGGATGGCCATATGATACAAAAGGAAAAACAATGGACAGATGGTATGGAATTCCTGTTACACTAGAATCAAATGTTACACAATTACATAAAGAGGCATTTGGAGAAGAAGACTATACACCATCAGACACTGTAAAATCAATAAGTGCAAACATTGTAAAGAAAACAGGATATACAAAATAAAATTAAAAACACTCCATATTTTATATATGGAGCTTTTTTAAGCATTACATTTGAAGGAGAAAAATATGGACTTAAAAATAAAAAGAATTCTATTTGGAATTTTAACAATAATAACATGTATAATAATATTTATATTTTCTAGTCAAAATGGAGAAAAATCTGGATTAACAAGTAGAGGATTTGTAAGAAAGATAGTTGAAATTACTGGAATTACAAATGATTTGAATGAAGAAGAAAAAGAAGAGGTAATAGAAAATTGCCAATTTATTGTTAGAAAATTAGCACATTTTTCAATATATGCTATATTGGGAATAAATATATTAGGGTTTGTTAATACATATAAAAATTTTAAATTTAAAAGTCAAATTGAAATAACATTATTTTCTGGTTTTTTATATGCAGTATCAGATGAATTTCACCAAATGTTTTCGGGTGGAAGAACTGCATCACCAAAAGATGTATGTATTGATACATTAGGGGTACTGTTTGGAATAGGAATTTTTTTACTTATAAAAAAATTGATAAAAATGACGTATACTAAAAGTTATATACAAAATAAATAAAGGTATTGACAAAAATAGACAAATTTCTTATAATATGTATAGTATAAGAAATAAAAATAAAAGGGATGAAAATTAAGATGGCTGAA
>ULMZ01020246.1_pt1 | contig 37220 bp, 32 predicted proteins | sample 1951791 | NCBI WGS metagenome assembly ULMZ01 (sample SAMEA4835564, study PRJEB28245) | human gut metagenome | biome: gut microbiome; material: fecal sample | place: Denmark | collected 2008 | reverse complement strand
ACGATTCAGAACACGGCTGACGCAGTTATCAACTTCGCCGACACCGGTTTAAGTATCCTCGAAGTTTCGCACAGGTCGAAAGAATTCCAGGCAGTAATGGACGAAGCCCGCGCTTTGGTGAAAGAACTCCTCGACATTCCTGCAGGCTACAGCGTGCTGTTCCTCGGTGGCGGCGCAAGCCTGCAGTTCGCCATGGTTCCCTACAACCTGCTTGCAACCAAAGCCGCTTATCTCGACACAGGCGTATGGGCTCACAAAGCCGTTAAAGAAGCAAAACTGTTCGGCGAAGTCGATGTTGTGGCATCGAGCGAGGACCGCAATTACAACTACATCCCGCGTGATTACACCATCCCCACCGATGTAGACTACTTCCATATCACAACCAACAACACCATCTACGGTACAGAAATCCGCAAGGATCCCGATTCGCCCGTACACATGGTTGCCGATATGTCCAGCGACATTTTCTCACGTCCGGTTGATGTGAGCAAATACGACATCATCTACGCCGGCGCACAGAAAAACCTCGCTCCCGCCGGTGCAACCCTGATTATCGTACGTGAGGATGCACTCGGCCATGTGTCGCGTCCCATCCCCACCATGCTCAACTACAAGACCCACATCGACAAGGATTCGATGTTCAACACTCCCCCTGTGCTTCCCATTTTCAGCGCACTCCAGACACTGCGCTATTATAAGGAAGTGGGCGGTGTGACAGAGCTTGAGAAGCGCGACCTCGCCAAGGCAGCCCGTCTGTACGAGGCTATCGATGCAAGCCCCATCTTCGAAGCTACTGTTCCCAACCATGAGGACCGCTCGATTATGAACGTATGCTTCGTGATGAAACCCAAGTATAAGGAACTTGAAAAAGCATTCATGGACTTTGCTGCCACCAAGGGCATCGTAGGCATCAAGGGGCACCGCTCTGTAGGCGGCTTCCGCGCATCACTCTACAATGCACTCCCCATGGAGAGCGTGGATGTGCTTGTTGCTGCAATGAAAGAGTTTGCCGCAAAGGCATAATAGAATAACAACCCAAACTAAACTCATTTGCAATGAAAGTTCTGGTTGCTACAGAAAAACCGTTCGCAGCCGTTGCTGTCGACGGAATAAAGAAAGTGGTTGAAGATGCCGGTTACGAACTCGCACTTCTTGAGAAATACACTTCAAAGGCCGAACTGCTTGATGCAGTCGCCACTGCCGACGCCCTCATTGTGCGCAGCGACAAAGTTGACGCCGAAGTGCTTGACGCTGCAAAACAGCTGAAGATTGTGGTGCGTGCCGGTGCCGGTTACGACAACGTCGACCTTGCTGCCGCCACTGCTCATAACGTGTGTGTTGAGAATACGCCGGGTCAGAACTCCAATGCCGTGGCCGAACTTGTGTTCGGCATGGCTGTAATGGCTGTGCGCAACATGTACAACGGCACCTCCGGCTCGGAACTGAAGGACAAATCGCTCGGTATCCATGCATTCGGTCAGGTGGGCCGCAATGTGGCCCGCATAGCCAAAGGCTTCGGTATGAATGTGAGCGCACTCGACCCCTACTGCCCCGCAGAGGTGATGGCTGCAGCCGATGTGACCCGCGTTGAATCCGTTGAAGACCTCTACAAGAACAACAAGGTTGTTTCGCTTCATATCCCCGCTACCGACGAGACACGCAAATCGGTAGGTTTCGATCTGGTGACACTGCTGCCGAAAGGCGGCCTGCTCATCAACACCGCCCGCAAGGAGGTGATTGACGAAGAAGGCCTGTGCAAGGCTCTGCGCGAACGTCCCGACCTGAAATATGTGGCCGACGTGCGTCCCGACAATGCCGAGGCCATGGAAACTGAATTTGCAGGCCGAGTGTTCTTCACCCCCAAGAAAATGGGCGCGCAGACCTCCGAGGCGAACATCAATGCCGGAATAGCAGCCGCCAATCAGGTGGTAGCGTTCCTGCGCGACGGGGTTGACCGTTTCCGCGTCAACAAATAAGTGGCGCGTTCCTGTGGAAGCAACCACACCGGTTGTTCCCGATAAGTTGTCATTTATGACGTAAACCTTATGCTGAATACTGATAAATGGACTTGCCGCCATGCGGCGCTTGCGCTTGCGGCTTTCGGTGTTGAGAGTGTTGTCACCTCACCCGGGAGCCGCAATGCTCCGTTGTTAATGGCCGTGTCGAGACACGGCGGATTAATGACGCTTTCGGTTGTCGACGAACGGTCGGCAGCGTTCATCGCACTGGGTATCGCCGAGATTTCACAGCGCCCGGTGGCGTTGGTATGCACCTCAGGCACCGCCCTACTCAATTATGCTCCGGCTGTGTGCGAGGCTTACCACAAACATCTCCCCCTGATAGTGATTTCGGCGGACCGCCCGGAAGAATGGATTGACCAGGCCGACAGCCAGACCATGAGGCAGCCCGACGCACTGTCAAATTTCGTAAAACTATCCGTGGATATGAAAGCGGAGCCGGCCGACGAGGAGCAGAAATGGCTATATACCCGCCGATTGAACGAAGCTCTTGATTGCGCTCTCGCCGGATGTCCCGGTCCGGTTCATATCAATATCCGGATTTCCGAGCCGCTGACCGCTCAGGCGGAATATCACAACGAGCAATTCCACCGCATTTCGGTTGTCACGCCTCCCGAAAAAGTATCCACAACTACAGCACGCGCCCTTGCTAACGATGTCAGACAGAAAAACATCCTGATTGTCGCAGGTTTTGGCGCACCGGATGCAGCTCTGAACAAGGCCATATCCAGCCTTGGCCGGCTGCCTAATGTGGTTGTACTCGCCGAAAGTCTCTCAAACCTGCATTCAGACGACGTGCTGCAGGTATCCGACAGCCTGTTTTCCGGCATATCCGCTGATAAGTCTGCCGGTTTTGTGCCTGACCTGCTGATAAGCTTCGGGGGCGCCATAGTGTCGGCTTCGCTGAAACGGTTTCTGCGTCAGGCCGACATAGCGGAGCATTGGCATGTGGGGACTGAACGGAACCTCATCGATACATACCGACATCTCTCCACGGCAATACAGATTTCGGCGCCGGCTTTTTTCCCCCGCTTCGCCGGCGCCCTCAATTTCCTTAATAAAAACTGCGCCGGGATAAGCCAGTTCAAGAAAAACTGGATTGATATAGCAAACCGGCGTAGCGTAGTGCTTTGGCATAAGCTGCAGGCTGTCCCTTGGAATGTAGCTACAGCTATAGGTCATGTGATAGAGGCAGCTCCGATTTCAGGCATGAATCTGCAACTGAGCAACGGGCTGGCCGTACGCGTGGCGTCAATGTCATGCCTGGACAAGTTTCACCGGGTGGATTGCAACCGTGGTGTGAGCGGCATAGACGGCTCGACCTCAACTGCCGTAGGCGCCTCACTGGCATACAAGGGGGGAGACACATTGCTGATAACCGGCGACATGAGTTTTCAGTATGATCTTGGCGCTCTTGCCAGCAACTACCTTACCTCAAAGCTGCGCATTGTGCTGCTGAACAACGGCGGCGGCGGAATTTTCAAATACATAAAGACCACGCGCTCGCTTCCGGAAGTCGACAGTCTTTTCCGGTGCCAGCTGAATGTGGATGCCAAGGCTATAGCAAATGCGTTCGGTCTTAAATATTACCACGCAGACTCTTATGAGTCATTGCAGGACGCCGTACCCGCATTTTTCGCCGGGCCAGCACCAGCCATACTTGAGATAGCCACAGACGCCGGGATTGATGCCGCTGTGCTCACCGAGACGACTACCAACAATTGATCAACCGAAACAAAAGTATATTACAATATGAGAGAGTGGAAAAAAATAAAGGACTACGAAGATATCCTGTTTGAACAATATAAAGGGATTGCCAAAATCACCATCAACCGCCCCGAAGTTTACAACGCGTTCCGTCCGAGGACCAACTTCGAGATGCTTGACGCAATGAATTATTGCCGCGGCGCAGCTGATATAGGTGTGATTATCCTCACGGGCGCCGGCGACAAGGCGTTCTGCTCAGGTGGCGACCAACACTACAAAGGGCTTGGAGGCTACGTGGATGCCGACGGTACCCCACGCCTTAATGTGCTCGAGTTGCACCGCGCCATCCGTTCCATTCCGAAGCCTGTGATAGCCATGGTCAACGGCTACTCCATCGGTGGCGGCAATGTGCTGAATGTGGTGTGCGACCTTTCCATCGCTTCGGAAAATGCCCGTTTCGGACAGACCGGTCCCAAGGTTGGAAGTTTCGACGCAGGTTTCGGCTCTTCGTACCTTGCGCGCTGCGTCGGTCAGAAAAAAGCACGCGAAATATGGTATCTTTGCCGCCAATACACCGCCGCCGAGGCCCTCGAAATGGGCATGATCAATGCCGTGGTGCCGTTTGAGCGGCTGGAAGATGAAACCGTGGAATGGTGCGAGACAATCCTGAAACGTTCGCCCATGGCCATACGAATGATCAAACGTGCGCTGAACGCAGAACTTGACGGTCAGGCGGGCCTGATGGAATTTGCAGGCGACGCCACCCTGCTCTACTACCTCATGCCCGAGGCTCAGGAGGGGAAGAATGCGTTCCTTGAAAAACGCGACCCTGATTTCGACCAGTTCCCCAAATTCCCGGGATAAATGTCTGACCATGCTGACTGCTGATTTCGAACCATACACACTCCGCTTCAAGCAGATTGCAATAACATCACGCAGCAGAATGAAAGTGAAGGACACTTTCATTCTGCGCGTTCATGACTCAGAGGTTCCTGAGGTCAGCGGCCTCGGGGAGTGCGCCCTGTTCAAAGGCCTAAGCGCAGAGGACACACCCTCGTATACGGACCATCTCGAAAGCTTCTGCAACAATCCGTCGGCCGATACGCTGCCTGAAATCTCGTCTATCCGGTTCGGATACGAGACGGCAATGCTGTCGCTCAACGCACGCGGAAGCTCCAGACTGATTGAATCGGCTTTCACCACACAATCCTCCCCCATTCAGATTAACGGACTGATATGGATGGGAACAAAGCAGGAGATGTGCGCCCGTATTGCCGAAAAACTTGATGCCGGATTCCGATGCGTAAAGCTCAAGATCGGGGGCATCAACTTTGACGACGAAGCGGAATTGCTGGCAAATATCCGCAGGGAGTTTCCATCCGGAAGCATCGAACTCCGGCTCGACGCAAACGGGGCTTTCACCCCACAAAACGCTTTAGACCGGCTCAACAGGCTCTCGGAGTTCGACATACACTCCATAGAGCAACCCATCAAAAGCGGACAATGGGAGGAAATGGCCCGACTGTGCCGGCTGTCACCTATCCCGATAGCTCTGGACGAGGAACTGATAGGATTTCATTCCGACGACTTCAAGACACGTCTGCTCGACACCATATCGCCGGCCTACATCATCCTCAAGCCATCGCTTTGCGGAGGTTTTGAGGAATCCGACAGATGGATTGAACTGGCCGAGAACCGCAATATCGGCTGGTGGGCCACCTCGGCGCTCGAATCGAACATCGGCCTCAATGCCATCGCCCAGTGGGTGGCACGCTATAATCCCACTATGCCGCAAGGACTTGGCACAGGCGCCCTTTACACGAACAACTTCCCGTCGCCATTGCAACTCGAAGGCGACAACATGTATTTCCGTCCATGCAACAGCTGATTGAGCAATTCATGGCAGAATGGTGCGACCGTCGGCCATACATTATAGCCCATACATCCGGTTCAACCGGAACACCAAAGGAGATACACCTGCTGAAATCCGACATGGTCATGTCGGCACGCGCCACAAATGCCCGGTTCAACATCAGCAGTCATTCGCATCTTCACCTTACTCTATCACCTGCATATATAGCGGGGAAAATGATGATTGTGCGTGCACTTGAAGCCGGCTGCGATTTAACTTATGAATCCCCGGCAAATCACGGGCTTCTCTCCATCGATTACGGTGACATAGATCTGCTTGCTGTCGTGCCGTCGCAGTGCAGCCAGTTGCTGAGCAATCCTGTTGCAATAAAGCGTCTGCGGAACGTGATAATAGGTGGCGCCCCAATCAGCCATGCCACAGAACAGGCGCTGCTGTCTGCGCCCTGGAACTCATTCGCCACTTACGGCATGACCGAGACCTGCAGCCATGTAGCCCTCAGACGTATGGGGACCGATGCTTATACGGCCATGCCGGGCATACGCTTTTCCACTGATCACCGTGACTGCCTCAGAATAAACGCTCCGCGATTCAGTTTCCGTCAGCTTCAGACCAACGACATTGTAGACCTTCTGTCGCCACAATCATTCATCTGGAAAGGACGTTACGACAATGTCATCAATAGCGGTGGCATAAAAATTTTCCCCGAACAGCTTGAAGCAAAACTTCAACCTTATGTCGGAATGCCGTTTTTCGTAGGGAGCGCCCCTCACCCAGTCTGGGGGACTGCCGTTGAACTGGTCGTGGAGCTGGCTGATTCCAAATTGGCCAACACTTCTGAACTTGAGCAGCAGTTACAGGATATCTGCCGCACACATCTCACTGCAGTGGAATGTCCCAAATCAATTAAATTCACAGCGGCACTACCGCGCACTGAAAATGGCAAAATCCGCCGCAACGGCTGATAATCTTTGGAGTACGGCTACAGTTATTAATTATGCGGCATCTGCCGTAAAATTATTTACAGAAAAAACGCATCCGTACACCGCTGAAATTTGCTTAAACCAAAAATTAATTATAAATTTGCACTTCGAAAACGGATGCGTACTCAACGTACAACTCACATCCGGAGTGATGCTCGAGTGGCTGAAGAGGCAAACCTGGAAAGTTTGTATACCCCGAAAGGGTATCGGGAGTTCGAATCTCCCTCACTCCGCCAAAGCCAGCAAAAAGATTGCTGCAAGGTCCTATAGCTCAGTTGGTTAGAGCAACAGACTCATAATCTGTGGGTCCTAGGTTCAAGCCCTAGTGGGACCACCTATTCAAATGTTAAATTAAGGCAAAACGCTGATTATCAACATAATCGGCGTTTTGCTTTTTTACTGCCCTATGCACGCCGATGAAGAACGATGAGGAATGAAGGTTCCCCGTTGGTGCCAATGGCTTGCAAGAGCCTCCCGAATGGGTATCCATGGCTGAGATTTATACTCATTTCATTATTCTTCAACGATTTGCATAGAGAGAGTCGGAAGCGTCTTTATTATCTTCGCGTAGAAAATTCAGTATGGTCTGAAAGAAATTCGAGGACTTGCGGAGGAAAAAATGTCTTCGGAGGATTTTTCAGCGAAAATCATTTTGGTGCCAAATTGGTGCCAAAAACAGTGCCAGAAATTTTTGGCACCAATTTCTCTGAAATCCGTGGCGCCAAAACGCATATAACACGCTGATATGCCTGTTGTTGCAAAGACTAAAAATCACCTCCGGAAAGGCCTCGTTTCTTGACGATTTAACCCTCTTTACTCATAGAAGAAATGAAGAAAGACCGATTGACGGTGCTGTTCTATCGAAGGAGCACCGTGACAAAGACAGGAGAATGTGCGATTCGCATGAGAATTTCTGTGAACGGCACAAGAATTGATTCCAATACGGGTAAGTATATCGACCCTACTCTCTGGAATCAGTCAAAGGAACGAGCCAAGGGCACGTCCAAAAACGCGATAGATTTGAACGACTATATCGACGAGACAAATATCAAGCTGTTCAAGCTGTTTCAGGATATGCAGTCGGAAGGTGTTGTCGCAACCGCACAGGAACTTCACAACCGATTTTTCAATATCGGTGTTCACAAGGTAGTGGAACGTATGATAATAACGACATTTCAGGAACATAATCAGGAATGCCGTGCATTGATGGGCCGTGATTTCGAGCTCGGCACCATCAAGAAATACGAGACCATTACCCGACTGCTCCAGCGTTACATCAAAAAGAAGTATGAAGTCGAAGACTTGCCACTGACAAGTCTTGACCGCGATTTCGTCCACGGTTTTGAGATGTATCTCAAGATTGACCGTAACCAGCAGCAGAACACTGTGGCGCGTTACATGAAAGGTCTGAAGAAAATCACCAACCGGGCTCTTGCAAACGATTGGATTACAAAAGATCCTTTTGCCGGAATAAAGGTCAGAACGGTACAGACCAATCCCACATTCCTCACCCTCGATGAACTCCATATAATATATAGGAGGCACTTTGACGGTGTACTTGATGTGGTCAGAGACATGTTTGTAATGGCCGCTTTCACCGGACTGGCGTTTATTGACATCTCCAATCTGAAAAGAGAACACGTTGTCGAGGACAACGACGGCAACATGTGGATTCGCAAGCCACGCCAGAAAACGGATATTGTCCAGAATATACCGCTGCTTGACATACCCAAAGCCATACTCAAAAAATATGAGGACAATCCGAAGGCGGCTGAAAAAGGAACGCTTCTACCGGTTCCCTGCAATCAGGTAATGAACCGCTACCTGAAAGAGATAGGAAACATCTGCGAGATAGGCAAGGTTCTCACCACTCACGTTGCCCGCCACACCTATGCTACAGTATGCCTGTCACAGGGGGTACGTATCGAGAATGTCTCGAAGATGCTCGGACACACAAGCATCAAGATGACCCAGCACTACGCCCGGGTACTTGATTCCTCAATCATGGAGGATATGCAGAATATCCGAGAGGTCATGGCCGGAGACCTCTTCACCAAAAAGAAACGGGGCCGGAAGAAAAAACAGTAACCTCCAAACGACAACAGAGGCAAGAGTCCGGTTAAGGATTCTTGCCTCTGTCATATTCAAGGATTGCAAATTACATTACGATAATTGCTCATCAAGAGATTATCGACATCTTTTTCGGAATAAAGATACTTGCCGCCTATCTCATAGTATGGCAACATACCGCTATTCCGGTAGTCGTGAAGAGTGCGTCTGCTTACTCTGAGCCGTTGCGCCAGTTCAGCATCCGTGAGATAGGCATCGTTATTAAGGATAGGACGACAATTCTCGCAGATATGATTCAGAGCGTCTTTAAGTTCCTTGCAGCGACTGAAAAACATCTTCACCCTGTCATTACGTTTGGTAAATACAATGTCAATCATATTTTGGCCTTCTGCATGATTATATATTTTGCAATATCGCTTGCGAGATACATTATTCTGCCGTCAATCTGTATGAAAGGAATTTTTCCTGCCGCTTTGAGATTGTTAAGATGGCGAGTGCTCATTCGCAGTATTGCGGCGGCTTCGCCGGTAGTAAGGAGGTCATCCGGTTTCTTTGAAACAACGAGTCTGGAAATTGTCCTTACCAATGAATGAAGATACTCAACCTGCTCGAACATTGATTCCAGAACCTCTTCGTCAATCTCAACCGTTCTCATGACAATATGCTTGCTTCGGAGGGTGCAGATGTGAGACGGAATCGAGCATCCAGCACAAGTGCATCGCAGTATTTACGCCCCTTGCGGCCTTTGAGACCATAGATGGGCGAAGTGTAGCGGTGTGTCAGCAACTGGTCGATGTCCTTCGCGGTAAAGTCGTAACCTCGGAACTGCTTGGGGAGAGCGAAGTTGCAATGGGAGCAACTGATTACCATCGGGTACTCCGTCAGAGTCACCTGCCCGCATTTGGGACAGCGATGTGCCATGGGCTTGGCACAGAATATGGCGGTGTCGGTGATGAGCGAGATTATCTGGTTTGAGAGCCAGTCCTCATATTTGTGAAGGATTGCGAGGGTGCCACCATCCCAGACCGTCTTCTCCATGTCGCCAATCTGCGACATTACAGTACCGACGCAGCCGAAATCAGTGTTGCGTGTCAGGGCCATCAGAAGTCGGGCCTTCTCCGTCGGGAAGAGTTCACCGAGGATAGATTCCACGAAACCGTTGTCGATAAGACGCTGTAGTGCAAGCCCCATGTCGGCATACTCACAGACCGGATAGTCGTCACCGGCTTCCATCTCGAAATATTCGTAGATGGTTTCGAGGAAATCCGCCCCTACTACGTTGCCCGGATACTTCTCGGAGAAGGAGGAATGTGACACTCCGGTCACATTCACCTCGATCTCACTGCCCTCCGGTATGTAGAAATCATCAGGGACAATGGCTGAACCATACAGTTCAAGGTTTGCCACCGGCACACAGAGTACGAGTTCCCGCTCCGTGCGTTTCTGACTGAACACCTGCTCGACGCGCTTCGCGATGAAACCGTAGAGCCATTCTTCGTCAGAAGACAGGAAGATGGGATTGCGCCCTGTGGTGATTATTCCGTGGCTGTGGCGGCACACTGAATTGTCCTCATAAGGGAAATGCTTCGCGCCGGAATAACGCTTGGTCAGACTGTCTTTCAGTCGCTTGGGGAGTTCTGCAACAGAAGTCAGCGGTGAGGAAATAAGCCCCTTCTCGTAGAGTGCGGTAGCCAGCGCATTGGTCTTGGCCGGCAAAAACCCGAGCTGACGCATGGCCTCTGTCTGTAGAGTCGAATGAGTGAACAGTTCAACGAGTTCCTGCGACTCGACATCAGAACAGTCGATGACATAGGCTGACAGGGTCCCACCCATCAGGTTCCGAAGCTGCGATATCCTGTTCAGTACAACGGATTCGTCATCCCAGATGTTGGCCGGGCATAACTTCACGTGCTGCCCCGCATATTCGACTGTCATACCGAAAGTGTACTGCTTGCCACCTTGGCGGAATTTCTTGCGGCTATCCACCAGCTCACACAGAGTCCAGAGGATAGAAGTATCCGGTCGGCGAAGGGGGAAGGCTCCCTTTCCGTAAGCCTGTGCCAGCGTTCCTCCAAAGTTGATCTCGAAGAGATTGTCACATGCCATCATAGCGTTGCCGGCACGGGCAAGACGGTAAAGATCTCGTCCGCCGGTACGATAGCGGTATGCGTGATTGATTGCCTTGTTGGTCAGAGAGGTCAACCACATGCGTGAGCGTTTGCGTCCGACCTTTGCCGACTGGCAAAGCATATCGAACATTCCCTGCTCGATGCAGCCGCCATTTGAGGCAAACACCACTTCGTCAGCCTGACGCATAAGCGCGAAAATGCGCTCTGCCGCTTTTTTGTCCTTGACATGGTAGAGGTGCTTCGTTGGAACGAAGGGAAGCTCCTTGGTGAAATCGCTCCCTCCGGTATAGTCCTGAAGGGTGTTGGGAGCCACCATGTCAGGGGCCACATGAGCAACGATGATGCTCATGGTGTCGTTTGTGTAGTGGCCGTCCTCGGTGCGGTCGGTGCAGTTGAGAGCGCGGGATACGGCGAAAGCGGTTGCGTTGGTGTTTGCGATTACGAGATTCATAATATTAACGTATTTATTTGATTATTACTTATTTTGATTGTCGAGAGAGATTTGAGAAAGACATGGGAAGGGCCTGCCTCCCCATGTCAGTGAAGAGGATAGCCATTGAGAAAATGGCTCGGGATCTATTTCATCTTGTGATTAAAGCTTCGGACCTTTCTTTTTCTGTTCGGTCTGCTGCTTTTCATTTTTCGGGGCAGTCTGTCCCTTTTGAAGCGGGTCGCTGATATTCTTTGTAGCCTCGTTGGTCTTACCCTCCGAGTTTACGGAATACTGGGTCTTGCTCTCTTCGGCTACGCCTACCACTTTTTTCTGCTCTTTGTAGTGGTATTCAGTAACCGGTCGCTGCTTCTCTTTGTCAAACTGTAGAAAGACAGTACAGGGCTGTCCCTTTTTATCTACCAATTCGCCGATTTCCACTTTGTCGCCTCTTTGGTAGGCATCTTTCATCTGCTCGGTAAAGACCACATCCTTCCATTTGCCAATGCGTTTGGGATTGCCGTCGGCATCGACCCACGAATTTCGGGTTTCTTTACTTTGCGACTGCTGCTGACCTACAACCTTTACAAACTCCACGTCGCGTTTGTCTGCATTATACTGGAGGTCACTGGTAAACCTGCGTCCGTTGTTCAATTCGATTTCTTTGTCTCGGACAACACTGCCGTCTTTCAGTATCCCTATTTCTTTCATTGACAGTTCAGTCTTGCCAATCTGATTCTTGATGTAAACTTTATCAAGCGGAATACTGACAACTTCATTTGTCAGACGGTCGATACTCACCAGGTGTTTTTTGACCTCCCCTGTCTTGGGGTCTGTCAGTTCCACGGGATGCCCCAGATTGCCGTTATTGGCAAGAGCCTCCTTTTCTTCCTTTGTAAATTCATGCCCCATGAATGGCAATTCCAGTTTGGGCTCATTCTTTACAAAGTGAGGGATGAGTGAATATGTTCCGTCCGGATTGCTACGGAATGAAAGACGAGCCTCTGCTTCAAATCTTTCACCTCCGAAAGAGGGCGTGACCGTAAAGAGCTGGGGCGATTTGTGGTTATACACCATCTGTTTCAGCGCGCCCGAGTCTTCAAGCTGGCTGCGAGTAATGCCCCATTCCTTTTCGATTGTATCCCAATCAATGCGATTAGGATCTATCGGAGACATTTTAGTTTCGGCGGCCGGTTTTTCCTCCGGTGTTTCAGATTTCTGCGCTGTAGCTTCTGCCGGAGTCTGCTCCTGACTCTGAGCCGCAGATTTTACATCTACCTCGTAAGGCTTGAGCATCTCACCGTTTGACGCTGGGTCTTGGATAAGGTCGGCCATTGCCGGGGCAATTGCATCATAGCGGTCAGCCGGAAGTTTGAAGAACCCAAAGAGCGAAGGGTTCTTTGCCTGACGCACGAAATTTGAGATGAACGCTTCGAGGGGGTTCTGACCCTTGTTGAACTTAACGAGGTCGCTCAACTTGGCAGTCTTTGCGTCTGCCATCTGTGGTGTGCCGTCGGGATTCTGACCGACGACTGCGCCTACCTGTCCCGTCTCGTTGTTGCGGGCAATCAGCACTTCTTGTTCTTGGATATTTTCCATAAACAAATTGGGGGGATTATCCGGAATCTATCTTGACTTCCGTATTCTTGAACCTTTCGGTTCGCTGCTTTCTTATTCTGGCACCTTCAGAAGATTTTGAAGAGACAAAGTTTCGGGCAATGTAATCTTCAATATGTTCTCCGAAATAGAATATATCGGTGCCGTTTTTGCTTATCATGTATTCTATCTCGCCGTTTGCCCTAAGCTGACGTTCCTTCCTTTGCCCGAATCCGAAGATTTTCATCACATGCTCCTGAAGATAGATATGCTTGCCGCCTACCATTAAAATGGGGGCTTCGTTTTTCTTCATCAGAGTTTTCAGAATCTCAATCAGGATTCTAACTGTGACGCGGGCAAATTTCGGGAAGGTATCCACGTCATTGTAGTTGATTTGTGCGTTTGTGTTCATATTTTTTGTTTGTTTTGGTTTCACGATGCAAAATTACGAACACAAAAATCCACCACCGGGCGACTTATGAAACGTCTCCCATTTCAAGCATATAAAAAATTACAACCACTTGAATATTAGTGATATAAAAATATAAATTGGGGAATTTTGGGTGACCTGATGGGATTTTAACTTTGAATTGTCTTATTCAAAGTCTCTTCATCGCCCTGTTACTTAGGCAACTATAATTATATGTTGGTTCCGCCACCATTGACTTTTTGGAGTCGTTGGATTGGGTTGGAGCCTCGACAGTGTTGACATGCTTGTTCTCTTCGCCGTCCTGTTCCTCTTTCTTGGGAGCGAGGGCGGCGGTGATTTTGCGGTCAAGGGCAGCAAGTTCTGATTTGAGCTGCTTCAACTCGTCCTCCTTGCCCCACTGCTTGGCGATGATGGCTTCGAGCTGGGGAACGTCGGCTTTGAGTTTGGCGGTGCGTTCCTCGTACTGGGCAATGATGCCGGGTATCTTCTCCAGAGCGTTGACGAAGTTCATGCAGGCGGCATGGGTGTCAGACATGGCGATAAAGCCGTTGTTGAACTTATATTTGTAGTTGCCTTCGACCACAAATCGGTTCTGTACGGACTCTTTTCCGTCGGCCAGCACACGCTCGGATATAATGCTTATGGGGAAGCCATAGACTTCTCCAATGCGCTTATACTGACCGTGGGTGTCGGTTTTCATCGCCAGACCTTGCAGGTGAATACCCATATTCTGCTCGTCACGGAGGTTGCAGGTGTCGATGGTGAGATTGTTGACCGGATTGCCGTCCTTGTCTCGCTGAACTACCGACTGATACCGTGCGGCATCCTCTTTCATGCGACTGATTGCCGCTTCGTTGTTAGCGATGTCGTGGGTGATGGTCTGGAGCCTGAACTTGGAGTCGGCAATACCCTTGCTGTGAGCCTTCCGCTCAGACTCCAATGCCGCAATACGCTTCTCCAGCTTCGCCTTGTCGAGAAGGTCTGTGTTGCCGGAGAGAATAGCCATATACTCCGAGAAGTTCATGCCGTTCTTCTCGTCCATTGCACCCTCGTCAATGGTTCTCGCGCCGAGCGCTCCGGATTTGAGCTGGTCGATGAACGTAGCCTTGCAGTGGAGAAGATTGAACTTGTAGGAGTCCAGCGACTTCTCAACAGCATAGATGATTACATCGACCTTATTATCAGCATATAACTTGGCAATCTCGTTGCCGGCGCGTATGGCACGACCTTCTCGCTGAGTCAGGTCTGACGGTCGCCACGGTGTGTCAAGTTCATGGACGCAAACCGCTCTCTTTTGGGCGTTTACGCCTGTACCCAGCATACTTGTCGAACCGAACAAAACCCTCACATCACCGCTGTTCATAGCCTCAATTACAGCCTTGCGGCTACGCTCAGTCTTACACTCTTGAATGAAGCGTATCTCATGAGCCGGAATACCGTAATCCTCTATCAGCTTGCGCTTGATTTCGGAATAGACATTCCATTCTCCCGGCTTGTAAGTCCCGAGGTCGCTGAAAACAAACTGTGTGCCTTTTTGGGTATCATATTTTCTATAATACTCAGCTATCATCTTGGCACAGTGTGAGGCTTTGTTGTTCGGGTCATCCTCATAGGAGGGGTCAATCATGCGCATATCAAGAGCCATCTTGCGGGCATAGTCCGTTGCTATGAGCATCTTCGCCTTTTCCTCACTCTCCGACAACGGCGCCCTGCCGAGTATAGTGGCGTCGCCACTCTCGGCAAACTTCATCAGCTTCTCGATGAACTGCTCCTGCTGTGGTGTCGGTGGGATATTGTGTAGAATCTCGTTCTTCTGAGGACGGTCAACACCCACATCTTCGGCGGTACGGTAATCCGTTATCTCATTGTAGAATGCCGCAAGTTCAGGTACCTTGATAAAGAACCTGAAGCGTTCCTTTGCCACTATGTGATTGGTCACATTAAACTCAAAGTCGGTGGTCTTCTTGGCGAAGATTGCCGCCCATGCGTCGAAGCATCGAATCTCCTGTCTTTCAAGCTCATTCGGGCGGAGATACTTGAACAGCAGGTACAATTCAGTAAGCGAATTACTGATTGTAGTACCCGACAGGAATGTCGCTCCTAAATCCTTACCTGTTCTCTCTTGAATGGTACGGATAGCGTAGAGAAGATTGAGCGCACGTTGTGAGCCTTCCGAGTTGCCGAGACCCGCCACACGGTCATGTCGGGTGTTGAACATAAGGTTCTTGAACTGATGCGATTCATCAACGAAGATGTGGTCAATACCCATCTGTTTGAAATCCACAACATTATCTCTATTCTGGTCCATTTGGTACTGAATGGTCGCTATCTTGGCGGTCAGGTTCTCCTTTCGCTTAATTAGACCTTTCAACATACCACGGCTTACGTCGTGGCCCTGCTGTTTCAGTACCTCCAAATTCTCTTCAACCGTATCAAGTTCCGCCTGAAGGATTTGCTGCTGCATCTCCGGTGACTGCGGTATCTTGCCGAACTGGTCATGCGACATTATCACGCAGTCATAGTCGTTGTTCTTGATCTGGTTGAAAAACGCCACACGGTTGTCAGCCTTGAAACTCTTTTCATCGGCAAACAGTATCCGGGCATTGGGATAGGCACTCTGATAGGTCATGGCTATCTCGGCCACGTTGGCTTTCAGACCGATAATCATCGGTTTGTGAGCAAGCCCAAGACGCTTCATTTCATGTGCTGCAATGCACATTATCAACGTTTTACCACAGCCAACCTCGAAGTCGCACACCCCACCTCCGTTCTGTTTCAGCATCCAGATACAGTCCATCTGACTTTGATATATGGAATGGATTCCATATCTGTCACCCAATAGTTTCATATTGAGGTCAGGGAATGTCTGGTGACTGCCGTCATATTGCGGTCGGACGAAACAGTTGAACTTATCATTGTAGAGGTCAACAAGTTTCTCCTTGAACTCCGGGCTTTGAGCCTCCAACCATTCAGAGAATCCGTTTCGTATCTCGTCAATCTTTGTGTTGGCAAGTTGGATAGCCTCGTTGTCCGGCACCTTTATGTCGTTGCCGTTGTCATCTTTGCCAGCCGACTTCTTTATGTCGGGAACGGTGTTGTGAAGGGCGTGTTTCAACAGGTTCATACCGTCGTAAGTACGGTAATAGCCTCTGACGCAGAATTCCTCCCAGATGGTCATGTTCTTTATCGAAGCCTCTGCCGAATACTCGTCCATACCTGATGAGTAGGCAATCTTCACATCAGTGTGGAACAGGTACGACATATAAGCGGAGTAGATGCCTGTCGGGATCCAACGCTCACCGAAGTTGAAATCAAGTTCGTCAAACTCGATACGGCGGGGCCGGGCCTCCTCCAATGCTTTGAGGGAGTCTTTCGACAAGGCGATGAACGGCTCAACGCCGTCATAGCCGGGAAAGCCTTTGATGCGCTCTTCCTCCCGGTCAATCCACGCCCTTACATCGTTGGCTTTCGCCACGACATTGCCGGCAATGAAGCGGTCTTTAATCTCGTAGTTTTCGACCAGCGGATTATAGAATATGTGTCTTTCGAGGTTATCCACCAAGGAATCCTTATCCATATCCACCAGTCCTGACATATATTCGAGATTGACCTCTCCGTATTTGTTGAGCGATGCGGAGAGAGCCTCCATCGGAGTATCTACTGAAGTAACTTCGTCAATGGCGAATGAAACGGGGTGATCGAAAATGTCAGCCTTGACAAACCGACCATTTTCTCCGCGCTCCAATGCAAGAGCATCCCTGCCATTGGCATCCATCAGGATAAATCTCATATTCTGTTTCTCGTTGAGATTACCGTATTTCTCCACAAACTCGTCGTAATACTGATTGAGGTGTTCGCGCAGATGTTCCGATGGTTCATGCGTCTCAGCCTCGTAATTGTAGAGTTGTTGATACGTCTCAGACAGAGTAACATACAGCATGGCTCGCTTCGCCTGTTCCGGTTTGAGGGACAACGGATTGAACGTTGCGCCGTTCTTGCGGACTTCAGAAAGGAATCCGACCATGTCGTCCTGAACGACCATACTGCCGTTGTGGTGGAAGAACTGAATATCCTCCGAGAAAGGACGGGGAGACATATCGACCGTAACAGGTCCCGGCTTTTGTGTAGCCACTCTTGGCTGTCTGCCGGGTATGAAGTCGCCTTCGGTACGCTGGATTGTGGTATCACCTTCTTGGATAGTCTCGCCATTTGTGGCGACTTGTTTGGCGGCCTCTGCCGCCTCGCGTTCAAGTCGCATTTCTTCCAACTGACGGTGTGCAATCGACATCATGGTTTCATAGAATCCATTGATAGGAGGATTGTCCTCCCAGTTGAGAGAGCCGTAAAATTCCAATTCTTTCTCACTGAGCGGACGGAACTTTTTAACCGGAATATCCTTGACTTCAACACTTGGTTTCGGCTTTGGTGCATCCTCCGCAGGCTTCGGCTGACGGCGAGGCTTTCCGATTGGCTCTAATTCTCCAAAGAGATTGTAGGCATACAGGCGAGGGTCGGGATTATCGGTATAATCAGGACTACCGTCTGTCTCAATCTCTTTGGATGGTTCTGCCTTTGTTGGCTCTATGGGAGCGGGAGTAGGTTTTGGAGCAGGTTCAGGCTCAGGTTTTGGCTCCGGCTTAGGTTCTACTTTGGGCGGCTGATTGGGTGTAACCGTCTCGACGACCTTTTGCTTGGGCGTTTTTGTCAGTTTGGGGTCTTCCAACTGCTCACATATTGCCACACGTTTACCGGCCCGTACAAGTTTGGGCAGATAGGTATCGAGGGCATGATGTGGAAATCCAGCCAATTCTATGCGGCTGTCAATACCGGTCTGGCGACGGGTCAGGGTTATACCCAATATTTCCGAGGCGATAACCGCATCCTTGCCGAAAATTTCATAGAAATCTCCAACTCTGAAAAGAAGTACAGCATCGGGATGTTTCTTTTTCATCTCCTGATACTGCTGCATCAGCGGTGTATTCGTGAGGCTCGACTTCTTTTCTACCTTCGGAGTTTCTGCCTTTGCCTCCTGCTTGATAGTGGGCGTAGGAGTTGGTGTAACCGGGTCAGGCGTAGGCGGTTTGATACCGTTGGAATTATACAATTCCAGATTCAGGCGCAGGTGTAGCGACTCATCGAGAGCTTTGCGCAAGTCTCCGGCAATTCCGTCGATACCTCCGTCATGATGGTACACGATAGCCGGTTTGCCATACTGGTCTGTGCCAACCTTTGCATCGGTGCATATTACATTCTGGGGAAACGCCTGAAAGAATTTGTTGCCCGGCACTTTTGTACCCCGGTCAATGACCGACTGAATGAAAAACTCCTCGTCAGCCGACAAAGACTTCTTTTCGGTGTGCTTCTGCAATATGATAAGGTCAGAGCCAACATCAGTTCCGGCGTTGTCGCTGAAAGTGTTGTTTGGCAGACGCAGTGCAGCCACAAGGTCAGCCTGCTTCACAAGCTCCATGCGGATAAAGGGACTGGCAGCGTTCATCACACCCTGCGATGTGATAAAGGCGACCAGACCACCTTCTCTAACTTGATCAAGACCTTTGAGAAAGAAGTAATTGTGCAACGACTTTGCCGCCTGACGGTAGCCAATCTCCTTGCTTACGGCATACGCCGGGTCTGCAACCGCGAAGTCGCCAAAAGGAACATTCGAGGCGGCGACATCGAAGTAACCATTGAAGTCGCGCTCAATCTTCTCGAAGCCCTCTATGCGAGTCAGTATAGATGGGTGTAATGCCGACAGAATTTTGCCTGTCAGCAAATCCTTTTCGTATGCCATTACCTCGGCACCGGGGTATCTGTCATTGCGCAGAAAAGAGTCAATGAAAGCACCCTGACCGGCAGAGGGCTCAAGAAAACTTTTTATCTCGACTCCCTGATATTTCAGTGCATCGGAGATCGCATCCACAATACGGCTGTCAGTATAGAAAGCGGTCAGCGTTGACGCCTTCAACGACTCCATATATCGGTTAAACTCCTTGTCGTCATGCGAATAGTCGTGAATCAGACGACGCAACTCAATCGTAGGCGCAAACAGTTCAATATCTGACTTGCTCCACTTGGCGGCATCCGCCAGCTCGTTGGCATCGTTGAGAATACACTTCAACCCGCCAAACCCGGCATACTTGCGCAGCACCGCAATTTCTTCGGCAGTCTGCGCCCCGCGCCCCTTGACACCGAGGCTCAAGGCAAGCCTGATAGCCTCGATGTTGTCGCGCATGGTCTGTAATCGGTTAAAGGCCATATTCGTCGAAATATTCGGCAATCCGACCTGAGATTACCAGTTTGAAAATAACACCTTCGTTGGTGTTTAGATATTCCTCGCTCAATTCCACATCCTTGAACTCCGACTGCAATTCTTCAAGCAGTGTATATGTCCAGAACTCAATGGAGCGTTCATCGAGAGAAATATGGTCTGAAAATTCGTCTACAAGAATGCCGCTGACAAAATCGAACGGCGAAATCTCAAAGCCATCAAGCAGACGGGCAATGGCTTTCTCGGAGGATATATAGACTTCATCCTCGGCCAGCCTTGATTCCACATAAATGTTAGCCGCAGCTTCGGCGCGTGCGGCAATAAGCAGGTCATCATCGGCTTCGGGGAAATGATGCACCGTCAGGTAACGGCGCAGATACAGATTATAATAGTCGAGGTCGTAGCCTCGGCCATCATTCAATTTTGGCATAAAATATCTGGGGAGATTTATTGACGTGTGATGTGTTTCACACTGCAAAGAAAGTATATTTCAGTCGCTTAATACAAAATATTGACCGTCATGGGCATCGGGTGCCTAAATTTGCCGTCAAATGCCAATTCGACATTTCAGGCTTGAGAAATGTCATTCTAAATGCAAAAGGTCAATCCATTCGACCGGATTTTTAGAAATATGTAAGAGATGTTTAGAATTGAGCTAATATGTTTAGTGTCAGTGAGCAAAACTATATTAAAGTTTGTTTAAGAATATAATCATAATGGTTCTCCTGCTGAAGAACTTTAACAAAATCAAAATGCCTATGGCAAATGTTCTCATTTTAGACTATTCGTCGGATGCGAAAGAGGCAGAGCACATTCTTACACACAGCGGGTATAGAGTTGCAAAATGTGGTTCTTTCAAATCCGGGATTGAGGAAGCAAGACTACTTCCCCGTGACTCATTGATTTTATCAGCCTACAGACTTGTAGACGGTTGTGTTTCCGAATTCATCAGCAAAATGCGGAGTGAACATATCTATCATCCTGTCATTGTCTATGACAGCAGGCTTGATGGAAAAGATGTTCGTGATGCTTTATCCGAATCAAAAGCGAAGGATTTTCTTCAGCCCCAAACCTTTGGCAAAACGCTGATAGATGCAGTGCGTCGGCACATGCCCACTGCCAGACACAAAGGTATGGCAATGACTATGTATCAGCAGAAAGGAGTTGCCGCGAGAAACCTTCACAAGAGGATAAATCTACTTGCGAAGTACGAAGAAAATACGCTTATTGTCAGCGAGAAAGGATGTGGCAAGGAAAGAGTTGCCATCGCGTTGCACATGGAGTCCAATATGAATGGCAAACCGTTGGTAATACTTGACCATCGTGAAATTGAGTTTGGAAGGTCGTGTAATGCCGAGTGCCCGTTGTGCATTATCAAGGAAAAATTCACGGAAGCGAATGGAGGCACGTTAATCATCAAGAATATCCATAACTTCTGTAACAAGGGCCTTATGATGCTCAATACATTGATGATGAATCCGGAGTTGGATGTCAGGGTTATAGCCACAGCCGACAGTTCTATTTACGCTCTTGTCAAGGATGGAAAGTTCGACATGGAATTACTGTCAAATCTATCCGCAACAAAGCTTGAAATAGGGAATTTGCGCGATAATCCGGACAATTACGAATGGCTTGCCCTGTTTATCCTTACTGAGTTCTGCGCTCAGTACGGTAGAGAATCAATTGGCATAGACCCAATCGTTCTTGCGATGTTAAAGGCATACCCGTTTCCCGGTAATGAAGCTGAATATGAATGTGTGATCAGACAGTGTGCCACTAATTGCGAGGGAAATATCATCGGTTACAGAGACGTACCTTTGAATATTGTAAAGGTCTACGAAGAAAGCCTGATTTCACAGAATTTTGACCTGTCGGACCCGGATGTAATTCAGACCGCCATCAATAATACCAAGACGTATGCAGAGGCGGCACAGACTTTGAATGTAAGTACGAGGACATTCTTTAATATCCGAAAAGGAATGCCCCAGTTGAAGAAACGCAATAGCAAAAGCATTTAATTCACATTGAACATAGCACAGCGTATGCACGTTTTAGACTTTCAAGGTCATAACCTGAAAGAATCTTAATTCGTGTATGCGTTTTCTTTTTACCCGCTATAATATTATCGGCAAATCGGCAAGAATCGGCAAAGTGCCAATATTATTTGCCGAAACTGTTTTCTGAGGCAAAAACTTTATTTATCAGTTATTCAGCCACATAATATAAAATTGTCAGATTGACTAATCCATAGTCGCAACTATCGGTTATAAACGATGACAGAGAATAGTTCTCACATACAATTATAACCCAAACCTCCCTTATGACCGAAACCGCTACTCCACCGGAAAGTTATGGTCACACCAGCATATGTGCCGATGTGACCACAAACAGAAAAGAATACGAAGCTCTCGAAATCACTTTACTGATAGAGCATGATCTCATAATAGAACTGGAAGAAGGCCGTATTCATAATGCCTCCAAGAAATATCGAGAGTTTACCAAGATAGTTGCCATACTCTTTCACGGGCATCATTCCCCTGATGAAATAAGAACCGCACTCATTTTGGCCGAAGATCATCTTACCGTCATACTTGAAGATGGCGACATTGAATGTGCCATATCGTTCAAATATGCAGAGAAGGCTCTGAATTTCATCAGGAGATTCCTCAACTACCACGGTAAGGCGGTAGAAAATACTGCTACCGATTCCGCTGACGTTGCAAAAACAACGGATAAGGCACCAGTACAAGAATTTACATGGAAAATGGCATTTACCGACCTTGTGGAGATGCTTGATGCACTTATCGAAATGAACGCCGTCGAAATTCCTGAACGATGCCGCAAAGATTTCATCACAGCAGTATTCCGCTTGTTTGGTGTCAAAAAAAGTGTCGCTGACTTCAACAAAGCCCGTCACAAACTTGCAGAAAAGATGCTTGATGAACCTGAGACAACTAATAAGAAGAACCCGAAGCTAAAACGAGGAACGTTTTTGCCCTTGCTCCATGAAAATCTCGAAAAGGCTTGGGAGAAAAGGTATATGGATAATAATCCAAGGAGAAGAGCCTAACTGTTATGACTTTCGGTTATAAGCAGTCGAGCTTTCTCTCGTAAGACAATCTCACGGACATCTTGTTTAACCTGCTCATAGTTCTTTTGGATTGCCGCATCCATTGTTGCTTTGTCCTTAATTTTGGACAGTATCGGTATTGGCTCATAAGCAGCCATCTCAGCATTGACTGCCTCTGAATCAACTACAATCTCCGCATGAAAAATCTTCTGTTCTATGCGTTCATTGATATTGTCGCATACAGCACCGACAAAGTTGCCCTGTGTGAGTGTAGATATTTTACTCGCCGGAATGAGTGAATCCATTTGTGTATTGATAGAATGACTGACATCATTTCTATTGATACTCATGGATTGGCGTTGCTGTAAAACCTTTCCGAAACGCTCGGAGAGAGTTTTGGCAGTAGAGCCTACAACCTGCCCGGAAAAGATATTGCCTACGGTATTCATTACAACCGCCGCCTCAGGCTTACCATAGTCTCGTTCCAGCTGAGAGAAGTCCTGAAAGCCGAGGCACACGGCAACCTTATTGCTTCTTGCAGTGGCAATAAGATTATCGAGGCCCTTAAAATATATGGTCGGCAATTCATCTATGATAACTCCGGATTTAAGCATACCTTTCTTGTTAATAAGCTTTACAATACGGCTATTGTAAAGTCCAAGTGCTGCTCCGTAGATATTCTGACGGTCGGGATTATTTCCGACACACAAAATCTTGGGTTCTTCAGGGTTGTTTATGTCAAGCGTGAAGTCGTTGCCTGTCATTACCCAGTATAGCTGTGGGGAAATCATACGCGAGAGTGGTATCTTTGCAGATGCTATCTGGCCCTGCAACTGGTCTTGTGCGCCTCCCTTCCATGCATCCATAAACGGAGAAAGATAATTTTCAAGTTCCGGGTATGAAGTTAGAATTGGGAAAATGTCTTCATAACTTCTATTCAGGAACTCGATTGCATGAGGGAAAGTACAATACTTGCCATTCTCAAAGCACCTTAGGTACCAGATGATTGCCGCCAACAGAATTATCGGAGATTCCACGAAGAAATCGCCCTGCTTCTGAATCCATGTTTTGTTGAGATTCAAGAGGATAGTATATGCAGACTCATATGCGTCTGCAATATCAGTCATAAAAGCTGGATGTATGGGATTGCACTGGTGGCTACGCATCGGATCATCGAAATTTATCACATAAAACTTTACCCCTTTGGGGTATTTTTTCAGATTCTTCTGAAGATGATTATACACGATGGTGGACAGGTCCGGATACTTGAAATCATAGCAATAGATCGTAAATCCCTTGTCAATCTGCTGTTTAATGAAGTTATTAACCACGGCATACGACTTGCCGGAACCGGGGGTGCCGAGCACAATCGAGGCACGAAAGGGATTCACCACATTTATCCATCCCTTGTGCCATTTCCTTTTGTAATAAAATCTTGTGGGCAGATTTACAGAATATTCATTGTCAATTCTGCGGGTTTCCTGCATAAAAGATTCATTCTCATCGTTGAAGCGGTCGTCCATCATGTTATTTTTCAACATACGGCTCGCCCATATTCCACCCATCAATATCGACACATAGCCTAAACCTGTGACTCCGATGTATGCAATTGGCCACGATACCATCCACCAGTTGAGTAAAAACAGGATTAGACCGGAAAGAATTGCAATGGCAATATGCTTCCAAGTGATTGATTCGTTTTTAACTCCCCTCGTTCCAAGGCATGAGAGGGCGAGGAATAGCAATGCGTAAAGTTTTGAATTGAATGTATTGGCAAACAGTCCACATTCATCATTCAAATTGTTTAGGATTTTAGCGGTTATCATGTAAAACTGACCACAGTCAACGGTCTGCACATGAGTGAAGTAATAGAGATTGGCAACTACCAGTATAATACTGACAGCCCGTAGAAAATCCATAATCTTTGCCAATGCCCTGAGGTCGTCTTCTTGTTGACTCATATTTTATATGTTATAATTTGCGTCCACGGCGACGCTTGCGCTTCATGCGGCGAGCGAACTCTTCTTCATCAGGGTTGACGGATTGCCCCTGATGGAACTCGAAGCCCGGCAATGATATATCATAGTCGGTATTATCGTGGCGAGTATCCACAGCGGGAGCCGAATCAGGAATATTTGTACCGGAATCTTGCTGACCTGGTTGTTCGGAAGTGTTATCCGGTTGTATCACTATCGGAGATGTCTGTTGATTCTGCTCGGTATTCTGATTGAATTTAATTTCAAGAGCGTTGGCGGAGAAAGCCTTGCCAAGACGGGAACCGTTAAGGACATTGAAGGTATCATGGTCTATGAAGGTCACGCCATAAATCCTGCCCTCATCCGTGTACCTGAAAACAACATCAATATTCTTCTCCTTTAATCTTGCTATGAAATCATCTTTACCAGTAGAGCGTACAAGCACATCGGCAACCTTCTCTTTTGTGGGAGTGACATTGATTTTCTCTTTTGCCTTCTCATACTTACCGTCTATCGCCTCACGTCCGGCGAACTTGCCGAGACGTGATGCTTTGAATGGTGCCGCTATCGGTTTGCCGTCATCATCAAGGGCGAAATATACCAGTCCATGATACTCACGACCATTAACTCTGCCGTCGGTCTGCTCACATCTGATATTGAACAGACCAAGTACCGCATTATACTCACCGATAGTCTGGAACCTGTAGCGCATACCGATTATTTTTACAGCAGCGGCAACCTGTTTCTTCAGGTCGCCCGACGGATCTATCTTCAGCAATGGTGTCTCAGGTGTGACCTTCTCGCGCTCGGCTGTCTTCAATCCGTATTCACGTTCAAGTTCACGGGTTATCTCCTTGCTGCGGTAAAAGTTATTCTTGTCGGATATACAACTGCCATCAGGTCGTACCCTTAATGCCACAATGTGCATGTGGTGCCGGTTGATGTCTGTATGCTTATATACCATATAAGGCATATCTCCAAACCCCATTTTCTCCATATACTCATGGGCGATTGCCGTTAGTTGGGCATCAGTCAGCACATCATCCGGATGTGGATTGAGAGATATATGCACCATCGGCCTCTCCGTCTTGGTTGTCGAAGGAATCCATTGCATAAAATCGGCAAAAGCCCGTTTGATGTCAACCGATCCCGTGCCGTCATTGTAAATCTTGTTAGTGTCAAGCAGTCGCCCATGCTCTTTGTTGATTTTCTCGCCATTATAAACAATTGCTCCGTACAGGGAATTGCTTACTGAGATTTTTGCGACCATTGTTCATCAAATCTTTTCGCCAAGGCTACGATGTCTTGGTTTAGAGAGACAAGCTGCATAGTCAGTTTTTTAAGTTCAAACAATGCCGCATTTGCCTTCTTTTCGGTGAAATTCAGATAGAGAGTCTTGACGAGATTGTCATAACTTATACCGAATGTTCGATAGAGGGAGTTGAATCCGGCAAGCCTGTCTATGAAAATGCGGGTGTTTTCATCAAAGAAGAAAACTTTGAAAGGTTTCTGAAAAACCTGTGCCTTGATAAAGGAAGACATTGAGTAGGCACCGGATTTTTCGTACATACTCAATAGTCTTGCGTGTTCAGATGCAGAAAAATTCACGGAGCATCTGAATTCCGTTGCTTCAATTTTGGGAGGTCTCCCTCCCTTGCAGGAGCTTTTACTCATATAATGAAACTGTAATCGCAGATTTTCATACTGAAGTTGCCGCAGGCGTTAAACGGTTCTCCAACTTTGGCGGAGAACTTCACCCTCGGAGAGCAAGGGTTATCTGCTGCAAACTCGGTTTCGTGCAGCAGATAACATACCTTGCTCATCCATGTGGATGCCTTTTGTCTAAATCGGAAATGTAAATTGTGGACGTCGGATTTCTACCATATATATAATGTGTAAGAATGAGGTGCCGGTCATAACCTCATAGCTTAAAATCCGAATAAGCCTATGGCTTCAGTTTATACACCCTGTCTTGGGTGTCTGCGATTGCTATATTAAAGTTACAAAAAAATCCTGACATGACAAAATTTACCGTATTACGTGCTTCTTTTGGCGTAAGGTCAGGTGATGATTGTTGGTAAGACATATAAAATGCCATATCAATAAGGGAGCGGCATTTGACGGCAAATTTAGGCACCCGATGCCCGGATGCCGTAGTTATTTGCACTGATGTTCAATTACATATTAACTTTGCACCGTAAACGTCACGACATATGTTCACCGTCACGTTCAAGTTAATGTCCATAGGAATTGATGACCGTATGAATATTGTTGCTTTCGTCTACACCCACGAATATTGATTTGAAAATTTATTTATTGACAAGCTCATACTTGAATATATAAATCCAAACGTCCGCTCATTCAAGTTAATGTCTAAAGGAATTGAAGCATTACGATATGGAATAATATATGAAAGCACTGATTTGTTTATGACTAAATGTCAATCAGTTTATTCATTCAAATGAATACACGTGTATTCGTGTATTTGAATACATGCGTCCGCATGATCATGGTAAATAGTCTGCTGAGGATTGGATGGTAATAAAGCCGGTCAGAACAATCCTAAGTCGCAGACTATATCCGCAACACAAACTTATATCCCAACAACAAGATGAAAGACCCCTCATTTGTTGCCTTTGCCACCCAGAAGGGAGGTGCAGGCAAGACCACTCTGACTGTCTTGACGGCAAGTTATCTCTATTACGTCAAGAAGATGAAAGTACTGGTGGTGGACTGTGATTATCCCCAGTACAGTGTCAAGGAATTACGTGACCGCGATTTACAGATTACACGAATCAACAAATCATTCGCCACGACTGTAAAAGAGCAGCTCAATAATCTTGACCTCGACCCTTATCCCATTCTTATGTGCCGTCCGGAAGAGGCAATGGGAAAAGTGAAAGCACTCTATGACAAAGGTGAGCTCTATGATATAGTTCTATTCGACATGTCCGGTACCATCAACAATCCCGGTGTTGCCAAGACTGTATCGCTGATGGACTACATCTTTATCCCGGTGACAGCCGACAAAATCGTGCTGGAATCCTCTCTCGCTTTTGCTATAAAGGTGCGTGACGAAATCCTGACATTGCCGGATTCTTCAATTCGGGAAATGCACATGCTCTGGAACAAAGTCGATGCCAGAGAGAAGACCGACCTCTACGACAAATATGAGATTGTGTTTGAAGAACAATTGCTGACAACGCTAAAGACTCGTCTGCCCGACAGAAAGAGATACTCACGCGAAGTCGGTGAAGATGGCGACCGGGCGGTATTCCGCTGTACTCTGCTTCCTCCCGACAAGAAACTTCTGCGCGGCAGCGGATTTCCTGAACTACTTGATGAATTGCTAGGCATAATCAAGCTATGAGCTTATGGCAAAGAGATTTGACAATGATTTTGATGCCGAAGGTTTTGTTGACCAGTTCCGTGCATCCGATGGCTCGGTCTCCTCCCGTATTCCGGGCAAGAATAAAGAGAGAACAAATAATAACGAACAGAATGATGAACAACCGACAATAGAGTCTGTGAATACTGTAAAAAAGGGTCAGAGCGATTCGGCTTCTCCGAGTGACTACAAGACGACTTTCATAGAGAACCTGAAATATAGATTTCCGGCCGGAGTGTGGTCTTCAGTAAAAATACATCCTGATTTTACAGCATTGATTCATAATCTGATAATAGCGAGTCGTTCACACCGGACAACGCTTTCATCATTCATAAACAACGTGCTTGAAGAACATTTCAGATTGCACGATGAAGAAATCAAGAAAATAATCAAAGACTAAATGAAGACGACCAATCCCGCTCCGTTTCTGGAGCAACTTTCAGGTGCCGTTACTACCGGGCTGTCAAAGTCGCTTGACGAGCAGGCCCCGGTTTTGGCCACCGCGAAGAAATACCAGCAGCAGTATCTGTCGGAACGCTTTGTTCCAAGTTACGGACGTGTCATTATCGCCGATGATATGTATCAGTTGGTTACCCGCTTAGTTGCCGCTGTAGGCAAAAACAAGACTTCGGTTGGTGCCTATGTAACCGAAATCGTTAGAGACCATGTGAAACGCAACATGGAATCAATCAATGCAGTGTATCTGCTCAATACGCAACCTCTTTTCTGATGGAGCTTCTATGTATTATTGCCTTGCTCGCTAGCAATCTCTGGCTTATCAGACGACATTTGAGGAAGCCGGACTCTATATCTACCGGTCATCCACAAAAAAATGGACAACCTGAACCTGACTGTGCGCAAGCAAAGGAAACATATCACCCTTCGATTATTGGCGAGAGCAGACTTGATGATGATTTTATAAACTCCATCATTGAGAAGCGAGTCAAGGAAGAAGTGGATTCTCAGGTTTCCTCAAAAGTCAAAGAAGAGGTGGAACGCGTAATTATGGAGAAAACGCGACATGAAGATGTCGAAATAGAACCGAACAATGATCCTGTCCAAGTTCCACTCAACAAACTGGATGAAACATTCACTCACAAAACAATTTCCGAAGCTGAAGGAGAAGATCCCGAAGTTGCCGCCCCGATGGAGAATGGCGATGATTTCAAGGCGATTGAATCGGCTGTACGCTGCGCGAAAGATGAGCCGCATACCGAAGAGGAAGCAGCGGCGGCAAAGACGACACTCGCGGGTCTGCAAGGCACTCAGATCGAAGAAAGAATCTCGCTCAACCCCACAGTCAGAACAAGAATACTGACAATTCTTTTCGGAGATGAAGACAGTTCATCGACTTCGGAAAACCTCAAAACTAAAAAAACGGTGTTTAGCCGAACGGTTGACACCCGTGATATTGATGAAATCAAAGTCAATATCCTTACTTGAAAATTGAATGGTTATAAATGACTAAATTTTTCAAGAATCTTTATTGGCGCATAAACAACCGGATGTGCTCATCCGAGATGCGCCGTCCAATGGCAGCCATGCTGCTTACATTATTTGTCGCAAGTGTGGCAAATGCAGCCGGCAATGGACTCAGCGGAATTAACGAAGCCACTACAATGGTCACCTCCTATTTCGAGCCGGGAGTGAAACTTATTTACGCTATCGGTGCTGTGGTGGGTCTTATCGGTGGTGTCAAGGTCTATGGAAAGTTCTCTTCCGGAGATCCTGATACCAGCAAGACAGCGGCCTCGTGGTTCGGAGCCTGCATCTTTCTGATAGTTGCAGCCACAATTCTGAAATCATTCTTCCTCTGATGTCGCAATACCATATCAACAAAGGTATCGGACGCTCGGTGGAATACAAAGGTTTAAAGGCTCAGTATCTGTTTATATTCGCCGGTGGGCTGATTCTTGACTTTGTGATATTTGTGATACTCTACACATGCGGGGTCCCGCAATGGTTCTGTCTGGCTTTTGGACTAAGCGCAGCCTCGATATTGGTGTGGTTGACATTTCACCTGAACGCAAAGTATGGAAGATATGGTCTGATGAAACTGGGGGCGTCAAAATATCGCCCCCGGTATATCATCAACCGCCGACGGATTGCAGTTATCTTAAAAGGAATTACTAAATGAGACAGACATTAAAAGCAGTCACACTCGAAACAAAGTTGCCGCTTCTGGCCGTGGAACACGGTTGCATTATCTCGAAAGACGCTGATATAACTGTTGCTTTCGAGGTTGCCTTGCCGGAACTGTTTACACTGACATCCCAAGAGTATGAAGCCATGCACTCGGCATGGTGCAAAGCCATTAAAGTGCTGCCTCATTATTCGGTAGTACACAAACAGGACTGGTTTGTCAGTGAGAAATACCGACCGGAACTGCAAAAGGAAAATCTGTCATTTCTGGACCGCTCGTTTGAGCGTCATTTCAACGAGCGTCCCTACCTCGCCCATAAGTGTTACCTGTTTCTTACCAAAACGACTAAGGAACGGATGCGCCAGCAAAGTAACTTTTCAACTCTTTGTCGTGGAAAAATTCTACCGAAAGAATTAAATCACGAAATGATTGTGAGGTTCATGGAGTCGGTCGACCAGTTTGAGCGCATACTCAATGATACCGGCTATATTCACCTGAAGCGTATGCAAGATGATGAAATCGTAGGTACCGCTGATAAAGCAGGGCTTATTGAGAAATATTTTTCGCTGAGTATTGACGATAGTGTGGCTTGTCTGGAGGACATAGATCTTTCATCAAAGGAAATGCGAATCGGAGACAATCGGTTGTGCCTCCATACACTTTCCGATACGGAGGTAGTTCCGGGAAACATTGACACCGACTTGAGATATGAACGTCTATCGACAGACCGTTCAGACTGCCGTTTGTCATTTGCTTCGCCTGTAGGTCTGTTGCTTTCGTGCAACCACATCTATAACCAATACGTGTTTATAGACAATTCCGATGAGAATCTTGAACGGTTTGAGAAAACAGCCCGCAATATGAACTCTCTGTCAAAGTACAGTAGAAGTAATACCATCAACAAGGAATGGATAGACCTATACCTTAATGAGGCACATAGCAAGGGACTTACGTCTGTGCGCTGTCATTGCAATATTATGGCTTGGAGCGATAATGATGAAGACTTGCGACGTATCAAGAATGATGTGGGTAGCCAGCTGGCGATAATGGGTTGTATGCCACGGCATAATACCATTGACTGTCCGACACTGTTTTGGGCAGCGATGCCCGGTAATGAGGCTGACTTTCCTTCCGAAGAAAGTTTCTATACTTTCATCGAGCCTGCCGTCTGCTTCTTTACCGCCGAAACAAACTACCGCAGTAGCCTGTCGCCCTTCGGTATCAAGATGGTTGATAGACTAACCGGAAAACCGATACACCTTGACATTTCGGACGAACCGATGAAAAGAGGTGTCACCACCAACCGAAACAAGTTCATTCTCGGTCCGTCCGGTAGCGGAAAGTCATTCTTCACCAACCATCTGGTGCGCCAATATTATGAGCAAGGGACTCATGTTCTGCTGATTGACACCGGTAACTCCTACGAAGGTCTATGCAACCTTATCCACAACCGTACCCACGGTGAGGATGGTGTCTACTACACCTACACCGAGGATAGTCCGATTTCGTTCAATCCTTTCTATACTGATGACGGAGTATTCGATGTGGAGAAGAAGGACTCAATCAAGACGCTGCTTCTGACACTCTGGAAGTCAGAGGACGACAGAGTGACAAAGACCGAAAGCGGGGAATTGGGTTCGGCGTTGTCTATGTTCCTTGATAAGATGAATCAGGATAAGAATATTGTGCCATGCTTCAACTCTTTCTATGAGTTTATGTGCGACGAATACCGTCAGGAAATGGCACAGCGTCCTATCCCCATCTATAAGCAGGATTTCGACATTGACAACTTCCTGACAACTCTGAGGCAGTATTACCACGGAGGCCGTTTCGACTTCCTTCTCAATTCCAAAGAGAATATCGACCTGTTGAACAAGCGATTTGTGGTGTTTGAAGTGGATTCTATCAAGGAGAATAAAGAACTTTTCCCGATAGTGACAATCATCATCATGGAGGCTTTCATCAACAAGATGCGACGTCTCAAAGGTGTCCGCAAGATGATAATAGTGGAAGAGGCTTGGAAGGCTCTTTCTACCGCGAACATGGCTGAATACATGAAGTATGTGTTCAAGACGGTCAGAAAGTATTTCGGTGAGGCTGTGGTGGTTACACAGGAGGTTGACGACATTATATCATCGCCCATTGTCAAGGAAACAATCATCAACAACTCCGACTGTAAAATCCTGCTCGACCAGCGTAAGTATATGAACCGCTTCGACCAGATTCAGGAGCTGCTCGGTCTGACCGACAAGGAGAAAAGCCAGATACTCAGTATCAACATGGCAAATAATCCCAACCGCCTGTATAAAGAGGTGTGGATTGGTCTGGGAGGTACACAGTCAGCGGTCTATGCCACGGAGGTCAGCAGGGAGGAATATTTCTGCTACACCACCGAGGAAACGGAGAAAATCAAAGTGCTTAACATGGCACGAAAACTTGGAGGCGACACAGAAGCCGCCATTAAAAGAATAGTGAACGAAGAATAATGATTGAACGAATATTTGAGTTCCTCTCTACTTTTGAGCCATTATGGATGGCCATAAGTTATATCTCAGCTATTGCGATTGCTCTTGCCGTCGGCATGATTTGCATTATGATAGCTGTTAGGGTCTCTGAATTTTTCATTGGCTTCACTCGCAAGCATTCAAGCTACCTGCGAACCTGCATTCGTGAGGCTCGTGACAAGTTTTATGAGAAGATTGGAGAGCATATTGGCAAAGCTGCGATAAACAGATTTGTCGAATACTTCAAGTCTCCAATCCCTGTTGACTTGCGTCCCAAAATAGTAGGCAGATGGATGAGTGATCGAGGTGACATTGTGATGATTTCCAGACATGAAGGATACTTCATCATGGAATTTGAACACTGCATTAGAGATGAAACACTGACAAAAGAGACTTTCATCCTGAGATACCCACAGGGGTGGCTTTGTGATGACAATGTCTATTACGCCGAAGGTAGACAGTATTTTTCTCTTGCTGTATCGGACAGTGCTGATGAAATATATTTGTCTGAACTGCGGGCTATATTTAAACGGTGTGAGCTGCCGGATGAAGAAGTTGTTAGCCGGATTAAAAAAGAACTTGACGAACGAATTGGTGAAATACGTCGGCCTTCATCGTTGGATATAGCCTTCAATGAACCTTCAAGTCCTGATGAAATCAACGACAATATTCTAAAATGAATGTATTCCGAATCATCTTTATAATCATCCTTAGTCTGATTATCGGATTAGTGACATTACTGCTGTTACCTGTAATACTGCTTTATGCAGGTATAAAAATTATAGGTGGCATGGCTTCAAAAATCAACTGAAATTATCATGCAGAAAATCAAAATTCTCTTACCTCTCGTTCTGCTTTGCCTGTTCTTCGGCGCAGGCAGGGCAAATGCCCAGTGGACGGTCATAGACCCGTCCAACATTGCCCAGAGTATCGTAAACTCGTCAAAATCACTCGTTCAGGAATCAACGACGGCGACTAATATGGTGCGTAATTTTCAGGAAACGGTAAAGATTTACCAACAAACTAAGAAATATTACGACGCCCTCCAATCGGTCAACAATCTCGTCCGCGACGCCCGCAAGGTGCAGCAGACCGTTCTGATGCTCGGCGACATCTCCGGTTACTATGTCAACAACTTCAAAAAGATGCTGACAGATCCCAATTTTACAAGCTCCGAACTATCAGCAATTGCATCCGGCTACACCCGGATCCTTGAAGAAGCCAACGGAGTTCTCGGCGACTTGAAGCAGGTGGTCAATATCACTACATTAAGCATGACCGACAAAGATAGAATGGATGTTGTCGATGACTGTTACAAGGAAATGAAACGCCTGAAAAATCTTACGGCCTACTATACCAATAAGAATATCAGCGTATCATATCTACGGGCTAAAAAGAAAGCGGATACACAGCGTGTTGTCAGCCTGTACGGTGATGGTTCTGAAAAATACTGGTAGCCTATGCTTTGTGCAATAGATTTTTCAAATCTTCATACCATTCTCCGGTCGCTATATGATGAAATGATGCCCTTGTGCAGTGAAATGGCAGGTGTTGCACAGGCTATTGCCGGACTGGGTGCATTATTCTACGTTGCATATAGAATCTGGAGATCGCTCGCTGCGGCTGAACCGGTAGATGTGTTCCCTTTGTTCCGTCCGTTTGTTATAGGTCTCTGTATTATGTTCTTTCCGACTCTCGTGCTTGGCACAATCAATTCGGTAATGTCTCCCGTGGTTCAAGGCACGGCTTCGATGCTCGAAGGGCAGACTCTCGACATGCAGAAATATCGTGAAGAAAAAGACCGATTGGAGTATGAGGCTATGATGAGGGATCCCTCAACGGCCTATCTGGTTGATGACGCTGAGTTTGACCGTCAGATTGATGAACTGGGAGTGACTGAGGTCGGAACTGCCGCCGGAATGTATATCGAGCGTGGAATGTATAAGGTAAAGAAGGCAATACAGAACTTTTTCAGGGAATTGCTGGAAATGCTTTTTCAGGCTGCATCGCTTACAATAGACACAATACGAACATTCTTTCTTGTCGTACTGTCGATACTCGGTCCGATTGCCTTTGCCTTGTCAGTGTGGGACGGTTTCCAGTCAACTCTGACGATGTGGATTCAGCGATATATCCAGACCTACCTGTGGTTGCCTGTGGCAGACCTGTTTTCGACGATATTGGCGAAAATTCAGGTGCTTATGCTTCAGAACGACATATCGGAACTTACGAATAATCCCAATGTTGACCTCGACGGCAGCAATACAGCTTACACAATCTTTATGATCATCGGCATAATCGGTTACTTCACCATTCCGACTGTGGCAGGATGGATTATACAGGCAGGTGGAGCCGGAAATTACAACCGGGCAATCAACAGTACCGCGATGCAAGGCGGCTCAATGGTCGGCAGCGTCGCAGGTGGAGTCGCCGGGAATTTGGCCGGGCGTGCCGGAAAACTAATTAAATAGAACAATGGAGTTTAAATCATTAAAGAATATCGAGACATCTTTTCGTCAGATCCGTCTGTTCGGGGTTGTCTTCGTGGCTATGTGCGCGGTAGTGGTTTCTGTGGCTCTTGTTATGGTTTTCAATTTCGCAGAGAAGCAGCGTGAGAAAATCTATGTCCTTGACAACGGCAAGTCTCTGATGCTTGCCTTGTCGCAGGACATGGAGCAGAACCGACCTGCCGAGGCCCGAGAGCATGTGCGTCGCTTTCATGAGCTGTTCTTTAGTCTCTCTCCTGATAAATCTGCGATTGAGCATAACATAAACCGTGCGCTGATACTTAGCGATAAATCTGCATACAACTATTATGCAGACCTGTCCGAAAAAGGATATTACAACAGAATTATCTCCGGTAATATCAATCAGGTGGTACAGGTTGACAGTGTTGTCTGCGATTTCAATAATTATCCATACACTGCGATGACCTATGCCCGTCAGATGATTATTCGCGAAAGTAATGTGACGAACAGAACGCTTGTGACTACCTGCAAGCTGTCGAATGTATCCCGGTCTGACGATAATCCAAACGGCTTTATGATTGAGGGATTCACAATCCTTGAGAATAAAGATATTAACACCATAAAACGTAATTGATGAACCTTTTGAGAAAAATAGTGGATTGGGTATGGCGTACACCCAAAGATAAAGTAGCCGAATGCCTGAGAAACAAGTGCGATGCCATGCCTCATAAGCAGCGGCTCACAGTGGTGGGGCTTCTTTTCGGAATATTGACTCTTACGGCATTTTTGCTGTTCGGTCACGTCTGCTACAAAATGGGTGCGCAGGAACAACGCGTCAAGTTCGAGATTGAACATATGAGTATTCCGGATTTCGAGACCACAGTGAACAAAGACAAGATGCACCGCATGGAACTCATTGAGATCCAAATTGATTCATTACCTGATTATGACGATACAGCAACTAAAAGACCGGATTAACGGGTGGTTCCGGCAGAAAAGTCCTGTCGAAAGACAGAAGATGATGAAGTACGCCGTTGTTATGCCTGCTGCAATTATCTCAGGAATAGTGATAATATGGCTTATTTTCGGCAGTAGTCAGAGTTCAAATCTTCTTGGTAATGCCTTCAATACGGAACTTCCTGAAGGCGAAAAATCCAAGGTAGGCACGAAGGCGGAGGAATATGCCATTGCCGACCTTGCAAAAGAAAAAGAGTCCAACCAAGCGGTCGTGGCGACTCTTGACACATTGACTTCCGTGAGTGCGGATACCGTCCCCCAATCATCTGCTATCACAGAGTCCGCAACTCAGTATCAGGAAGTATGTCAGTCGCTCAATGATTTCTATATACCTGAGGATAATTCCGCCGCTCAGGTAGCGGAATTACAGGCGCGGATTGACGAGTTAGAGGCGCAGAACGCTATGGCACAGCAACAGGGTCAGCAGCCTAATGAGATGGAGCTGATGGAGAAGTCCTACAAGTTGGCGGCGCAGTATCTCGGCACCGGCAATGGCGGTCAACAGGCCGTGATTGTCGATGAACCGGAGAAAGACCGTAAGGTCATGTCTGTCAATCAGGCAAATCGCAGTGTCGTGTCTTCTCTCAGTGCCTCGACCGATAACACCCGCTCATTCTCTACCGCAGTCGGAACCAAGCGCACGAATTTCAAGAACACCATTTCAGCCTGTGTCGCCACTGACCAGTCGGTTATCGACGGTCAGTGCGTAAGGCTCCGGACACTCGAACCGATGTGGATTGGCAACTCTCTGTTGCCGAAGAACACCAACATCGTGGGAGCGGCCCGGCTTCAGGGTGAGCGTCTTGAAATCAAGATTGAGAACATTGAGGCTCTCGGCTGCATCATGGAAGTTGACCTCTCGGTCTATGACTCCGACGGTCAGGAGGGTATCAATATTCCCAACTCTATGGAAAGCGATGCCTTGCACGAGATTGGTGCCAACATGGGCAGCACTATGGGCAGTTCCATCAACCTGACCACCAATGCCGGGGCCCAACTTGTCTCCGATGTGGGCAAAGGACTCATCAACGGTGTGAGCCAGTATCTCAACAAAAAACTGCGCACTGTGAAAGTCCACCTCAAATCCGGCTACAAAATCATGCTCAAACATAACGAGTAGTAAACACCAACCAAAACACCCAACAACAACGAA
>ULMZ01025254.1_pt1 | contig 42856 bp, 37 predicted proteins | sample 1951791 | NCBI WGS metagenome assembly ULMZ01 (sample SAMEA4835564, study PRJEB28245) | human gut metagenome | biome: gut microbiome; material: fecal sample | place: Denmark | collected 2008 | reverse complement strand
CCCCGCCGTAACGAGGGCAATCGACCGTTTGATAGACCCTGCCGGAAACATGCTTGACAACGCTTCGGCCGCACTGGCGAAAATACGTGCCGACTTGCAGCGGGTGCGCAGTTCGTTAGGCTCAATCATGCGCAGGGTGATGACGCATGCCATGGAGCAGGGTACTCTTGAAAAAGATGCCGCGCCGACTGTGCGCGACGGTCGCCTCGTACTCCCCGTGGCCCCGATGTACAAACGGAAAATTCCGGGAATCGTGCATGACGAATCGGCCACCGGTAAAACGTGCTATATCGAGCCCGCCGAACTCGTGGAGGCCAATAACCGCACGCGTGAACTTGAACTTGAGGAACAGAGGGAGATTCTGCGTATACTCGCCGAATTTACCGGATTTTTACGTCCGGATATACCCGCGATGCTCGGCAGTTACGACATCCTCGGCTTGATTGATTTCATAATGGCCAAGGCACTCTACGCCCGTCAGACCGATGCCATGCTCCCCCATGTTTCCGACGGGATGGAGATGGAGTGGTATCATGCCGTGCATCCGGTACTGCTGGAATCGTTGCGGCGCCAGGGAAAGGAGATAGTGCCGCTCGACATAACACTTACAAACCGTGACCGCATACTGGTTATATCCGGCCCGAATGCCGGAGGCAAGTCGGTCACACTCAAAACCGTGGGCATTGTGCAATACATGATGCAATGCGGCATGCTTCCATGTGTGTATGAAAACTCACATATGGGATTTTTCTCCGATATCTTCATTGACATTGGTGATGACCAGTCGATTGAGGATGATTTGTCGACATACAGTTCGCATCTGCGCAACATGCGTTTTTTCCTGTCGAACGGAGGTGTGTCCACGCTCATACTCATTGATGAATTCGGCGGGGGCACTGAGCCTCAGATCGGCGGCGCCATAGCGCAGGCGTTGCTTAAAGAGTTCAACAGAAAAGAGATGTGGGGAATTGTGACCACACATTATCAGAACCTTAAGAAATTCGCCGACGATACCGACGGACTTGTGAACGGTTCGATGCTCTACGACCGGCAGCTGATGCGGCCGCTGTTCAAACTGTCGATAGGCCATCCCGGAAGCTCATTCGCCATAGAGATTGCCCGTAAATCGGGCCTTCCCGCCTCTATAATCGACGAGGCGTCGGAGATTGTAGGGAGCGACTATGTTAATATGGACAAATACCTGCTCGATATTGCCCGTGACCGGCGTTACTGGGAGAACAAGCGCATGGCCATAAGGCAGAAAGAGAAAAAGATAGAGCAGGTGCTTGAGCGGTATGAAACCGATGCGGAGACGCTGCGCACCAGCCGAAGGGAGATTCTCGCCGAGGCGAAAGAAGAGGCCCGCAAGATTCTGGAGGGGAGCAATGCCGCAATTGAACGGACCATCCGTGAAATCCGTAATTCGCAGGCCGACAAAGAGCGTACTCTTGAGGCTCGCCGCAAAATGCAGCAGGTGAAGGAGGATATCATGGAGCATAAGGAATCGGCAAACAAATTGCTCAAAAAAGCTCCGAAAACACGCAAAAGTGCAGCTGCACCCAAGCCGTCAGCACCGTCCGCTCCCATTGCAGTGGGCGATAATGTGAAGCTCGACGGACAGGGTACTCCCGGAAAGGTGCTTGAAATTCAAGGTAAGTCGGCAACGGTTGCGTTCGGCATGCTTAAAACTAACGTGGCCCTGTCACGGCTTCAGCGCACTCTTGCCCCGGCGCCGAGCGGACAGAAAAGTGCATCGTTCGTGTCGGATGCAACAAGCGCCGCCATGCGCGACAGGCAGCTGCAGTTCAAGCGCGAAATAGATGTGAGAGGGATGCGCGTCGACGAGGCCATTCAGGCTGTGACATACTTTATCGACGATGCCATCCAGTTCAATCAGGGTGAAGTGCGCATTCTGCACGGCACCGGCACAGGAGCGCTGCGGCAGGCCCTGCGGCAATATCTTGACACGGTTCCCGGGGTGGAGTCCTATCGGGATGAACATGTGCAGTTCGGTGGCGCGGGCATAACAGTGGTGCAACTCGGTTGAAAAAAATGCAGCTTTAGCGCTTTTTATTATCCTGATTGTTATAAATTAAAAAACTAATATATCACAACTAAAAAATATTCAACTATGGTGATTCAAAGATGGCAAACATTGTGGCTGTTGGTAGCCGTGGTTCTGGTGGCGGTGTTCTGCTTTGTGCCGATGGCACTTGTCACAAGTGACGCACTCAATCCCGACAGTGCCACATTTCTGAATCCGATTGATGTCCCGGTGTTGCTGGTGGTCAACGGAGTGGCGGCTTTGCTGTTGTTTATCGCGATTTTCCTGTACCGCAACACACGCCGGCAGAAGGTGGTGACACTCGTATCCATGCTTATGCTTGTCGTGGCTATGGTTACTGAAGCTCTGATTCTGTTTGGATGGAACGGCGTGGAAAGTCGTGTGGAATGGCTTGGAAGCATATTCCTGTTGCTTGGAGCTCTTGCTTTTGCAGCGCTCGCTTACAGAGGCATAGTGCATGATGAACGGTTGCTGCGTTCTGCCGACCGTCTGCGCTGATTGCTAAGACTAAAAACGATGCCCCCGGAACCTGTCGGTTATTTGACAACGGTTCCGGGGGCATGATTTTTATGCAGACGTATACTTACATTGTGGTTTGCGATAATTTCGGCTTGAGGTAACGGCCGGTATAGCTTTCACTGCATGCGGCCACATCTTCGGGCGTGCCCTGGACAACAAGAGAACCTCCGGCTTTCCCACCTCCCGGTCCGAGGTCAATGACGTGGTCGGCACATTTTATCACATCCATGTTGTGCTCGATGATGACGACCGAATGCCCGTTGGCTATAAGACGGTTGAACGAATCCATGAGCAGGTTTATGTCGTGGAAATGCAGTCCGGTGGTCGGCTCGTCGAAGATGAACATTGTGGGCTCGCTTTTTTCGAGCGACAGGAAATATGCGAGTTTGACACGCTGGTTCTCGCCGCCGGAAAGCGTGGATGAAGATTGTCCGAGTTTTATATATCCCAGGCCGACGTCGCGCAGCGGTTGCAGACGTTTTATGATCCTTTTCTCAATGGCACCTTTCCCCTCCGAGAAAAACTCAACGGCCTGATTGACCGTCATGTCAAGGACATCGTAGATGTTTTTGCCGCGATATTCCACCTCAAGAACATCGCGTTTGAAGCGTTTGCCTCCGCAAGCTTCACAAGGTATGGTAATGTCGGCCATGAACTGCATCTCGATGGTTATCGTGCCCTCACCCTTACATTCCTCGCAGCGTCCGCCCTCGGTGTTGAAGGAGAAATAGGCAGGCGTGAAGCCGAGTTGCTTCGCACTCTGCTGCTCGGCAAACAGCGCACGGATTTCATCATATGCCTTGAGATATGTGGCGGCATTCGATCGGGTGGATTTGCCGATAGGGTTCTGGTCGACGAATTCCACTGCGCGGATGCGGTGAATGTCGCCGGTAAGCGATTTGAATGCCCCCGGAGCATCGGCAGCTTCGCCAAGTTGTCGTGAAAGGGCGCGGTAGAACACATCCCTTATCAACGTTGACTTTCCGGAACCGCTCACACCGGTCACAACAGTCAGCACTCCGAGGGGTATTTTCACATCAATATCCTTCAAGTTATGCTCACGGGCGCCTGAAATGCCTATGTAGCTGCTCCATTTACGCCGTTTTGCCGGAACGGCAATCGACAAGTCGCCGGTGAGATATTTTACCGTAAAGCTGTTCTCGGCATGGCTGATGTCTGCCAAAGGCCCGGAATAAACTATTTCACCACCGAGACGTCCGGCCTGAGGCCCAACATCCACAATCCAGTCGGCAGCTTCCATTATCTCCTCGTCATGTTCAACAACAATGACAGTGTTGCCGAGATTTTTCAGCTTTTTGAGCACCGAAATGAGTTTCTGTGTATCGCGCGAATGCAGGCCTATGCTTGGCTCATCGAGGATGTACAGCGAACCCATCAGCGATGACCCGAGCGATGTGGCAAGGTTTATGCGTTGGCTTTCACCACCTGAAAGAGTGGAGGATAGGCGGTCAAGGGTCAGGTATTCAAGTCCGACCTCCACCATTATGTCAAGCCGATTGCGGATTTCGGTGAGCAGACGTTTGGCAACCGCTGCATCATGTGAGTTGAGCTGCAGGTTGTCAAACCATGTTTTAAGTTCTGAAACCGGCATTTTCACCAGTTCCATGATTGTAGTGCCGTTGACCTTGACGTAAGATGCCTCTTTGCGGAGCCTGTCGCCGTGGCATTCCGGACACAAGGTCTTGCCGCGGTAGCGGGCGAGCATCACACGGTACTGCACCTTATATTGATTTTGCTCCACCATCCTGAAAAATCCGTCGATACCCTCGAAGCCATGACCACCGTGCCACAGCAGGTGCTTCTCGGCAGGGGAGAGGTCGGCATATGGCCTGTGGATAGGGAATCCTGTCTGGGCGGCCGTGTGGATGAATGCGCGCTTCCACTCGCTCATCTTCTCTCCGCGCCAGCAAGCCACGGCATCGTCGTAGACCGAAAGTGCAGGATTGGGAATCACGAGTTGTTCGTCAATGCCGATACATTTGCCGAATCCTTCGCAACGCGGGCATGCGCCGAACGGGTTGTTGAAATTGAAGAGCAGGTCGCTGGGCTGCATGAACGAGATTCCATCTGCTTCAAAGCGAGTGGAGAATTCATGGCGGTGGATTCCGTCAGCTCCCCATGCCACCAGTACAAGAGCATTGTCACCTTCATAGAAGGCAGTCTGGGCTGAATCGGCAAGACGGCTTTTTTCATCGGCATCCTCGTTGACCGACAGGCGGTCGATCAGCAGTTCGTAGCCATCCGCATCGGTGGCGGCCGATGTCGGCACGTCGTCGAAATTGATGAAAGAGCCATCGCGGTAAAGACGCGAATATCCCCCCTGACGCAGAATGTCGAGATGCTGGGAGAGTGTCCGTCCCTCCGGGATGATCAGTGGAGCCACAACAGCGATGCGGGTTCCCGCAGGATAGGCATACGCCGCATCCACAACATCCGTGACTGAATGCTGCCGCACCTCTTTGCCGCTGACGGGCGAATATGTATGGCCCATACGGGCGAACAGCAGCCGCAGATAATCATAGATTTCGGTTGAAGTCCCGACAGTGCTGCGCGGATTGCGGGTGTTCACCTTCTGTTCGATTGCTATGGCCGGTGGCAGTCCCTTGATGTAATCGGCCTCAGGCTTGTGCATCTTTCCGAGAAACTGGCGTGCATAGGCCGAAAGGCTTTCGACATAGCGTCTCTGACCTTCGGCATATATCGTGTCGAAAGCAAGCGAGGATTTGCCGGAACCTGAAAGTCCGGTGATGACGATAAGCTGACCTCGCGGCAGCACAAGATCCACGTTCTTGAGGTTGTTGACCCGGGCGTGTTTTATGATTATGCTGTTGGCCGATGAAGCTTCGTCGACGGCAGGAGCCGGTGTGGCAGTGGTATTTGTTTTCACAACCTTATTGAGCTAAAAGTGGAAAAAGGGAGCTGATTGCCCCCGAGGTCCGCACCATGGCGGACTGTTAACTTACAAAGTTAACGATTTCCGCTGATAAAAATATCAAAAGGGGCTCCGTGCGATATGATAAACAATACCTGCTTTAAGCGATATAAGAAAATTTAGGTAATAATAACATGAATGCCGCCTGGATTGATTCGTTACGTTTTCCCGTTATTCAGTTATTTATATTATGTCCTTGAGATGGTTTTTATCACTCTACAAGGGTTGCCTACTGCAAGAGAATATGGAGGTATATTCTTTACCACCACACTCCCGGCACCGATAACGCAGTTATCTCCTATGGATACGCCAGGGAGTACGGAGACTCCCGCGCCAATCCATACGTTGTCTCCAACGGTGATGGGACGGGCATATTCAAGACCTTTATTGCGCTCGACCGCATCTATGGGATGGCCGGCCGTATAGAAGCCGCAGTTGGGAGCTATAAACACGTTGTCGCCGAATGTTACCGGCGCCTCGTCGAGGATGACAAGATTGAAATTGGCATAGAAATTATTTCCTACACGGATATTGTAGCCATAATCGCAGTAGAACGGCTGCTCGATGAGCAATCCTTCTCCAGTGTCACCAAGGATTTGGCGCAGCAAAGCCATGCGGGCATCAGTTTCATGAGGACGCAACTCGTTGTAATTTCTGCATAACTCTTTGCATTCCAAGCGCTCGGCGATAAGAGCGGGGTCGTTGTTGGCATCATATATCATGCCGGCAAGCATTTTATCCTTTTCTGTCATACTTGTATATAACCATTCGTTTGATTAACTTTACAAAATTAACAAGCTAAACACTAACAGGCAATGGTCAGAAATAACCATTTTGCAGAAAACAGGAAAACACTCGACAGATTGCTCCGTTCTGAAAACAAGGCTGGCCGGGGGATTCCTTTGTCGGAGATTATAGTTAGCATGCGTTTCTGGGCGTGCACCGTCAGGAAAGAATCGGCAACTTCAGGTAAAGAATACCCACGAAGCCTGCCGGATAGCAAAGTCAATGGGGATGCTTTAACTTGCTTTTTCGTGCTCTTGTCAGTTCGATTGCCTCTTTGCCTGTGACGCTATCAATGTCAATTCTTACGATGCAGACCGTCTTAATAAATCGGGCGATCTCTGCATCCGGGTCAATACCGGGGCTGTATTTGTCGCTCAGCAGTCGCAGTGCCGCTGTTTTTTCTTCGGTTGATACCACCATATGAGCCTTACCGAACGCTATCACGCTGCGGAAATATGAGGTAAACTCTTCGGGTATGATATCATCTTTATCAACCACACACAACGAACATTTGGGATTACGTTTGAGGGTATCTATCTTGTGTCCCTGCGCAGCTGAATGTAAATGAATCGAAGTTCCGTCATATACATAGTTTACAGGAACGGCGTAAGGATAATCATCATCACCTGCAATCGCCATAACACAATACTTGCCGTTCCGCAAGATCCTCTCTACTTCTTCAGCAGGCAGTTGCTGCCTGAATCGTCGCATAGTCCGTGCCATCATGCCAATACTTTTAGTCCGACGATTGAAAGGATAAGGGTGGTTATGAAGAAGATGCGCCAAAATGAAGCCGGTTCGTTGAAAAAAATAATGCCTACAATGACTGCGCCCACGGCTCCGATGCCTGTCCATACGGGATAGACCGTGCCGATAGGCAGTCGCTCCGCCGCTTTTGCCATGAGATACATACTCAGTGACAGCATGGCAAGGTATCCGATCCACCACCAGAAGAGTTCCTGACCGGCAGCAGTCTTGGTCTTTCCAAGACAAAATGTAAAGCCGACTTACATAAGCCCGGCTAAGATAAGAAGAATCCAGTTCATGACTGACTGTATTTTAGTTATCCTGTTCGAGGGCTGCAAGTAATCGGCTCGTAGGTCGCGCAAGCAAGATTCTCGGCGTCTCCTTCCTAAGGTTTTTGCAAAATTACTAAAATATTCCCGTTGGCGGAATATTTTTAATTCAAAGCTGAAACAATACGGTGGTAAAATCATTCGGTTGTGAATTTTAACATAATCGCCTTCATAATCGGCAATGGGCTTTATCATAGACCTTGGCAATGCAATGTGGAAGAAATATATTGTTTTTCGGAAACTAAACGGCAATTGCAGGCGTTATTCAATAAAACGAAACAGAAAAATCCATAAATCAGAAACTAACACCCAAAACTTAATTGTATTATGAAGAATCTTGATATTGTACTTGCTGTGATAGGCGGTGCTCTGGTCGGAGCTTCGCTGGGCTTGCTTTTCGCACCTGAAAAAGGCGAAGATGTACGTGGCGAAATAGCAAAATATCTAAAATCAAAAGGTATCACCCTCAAAAAGAACAAACTTGACCGTCTGGTTGAGGAACTGAAAGAGGAAGTAGCCGAAGCGGCCGTTGAGAAATAAACAGTACGAACAACAAAAAAACAACAACTGAAAATGAGAAGTCTGAATCTGCTTTACGCTTTTCTTGGCGGAGCCATCGTGGGTGCGGGAGCCGCCCTGCTTTTTGCCCCGGAGAAAGGCGATGAATTACGTGGCGAAATCAAGGAACTCCTTAAAAAATACGGCATCTGCAAATGTACCAAGCAGGAGGAGATAGAGGAGCTTGTTGACGAAATCGCTGCCGAGATCAAGAAATAACGTATCGGCATAGCACCACGGCCTTGGGCCGGGTGCACAAATAGCCAGAGGCCGGGATGCGCCTGAGAACCACCCGGCCTTTTTGTTGTAACAATATCTCATTGTCACTTATACCCTAATTCATCAGAATGAAATCATCGGGAACGTTTACAACTATCAAGGATCTGATTTTACGTCTGGCATCGCTGTATATAGAGAATGCCAAGCTGAACATTGCCGAGAAGCTTACTCTTGTGCTTTCTGCCGCTCTGTTACTTATAGTGGCACTTGTGCTCGGAATATTTGCACTGGCATTTTTCACCGGAGCGGCACTTGAGGCGCTCGAGCTTGTGATGGATCCGTGGTTATCCTATCTTATTATGGGGTGCATTTTCGTCGGGTTGATAATAGTCGCGGTTGTGTTGCGCAAAACGCTCTTTGTTAATCCGATTGCACGTTATTTAAGTAAAGTGATATTTGATGAACCGGCATGATTGCCGATGAAATCGGTATTCCTGTGTCAATATTATTCATATGACAATGACTGACAGAGACAAAAAAATTCAACACGAGCACTCACATCCAGCTTCTGCCGACACGGGTGGAAGACTGGATTCCGGGAAAGGCATGCTTGATACGCTTGAAGGGAAATCGAATTTCAAGGGGTACACGCTTGATGAGTTACGCTACAGGCTGGTGGTAAACCGCCTGAAAATAACAGTAACTCACGATAAACTGATGTTGATGACTTCGCCTAAAATGCAGAAAAGCGCCAATTCCATATCGGAATACGTAAGCGGATTCAATGCTTTTTTCAAATATGTGGATATTGCGATGGTGGCGTATGCCATCACCAGGCGAGTGGCTTCGGCAGTGCGTTTCTTCCTGCCAAAGCGTAAAAAGTAGTGGACGGATTGCGCTAAAAGCGTGGAATTTCGTTAAATTTGTCGGGTAAAACGAAACCAAGCCGACAATGAACAACTATATTGAGGCCAGGATAGAACTTGGCTATGTGGATGCCAATGCATGTTGTGAGCCGGATTTGACCACGGCCTCCGACATGCTTTCGGCGTTTTTAGGAGAAATCGGGTTCGAGAGCTTTGTATTTGAGAATAATGTGCTCACTGCCTATGTGCGGTCGGAGGCGTTCTCTTCTGAAGCTTTTGCCGAGGTTCTTGACCAACTGCCATTGCCGCAGGTCACATTGAGTGCTGAAACAGAGGAGATAGAGGGCCGCGATTGGAATCACGAATGGGAAAAGAATTATTTCCAGCCTATAGTGGTGGCTGACAGATGTGTGATACACAGCACGTTCCATACTGGTTATCCGAAATGCGAATATGACATAGTGATTGACCCCAAGATGGCTTTCGGCACGGGGCACCATGCCACAACTTCTCAGATTATCGCGCAGCTGCTCGAAATGGACCTGACCGGTAAAGCTGTGGTGGACATGGGCACCGGTACCGGTATCCTCGCCATTCTCGCAGCCATGCGAGGCGCTGCGCCTGTTGTGGCCATAGAGATTGATCCGGCGGCTGAGGTTAATGCGCGTGAGAATATGGCGCTTAACCATCAGGCCCAAATTGATCTCCGGTTGGGCGATGCTACGATGCTCGAGGGTTGCCGGGCGGACGTGTTTATTGCGAACATCAACCGCAACATCATTCTAAATGATCTGGAGGCTTATGCAGCTACGTTGAATCGTGACGCAATCATGATTCTCAGTGGCTTTTATGAAAGCGATATCCCGATGCTGGAGGCGCGTGCAGCCGCATTCGGGCTTGAATATGTGCGTCATACCACGCAGGGCGACAATTGGGCTTGCCTTGTTTTAAGAAAGATGGATTAATATTTTATACTGCAGATCCAGCATATGTCTATCTCTTATAAATACAGCAGAATCGCCGGTCTGATAGGTTGGATGTTCATAATGGCAAGCATCACCTTTCAGGCATGGTGTGCCGACCCCGCCGTGAATCCGGATTCCATGAACGAAACCTCTTCGCAGACTGTGACACCAGTGCTTCGTTCGCCGGGCCACTTTACATGGGGCGTGGACATCTCGAGCGGTGTCGACCTCACGGAAAACGATATGACAATGTTCTCGTTGGGCGCAGGTTTCGGATACAGGGGAGGATGGTTGCAGTTTGCCGGCGTGGGAGCCTCAATCATATCGATGATGAACAATTCATCGCGCTGTTATCCGGTGTATGCTGTGGTGCGGACTTCGTTTTCTTCCCGTCCGCAACTGTGCTTTATGGAGTTAAGAGGTGGAGTATCGTTCAATTCCATTCTTGAAAGTAAATCGCAGTCAGGAGCCTATGTCTCCGCCGGATGCGGCATAACGTTGGCCCGCAGCCGTTCTTTCTCGTCGTATATTATGGTGAGGGGTGTGGTCATGCCTGTCAAAGGTGTCTTTGAGGATGAGGCTATGAACTTCCGTTATACTTTGGGTTTTGCATGCATTGGACTGGGAATCGCTTTCTGATGGCCGACAGTATGATTTTAATAAGTTTTCGACAACATAACATTGATTTTAACAATGGGGACATCTGCATTTGAGGAAGAACTGGCAAGGTTGGAGGCGGGTGAGAAATATTTTGCCATGCATCCCGGTTTTGGCACTATATTGAAGATGGTACATGCAAAAGTGCATGAAATCAATACCATGCAAATTGACGATATGGAGAAAGTGGCCGACCTGTGGCGGCCTCTTCTTGGTCATTGCGGGCGTGATTTTCACGTGAATAGGCCGTTCCGTTTCGATTTCGGCAGTCATATAAGCATCGGTGACAATGTTTTTGTCAATTTTAATCTCACCATTCTTGACGAGGGGAAGGTTTCCATAGGCAACAATGTGTTCATCGGACCGAATGTAAGCATTTTCACTGCCTGCCATCCTCTTGATCCTGAAGAACGGAATAGTGGCGTTCAATGGGCTTTGCCTGTAACCATCGGCAATGATGTCTGGATAGGGGGAGATGTGACTATCCTGCCCGGGGTCAAAATCGGTGCAGGAGCCACCGTCGGCGCCGGCTCTGTGGTTACGAAGGATGTACCGCCGCGTTGTGTAGTGGCAGGCAATCCGGCAAAAATTATCAAGCGGCTGTGATTGCAAAGTAATTCTGAAGAACGTTATCGCTGACATTCGGAATCCCCAATAATTAATTCCAGTAATGAAAATCGGTGATGCGGACGTCACATCCACATCACCGTTTTTTTAGGGAAGTATTGTTGTAGACGGAATGATGTTATTCTCAGAACTTGAAGAATTCCTTGGCATTCCCGTAGGCAACTTTCGCCACTATTTCATTGCCGATAAAGTCAATCTCGGAAGCGGGCAGCAATCCTTGTTCGATGTCGTTGCCGATGAGGTTGCAGAGTGTGCGTCTGAAATACTCATGACGAGGATATGAAAGGAATGAACGGGAGTCGGTGAGCATTCCGACAAAACGGCTCAGCAGGCTGAGATTCGACAGGGCGGTGAGCTGACGTTCCATACCGTCCTTTTGGTCAAGGAACCACCATCCGGAACCGAACTGTATTTTGCCTGCGCCGTAACGTCCGTCCTGAAAGTTCCCTATCATGGTTGCCACAAGTTCGTTGTCACGCGGATTGAGGTTATAAATGATTGTGCGTGGCAACTTGTCCTGACTGGCAAGACGGTCAAGGAAACGGCTCATGTTTTCGCCTACAGTGAAATCTCCGATTGAATCGAACCCTGTGTCCGGTCCGAGCAGCTTCATCATCCTGGAATTGTTGTTGCGTAAAGCTCCATAGTGGAACTGTTGTGTCCAGTCGGATTCATGGTCCATAATGGCGAACTCAACAAGCATGGCCGATTTGAATCTGGATATTTCGCCATCGGTCAGCATTTGTCCGGACATTACTTTTTTGAACGCCGCGTCAACTTCTTCCGGGGTATAATTGTCGGCATAGAACCCCCCGATGCCGTGGTCGCTAAGACGGCAGCCGACCGACTCGAAAAAGTCGTGTCTTTTCTGCAATGCGGCTATAAGGTCTGTAAATCCGTTGATTTCCATGTCTGCCGCTTCTGCAAGCTTATGTATGTAGGCCTGATAGTCGGCTGGGGTTTCAACGGCCATCGCCTTGTCGGGGCGCCAGGTGGGTAGCATCTTCACCTTAAATCCGTCTTTTTTCGCTTTGATATGGTGTTCGAGTGAGTCCACCGGATCGTCGGTGGTGCACACGGCCTCCACATTGTAATGCATCATAAGTCCGCGTGCCGACCGGTCGGGCTGCTGAAGCATAGCTGAACAATGGTCGTATATTTCACGGGCGGTGGCAGGAGATAGGAGTTTCTCAACGCCGAAAGCCGTTTTAAGTTCGAGATGGGTCCAGTGATACAATGGGTTGCGCATAGTGTACGGTACAGTCTGCGCCCATTTCTCAAATTTTTCCCAGTCGGAGGTGTCTTTTCCGGTAATGAACCGCTCCTCAATGCCGTTTGTACGCATGGCGCGCCATTTATAATGGTCGCCTTCCAGCCATATTTTGCTGAGGTTCGGGAACACGTGGTTGTCGGCCACATACGATGGGTCGAGGTGGCAATGATAGTCGATAATCGGTTGTTTTGCCGCGTAGTCATGATACAGACGCTGGGCGGTAGGCGTTTGTAGCAGGAAATTTTCGTCGTTGAAGTTTTTCATCTGGTGAACATTAAAGGAAATGGTCGACAAAGATAACGAATATTCGTTGAAAACGGAAAGCGAAAGGCGGGTGTAGGGTAGGTTGTTCAGCTGCAAACAGATTTACCCGGGTGGGATATACACTTCATACCACATGCGGCATCAACGGAAAGCTGTTGACAATAGCATTAATGTGTTTTCATATGGGACGTTTTCATAATAATAATTTTAAAAAAGTTGCAGAAGTGCATGAAAAATGATGCCCAATCGATTAAAAATAGTTATATTTGTGAATGTTTCTCCTGCGGTATTTTTCCGCAACAGGATTTATAAACCGTCATTAGCATGAAAATCATACATCCCCGCATATTTTTTATCTGTATCATTCTGGCTATAGCTGCAAATGTGACAAGTGCCACGGTGCTACGTCAGGATGAGATAGCCGACAGCCTCACCTTGCGCCTTGAACGGACCGCTACGGCTGCCGACAGTATCGCGATTCTGACAGATCTGGTGGACCTGCGTCCTAAGGTCATGCGCGATTCGCTTTGCCGGATGATTGTGCATACGTCGCTGATATCCGGCAACCATGCGGCAGGCCTTGACGCATTGCGCAATATGGCCAATGTGCATCTGCGCAGCGACTCGCTGCTTGCGGGTGATCTGGAACTGGCGAAACTTTTTCCTGAGTCGGATGATAAGGCTGAGACCCTTACGTTTATCCGTATGATCCGGAATCTGAACAATGTGCGATATTGCACGCCGAAACAGAAGGAGGAAATGTTTCGTGCACTTTTGCGTGAGGCAAATATGGGCCCGGGCAATAACGTATATGACAACATCGTGATGCTTCACGCACTCAGTTTGTTCGTTGGAGAAATCTCACAGGGTGAGTTGCTGTCTAAGTATCTTGATCAGCTGGGCAGCCTGATTGAAGGTTTGCGCCCTGAGGCGTATGCATTACGCAACTGCTACTATGTGCAGGCGGCATTGGCCTACGCTGACAATGAGGAATATAAAAAGTCGATCGACGTGGATACCCGTCTGCTCGGCGTAATAGCTGACATGGAAAAGGGAAGTGTGGGTGCGCGACGCAAATACAGGGATTACAGCGGCAACAAATATGTGGTCTATACACGTTTGCTGTCCAATTATCCGCTTCTGACTAATGAGGAGGTGGAGCGCTATTACAAGGGAGCGATGACAATGGTGCAGACCGATTCATTGTCGGCTACGACGAACCGAGTGTCGATGCGTCCGCAGATCTATTATGCAATGGCGCATAAGGATTACCGTCAGGCGGTGGATCTTCTGAAAAAATATATCGATTATCCTTACAACGCCCAGACACGCAGGCTGCTGTTAAAGCTGATGATTGAAGCCGCTGATGCCACTGACGATAACGAGGCTCTGCTTTATGCATCGCGGCAGTATAATGAGATTCTGGAAGAAACGCTTGAACAGCGCAATCAGGAAAAATACCGTGAGTTGCAGATTGTGTACGACATAAACAAGATGAAGGCCGATCATACCCGTGCCTCGATTGAAATGCAGCACAAGATGACTGTGGTGGCATGGTCGGCAGCCGCCATACTTCTGATTCTGCTGGTGGTGTCGTTGACGTTGTGGGTTCATTCCAAAAAGCTTGCCCGCAATCTTGCCGGCACCAATGTTGCCCTTCGCGATGAGAGTGCGAACCTGCGTAATTCTCAGGCTGATCTTGTGGAGGCCCGCGACGAGGCTCAGATGGCAAACCGTGTAAAATCAGACTTCATAAAGAATATGAGCGGCGAAGTGGCTGTGCCGTTGCACACCATTGTGGAGTATACCAATCTGATTGTCGATTGTTCGGATGCCGGTATGAAACCGTACCTCAAACGTTTTGCCAATCTGGTAACACTGAACGCGGAGCTGTTGAATACGATTGTCAACGATGTGCTGAATCTGTCGGAAATAGATTCCAATACGATGAGTGTCAGCTTTAAACGTGAGGTTTTGCAGCCTCTGTGCAAGGCTGCGGTTGAAAGCGTGCGCCATAAGGTGAATAAAGACGTCAACCTGCAGCTCGCCGATGGGTTACCCGAGCTGTCGCTGCGTACGGATTCGCGGCGACTGATGCAGATATTGGTGCAGTTACTGTCGAACGCATCCAAGTTTACCTCACAAGGAAGCATCACTGTCGGTTACGATGTAGACGAGGAGGCCGGTATAGTAAATATATATGTAGCCGATACGGGTATAGGGATTTCGCCCGACAAAGCGGATGTTATATTCGAGAGGTTTGTCAAGCTCGACCGTTCATCGCAAGGTGTAGGGATCGGTCTGCCTATTGCGCGGCATATCGCAAGGATGCTCGGTGGAGATGTCACGCTTGATACCGGCTACACGGGGGGCGCAAGATTTGTAATCAGCCTGCCTGTCGACTGAAATGCCGCTTCATTTGTAGGACGCCGGTGAATGGCTCCCCCGATTTTCGCCGCCGGATAATTCTGTCCGGGGCGCTATAGATTGATTGAATCTGAGAACAGCGTGCGGTTACGCAACGAGCGGCCAAGGGTAATCTCATCGGTATATTCTATTTCATTGCCCACCGCTACACCGCGTGCGAGTTGCGTTATTTTTATGCCATAAGGTTCGAGGCGTTTATAAATGTAGTAGTCGGTGGTGTCGCCTTCCATTGTGGCGCCGAGTGCGAGAATCACCTCCTTTAATTTCCCTGATGCAGCTCGGGCAACAAGCGAATCGATCTGCAGCTTGTCCGGACCGATGCCGTCGATGGGGGATATGACTCCTCCGAGCACATGATACAGTCCGCGATACGAACCGGTGCGTTCGAATATGATTACATCCTTGACGTTCTCCACCACACAGACTGTGGTCTCGTCACGACGCGGGTCTGAGCAGATTGCACATGTCTCTGTCTCGGATATGTTGTGACACACGGAGCAATATTTTATCCCTTTCCGCATGTTTATGATTGCCTCGCCAAGATTTACGGATGTTGACACATCTTCGCGCAACAGATGCAAGGCAAGTCGGAGGGCTGTTTTCCGGCCGATTCCCGGCAGGTGGGATATTTCGTTGACGGCGTTTTCAAGCAGTATCGAGTCGAATTCCTGAATCATAGAGTCAAATATGAAATCTGCATCAAAATTACGGATTTTCCGTCTATTTGGGAGGGGTTTAACCGTGTTTTAACCAAAGTTTCCATCCCGTTGCATCCCAATAATGGTTTTCATATGAGGTTTATGGCGCATCATGCATTGCATTTTCAGCATAATTTAGCTAAATATGTCGTAGAAACCGCTCTAAAAGGCTGAAATAACTGAACTTCAATAGGATTTGTTAGTAACCCCTATCAAATCAGGTCAATTTTGACAATAGCCGACAATCGTCAAATTGACCTTTTGAGCTAAAAACATTTCCTAAAAATTGTCCGAAATATGGCAATATTGAACGCAGTTATTGTGCCGGCGAAAGTCCTCAAGGGTGGTCGGCATAAGGTCAGAATCTCGGTGGCGCACAATGGAGAAACACGCTACATAGTAACTGACATCACTATCGACTCCATCAAGGAGTTTAAGAACGGCTCCGTGGTCAAACGCCCGGACGCTGCCATATTGAACACAAAACTCCGTGGACTCCTACAACGCTATCAGGGTGTGATCGACGACCTCGCCTACACCAACGGCCTCACTTGTCCGGAACTCGTTTACCAAATCAAGAACGCCGGGAATTACAAGCACCGCACACTCTTATCAATCTATGAAGAGTATATGGCTAACGCTCATATCAAGCCAGGAACATACAAAGGATATGTGAATATCTGGAGAACTATCAGCGGGCATCTCAGTGAGAAGATGTTGGTAGAGAACATCACCCACGGGACTATCCTCGGTCTCGACAAGTATCTCCGTGAACGTGGTCTCAAGCCTACCACTGTTCGGAACTATCTTGTGTTCCTTATGGTCTTGCTTAATTATGCAAAACGATGTGGCTATGTTCAATTTCGTGTGGATCCGTTCGCCGGGTATGAGCTTCCTAAGATGGAGGTTCGCCAATCATGGCTTTCAGTTGATGAAGTTAGGCGAATCAGGGACATCGACAGTGAAAAACCGAACATCATAAAGTGCCGAGACATATTCATGCTCTCATACTATCTTGGCGGCATCAATATGGTTGATTTACTCAAAATCAATTTCAATGAGCAGACCGAGACCATCCACTACGTGAGGACAAAGACAGAGAACCGCCCCAAGATGAATAAGTTTGTGGAGTTCCGTATTCCTGACGAGGCTAAAAGAATTATTGCCCGCCACAAAGGGGCCGACGGTTATATATCGTTAACGCAGTTCCAGCGCAAATCAAACTGCCACTACTTCTTTGATGTGAATATGCCTAAACTGGCAGAGATAACAGGCATCAAGCAACTCATATTCTACTCTGCCCGGAAATCGTTCTCTCAACACGCCTTTGACCTCGGCATCAGTGAGAGCGTCATTGACTATATCCTGGGCCATCGAGTTGACAAAGGAGGCACCTCTCTCTACGCCTATATCTCCGTGACTCCTGATAAAGCGTCAAAAGCCGTGCGACAAGTCTTGGATAATCTGAAATAAAATGCTAACTTTGCATTATCAATAAGTTCTTTTCCATTGGGAAGGTCTTATTGGTTTGACTTTGGCGGAGGGGTGGTTCCCTCCGCTTTTTTATTAACCTCTCAATCCAATCAGTCATGTTTGATACTCCCTCTCAAAGCAATGAATTTGATAAGTACGATGAGCCAAGACTCCATATGGAGAGGCTTATGAAAGCTCACCTCGTAGAGTTTGACCTATCTCTGCGTATCCTATGCCCTCTTGAAAAAGCCGGAATAAGGACACTCGGCGATTTGGTCAAGCATACGGCCAAGGGGCTGAGGAAGATTAACCAGCTCGGCAAGATCTCGGTTGAAACGCTTGAAAGATTCCTCGCCTATCACGGTCTTTCTCTCGCCAAATAAAAAGGGGCTGCCATCACGACAACCCCGGAGCGTCACACATCATCAAGTTACATCATCAAAGACGCTCCACTACCAATTACTAACGACATTCTCAAAAGTTCGGATAGCAAAAGAGCCGCGTTTCACAACGTGGCTCTTCTCGCACATAATCAAAATTGCTATAAGCATTTCCTAATGGCAGTAATCAGAGGCTTTCGGAGAATCCAGCCTAATGAAATCAAGACAGTTACGACAAGATACCAGAACGCTCCAAGCCTGAACGATTCCCACTTTGTGAAATCACGCTCGATATACACGGGCTCCGGGTATGGGACAGGAACCTCTCTTACGCTCGCCTCAGTGTTGTTTGTCTGAATATCCTTGACAGGCACCAAGACCTCGGCCTTGAGATTCTGCTCCTTGTTTTTGACGGAGTGGCCGAGAGAGCCGTCGGGGTTGATCCAAGCATCGGACTCGGCAAGTGAGGTTTCAAGGTGGCTCGTGCTGTCCGGCACTACTTGCTTTGCGGATTCCATCGGGACCGGAACCTCAACGAGAACGGTATCAATCCTGACGGTCTCAATATACTCGGTTCTGACGCTATCCGTATTGTTGACAATAACGGGCGTTGAGGGTAACACCTGTTTAGATGAGTGGCACCCGGTAAGCATGATAGCGGCGAGTGATACCACAATTATAACGAGGTTCCTCATCGGCTTATACTTTGAAAAGGTGTTTGTATTCCGGGATAGCATCAAAGCACGGACAGCCTTTGATATACTCAAACGGCTCGATCACGCCATTGCCGTTGAGGTCGGGCGATGTATCGCGATGTCCGATGATACGCTTGATTGTCGGATATTCGGCTATCAGTCGCTGACAGAGGGAGAGAATCGCGGCTTTCTGGGCCGGTGTTCGAGTGTCCTTTATCTTCGTGCCATTGGTATCGGTTTTGTCGAGACCTCCGGCATAGCAAATTCCAATGGAGTGGGCATTGTGGTTCACAGCGTGGCACCCACGCACATTCACGGGGCGGCACTCTTCTATCGTACCGTCAAGACGGATATAGAAGTGATATCCGATATAACGTACTTTCCCGGTCTTTGCGTCAACATAGGTTGAGAACTTCCGCGCTTTGTGGGCGGCATTGATTGAGTCACTTGTAAAATCTACACCCTCCTTTGTGGCGGAGCAGTGGAGGATAATCTCGTCGATAATGCGAGACGCGGGAACCTCAGATGTAGAATAGCCGAGTTTGCTCCATGTCTTAGGCCCGGCTATGCCGTCGGGAGTCAGCCCGTATTTGCGCTGATAGTCTTTCAGTGCGGTTTCAGTGTTGGAACCGAATACACCATCCTCACTGAGTCCATATCGGCAGGCTTTGTTCAATGCCTGCTGGAGCGTCTTTACATCCGCTCCCTTACTTCCTTTTTTGATTGTTGTCATAATTATTCGGTTTTAGGTTTGATTTCGGACAGGTCTATGTCAAAGTGTCGCTCGGTCTTATCGACAACGATACGCTGAAGGAGTTTCGCCCATTTTGCGCCGTTGCAACTTGACTCGTTTTCAAGGATGGACCAGAGCTGCCAAAAGCAGATCGCACCGGCCGCCACTTTGGTAAGGTCGATAGGCAGTCCGTCGGTGATATGCTTCTGCATGAGGAACGCCATAATGATAAGAGCCCACGCTTTCAACACTGTCATTATGACCTTACCGAAATGCTGAGATTTGAACTTCTTGCCGTCATCGCTCACCCTTTCGGGATGTGCTTTTCTGGCACGTTTGGATAACTGCCAGGCTGTGAAACAGTCGGCGAAAATCATAAGGGTGCAAATGATGAGATACGGCAATGTAGGTTCAAGGATTGCTACTATGGCCCCGATAGCCGTGAACACCCAGCGGAGGATTTCAGAGATATGGTTCATGTCTTTAATGATTTAATGTTTCAGTAATGTAAAGAGAGAGCCGAGTGACGCACCCACAATAGAGCCGAGTGCATCGGCTCCTATGTCGGACCAATCCCATTTGTTTCCTATGGCACACTTATCACCATACTCTTTGCCGACACCAATTGCCATGCCAGCGATAAAACCGGCGAACCAGGCATTGTGATATTCGGCTCCAAACTCTATGGCTGATGCCGTGAATGATACGACTGCACAAGCCGTAAAGTGTTTGATTTTATCGTTGGCTATCTTCATAAGAACTATTTTTGCCCAAAAGTAAATGAATAAGCCACTCATTCAGCGATTTGCCGAAAATTCCGCATGAACAAAAGGTCTTAAATCGCCTTATGTAAGCGACTTGCAAAAAAAGCGAGATGGCACAAGCCGTTTGACTTGCACCATCTCATGCACATGTTCACTAATATATTACACTAACTCGATAATCAAGACAAAGAATAGATTGACAAGCATACCAATCTCAAAAGCATATACGAGATACCGGCGTTTCATCAGCCCTGCAACCCCTCCGGCTATCCCGAAGTATGGAATATATCCCATTGCGATTATCCACGCCAAGAGAGCAGCACACATGATTATGGCAGAGGCGTAATGGACCGGGCCATCAAGCCCATCCCGATACTTGGGACTTGCCGCTACAAATATGGCTCCGGCCATAACCAGGAACACAAGGAACTGAATCCGCTCCGGCGTGATCTCAAACATCGGCGCAATGACAAGCCCGGCACAGACTCCGAGTGTAAGGGGGAACATCCACCCGTTAGCCATTCCGTAATAAATCGCGCTCAACGATTCGGGATGCCGATGCCTCAACGCATAGCCGATAATCAATACCGACAACAAGACCGCCGAAATGATAACACTGACAATCATAATTCGGGGAGGTTTATGTCTGCAACCGGGAACAATGCAAGAGCCTCGGCTTTGTACGACCAACATTCACCGAGACACTTCTTGATATATCGGTAACAGCCCATGTAGAAATCTTCGATATCCTCAAGGGTCTCAAAGTTGTAGAGGTACAAATCGAAATCCCCGCCAAACTTGAAAGTTTCCGGCAGTGATGCCCCGCCGGTATCACGGGCAATGTTGTAGGCAGTCTCGTAGTTGCTCTGATTCTCCTTTGACAACCATACAGGCAAACCCTTGAATGTATGGCCGGAAAGAATCTTATCATCACACATCTTGTTCAATGCGTCGAAGATGTCGTTGATAATCTCTTCATTGGTCGGCTTCTTGGTGTATTTTTTGCGGAGGTTGAAGCCGTTCTCATCTTCTTCGTGGTCTATCCAGAACCCGAAAAACACCTCCCATTTGTTGCGGCCGATAGAGTATAAGCCATCTTGCCGCTTTTTGGCGCCGTATATCTTTTTCATCGCAAAATGATTTTTGCGCTAATATACAACGAAAAACGGCAGGTTGAGCCAAATGACCGAAAAGCTGATTTTTAGGTAAACTTGTATTTTACTTTGTTTCCGTCAAATACCTCGCTTTGAATGACAGTCTCAAATGGGAACCCATCCTCTCGGTCGCTTATCTGGTCGAGGATGTTTTTCATCTCTTCAGATGAGGTGAAGAACTTTCCCCACTCTCCAGTCTGAACATCACGGAACGAAACGAGATAACGGTCATCTCCATGAGAGGTGGTCAAATCGCTTTCGTAATCATGTACCTCAAGGGTCTTGTTTTGCAGTGCGCTCAATCGCCACACTTTGCCCGGGAATCTCTTCTTGCCGTCGGCAGGGGTGTAAGTGATTCCCATTTCTGAAAATTTTTGCATTTGATGATGTGTTAACTTGAAAAATAAATGCTTGCAGTCAGCATGGCAAGCCATACCTTTGAAAGAGCCGATAAGTTTCTGCCGGCGCTTTCGTGATTTGACTTTAGCCAGCTTTCGTGCCGCATTTTGTTTTGTTCTCTTGCGGAGTAAGGAGTGAGTGGGATAATGAACATAACCGACCATATCAAGACCATCCGTAAGCGGTCTAACCGCCTCGTTAGGTTTGACAGTCAAACCGAGTTTTGCCATCTCCTCAACATAGACATCCCGCAACTGCCAGAGCCGTTTCTTGTCATTGCCCCCAATTGCAGTATCATCGCAATAGTTGTAGTAGAGATATCTGACCTCTACACTCCCATCCTCATTAGATATGAAATATCGTTCTACCATAGACAGCATCTTATGGTGGACCGGCGAGATAAAGAGATTCCCGAAAGTCTGCGATGATCGCAATCCTTTTGAGAGTCCTTCGGGGAGCAGTGTTATGAAACTGTCGAGGATAGGAAGCAGAATTGGGTCGCAGATGTATTGCCGGATTACGGCTTTCATCCTCTCCTGACTTATGCTGTCATAGTAATGGGATATATCATTTTTATAGTAGTGGGTGAACAGCTCCGGCACCGCCTTTATATCATCCTCAATGATATGGTGCATCCAGTGCATACCCCTGCCTTTGATAGATGCGCCCGTATTGTGAATCAAGGTGGGATAAGTATATTTTTCTATCACCACCATTATGCAATGGCATCCGACACGTTTAGGCACCTTGGGAGCCTGACATTCCCTCTCTTTCGGACCATCCTTGACACGGAGTGTCTTTACATCTTTCATCGTGATCCGAAACGTGCCGTCGGAAATCTGCCTTTTCAGTGTGCCTATTATGGCATTACGGACATTCGCCGCATGAATCTGTTGTTCAAGATATGCGGCGTATTCTTCGGGAGTATTGAAATCATACTCCGTCTTTGGCTCCTTGTCGGGAGCATATTTGGCCCGTTGCTCTTTGCTCTCCAAATGGCTGATTACATAATCATAGCCGCTATACATATTGGAGTCGCTGACAATCTCCGGGATAAGATTATCAATTGGATACTGAATCTCCATGACGCGCCTTCAGGGCTCTTCGTTATGTTCCGGCTTTCTGCTTGCGCGAGGGTTGCCGAGGCTCTAACCTCTCGTCTCTTTCATTGCCCAGCACGTGGACGTTGCAGTGTGGCGATTTATATAATAAGAGCGGTTAACCCGCTCATGATTATAGTCCTTAATGTCAGCCGCACGCCGTAGTTCGTGTTCGAGTTCGTCCCGGCGTTATTCGCATTCGAGTACGCGAGACCGCCATTCGCATTCGCGTTGTTGCTCGACCGCAGAGGGACACGGCATTGAGGTTATCTACCTTTTGGGTACAAAATTACTAAAAATCGGTCAATTAGAAAAATCAAAAATATATCGACCAGCCAAAGGCGGGATAAAGAGAGAGGGAGCAGCCTCCCTATGGTCGGCTCTCCCTCTGTCGTTTTTCGCAAATCGCGCTTTGCGTTCACCGCTTTACGCTACTTCGTCCTCGAACACGCACTCGCCCCTGAAGGCCAGCCGCACGCCGCAGTACGAGCTCGAGAACGTCCCGGCGTTATTCGCATTCGCGTACGCGAGACCGCCATACGCATACGCGTTGTTGCCCGACCGCAGAGGGACACGGCTTTGCCCGGCTGAATACCAATGACCATCGGAATAGTTCTGATTATACTTGCTTGTGTCAGTGGTACAGCGAGATGCTATCATGTCGCAGTAGCGGCCATGCTTGACACGGGCGACACACATGCCGTTGGTATCGATGATACCCTGCACGACACGCTCCGTCTTAGTGAGCGGATTGTAGATATGCCACTTAGCGTCAATCGGGAACGCCGCAACCTCTGCATATCTCTGTCGGCGCATTTCAACAAAGCTCGGCACATTGACCGCTACATTGTCCTGCCACTCGGAGTTACAGCCGACATAGTTCTGAATACCGAAGATGATATTACCGGTGTTGCCACCATTCCAGCGTCTGGTTACGTTGCCATAGGCGTTCATACCGTTGGCACCGGTAGAATATCCGGAACTGCAACCATAACCGCACACTGCCTGAACATCGCGATCACCTATGATGCCGAGAACAAGGTTATCAATGTCAATTCTCATCTCGTAGTCGATGCTGTAAAAACCGGGGCCGCGCATACGACACAGATTGATGAGGTTGGCGGCGGAACCCGTCATAGTTGATGAGGGTACCGTGGCGTTGGTAAGATTACCATCGTTATCATACTGCCAATCGGGATTGATGGTATTGTTGTTCTCGCCTCGCTTGGTAACGGCACCGCTGATTGAGCGGGCGCGCATAAGAGAGTCAAGTGTCATACCATACACGCCTACGAGTTCACGGATAGCAGGGTTATCAAGGGAGCCGCCGATATATACCCAATCGGGTTCTATCGCCTCGACTGCCGAGCTGTCAACGGCTATCGCCTCCAGATTGTCAAATCCGACAGGTGATGTAAACACGATTTTGACCGCTCCGTTAGGAACATCCGTATAGACATACTCGCCGTTCACAAAGTCGAACAGTGCGGCACCGACGCTCATGTTGAACTTCTTGATAACCTTTCCATCTTCTCCGACAAACACGGCACCAATCATGGCGTTGTTGACTCCGGGCCAGCGGACTTGTTTCATACCCGCAACATCAAGTTCGTAGACATTCATGTTGGGGTTGTCGGTAATCTCATAATCTCCGCCGGCAACAACATTGTCGGTGAAGATTGCGGCAAGAGATTTTACCATAATATCGGCAAGATGCTTGCGGTTCACCCTTGTTGCGGTTGAGATGGGTTCATTCGGACATGAGCTGATGAAGGTGTGCTTCTCCTGAGTCTTGAAGTCGTTGACACCCTTACGCCAATGGGGGTAAATGTCTTTCATGATGTCGAAACCCTCACCTGCAAGGTCGGCCGGGTCATAATCCGTGCCGTCTTTCATCTTGCCATAATCGGCATCGCTGATTTGGCGGAGGTGCATTTTGCCATCACGGGAGTTGAACGTGGCTTTGTAGGCGTGGCTCAGTTCTTCGATTTTCGCCCAGTGGCCGGGAACGGTGTAAGCATTGCCGAACTTGTAGCCCGTGCTGTCATCCATGTTGGTTATATTCTCGGTGTCGTTCTCAAAATCTGAAAAGCAGATATGAGAATACTGTGAGTTGATAACCTCCAATTCGGGGAAGTAGCGGTTGAGGCTATTGAGTCCGGCGAGACCGTCGCTATCCTCTTCCTTGATGAGTTCTGTAAGAATCCATCGGCCGATCACACCTGAACACTGATTGCTTTCCTCATAGGCGGCGCCGGAGGCATCAAGACCTATGGCACCGGAATTGCGGAGCAGTCGCAGAACGGTAACGGATGCCGTTACGTTCACATCGGGGATTCGTACCTCTCGAATGGCACCGGCGCGGGCCACATCAAGCAGAAGTGTTTCGGTGTCGATATACTTGCTACCCTCAACCCAAAGGCGCGTGATACTGCCGACGCTTTCAATGGTAAGACCGCCGGGGAAAGAGAGGTTAGGCAGGTTGACGAGTTCAAGCGATGTCATTGTAGCCGGGAGTGTCAGCGTCTCAATCGGGGAAGTCTGTGCAAGGTTACACGTTGTCAGCTCCGTATTGTTGGCGATGATGCTTTCAACACGAGGGCATCCGCTTGCGTCGATACTCGTAGCCGTTGTGAGGCTGACATCAAGCACACGCAAGAACGGCAAATCGCCAAGAACTATTGAACCGAGGGGGTTAAAGCCGTTAAGCGAGGTATTTGCCGAGTGTTTGTTACCGCCAAGGATAATCTCTTCGGCAAGTTCCAGCTTGCTCAAATCGTCAAAGTGGAACGCAAGCGACATCTCTGACAGGTCAATGCGACTCATTCGCCCGGGATTGTAGATGTAGAGCAGCGCACCCGAATCGTGGGCGAAATCGGTAAAGGCGTGGCTCTCTCCGGCCTCCAGATAGACAGTCTCCGACAACTGGCCGCTTGCATCGTTACCTATGCCAAAGTAACCCGTGGCGGCGGCTGTGATATAGATTTTGGAGTTTGCCGAAATAGCCGACACACGGCCACTGAGAGGATTGGTGAAGAAATCGCCCGTCTGGTAATAGCCGTCACGGATTCTCCATCTCTGTTCGATGAATCGAGGCAGGGATGTGAGGCCGAGACCATGCAGAGCATAGAAGTACGGCTGATTGGCAATGTGCGTCTTGTCGATATACTTCTGCTCGCAGTCATAGGTCGCTATGGTCTTGGGCCAGAACAGCAGGCGTCGCTCTACAAAGAAGTACATTGCTCCATCGGGCGAGAACGGTGCCATTGTCTTGCCGTCAATCTCTGCCGTCTGATTGCGCATTCGGTTCACGACACTCTTTAATGAGATTGTCGTTGCGCCGAGGTCATTGCTGTTCCAGCACTCTTGCTGACGGTCAAGATTGTTGAACAGTACGGAACCATAACCCATATAGGGATTGGTGTAGCCCGTTGCCTCATCGGTCATCTTGTTGGGATCAACTTCTGCGTCAATGTCTCGGCCGCCGTCATTGTCGGCACCGTTACAGGTGTCGCAGTCATAGACCTTGTTGAGATACATTCGGGTAGGCTCCATGTTGCGGTAGCCTGAGTAGACACCGTTCTCAACCGAACATCCATCCTCCAGGAAGAACATCGGCTGCATATTCTTGGCTCGCTGATCGACGGCGGCGAGATAGTCGGTGAACGCAGTGTAAGCCATTGCCGACTCCAGCGACATATAGCGGTAGGCGTTCTCTTTCCATATCTTCTTCCACCCCGTTACTTTGGAATAGTCGCACGAGCCAAAGAACCGGAGCATATTGAACAGGTCATAGGGAACCTTTCTGCCGAGGGCCAAATCTTCCTGAAGCTGGTCATCATCGACCATACATTCAAAGTAATAGGTCCATGCCGGATACTCGGTTGCGGCGAGTTTGAGTTTGTTGACCCAAGAGGATTTCTGCGTTGTGGGTTTCATCATATCCTCAACGGAGTTGACTCCCTGCCACCAGTCCATTCCGGCATACTGCAATAGCTCATAGCCGGTCACGGGATTGAGGACATCACCAGAAATCACCCACTTGCCGTTGACTTGTTTCATTGAACCCGTAGAGCGTGTCCATGCACCGTTCTTGTAGCGGTAGATCGCATAGTCGCGCCCGCAATACTGAGAGATAAGGTACACGTTGCCGTGGGCCTTGTCGGTATTGGTTTCGGGGTCTGTTTTGAAACGAGCCTCAGTCTGTGCGAGGGTTTCGCCGGGCGTACCGAAATACTCAACGAAATCACCATAGTTCAGACATCCGAGGTTGTAGCCGGGGGTGTCCTTGAATCCGAGAGCGGTTTGCTCGCCCTTGTCCTCTTTCCAATTACCACGGGCCTGAAACCACGCATCCTGCAAGGTGTCAGTCGTTGCACGGAAATAGGCTACAGGATGGTTCTTTGTGGAGTGGTCCATCTGTATTCCGGTGAGAATATCACCGCCGCCGAGGTCTTGGGTGCCGTCAAAGGCTCTCTGTGCCGGGGTGAGGTAAGATGAGCCCAGGGAGCGGAATGTGGCGTTCATAAGGTCGCACACGCCACAGTCGTTAGCCATAGAACTGTCGGAGTAGTCTTTCTTGACGGTGATCACATCGACAAAGTGTCCGGTCTCGTGAACGAATACTTTGTTATGCTTGGCGGCAAGTATCGCCTTACGGCCGAGTTCGGTACTGTCATCGGGATTCAGCAACATTACTGTCGCCTTGAGTCCGGTGGTCTTGTTCTTCTTGTTGAAGTTGAAACGGTCGTTTTTCTCCGGGCGTTGTGCAGAGGTGGTACCCTGACGGCGCCAAAGAACATTTATCGCCTTGAAGTTACATTCCGGATGCTGGGGATTGTAGTAGTAAAGCGTACAGGCGAATTGGTCAGATGTTGAGGTACCGCCATTGAGGGCATAGTCAAAGTTGTTGAACGTGGTCTGGTCCGCAACGATGACATAGTAAGGGATACCCTTTGCTGACATAAGCGACATAGACGGTTTGCCGGTGGTATCAAGCACATTCTCTTTGTCGTATTCGGCAATCATGGCGGTAACATCGCTCAGTTTGCAGAGGTAGTTACGGAAAGCCTGCAACCACTCCATATAGCTTGAATAAGCCATTATGTAGTTGAGGTTGAAATCGCCATTGGCCGAGTTGAAAGTGATGGTCTTGTTCTGACGCAGTGCGCTCGTTCCCGGCTGATAGCCGATGGCGGCACATTCCTCACCATTGACATACAGTTTGACGAAAGAGTAATTGATACCCTTGTAGGTTACATACTTTGAGCCGGGTTCAACCACGACCGCAACTGTTACCTTTTCTCCGCACTTGAATCCGACGCGCTGCTGCTTGGGTGTGCCGTTGAGGACACTGAGGACTATCTCATTGCCACGGATATAGAATCCTACGCCGGCGGTCGGGTCGTAGCACTCGCAGAGCATGGCGTTCTTATCCTTTATGCTCTTGGTTGAGAACGCAAGCTGTACGGCGGCACCGGCAGTCTCAAGAGCAGAGGATGAGAACGGTGCATAAGCAATCTCGCCCGTCACATTCTCGGCGATACGGCAGACGTTTTCGCCAAGAATATTGACAAAACCATTGGAGTTGTAGTTACAACCGTTCAGCGTCATCTCATAGCCGTTGTCAATGATGCGATGGTCGGTCTCGGTGTTGCTCCTCGTTGAGAAGTCAAACGTGAACAGCGCACCCTCTTTGACAGATGCATCAATGGCGGAACCCTCGACAGTCAGGGTGATGGTCTCACTCTTGCTTGCGCCGCTCCGGGCATATACATCAAAGCTTTTGGAGCCGTCAGTGGCATAGCCTTGAATCTGCTTGCTGACATTGTAGGGCTGACCTATGGGGCAGTTTACGGTAGTCGCAATATGCCCGTCAATCATAACCTCTACCGGCGTATTGGTTTTGCCGGGAGTGTAGGCGGCCACGTCAAGAGAAATCGAGTCGTAGAGTCTCACCTTACCCTCCGTGCGGTCATCGTACCTCATTACGACAATAGGCGTGGTGTTCGCAGGATCAACGCACATCACAGCGGTATAGACCATATTGCCGACAACGCCGGAGGCGAGGTCTTTACCTTGAATACGGATGGGATAGGCACCATGTTCCATGCGCTCACCTCCACCGAAGATGTTGCACGGATTGATGGATATGTTGTGAGAATAGGAATCTACGACAGTGGCCGTGCCGAGTGTGCGCCACTCGCCATTGTAGAACATCTCAGTAGTTACGAGGATACCGAGGCGCGTTGAAACGTTATTCTCAAACTTATACATCGGCAGACTCTTGTCTCGGTCAACGCCTACTTCCAGTGCGGTAGATGTTGAATAGTTGAGAGTCTGTATGCAGGTGCAGGTAACATCGACAGCGGTAACGGTGATGGTCTTGGTTCGGCGGTTGCCGTCGGCATCGGTAGCCTGAATGATGAAATCTCGGCTCGATGCTGATGTGATGAAGTCGGTGAAATCAAACTTGAATTTCAAGTCGGCGGCACTCGTTGATGAACGCTCGTTCTTAACCTCGCTCCAGAGTTCAATGTTGGTCACGGGGTCAATGATACTGATGGTTCGGATTGTTCCGAGAACCTCATCCTCGCCATCGTAACTTACGCTCTTGATAGCAACCATAAGTGAAACCTCACTGCCGAAAGCACCCCATACCGCCTGATCGCAGTAGATTGTAAGTGTGCTGCCGCTTGCTGTTCCGGCCCCGTTGCTCTTCGGAATCTTGATGCTGTCGCCTATGGGGTTGCCAGCTTTGCTCACACCCTGGATTACATAATCCGTCGGGTCGGGAACCATTTCAAGACCGGCGAACTGGTTTTGTTGAATCTCGTAGGCCCCGCCGGTGGATAGTGCGTCTTTGCCATCTTTCTCCGGCGTGTCTGAGGTTTCCACTTTACCGCCTCCGCCATTACCGAAATCAACCCATTGGGCTTCATTGGTTGCGGTAAGGTCGGTCAACGCACCTTGATATTGCTTGGTCTCCCAAACAAAGGGGTTGGAACTCCGGCGATAGGTTATGACCATACCCTCCTTACGATAGTCTATGCCTGTGGTCTCTTTGAGGTCGAGCAGAGCCTGAATCGCAAGTGAGAGGGTGTAATCCTTATCCTCACATACCGCATTGATGTTGACAAACGGCTCCGAGCCTGCCGACATTCCGGCAAGATCGAGCCAATTATCTTTGTCAAGAACATCGTTGGCATCAAGTGTAAGACCGATATATTTGTAGCTTTTCCATGAGCCTTTGGCTATGGCGAAAGTTATATCCATACCGATTTTTGCTTTGCCCTGGGCTAATACAGCGGCAGGGGCATAGTATTTATCGGTTGAATCGTTGAGGGTGTAGAATATTTTTTCCGGGTCAGGTGTCGGCAGTTCTGCGGTAAGGTTATAGACATTGCCGACGGATGCACCTCCTACCTTAACGAGATTCTCGCCATCAAAGCGGTAGAGGTCGTTTGCAAGACGGAAAATTCTATCTTCACGGATTTTTTGGAACCCGTGGAAAGTGGTGTTGTAGTCGGTAGGATGATACCCTTCTGGAAATTTGTTTGACCACATACAGCAGGTGCCTCCCTCATTGGCAGGATAACGGCGATACCAAACGCCAGTGCTTTGGTTGGGGTTATCCTCATAAAATCCGTCAAAGGGTAATATGCCGATATTATTGACACGCATGGACTCATTTTGAACTTCATCACGGGTGTCCTTTAAATCTTCTTGAAGCTGTGCGCCCTCATCACCGGGAAAAGCGGTGCTTGCAGTGTGTCCGAGTGCAAGGTCTGATCCGATTGTGATGAGTTCCGAACCACTCCAACGGAAGGTCTTGTTGTCCGAGGTGCAGGTGTAAATCTTGCCTCCTTCGGGCACACGACCTGCGGCTGTGCCTGTTCCATAGGCATCAGCGTCGAGCCAGTTGTTGTAGTATGTGAACTGCGTGAGAATGAGGCTTGCGCCACCGTTTTGAATCTGCCAGTAATCCGACACATTGATTTGCTGTTGGAGGGTTCCACCTTCAACAGCGGGAGTGGCGGCATTCAGATTCTTGATGGGGCGTTTGATAGTTCCCCATTGAGTATTATCTGAAACAGCAACTTTCGACACTGCGAGAAGGAATACGTCGTTGTCGGTGTCATACACTACCATGCAACCTGCGTCGGTCGATTTATGGACTGAAGATGCCATTTGCGAAGTAACGCCACTTACCATAGCGTTAAACTCTACGACATCATCTACGAAGCCGGGAAGGTTGGCGGCAGGCACCTTTGCATTGGCATCAAGTGGAGCAATACCATTAGGGGCACCAATCTTATCGGATAGTGCCGTAACGCTTGACTGAGCGGACTCGGCCTTAGATTTGGCGGTATTGGCCGTATCTTTGGCTGCCTGAGCGGTGTCGTATGCGCTCTGTAACTTTACTTTGTCGGCGGCAGTCATCAATCCGGCTTTGCTTGTGGTCGCAATCGGGATCGATGTCGTGATGGTCTTGCCTACCGACGAGATAGAGAGTGTGGCGGTACTTTCGGCAACGGTTATTGTTACCGATTTCAACTCACACTTGTTGATGAGGGTTTTGAGAGAGTCTTGTTCCGAAGAGGATAAAGACGCTATCAAATCCCGGAGCACCTTGTACGTTACTCTCTTTCCTCCGTTTATCTCAAAACTATCGGTTTCGCTCAACGAGGTTACGGGCGTGAGCTGGTCGATAGTCCGTGAGTTGGTACGGATTGATGAAAGCACGGCACTGACGATGCTCTGCTGTTCGTCTGGAGTGATTGCCATACTTAATAAATTAATCTGTTAATAGATGAAGAAGTTGCTCTATAATTGGTGTCATCAACGCGGCGCATGGCGGCGTGATTCCTCTGCTCGATTACAGGGTCAAGATTGGTTGACTGCTGGAGAGTCTGATTGAACACAAAACTGTTCACGCCCTCCAACTGCACGGTCAGTTCCGGCACATTAGCCTCTTTTCGGCTGTATTTAATACCATCGAAATAGACATGGGAGCAGATGAGTATTCGGTTGAGCATTTCGCCAAACCACACGGGAACACCCATACTGCCGCCGAGGGTGAATCTTTTCTGAGTGGATTCGAGACCGAACAATTGGGATATATCGGCATAGGGCGTAACGAACTGCTCGCTCTCCACACCGAAAGTCCAACTGCTATCTTTGAAACCACCGGGAACTCGGAAATCAAAGAAATACTGCATCCCGTCAATAAAGAACACAGCATCCTGACGCTGACGGTTATTATTCATCGAATACTGAATGAGAGTGGTTTTATCCAATATCAGTGGATCATCAGTAACTCGGAAGACCTCACTACGACCGACACCCATAATGCTGACAGAATAGTAGCCGGGCGATAATGAGATTGTAGTGAACCGCAGAGCGACATCTTCGTTTATGTCCCATCGGTTGAACTGAATCTGATATAGAACCGCTCCATCCGGCTCACTTATAACCTGAGCGACAACGGTAGCGATACGCTTTCCTATGAGTTGCAAGAGTATCTGGTCAGTAGTGGCGAATGTCTGAATATATTCGCTATCAATTCCATCAGCCTTTCGTTTGATGAAAAACAGCGGAGTGAAAGGGCTTACTATCATGGCTCAATATCTTTTACGATTAGTTTGTATTTAGCTGCCTCCGTCTTGGCATATTTGATGTCAACCTCTTTCAAGAATCCACGATACAACACACCATCACTTACAACCTCAATCAACTCATCCACATTGGCTATATCGTCAACTTCATCGGTTGTAAACTCGATGATGCCACAAGTGGCAAGCGGAGTGTTGATTTCAATATCTGTTGTCATAGCATCACCTCCGATTATAATAGAACTATTGCCCGTAGATGATGCAAACTTTAAGTCTATTGTACCGGCTTGAAGTCCGATATATCCAGCGTTAGCCCTCACGCAGGAGATTGGGGAAAACGCGCCGTTAAATACGGCTCCAGAGAGAGAGTTTTGAATCTCAATACTCCTATCAGGGATTAGATTGCCATTTTCCATCTTACAAAGCACAAAGAAAACATCTTTATCACTTGTGCTGTCAGTAGTCTCCTCTCCTCGTTTTTGTACTGCAAATTCAATACCGTAGCAATCCGCACGATATTTACTTAGCAATGATAAAGTCTTATCACTTACATCACATCCCGTAGAATAGGAGTTATTAAAGTTAAACTCATCACGCCCATTGATGTTGTCATAATCTTTCTTGTCATATCCAATAGTTATGGTTGAATAGATTACGCTTGTATCTACTGTGTATTTCAACCCTTTGCAATTTGGAAATGACCGAATAGGAGCATCGTTTTTCAACAACTCGGAACGATGTACAAAATATACTGTTTGCCCATCTTTACCTATATCATCATCGGAATAGTCATAGAGGATTGGATAGAGTGCAGTTTCGCCATTGTATTCATCAAAATAATAGGCATTTGTTGCGCTCAGTTCGTCTATGACAAACAAGGTGTCTGTTCTTGGATGACCGGTTTTCGGGTCGTTGTAATTTTCCCATCCCTGCCAATACAGAAATAACTTTCCAGTCCTTATGTCATGCCACAAGAACCGTGCGTGTTGAACAATATACACTACATTGCCGGAAACTGAATCCATCGGCCCAACGTATGTATCGTCTTGAAATTGCCAGGGAGAATATTCATATTCTTTGCAGTACCGTCGAAATAAGAATCTCGGTGGCTTAGGAGAGCCTATGTAATACACATAGCCGAACACAGTAGCCATCCAATCACAAAACTCGTTGAATGATGAATAGAATTTTGCTCCACTTATTCCGCGAGCACTCTCTGCAGCAAAGAGAAATGTATTATTGATTCTTGAATCAAATTGGCTAATATGCGTATTAACAGTGATTTTACCTTGAGCAATCCTACGCAAAAGAGTAGTTGCTACTTTTTCGGGTGTCATTGCAGGAATATCAACACTAGGACCTTTGCCAAGCCAACTGAAGAGGAATTTACTTGATACAATCCTAAAATCAGCTCGTTGCTGATTTGCTGAGGGGAAATAACTGTATATGTAGACCTCGTCTCCAGCTTTCAAAGAGATAAATCTTCTACCATAGTTTCGATGAGTAAAATAGTCAGCTCTTGATTTACCGGAGTTCGCCCAATAAAAATATCGCCCGTTATAAGCAACATACCATACAATATTACTGATAAGTGCCCATTGCCCATGACTCGGATTAGGATAGCTTGAATTTAGGGTTCCTGGGTTGCTGAAATTCCCTACAAAAGTCGATCCGTCGGGTCCAGGGAGTGCCATAAAATTAGCCATAGTAGCACCAGTCACAGCACCTGCAACATCAGAACCATTTCGACGCACCTGAACACCTATATTGGTGCCCGCACTCCCATAGTCACTTCTCCATGATATTTCAAAATCAAGAGTTAGTTCTATATCAATTTTTGCTTTGAATAGATAACTATTAGCTTCGCTTGTCTGATCATCATTCCAATCAATAGCGAGATTAATTGTGGTCTCATTCCCGACGATCCCAATATAAGGATTTTCGCCTTTTAGAATAGTTACAAATAAATCGGCACAATTATCGTATTGGGCCCCTTGTGTAAATTCATAGGTCAAACTCTCCTGCATTGGCATACGATCAAAATTAAAGACCGCATCGCGAGCGATATCCGAACCCACTGCAAATTCATATTTCGTGCTCTTGTTAGCCTTGATGAGAGCCGCCAGACTGTTATCAACACTATTAATCTTCAGTGTGTAAGATTCCCACGAAATAGTAGAGAAATCAAGGGGACACTCAAACTTCTTCTCATAGTTCCAGCGGTCATCTATTGTGTGAACCGATATGGATGCTTTAGCATTATATCGGTCTTTGAGATATAGAGCCAGAAGGAGTTCTTTGGCACGATTGACAAAGACAAATTGAGAGGTAAAAGAGCGCACAACCCCATCATAATTTGCACGCTTATATGAGCATCTAATCTCATCCCAATTGGCGAGATCATCTGCCTGCAACTCATAGTTTGTACTGCCGATATGTAAGATATATTTTGTGAGCATGGTGCTTTCGCCTTTTATGGCAAAAGCAAAAATAGGGTAAAAAGGCTCCGACTCAGCCAAATGGCTCAAATTCTGTCAAATGACGAAAGCGCATAATCCACTTTAACTCTTTGAGTTTGTGAATTATGCGCCCGAAGTTGCCCTGAAAGCGACTTTTATTATGGGAGCATCGGAGAGGGGCAAATCACCACATTGCCGCAGATGTAATCACCACTCCACAATGCTTTGTGGAGGTCTGCAATTCCGGTGGCTATGACATTATATTCTTTGTCAAATTTGCCGTCTTCATTGACAATCATAATCTGGTCTTTATTGAGGTGTACTATCTCAATATAACCCTCGACATGAGCCTGAGCCTCTTTAAGCTCGAAGGTCTTTCCGTTCTCGGGGGAGATTTCTTTTATATCTCCCCCGACGGTGATAAGGTAGGCTTTGGCAGGTTGCAGTTCCATCAGATTGCGCAGATTAGATTCTCGACTTTGAAACAGCGGAATCCGTTCTTTTCGGTGTCAAAGTAAGCCATAGTCTTGTAGGAGGGCTTGGTTACTTTCTTACCACCGAGTGTGGCACCGGCGGGCACATTTTTGAGAGTGCCTGTTGCTTTGCGGATGGAGCCATCGGCTTTGGTGTAGTAGAATGTTACCACGCCCTCGCGCATGGCTTTCGCGAGGCGGTAGAGCTGCCACGCTTTTATCATGCAGATGCGCCACGCCTGCTTGGTGGCTTTCCAGAGTTGCCATGCATACTTCATCACTCTCACGCGGAAATTATTTTTCTTTTCCATAATTAAGGGGTTTATTGGTTTGACTTTTAGTTGGTTATTGTTTTATTTTCTGATGTAAAGTTAGCCATTATTTACAAGAGACACAAACAGAATGACCACCATTTTACGTCTGATTTTCACCATTTTACCACCTTAACATTTACTGACATTTTAGCCGTCAAGAGCCTCACGGAGCATCTTGCGCCCTGCCGAAACTCGGCTCTTGACAGTCCCGACAGGGATGCCTATTCTCTCGGCAATCTCATCGTAACTATATCCTTTGGCATATAGAAGAACACACTCAATACAACATGACTTACGCCCACAATCTCGGACTATCGAGAGGATGCTGTTCACCGAAGCTCTTTGGTCGGCATAATCATTCCCCGTGTATGGGTCATACTCATCATATCCGGTAAAGAGGACACAACGACGCCGGTTGTACTGCGTAATGTAAGTGTTCTCCATGATGGCTAATGCCCACGGCTTAAAACTCATTCCGGGATTGAACCTCCGGGCTTGGCTCAGACATTTGTAGATGGTCTCACTTGCGAGATCATCGGCATCGAACTCGTCGGCATAGTATCTTCGTGCTTTTCGGCGTATCCATCCGGCGTGTTTTACAACAAGGTCTTCGATGTTCATTACTCCGGCAATTTGGAGTTGAACATTATTCTTGTGAAATCACGCTCTTGCTCACACTGAGTTCTCAACTTTCGGGCGGTACGGTGGAGGCGTTCAATAGCCATATCCATATCCGACCGACGGTTGAGCTGCTGGTGGATGATTAACAACTCGGACAGGATTCTGTCACATTTTCTTTCTACTCGTTCAAGCCTCGATGGGCGATGCTTATAACTTTGATTACGTTTCGTCATAACACTTTGCGGTTTTGCAAGGGGTTACTAACGAACCGTTCAAAAGTGCGGTCAGCCTTGAAAAAAAGAGCCTGCCATTTTGAATGACAAGCTCTCATTGGGCTACAGGGGGCGGTGCTTACTTCTTATTAAAGGCTGCACGCATCGCCTTGACTTCTCTGTTATGTTGGTCAACAAGATGGGCATATACAGTGGCTTTCATAGTTGATGTATCAATCTGGAACTTGAAATGAGCCATCAGCATAGCAGTTTGTGTGTCGAATACCCGGCGGAAATTGATTGACCCCGGCTTGTCTTTCTTGCTCTCGTTTTCGATTTTCTCGATAGTGCTTTTAGCTCTTTCAAGACGTGATTTTATTTCTGCTGTAACCCTTTGGTCATTCATAGAATTTGCATTAATACCATACTCTATTAACACCTCACGGGCGCGGTCATGTTCATTCAATGAAACAAGATTCAGGCACATCTGAAATACCACAACCGACATCTTAGCCTTTATTAGTTCCTCTATGGTGGAGAGGTAGGAACTAACTCCGGCTTTATCTACAATCTCCTTGTATTCAAACACTATGTTGCGCATTGCAACAACAAGCACCGCCTCATTTACGACTTCTCGCTTGCCAATCAGCACACTTGTATCTCCACAAACGAGATCTACGAACTGGCCGACGGTTAATTGTTCAAGTCTCTCTATCATAGTTTGTTCTTAAATAGTTCGTATGTTGTAAGGTAAGAATCGATGTGTTGCTGTCGGGTTTGGTGCTTGATGAGGTAGATGAGTTCCGACACACCTCTGCGGATAGCGGAATCATCATAAGTCCCGGAAGCCGGAGTCTTGTCCGGAGCCACGGGCATCAACAACAAACCTGCCGGATTATCGTCATAATCCATTACACTCGGAATGACAACGGCACCCTCCGGCATATTGACAAGAGTAGGTTTATCGGGTGTCAGCCATGCGCCGCCGTTGAACAATACAACTTCTGAACGACCACCATCACCGACAATGGCTGGGCCACCTCGGTGATAGTCCGTACCTTTGGCATACTTGGGTATGGGTGTAGCAAGAATAGTTGCGATTTGGATGGCACCCATCGCACCGGCGATTGCGGCCAGTACCAAGTTGGGCAGTGCGTGGGTTATCGCCAAGGCCGTTGCGATTCCGGCCTGAGCCAAACTATTGGCCTTTTCCCATACTGCCTGTTTGTGTTTGAGCTGCTGTTTTTTCTTCTCCAGCTCTTCATTCTTTTTGGCTGTCTGGGCCTCGGCCGCTCTCTTGCGGGCCTCGCCCTCCTCCTGAGTGATGACCTTTTTGTTGACAAGTTCGGTGATTCTCTCCTGTTCTTTTTCGCCAGCTTCCGTATTAGCCTCTTGCTCCTCCTCTAATTTTTCAATCTGACCATCAAACAGGGTGTTCACAAGTTCGCTGATGTTGCCGATTGCATCGGATGCAACTTGGAGCCAGTTCTGAAGATTGGCTTTGCGCTTTTCTCTCAACCTCTCATCATCGGCTATCTGCCTATCGACGCTCTCGGAATTGGCATCGGCTATCTGATTTGCCAAATCAATCTTAGCCTTTGCAAGTTCCTGCTCCCATTTCAGCCTATCCTCGGCCGATAAGTTTTCAAGGTTGAGGATTTCCTCTATCATCTTGATAGCAGCCTCGCCAGCCTTTTGAGAATACTCAACCTCCAGGGCGTACAAATCATTTTCAAGATTCCGCTTGATTTCCTCTTGTTTGGCGGCATTACCGGCGGCAAGAGCCATCTCCTTTGCATAGCGTTCTTTGAGCGCGTTTACAGCATTGGAATACTCCTGATTGCGTGTGATTTCCTCAACGCCATAGCGCTCGGTAATCTTATCAGCAAGATTGTTGGCATATTCCTCTTCAAGTTCAAGACGCTCCTTGTTGAACTTGTCATTGATGAGGGTAACATCGGCACCGGTTCTCTCAGCGGCTTTGAGTTCGGCGGCGCGTGTAGCCTCCAATTGGGCCAACTTCAAATCAAGCTCCTCCTTACTGCCTTCCTCAACGGATGCGAGGCGGTTTTCAAGATTGATTTTGGCAAGTTCGGTCTGGTACTTTAACTCACAATCTGCAATTTCCTTTTGACACTGCTCTGCAAGTTGTACCCTCAGCGCGTTCTCGGTCTCGCCATCACCCTTGATTTCATCAATCTTCTTTTTGAATTTCAAACGAATCATGGCGAGTTCTTTTTCATGGCCCTCTGCCATTACCGCTATCTTTGATTCCTCAAGCTCATGGATACGCTTCAACTCCTCTTTGGCGGCTTTTTCTGCCTCCTTAGCGGCTTTGGCTTTCTCCTTGTCCGTAGGCTCTTTGGCTGTGGGGGAATATGGAGTTTTCGGCTTATCATTACCGGGGTTAGCACCTAAACCTGTAAGATTGGCATCAAGTTCAATGGATACCGGTTTCAATTCATCTTTGAGGGTATTATTAAACGCATCGGCGGTATTGGAGGCTATGTTCCGGACCATTGTTTCTACGTTGCCTTTAAGAGCGTTCATTCCTTCAGCCCAATGCCCGGCTACTTGATCCCAATTCATCGTAACCACGTCTTCTATCATATTGCCTAATGCCTTGAAAGAATCCATGACTTGGTTAAGTACAAATTTGGCAATCTCCCAAAGCGTCTTGAATGAGTTTACGATACTGTTCACGGCTCCCCGGACATACAAAGAATTGTTATACATTCGGATAAACCAATTCACAATATCGACACAACCCTTGATGATGTTGGTGAGGCCCTGGACTATGTAAGTTTTTGCTTGGATGGTCATCTCTTCAAAACTTGTACCGCTCATCTTGAACACGGCGGCGAGGGTCTCGTTTAGCTCCTTTTGAGCCTCCATCTGTTCGCGATTGAGTCTGCCGAGATCGCCCATGCGCTCCTTTGCCTCATCAAGATTGGTGTTCACATCTGCGAGTGACTGAATAAGCAGGGTGCCACCCTCGGCGGCGGTTTCGCCAAACACATTCTTCATCACCTGACCAGCCTCCTGAGAGTTTTCCGGCAGTTCTTTCAGTTTGGCGGAAACTTGCTGAACAGCCTCCAGCATGGTGATGTTGCCGTTGGCGAGGTCTTCTTGCATCTGCTTTGAGGATATACCGCAAGCGTCAAGAGATTCTGCAATCTGTTTCGTCATGGCGCGGAGTCTGGTGCCGCCCTTGATGATATCCTGAACGCCTTTCTCGTCAAAGATGCCGTTTCGGGTTTCAGCGAGTATGGAAACAAACTCATCGACGGACACTCCGGCATCACGGAGAGCCGGGGCAAACTGGTTGATGTTCTCAACAAATCTGCCGTTCATATCGGCTCCGGCCTCAATACCATCTTCAATCTTGGTCAGAGCCTCCTCCCAAGAGATTCCGAATTGCTGAACAAGCGTGTTGGCGGCCCCGATGGTGTCATCAAAGCCTTTCCCCATGTGATCGGCAATAGCTTGGGTGTCGGTTGTGATTTTGTCGGCGGCATCGCCGGTAAGCCCCGTAAAGTTCTGAGTGAGGCGTGATGCCTCAATCATCCCCTTGTTGTAGTCATACCACCACTTGAATCCGGCGGCGATTCCAGCGATACCGAGAAATGCAAGCACCCACGGATTTGCAAGCAATCCCATGAGTGTTTGCGCAAATGCTTTGGTCTTGGTGTTCAGCCCGTCTATGAAGTTGCCATTCTGCCCCAAAGATTGAAACGAGCTGCCGAGGTTTGTATTTACGCCTAAGATTCCGAGAACGCTGTCAGCAAACTTCTCATTGGCACCGGTAGCCTCTGCGATAGTCCTATTGTTGCGCTCTATCTGATTGCGCATCTCTTCAAGTTTCTTTTTGGCATCGGCCGATGTGAGGTCAATATGTTTGATAGCCTCCGACAATCGTTTGTTTTGAGCCTCTGCCTCGGAAACTGAACGAGCCTCCCTGCCGAGAATGTCGCTTACATCTGTGAGTTTACGCTTATTCTCCTCAATCTTGGCGTTGAGAGAGTCGAGAGTGGACTGATAGTTGGCATCCTCCTTATTGAGCATGAGCTTTGCCTCTTCCAGAATCTTAGTCTGGTCGATGAGGTCTTGTGTCGTTCTCGCCTCCTGATTCATGGCAGCAATTACGCTCTCGGTCGCTACGACACCCTGCTGACCGGCGATGGCATAGTTGCCGACATTGCGCTGAAACTCGCCCATGTCGGCGGCAACGTCTTTGAGGTGAGCGTCGAGATTCTGAATGGATGCTTCCAATTCTTTGCCAAAATCAGAGTTGCGGCCCTCCTCGCTCAAATCCTTATATGCCTTTTTCAGCAACTCCAACTGTTGCGACATATGAACATAACTGCCTTCTTGGGATTGTGCCGCTTTCTCTTCGGCGGTCATAATCTGAGTCAAAGTTCTTTTCTCTTGTGTGAGAGAACGGTGCTGTGCAATCAATTCCGCTTGCTTTGCCGTGAACTGAGTCATTGAGACACGACCCATTGACAATGCCTTCTCGTTATCCTTTTGGGCTTTCTTGTTCTGTTCAAGCTCACGATTTATCTTGACCAGACTTTTCGCCTGTTCCTCATAGGTATCGTGATATTGGTCGAGCAGTTTCTTTACCTTCTCGTGTTCGGTATATGCCTCACGCTGGGTCTTGTTGACACGCTCCTGCTCCATCAACTGCCGGGAGATGGTGTTGGTGGTGTTGGCTACTACTTGGCTCTGCTCGGATATGGCAGCGTTGAGACGTTCCGTGGCGACGGTCGCCTCTTTGGTCTTATCGACAAGAAGTTTCTCCAGCTTGTCAATATCACCGACAACCTTAACATTCACGTCAACGCCTTTCGCCAACTCCTTTGCCGTGGTGGTGTAGGTATTGAGCAGCGTCTGAATCTCGGTGTTGAGTTCCTTGATTTTGTCGATGGTCTCCTGGGGGACCAGGTCTGTTATCTTTGTTTCGCTCATCAGTATGGCGTTATATATTCTACAATCGGTTTCCCAATCTCTACCGAGATTGACGCGAACCCATAGGTGCCATCATCGTTTTTATAGATTACGGCTGTTTCTCCTTCCATCTTGGCCCACGCTTTTGCTAATCTGCGAAATCGGTCTAACTCCTGACCCATCCGCTTATGTTCACACGCACAACTCATTTGTATCCACAATCTTTGAAAAACGAATCTATTGCCGGGAGCATATAAGTAGTATTGAAATAGCTGATGGCGGTGGGTCCCATGTTGAGTATCTCATCACCATACTTTGCTACGATTGACGGACCATCGCCATTGCCGGGATCCACGACAAGAACATCACCTTTGCGGCTTGCTGTTATCTCGGAATAGAATTTGCCATTGATGAAAAGGTTGGGAACCTCATCGGGGCGCGGCGGCAATCCGAGCATTGTGCCGGACACGGGCGGCGTAATACTATATTTCCACGCCTTATAATCTTTGGCTCTGTGATACCACGGTCCCTCCTCCTCAAAGAATGGATCATCATCGTATGTCGGAGAGAGGTGTTTGCCATCTCCGTCAAGACCGCTATACAACTGTTCGGTAACGGCACGAAGAACTATGCCGGAATTGTCGGAAAGGCATTGAATACACGCCTCCTCAAATCCGTCGGAAATCTTTTTAATGATGTTCGCTACTTCCTCTATGCCCATAATGAATATTTTTGCCGGGAATGTTGCCTTTTGTTGGAATATTAAGGGCGGAAATGTTGCCACTCCCGCCCCGTCATTATTATTCGGCTTTCTGCTTGGTCCGCTTGGCAGGTTTTGTGATTAGGTCGTAGACATGACCGAGCATCTTTTTTCGGGTCGCCTCATCCCGATCGAGCCAGAAGAGATTGATGTGCCGGGACTCAAATTCATCCCGGCTCATCTTCTTTATCTCTTCATCATTGAAGTTGACACGCTCAAAAATCATGCTACCTGCTCGATTCCTTTGATGTCGTTCTCATACAGCACGGAGGGCGACTTGAGGCGGATGTCGGCCCCGGAGGTTGAGGCGATGGTCAGAGTCTGGGTTGCATCGTCATATGATGCCGCTGAGGTGGCACCGTTGATAACGGTGTTGCCGGCGGCAACGATGAGGGGACCATAGATAGCGGTAACATCATAGCCGCCTACATCTTCAAAGAGTTTGTAGGCGTTGCCAGTGGTCCCGGCTTTCTCCAGGCGCACCCATGTAAGACCGAGAACGCACTTCTGCGGGTTGAAGTCGAGCTGCACGAAGTCAAAGTCTGTGATAGCACGCTTGGCGTTCTCGTGCGCGAAAGTAACGGTCATGGTGGCCTTTGCCGATGAGGTGTTGAACGGTGTGGAATCGCCATAGACAGCCGTCATCGGATAACCGGCGAGGGTGTCGGTGCCGTCTTTGAGACCGAACAGCATATTGTTGTCATCGAAGAAGTAGGCATCCCACTGCTGATTGTAGGTCTTGGTGAGGGCGGCCATCAGTTCCGGGAAGAACTTGTTGAGGGTGAATGTGTCCTTGCGGGCA
>ULMZ01057214.1_pt1 | contig 49570 bp, 47 predicted proteins | sample 1951791 | NCBI WGS metagenome assembly ULMZ01 (sample SAMEA4835564, study PRJEB28245) | human gut metagenome | biome: gut microbiome; material: fecal sample | place: Denmark | collected 2008 | reverse complement strand
CGCTCGCGCCGATTACGGGTTCGTTCTGCCCGTTAACCACGGTGCCGCTGATTACGGACTGTGCGGTAGCCGCCGGAGCTATCAATAAGGCAAGTGCGAACACGCACAGTGCCATGGCAAATTTGATTGCACTCGGTTTCATTAAATTAGGGTATTAGAGTTTGTGTGATAGTTGATTGTTCTTTAAATAATGTGTGAAGGGAGAGTGGGGGTGTGTGGTGACGGTACAATCAGAAGTCGCCTATTTCATGGCGGAAGGGGATGGACTGCTGTGCGCCCATGCGGGTAACGGAAATGGAGGCTGCCTTGTTGGCGAACTCGATGGCGCGCCGCATAGGTTCGCCTTCGGCAAGAGCCACGCAGAGCGCTCCGCAGAAAGTGTCGCCTGCAGCGGTGGTATCCACTGCCTTTACCTTGAAGGAGGGAATCTCCAGACAGTCGCCGTTTTCACAGATAAGGGCGCCCTTGCTGCCGAGGGTGAAGATCACGGTTTTCACACCCATGGCGTGTATGGCGCGGATGGCTGCATCTTCCGATGCGCTGTCGGTGATGGCGATGCCGGAGATGGCTTCGGCTTCGGTCTTGTTGGGGATGATTATGTCCACGTTGGCCAGCAGCGATGCGGGCAGCGGGGTTTTGGGCGCAGGTGCGGGGTTGAGAATAACGGTTACTCCGTGGCGTTTGGCCACTTCGGCTGCGCGTGCCACGGTTTCAACCGGTGTTTCGAGCTGCATGATTACCAGAGCTGCCTGAGCGATGTCGGCCTCGGCGGCATCGATGTCGGCCGGAGTGAGGGCGGCGTTTGCTCCGGATGCCACGGCGATGGAGTTCTCGCCGGATGCATCCACGTTGATGAGCGCCACTCCCGAGGGGAGGTCGGCGGAGATGCCGACATGGGTGGTGTCGATGTTCACCTGTTTCAACAGTTCAATGGTCTGGGTTCCGAAGATGTCGTTACCGACCTTGGCCACAAACATGGTGTTGCCACCGAGTTTTGCGGCCGCAACGGCCTGATTGGCACCCTTTCCACCCTGATTCATCATGAAGTTGCCTCCCAGTACGGTTTCGCCCGGGCGCGGCATCCTGTCGGTGCGTATCACCATGTCGGTGTTGCTGCTGCCGACCACGATGATCTTTTTTGCGTTAGGATTCATGGTATTTTTGTGAAAATATTTGAAGTCAAAGTGACTTCAGTGAGAAATTTAAGTTAATTTCAGGTTTGGTTCAAAGATTAGTAAGACAACTGTTTGCTCAAACGTTTGTGCAAATATATGGAGACATTTTGGCTAATACAAATATTTTTCAACTTTTTTTACGAAAAAAATATTACATTTGCATGCGAATAAGGTTTGGAACTAATGATTGAAGTCTCACGACGTTGTCTGAATAAACTGAAATCCCATGAAAAAAAGCACATTAGCTGATGTGGCCCGTCTCACGGGGCTGTCTATCACCACAATATCGCGTGTGCTCAACGGCAAATCCGATGAGTATCGTATCAGTAAGGCTTCGCAGGATATAGTATATCAGGCGATTAGGGAGCTTGATTACCGTCCCAACCACGCTGCGCAAAGTTTGCGCAGTTCCTCGACCCATACCATAGGGCTGCTGATTCCGCGCATAGAGAACCCGTTTTTTGCAAATATAGCCAGCATTATAATACAGGAATCGAACAAATACACCTATCCTGTGATGGTGATTGATACCTGTGAAAACCCCTTTGACGAGGACCGTGCGCTTGACACGCTTATGGCGCGCAACGTCGACGGCATCATTATGGCGCCGTGTTCCGACAATCCCGAGCGTATACGTCAGGTGTCCGAGCAGATTCCGGTGGTGCTGATTGACCGTTACTACGAAAGCGAGACCGGAGATGCACCCCTCCCATATGTGGCCACCGACAACTACCGCGGAGCCTTCGAGGCCACACGGCTGCTGATTCAGAACGGCCATCGCAACATTCTGTGCATACAGGGTTCGCCGCTGTCGATCACGTCGCGCAAACGCGTCATGGGCTACTGCGACGCCATGACACAGGCAGGGCTGCAGGCCAACATCAATGTGCGCGGCAACGACTTCTCTACCCAGAACGGCTATATAGAGACCAAGCTCGCCCTGATGTCGGGCAATCCCGTGTCGGCCATTTTCGCCCTGTCGTCGACCATCCTGCTGGGCGCAATGAAAGCCGTGCAGGAACAGCATCTGGCCGTACCGGCCGATGTGTCGATGATTTCGTTCGACAACAACCTTTTCCTCGACTATCTTAATCCCCCCATCACGCGCGTGTGCCAGCCCGTGGAATACATAGGCATAGTGGCCGTGAAGATGCTGATGGACTCCATCCTCGGCAAGGAGATTTCGCAGCCCGCCATCCTCCTTCCCCCCACCATGACCTACGGCCTCTCCGTCCGCGGCCCCCAGCCCACGCTACCGGTGCTCACTTGAGGGGTGGGGTGTTGAAGGAGGCGCGATACTGCCTGGGTGTCAGGCGGCACTCCTGCCGGAATATTCGTGAAAAGTATGAAAAATCGCTGTAGCCCAGCGATGCGGCGATGTCCTTCACCGGAAGTGAGGTGGAGGCAAGCTGCAGGCGTGCCTTGAGCATTTTGCGTCCGGTGATGTAGCGTATGGGCGTGCATCCCACTTCGTGACAGAACATGCGGATGAAGTGGTCGCGCGAAAGATTGGCAGCGCCGGCAAGCTCGCTGAGCGAGATGGTTTCGCCCAGGTTGCTGTTGATGAAGCGCAGGGCGTTGCGTATGCGCTCGTCCGACGATTCGTAGCGTGGATGGGCCAGGCGCACGAACCGCGACAGCAGCTGGTAGATGATGCCCAGCGACTCCATGCGCTCGTGCAGCGGACGCTCGCGGTTAAGCCGAACGCATTCAATCAGAGAGTTGCGGTTGTCGTAGATTCTGGGGTCGGGGGTGCGCAGGCGCATGGATTCATTGTGCTCGCATATGGTGCGGAACAGGTGGAGGTCATGGTCTGTACCTTCTATCTCTACCGGAAATTCCAGGTCGGCGAGCACTCCGGGGCCGTCGGAATCCTCGTAAATGTGGATGTAGTAGTGGTCGAAACGGCCCGTACATATGTCGGTGTGCTGCATGAACGCGGGCACGATGTACATGCGTCCGGGTGTGAGGGTGTATGTGCCGGAGGGGAGGCGGAGCGATGCGGCGCCCGCAGTCACGTAGTACAGACGGGTGAACGGGCTGCTGACATCCTTGAAGTTCCAGTCGGCGTTGTGGGTGGCATGCCCTACGTTGAGTGTGAGCAGCTGAGGGAGTCGGGTGAATCGGTTCATAATGCTGATATTGCGGTAGGTCCCGTAAGGTGGGATGTGGTGGTGATATGGGATTGCAAGTTAGTGCATTCATGTGACAAAAACAAATTTAAAAAAGCCGGGATGTCGATATTATCCTATTGAAACCCGAAAATCTGACAATGATTTAGGCGGATAAAACCGACATTTGCACTCATAATATTCTTCTTACCTTACCTGAAAAACAGAGACAGCAATCATGGAGTATAGAGAAATCGGCCGCACGGGGATGAAAGTGTCGGCTTTGAGTTTCGGCGCGTCATCGCTCGGCAGTGTGTTCCGCGACACAAGGGAGAGCGAGGCGATTGCCGCAGTGCACACCGCCGTGGAGATGGAGATGAATTTCATCGATGTATCCCCCTACTACGGGCATTACAAGGCCGAGACCGTGCTGGGAAAGGCCCTGAGAGAGATTCCGCGCGACAGATATTACCTGTCGACCAAGGTGGGCCGCTACGGCAAGGACGGGGTGAACACATGGGATTATTCCGGCCGTCGTGCCACCGAAAGCGTGTATGAAAGCATGGAGCGGCTCGGGGTGGATTATATCGACCTTATAAATGTGCATGACATTGAGTTCGCCGACCTGCATCAGGTGGTGGAGGAGACTCTGCCTGCGCTGGTTGAACTGCGTGAAAAGGGTGTCGTGGGGCATGTCGGCATCACCGACCTGCAGCTTGAGAATCTGCAGTGGGTGGTTGACCATGCTGCCCCCGGCACGGTGGAAAGCATCCTGAATTTCTGCCATTTCACCCTGAACGACGATAAATTGCTCGATTTCCTCGATTATTTCGAGGCGCGGGGCATCGGGGTGATAAATGCGTCGCCGCTTTCGATGGGGCTGTTGTCGCAGCGGGGTGTGCCGGCATGGCATCCTGCTCCTGCCTCTCTGGTGGAGGCATGCCGCCGGGCTGTGGAGCACTGCAGCGCCAAAGGCTATCCCATAGAGAAGCTCGCCATGCAGTTCTCGGTGTCGGAACCACGCATAGCCACCACGCTGTTCAGCTCGGCCAATCCGGCGAATGTGGCAAAGAATATAGCCTACGTAAGTGAGCAGCCCGATATGGAGCTTGTGAGCGAAGTGAAACGTATAATCGGCGACCAGCAGCGGGTGAGCTGGGCCAATTCCTGAGGAGTATGGAAGATTTCAGGATAATTGACGCCCATGCTCACCTGTGGCTGCGTCAGGACACGATGGTGAACAATATGCCTGTGCGCACTACTACGAACGGCCGGTCGTGGTTCTTGGACGAAGAGCGGCAGATGTTGCCGCCGTTCATGATCGACGGCAAGAATTCGGCCGAGGTGTTCCTGTCGAACATGGACTATGCGCAGGTGTCGGCGGCCGTGATCACTCAGGAGTTTATCGACGGCGACCAGAACGATTACCTTGAGGAGGTGGCGCGCAGGTTTCCCGACCGATTCTTCGTGTGCGGATTCTGCGACGTGCGCCGTCCGGGGTTCATGGAGCAGGCGCGCAGGCTGCGGGCACGCGGATTCAAGGCCATAGCGGTGCCTGCCCACCGGTTGTTTCTGCCCGAAGGGCGTGTGTGGCTCACCTCCGGCGAGATGATGGAGATGTTCCGCTTCATGGAACGCGAGGGGATGATACTGTCGATAGCGCTGGCCGACGGCGCCACACAGGTGGCCGAAATGGAGGAGGTGATTGCCGAATGTCCGCGCCTGAAAGTGGCGATAGCCCATTTCGGGATGGTCACCACCGAGGGGTGGCTCGAGCAGATAAAGCTTGCCCGCCATCCGGAGGTGATGGTGGAGTCGGGCGGCATCACATGGCTTTTCAATTCGGAGTTCTATCCGTTCCGAGGTGCAGTGAAAGCCATAAGGACAGCTGCCGATACCGTCGGTGCCGAAAAACTCATGTGGGGCTCGGACTATCCGCGCACCATCACGGCCATAACCTACCGCATGTCGTATGACTTCGTGCTGAAATCCGAAGAGCTCACGCCTGAATTCAAGGCTGCTTTCCTTGGTGAAAATGCCAAACGTTTTTACGGCTTCGGGGAGCTTGTGAAGCTTCCGTATATTAAAAACATGTCGGAATAGTCCGGCGATTTACCTGAAAAACTGATACCGCAATGCAAAACAAGAACCGCTATTTGGTGCCGCTGGCGCTTGTGTTCTGCCTGTTCTTCCTGTGGGCGATAAGCGCCAATCTGCTCCCGACCATGATCCGTCAGCTGATGAAAACGTGCGAGCTGACCCCGTTCGAGGCCTCGTTCACCGAGTCGGCCTACTGGCTTGCCTACTTCATATGCCCCATTCCGATAGCCATGTTCATGAAGCGCTACACCTACAAGGGTGGCATCGTGTTCGGGCTGCTGACTGCGGCTGCGGGAGCGCTGCTGTTCTTCCCGGCTGCCGTGATAAAGGAATACTGGTTCTATCTTTGTGTGTTCTTCGTGATTGCCACGGGGATGTGTTTTCTGGAGACGGCTGCCAATCCCTATGTCACGGCTTTGGGCAATCCGGACACGGCATCGCGCAGGCTGAATCTGGCACAGTCGTTCAACGGTCTGGGTGCGTTTGTGGCGGCCATGTTCCTCAGCAAGCTGATTCTGAGCGGGCAGGCCTATACACGCGAGACCCTTCCGGCTGATTATGCCGGCGGTTGGGATGCTTATGTTAATGCCGAGACCGAACTGATGAAAACGCCGTATGCCGCACTTGCCATACTGCTGATTGTGATAGCCGTGATTTTCATCTTCTCGCGCTTGCCGCGCATTGCCGATGAGGAATCGACTGCCGGGAAGCTCATAAACTTCGGAGTGCTCAAACGCAGGCACCTGCGATGGGGCGTTGTGGCCCAGTTTTTCTACAACGGTGGGCAGACGGCCATCAACAGTCTGTTTCTCGTGTACTGCTGCACGTATGTGGGGATAAGCGAGTCGACGGCCACTACCTTCTTCGGCTTATACATGCTTGCATTCCTTCTGGGGCGATGGATCGGCACGCTGCTCATGGGGCGTTTCCGTCCGCACAACATGCTCACGTTCTATGCCGTGGCCAACATCGTGCTGTGTGCAGTGGTGGTTGTGTGCGGAGGAATGACGGGACTATACGCCATGATCGGCATCTCGTTCTTCATGTCGATAATGTATCCCACTCAGTTCTCGCTTGCTATCCGCGACCTTGGTCAGGACACCAAGAGCGGTTCTGCATTCCTGGTGATGGCGATAGTGGGAAACGCCTGTCTGCCACAGCTCACAGCCTACGTCATGACGCATAATCCGGCATGGTACTACGTGGCCTATACCATTCCCCTGCTGTGTTTTGCGGTCTGTGCCTACTATGGCTGGCGCGGCTATCGCGTGCGGGATTAATGCCTTGTTTAAATTTTGACTACTTATTACATATGAGAATGAAATTGTTGTCAAGATATTGCATCCCGGCTCTTTTGTCGGGCCTGTCAATGACTGTTATCGGTCAGAATGTATTGAAAGAGGGCGAGATGCCTGTATTGCCGGCATTTCCGGACATTCCGGAAAAGATGCCTGTGGGAAGTGTGAGACTTGGTGACAGCGAAACCTTCGAGGAGGTGCAGCTTGACATCCCAATTACCGAAGGCCCGTTCAAGGCCGACTGGGCTTCGATAGAAAGCAACTGTCAGGGTGAGGCCGAATGGCTCAGAGAGGCCAAAGTGGGCTTCTGGGTGCATTTCGGGCCGCAGGCTGCCGGAGAGAGCGGCGACTGGTATGCCCGTAACCTGTATAAAGAGCAGGATAACCATGTGGCGAACAGAAACCATGTGGAGCGGTACGGGCATCCGTCGGAAGTGGGGTACAAGGATGTGCTTAACACCTGGAATCCCGACAAACTTGATCCGGAATATCTAACCAGACTTTATCAGAAGGCCGGTGCCCGTTTTCTCATGATACAGGGAGTGCATCACGATAATTATGACCTGTGGAATTCACAGTATCATCCGTGGAACTCGGTCAACATCGGGCCGAAACGAGACTTGTTGCGCGAATGGGTGGATGCCTGCCGTAAAAACAACATGCATTATGGAGTTACGTTCCATCACGAATATACATGGTGGTGGTGGCAGACGGCCTTCGGCTCTGATGCCGATGGGAGCCGCAGGGGCGTGCCTTACGACGGTAACCTGACGCTTGAGGACGGCAAGGGCAAATGGTGGGAAGGCTATGACCCGCGTCTGCTCTACGGCATTGACCTGCGTGAATACGAGACCGTGGACGAACGGGCGCATTCGCCATGGTCGCCGCCGGATGCGGGCATTTTTCACCGGCATCTTGACTACTGCAAATGGTATGCCACTCAATGGGCATTGCGCATAATGGATGTCGTGGCCAATTATGAACCCGATTTCATTTACACCGACGGCACTGTGCAAGGACCTTTCACCGGTAATGGCACCGGAACAGGGTACAAATGCAACGCCATGCAGACGGTGATTGCCGATTTTTATAACCGCCAGTTGCGTAAACATGGCAAAGTGGATGCGTTCAGCATCATAAAGTTCCGGAGCCCCACAAAAGGTGTGGTCAATACAGCCGAATTCGATTTCCCTGACACAATCAACGTTTCGCAGCCTTGGATCAGGGAGGCTCCTGTGGGCGACTGGTTCTTTGCACCCGGCTTCGTTTACGATGCTGGCAGCGTGGTGCGTTTCATAATCGAGGCCGTAAGCCGAGACGGGAATGCCGCGCTTAACATTCCCATGCGCCCGGACGGGAGTATCGAAGACGAATGCGTGACGATGCTTGAAGCGCTGGGCGACTGGATGGAAATCAACGGCGAGGCTGTGTATGGCAGCAAGGCGTGGGTGACTCCCGGAGAGGGAGAGACGCACGACGGCCGTTTGAAGAAACTCCCCGGAGGAGGGCTTGGCCGACATCACCGGGACTTTAAGTTTGATGCGCAGGACATACGGTTCACCATTGGCAAGAATGGTGCGAACTATGCTTTCTGCATGAATGTACCCGAGGACAATCAGGTGATACGCATAAAGTCGATGGGGCGGCAGGCAAACCATCCTGACAGCATAAAAGGCGTGTCGTTGCTGGGATACCGGGGCAAATTGAAATGGCGGCAGACAGACGAAGCGCTTGAGGTGGTTTTCCCTGAGGATGCAGACCTCCGGCTGGCAGTCGTTTTCCGTGTGGAATGAGGGAGATATATACCGCAAAATCAACGGGACATAATCATACATACCACATAACACCATGTTACAAAATACAATTTGCAGAATCCTGACAGCTATATTTATAGTGCTGGCTACGGCCGAGGTGTCGGCATATACTTCGCCTGACGGGAAAATCAGTGCCGATGTCGAGCCAGGAACCGGCATCGTGATAAAATACAGAGCAGACGGACGTGATACCAGACTGCTGACACTGCTCGTCGGGCCGGTGGCAGAGGCAGACACTTCGGGACCTTATGCTGTGGATTACACAATGGTTGCGGGTAAGCGCCGCCATTGTGTGAACCGGTACAACAGCGCCGATTTCCGGTGTGCCGACGGCAAGGAGCTTTCCATGCGTCTGTACAACGACGGGGTGGCATGGAAATACAGCGGAGAATCGGCGGTTAGCGTGCATCCCGAGCACTGGTGGCTACAGAAGTGGGTGGACTGCTATGAAGGATATTTTGAAAAGGACGTTGTTCCTGCAGCAGGTTCGCGTTGGGGCTACCCGGCGTTGTTCGAATATGGCCACGGCGTTTTTGCCCTGCTTACGGAATCCGGCATTGAACCGGAATCGGCGGCTGCGAGCCTGCATGCCACCGGCAGCCGGGGTGAATTCCTGATAAAGCCTGACGGCGAAGGTGAATCCGGATGGCAGACACTGATAGCAGGGAGCCTCGGAGATGTTGTGGAATCGACTCTGGTCACCGATAATTCCGCACCGTCGGTGCTCACTGACACCTCGTGGATACATCCCGGTGTGGCTTCGTGGGTCTACTGGGCCTACAATCACGGTTCGAGCGATTACTCGATAGTGAAACGCTACATTGATTTCGCCGCCGACCTCGGGTTGCCGTATGTGATGATCGATGCGGAATGGGACGAGATGGGCAATGGCAAAACTGTGGAGGATGCCATCGGGTATGCCTGCTCGCGTGGGATAAAACCGATGATATGGTATAACTCGTCGGTGGGATGGATCGACGGGGCACCCGGCCCGAAATTCAGGCTTAATGACCCTGAAAAGCGCGAACGCGAATTTGCATGGTGCGAGAGGCTGGGGGTAAGCGGAGTAAAGATTGATTTCTTTTCAGGCGACACCAATGAGAACATAGCCTATATGGCGGAGCTTCTTGAATGCGCGGCCCGGCATAAACTGCTGGTCAATTTCCACGGGGCAACATTGCCGCGCGGCTGGCAGCGCACTTATCCCAATCTGATCACCACCGAGGCGGTGTATGGCGCGGAGTGGTATAACAATGTACCCACGTTTACGGCCAAGGCTGCCGCCCACAATGCCACGCTTCCCTTTACGCGCAACGTGGTAGGACCGATGGATTATACGCCCTGCGCATTTTCCGATTCGCAGCATCCGCACATCACCACCCATGCGCACGAACTGGCGCTCACCGTTCTTTTCGAGTCGGGCATACAGCATATCGCCGACAGTCCGGAAAGCATAATGGCGCAGCCTACCGAAGTGCGGGAGTTCCTGTCGGCCCTTCCGGCAGCATGGGACAATACATGGCTGCTGGGCGGCTATCCGGGTGAGTATGTAGTATTGGCCCGTGAAAAAGACGGGTGGCTGTACATAGCAGGTGTGAACGGCACGGATTCTTCGCGGAATATTAGACTGGGAAAAGTCGCGTTGGGGGCTTTTGAACAGTTGGGGCCGGCCACATTGTTTGCCGACGCAGAAAACGGCAACGGACATAAATGGGAAATATCCATCCTTGACCGTCTGCCGGAGTCTCTGACGGTGCAGCCGCGCGGAGGCTTTGTGATAAAGATGCAAAAAAAGCAATTGACAAACAGATAAATAAAATTATTAAGGAGATATGAAAGCTATTCAGATAACTGCACCGGGAAAGGTGGAGGTGGTGGAACGCCGGATGCCTGAAACCGCTGCAGACAGTGTATTGGTGAAAATTGAGTATGTGGGGTTCTGCGGTTCCGACCTCAACACCTATCTTGGCCGTAACCTCATGGCCATTTCACCTGTGGTTCCGGGCCATGAAATCGGCGGAACCGTTGCCGCTGTCGGAGCGGATGTGCCGGCCGGATTGTTCACCGAAGGGATGAGCGTTACGGTGAATCCCTACACATCGTGCGGCAAGTGCTCCTCATGCTGCAAAGGGCGCCCGAACGCATGCGAGCACAACGAGACATTCGGTGTGCAGCGCAACGGCGCCATGAGCGACTATATAGCTGTGCCGTGGCAGAAGGTGATTGCTGCGCCGGGTATTTCTCCGCGCGACTGCGCGCTTATCGAGCCGATGAGCGTCGGTTTTCATGCCGTTGACCGCGGTGCGGTGACCGACATTGACACCGTAATGGTGATAGGTTGCGGAATGATAGGTCTGGGCGCGGTGGTGCGGGCCTCTATGCGGGGCGCAACTGTTGTGGCCGTCGACCTTGACGACGACAAGCTGCAGCTGGCGCGCAGACTGGGTGCCACGCACACCATCAATTCGCGCACGGAGGATGTGCACGAGCGCCTTGCGGCTCTCACCGGCGGTTTCGGTCCCGATGTGGTAGTGGAGGCAGTAGGTTCTCCGGCAACGTATGTCATGGCTGTGGACGAGGTGGCATTCGCCGGACGTGTGGTATGCATCGGCTATTCAAAAGTCGATGTGTCGTTCCATACAAAGCTGTTTGTACAGAAGGAACTTGACATACGCGGCTCGCGCAATGCCATGCCTGCTGACTTCAGTGCCGTAATCCGTTATCTGCAGCGCGGCAACTGCCCTGTGGACGAGCTGATAAGCCGGGTTATAGTGCCTGAAGAGGCAGGTGAGGCCCTTGAGGAATGGGCTGCAAACCCGGGGAAAGTGTTCCGTATTCTCGTGAAATTCTGAGGCTTAGGCCATGAAAACAGAAGGCTACGCTGTGTGCCGGTACGAAGGCCCGGTGAAACGCTACTGTCAGTTCCTTGAAATAGAGAACAATCCGGAGCTAATCCGGCTCTACCGGGAATGTCATGGCGAAGATAAGCACTGGAAGGAGATACGCGACGGCATACGTGCTGTGGGCATTCTGGAAATGGAGATGTACATCACAGGCCGTCATGTGGTTATGATTGTTGAGACGGCGCCTGATTTCGACTGGGACAGCGCCATGGCACGGCTTGCACAGATGCCGCGTCAGGCTGAATGGGAAACGTTCATGTCGCGTTTTCAGGGCTGTTCGCCCGAAGCATCCGCCAATCAGAAATGGACCATGATGGAGCGGATGTTCCGGCTGTATGACTGACGGCATGCGGCGATGACATCTATTCACGGAAAAATCATTAAATTTGAAGGCTACATAGAAACGGTAAGCTTATGAAACCATTGAATGGAACAACTGTGGAGAAACGGGAGCGTCCCGTGAGGATTCTTCAGTTCGGCGAGGGGAATTTCCTGCGGGCATTCGTGGACTGGATGGTCGACATTGCCAACGAGCGCGGCGTTACGGACACGTCGGTTGCCGTGGTGTCGCCCCGGTTCAGGGAAAATGCCGGAATCCGTGCGCTCAGGGAGCAGGACGGGATGTATCACGTTTGCCTTGAAGGAGTTGAAAACGGCGAGTTGAAAAAGTGTTCCCGACTGGTGAAGTGCATCGCTGATGCATTCTCGCCGGCCACGGATTTCGAGCGTTATGAACGCTACATCTTGTCGCCCGACCTGCGTTTTGTGGTGTCGAACACCACCGAGGCCGGCATACGCTATGAAGCTGACGATGTGCTTGCCGATGCGCCGGCCACGTTTCCCGGAAAAATTACCTCGATGCTCTATAGGCGTTACCGTCATTTCAATGGCGATCCGGAAAAGGGGCTTCTGTTTCTGTGCTGTGAACTGATAGAGGACAACGGGTCAACGCTACGCGAGTACGTGCTCCGACATGCAGCAGAGGCCGGGCTGGAACCCGGTTTCTCGGAATGGGTGAAGACGGCATGCGGATTCTGCGATACGCTTGTCGACAGAATCGTGCCCGGCTTCCCGGCTGATAATATAGAGGAGGTGCAGGCTGGGCTTGGATTTGATGACAAGCTGGTGGTGAAGGGTGAACTTTATCATGTTTGGGCCATCGGAGGCGAGGGCGCCGAACGCGTGCGCCGAGAGTTGCCTTTGCACGAGGCCGGACTTAACGTGCTGTTCATGCCTTCGGTAAAGGAATTCCGCGACAAAAAAGTGCGCATTCTCAACGGCTCGCACACAGGCATGGTGCCGGTGGCGTTGCAGCTCGGTTGCGAAACGGTGCTGGATGCGTTCGGCGATGCCGACGTGAGCCGTTTCATCACCGGGATGGTGCGCCGCGAGGTGCTTCCCATGATAGAGGGTGACCCTGAGGAACTGCGCCGTTTCGCCGACGGCATTCTTGAGCGTTTCCTCAACCCGTCGGTGCGCCATATGCTCAAATCCATATCGCTCAATTCCCTGTCGAAGTGGGAGACACGCAATTATCCCACGGTGGCGGACTTTTACCGCCGTCGTGGTGCCACGGCCGACTATGAGCTGTTTACATTCGCCGCATTGCTTGCTCTGTATGCTCCCGGTTCGGGCTTCGAGCCGGACGACTGCGCCGCGCATGTGGAGAAGATACGGGAAGTGTGGAACGACGCCGACCTCCCGGCCACGGTAAAGACCATCGTCTCAGGCGGAATCTTCAATGCCGACTTCGAGCACGATGTGCCCGGATTCTCAGCGAAGGTGGCCGGTTTCCTGACGGATATCCGTCGCAACGGGATGCGCGGGGCGCTTGAAAACTTTTTGAACGGCCGCTCATGAAACGATTCCTGAAAATCAACGGTGCCGACAATGTGGCCGTGGTGCTTGCCGATGGTGTCAAGGCAGGGGAGTGGTTTGAGGACAACGGAACTCGGGTGCGCATGCTTGCGGATGTGCCGCGCGGACACAAATTCGCGTTGCGCGACATTGCTTCCGGCGAGGACGTGGTGAAATATGGTTCGCCCATCGGGCATGCCACCGCGCCGATAGCAGCCGGCGAATGGGTGCATTCCCACAATCTGGCCACATCGCTCAGTGATAATCTGGACTATACGTATGAACCTGTCAAGGCAGTGGACGTCCCACCGGTTGTGTCCGGCAATGTGCCGACTGTTGAGGGGTATCTGCGCCATGACGGAGATATGGGCATCCGCAACGAACTGTGGATTATCCCGACGGTGGGATGTGTGAACGGTGTGGCGAATGCCATTGCCAACCGTCTGCGCAACGAGTGCGACAATGCCCCCGGAGTTGACGATATCCGTGCCTTCACTCACAATTACGGATGTTCGCAGCTCGGCGACGACCATGCCAACACGCGCCGTGCATTGGCGGCCATGGCCGTGCATCCCAATGCCGGAGGTGTGCTGATTGTGGGGCTTGGGTGCGAAAACAATCAGATTGATGCGTTGAGAGAGCAGATGGGTGAGTTAGACGGGAGCCGCGTGCGTTTCCTTGTGTCGCAGCTGGTGGACGACGAGATTGCCGAGGGTGTGAAGCTCGGAAAGGAGCTGGTGGCACGTATGGCATCTGATTGTCGTGAACCGCTGCCGGTGTCGAAACTGAAGGTGGGACTGAAATGCGGCGGTTCCGACGGGCTGTCGGGCATTACGGCCAATCCGCTCGTAGGGTTGCTGTCCGACCGACTGTTGGATTGGGGCGCCGCGACGGTGCTTACCGAAGTGCCGGAGATGTTCGGAGCGGAGACTATGCTGATGAACCGGGCATGTTCGCGCGATGTGTTTGAATCGGAGGTAAGGCTTATCAACGGGTTCAAGGATTATTTCCGCAGGAACGGACAACCCATTTATGAGAATCCCTCGCCGGGCAATAAGGCTGGTGGCATCACCACGCTTGAGGAGAAATCGCTCGGATGTGTGCAGAAGGGTGGAAGCGGTGTGGTGGTTGATGTGCTCGGCTATGCCGAGCCTGTGAAGCGCCACGGACTGAATCTGCTCAATGCCCCCGGCAACGACCTTGTGGCCTCCACGGCGCTGGCTCTGTCGGGTTGTCAGATAGTGTTGTTCACCACCGGCCGCGGCACGCCGTTCGGCACGTTTGTGCCCACGATGAAGATAGCTACAAACACGGCGCTTGCCTCGCGTAAAAAGAGCTGGATCGACTTCAATGCCGGGAGCATCGTGGAGGAGGAGAGCATGCGGGAGGCACTTGACCGCCTTACTGCAAAGCTGCTTGCCACGGCTTCGGGCGCACAGGTGTGCAACGAGCTTAACGGCGACAAGGAGATAGCCATTTTCAAAACAGGTGTCACCCTGTAGGCGCCTGATGTGTGCGACATCTAAAAACATTGTCTATAAAAAGATTTTACCGACCATGCGTTTCCTTTTGTTCCTTGCCTTTGTTCTTTCCGGACTTGCTGTTTCTGCTGTAGCGCCTATGGGGGCCGATGTGCTGATGACACGCAGTCTGCAGCAGGCCATTGATTCGGTGGCGTCACTGCCGGAAGGGGGAGTGGTGCGGTTGGATGCCGGGGTGTACTGCACCGGCACTTTGCGGCTTAAAAGCGGCGTGAGGCTGCATCTGGAGCGTGGGGCAACTGTGCTCGGAAGTATAAACCCATACGACTATGACGGTTATGACAACGAGACGGGCAACGAGGCCGGCGGCGTAGCCGATAAATGTTCCAAGCCCCAGTTCGCTCTGATCGTGGCCCGCGATTGCCACGGAGTAGCCATAACAGGAGAGGGGACCATCGATGGCCGCGGGCTTGATGTGGCACTGGCCATAGACAGTCTGCATCATATAGGCAAACGGATTGACCCGCATTACAATACGCGGCGCATGAGGCCGTCTCTGCGTCCGAAACTGCTGGATTTCGAGGGGGTGGACACCCTGCTTGTGGAAGGGGTGAACCTGCGTGCATCGGCCAGCTGGGGATTTTCGCTTAACAAGTGCAACGATGTGACGATTAGGGATATAGATTTTGTAAACCGGGCATACTGGAACAATGACGGCATAGATGTGGCCGACTGCCACCGGGTGGAGATCACCGGATGCAACATCAATTCGGCTGACGACGGCATTGTGCTGAAATCGTTTGACCCTGCGGGGGGCAACAGCGATGTGCTCATCGCCGACTGCTCTGTCACAAGCAGTGCGAATGCCTTGAAGATGGGTACGGAATCGTTCGGCGGATTCCGCAACGTCACCATACGCAACATCAGGGTCAAAGACACGTTCCGCTCGGCAGTGGCACTCGAGACTGTGGATGGCGCAGTGCTGGACAATGTGACGGTTGACTCGGTTACGGCGGTGAATACAGGGAATGCCCTGTTCATACGTCTGGGACACCGCCGTGGTGACCGGCCCGGGTCACTGAGTAATGTGACGATAAGCAATCTGTCGTGCGAAATTCCTTTCGGGCGACCGGACAGCGATTATGATCTGCGGGGGCCGGATATAAACACCATCCACAATCCGTTTCCGGCCAGCATAACCGGAATCCCGGGACACAGGGTTAAGAACGTCACGCTGCGCAACATAAATGTGTCGTATCCGGGGCGTGGCACCAAGGGGATGGGCTATATCGGTGCTTACCGGTATGATGCCGTGCCTGAAATGATAGACGCATATCCCGAATTCCATATGTTCGGGGAACTGCCGGCCTGGGGTTTGTATGTGAGACATGTGGATGGCCTGACACTCGACAATGTGGTTATGAGCACACGGGAGCCGGACTACCGTCCTGCCATGGTTGCCGCTGACGATGTGGTGAATGTTTCGGGCACGGTGGATGTGCCGTAAAACAGGCATTCCACGATTCTGATAAGATTTGAAAAATCGGATATAATGTAATCAGCACCGGCGTCTTCCAGTTCGGAGACCGAGCCATTCCCGTAGGTTACGCCACATGTGGCTGTGCCAGACCTTTTACCCATGAGAATATCCACGTTCATGTCGCCGACCACAAGTGTTTCATCTTTATCCCACTTTTGAGTCTTAAGAATAAGATTCACGGGATCGGGAGCAGGTTTACCATGTTCTACATCTCCTCCGCCAACAAGCATCCGGAAACAGTCGGCAATATGCAGCTCGGAACAATATTCCTGTAATGAGGCTTTGCTTCGGCTGGAGGCGATTGCCATTCCTATTCCCTTATGATTCAATTCTGTCAGGGTGTCAAAGACATGCTGATAGAGCCGGATCTTGAATGAGTCTTTGATTGAGTTGAAAATCTCCCGATATACCGTCGCATATCGTTGAGCCAGGTAAGGAATCTCCGGCCAAAGGATTGAAGGAATTTCCTCCAGACGGTATCCGATTATCGCCTTACATTCCTCGTCCGATTTATCGGGAAGGCTTAACGCGCTGATTGTGCGATGCATCGTTTCGATAATCAAAGCGGCGGTATCAACCAATGTGCCGTCGAAATCAAATATGATATTCCGGTATTTCTTATTCATGTTGCCTATTGTGTCGTTTACTTTGCGATTGAAATTCTCCTTGTCATTATATCTATTTTGTCATGGTAGGCTTCCTGCAAATCCGTAGGGAGGAAAGACGCATTTATCAGCTCATGCCATTTGGGGAGGGCTTTGGAGAATCGGGCGAAAAGGTTTGCTATGGCTTTTCCATCCATACCGCTGTCGCGCATCGCATTCTCAAAATCCTCCCGCGTTATCCGTTATAAAAATTAGAATTTAAAGTTTAGAATGGGAAATCGTGAAGGATCAATTCTGTATTTCCCATTTTCAATTTTCAATTTTCTTTGGAGACATCTCGGCCCCAAATAATGCCAGTACCTGATTTACCTTGTCAAGACGAAGGGTAGTCTTCCCTTGTTCAAGTTCGCGCACAAAGCGCAGACCGACCCCGGATTTCTGGGATAAGTCAACTTGCGTAAGCCCGAACTGCTTGCGCATATCCTTAACATATCTGGCTAATTGAGTCATACTATATACCCTTTTGGGTGTAAAGATAGAGAATTGTGTTCAGGTTACACCATTTAGGGTATAAATTATTATTGAAATAAGGTAGATGTATCCTTCGGTGCAGAGCGTGAGGTCGTAGGCCGGTGCAAGCCGCCTGCCGGCTATATCATCAGCATTATCCAGTTTCAAGTTGTCTAATACAGATAATATATTATCATTATTTGGGTATTGCATCATAATACTGTCACTATTATGATACAAATATGGTCGATTGTTTTGAGGTTGGCAAATTGAAGAATCGAATCGTTATGGTGTGCAGATGGCAGATAGATTTTTCCGGGCTGAAAAGGGGTGCCTGGAGGTCTATTGGTGTTTCAGCAGAGAGGTGATTGGAAAAAGATTTTAAAAGGAAATGGTGTTTCCGATTGTACCGATAATTTTGCGCATGGAAAGCAACGGCGGTTGTTGTGGAACCGGAAATAAATCGGTATCTTAGCAGCGTAATTCAGCGGCTATTCAATGAATTCACAACATAGCAATTAGCTTTGACTAATTATGCGGCTTTAGTAAAATCTGGTAAATTTGACTCAAGAGTTCCGTGTGATAAGTCGAAAGGTAGGTTGCACCCGTTCAGGGCGCCGACCGCTTTCCACTTATTTGAACTCACGGTTTACCAGAGCCGACTAAAGCAGATAAGCGAAAAGGGTGTCGCGCCTTTTTTCATGCGACCGCAGTGCTGAAAGGCGTCAACGGAGGCAAATGTAAATTATAAAAAATGCCCACCTATTTACTAAAAGCTAAAAGAGACATGAATGCCTCGGTAATCAGAGAAAAGGACAAAGGAAAAATCAATAAGATTACCAAAGGCTATATTCTTCAAGTTCCGTCTTCCACTACTGGTGGCCCGGCTCCAAAAGATGTTGAAAATGTGTTGCTTGCCTTAGGATTTGGTCCGTCCTTGGCATATGGCTACTGTAGCAGTGGCAATTGGGAGGTGACAAAATTGTAAATTGAGATTTTGCGATGGAATCAAATTACGGATTCTGTGAGGCCGGAAGTCTGGCTAATGAAATCTATTCACTTCTCGCATCCAATTTGTTGGGTGAGGATCAATATGAGAAGATTGTCACAAGATATGGTGACATGCGGATAAATTTTAATAATTATCCACGGGATTTTGTTAAGGATGGCCGAAGCGAATGGAGTTTCAGCGAAGGTCTCGAGCCGTTTAAACCGGGAAAATGGGACCGATATTATTGGGATACCACAGCAGTCCCTATTCCGATTACGCACCCGGATTTTGTGGATCTTGTCAGCCGAACGGAACGGAGAGGAGCCATCGGATTGGATTTCCCCACCTGGTTTTCATCTTCAGGAAATAAGCCTTACATCATGCTTGTCGCTCAGGATCCTTTAAGGGATGCAGATTGGTATGGTGACAAAAAGGATTCATGTTATCTATGCACGGATGCTGTTGTCTCGACCCCTTTCGGGCTTCATGATGCTCATCATAGGGAACACGGGAATGGCGGAAAACGAGTATGGTTGCTGGTACAGACGTTGCTGAAAAAATATAATGTCTATCTTACGGATTGTCGAAAATACTTCGTATACAATCATGAAGAATCAAGTAAGTATACCACTCAGGTGAAAATGGCATTGTATGAAGATATTTTAAACAAGGAAATTGAGCTGACAAATCCAGCCTTAATTGTGACATTAGGACATGCGGCAACTGATTTCTGCAAAAAAATATTGGGTGATGACAAACGCTTGTCCGGCTATATGCCGCATCTTTCAGGCAGAGCGGGATGTACTATAAACCGTTTTTTTGAAAAAAACAGTACGGATATAGCCAGTCAGGCCGAATTATATTCGGAATATATTGACAGATTGATAAACGGCTTTGCTTGAGCTGGTGTCGATACCGGTCGTATTATTTTTGACCGTATAAACGGAATATCGGCGGGATGAATTTCCTGCCGATTTTTTTTTGAGTTGGGTTTAGTCGGAAATTGTGTTGCCGATTGAATGTTTATCTTTGCAGAGTAATAAGAAAACGATTATGGTTGATATACTCTTAAAGCGCTATTTATGGCTGATTGACACTCTGCGGAGCAGAGGCGAAATGACTTATGAGGAGATTTCGTCGGCATGGGAGCGTTCTGCGGTAAACGATAACGTATCGACGTTGTCAAAGCGAACTCTTTATAACCATTGCCAGGCTGTGGCCCGTCATTTCGGGATTGAGATTGCCTGCAGGCGCGGACGCAACCTGAACTATTATTACATCGCCAATCCGGAGGTCCTTACGGATGGCAGCATTAACAGTTGGCTTATAGAAAATTTCTCGGTTGCGACATTGTTGTCGGAGAATGCATCCATCGCTGATAAAATTCTGCTGGAGGATATACCTTCGGGCCGGATGTGTCTGGACGTGGTGCTGACGGCACTAAGGGAGAGTAGAACGATAAGAATTTCATACCGAAATTTTTCAGGCCGAGGTTACGAGGGGCTGGAAGTGGAGCCTCTGTGCGTGAAATTGTTCAAACGGAGGTGGTATGTGCTTACGCGGCTGGCCGGCAACGGCAAGTTACGGATATTTGCACTTGACAGGATTACGGCTCTTGAGCTGACCAAGGTGCATTATGTTTATCCCACTGAGTTCAACCCGAAGGAATTCTTTGAGCCATATTTCGGTATTGTAGCGCTTACCGGGGAGGAACCGGAAATGATCACCTTGCGCATATATGATGAGTTGCGTGGCTATCTGCAATCCTTGCCGCTTCATTACTCGCAAAAAATAGTTGAAGAGGGGGATGGTTACACGACTGTTACCCTAAATGTCGCGCCTACTTTTGATTTCATACAGGAGATTCTCTCGCATCGGGAGCAGATAGAAGTGGTTGCTCCTGAAACTTTACGCCAAGAGCTGTATGATTTAATCACCACAATGAAAAACCGCTATGAAGATTCTGACACCAAGGAACAATAAGGACTACTACGATTATTTGACCGGCATTTATGGAATTGATGAAAAGGTTGTATACGACCGCCGTCAATTCACAATCCTTGCAAGGCTTGACTCACCCTTCTTTAGTTATAGCCGGATGGAAAAAGATGCACCGAAAAAAGAAATACGGTCCTGGAAATGGAGCGGACGTCGCAGCAAATGGGTGACAGAAGCCGTCGCAGACGAGACGTATTGCATGCTTGAGGTTGGGTTTAAGTGGTATTTTTTCAAAGTTGAGCGGTATCTGGATGATTCATTGTCCGTGCATCTTGACTGGAAAATTGAAAAAACAAAGAAGATAACCCGGCATCAGCGGGTTGGTGTGAGTCCGATGACTTTTTTTAAGGCGTATGCGACTTATCGGTGGTGGACAGATGAGGACTTGGATATAAGGGTTGAAAAAGCGGATGCAATTTCAAATCCCATTCTGAAAGATACACCGATTACATCCTTGATTTCATCGCAGGAAATATATGGGGAACTTTGTGCCTATATATCATCGCTTAATGATGTAGAGATTTTTGACACACGCACTGACATACAGAAAGCGGAATCTGCCGGATTCGACGGCAAGACCTCGTTCCGCAACATAAAATAACCGGTGGCCATGTCGAGAAGTATAAAGAAGAATCCGGTGGTGTGGTGGTGTGGCCATTCCAACAAACAGAGCAAACGGCAATGCAACAAACGGTTCCGCCGAATTGTGCACCAAAGGTTACACACAGATTATCATTTGCCTGTTCATGTGAGAGAGGTGATGGATGAATGGACAATGGCGGCTGACGGGAAACACAGATTGACTCCAGGGATGCGCTATTACGAAAAATCTTTCAGGAAATGAATAATAGAGGATAAAATATCATTACTGTCCGCTATACCATACATCGGTGAGTCCAACTTCTGCCATTCAAGAAGTTGGACTCCTCTTTTGGGGGGTAGCGGACAGTAATAATTTTATAACAGCGTTATAAGAAAAGAGTCATATACACCGGGAGATACGTTATACTTTCCTCCTTGCGTAAATCTTTTGTATAGACAAGATAACGCTTATTTACACGCGAGGAGAATTTCTCACAGAATAAATCCAGTGATTTATGCGTCTTATAACCGGACGATTTTACTTCTATCGGATCTATCTTTGTCCCGGTGGAAAGAAGAAAATCAACTTCGTAAAGATGGTTGCTCGTTTCTGAAGGCCATGTATAGTAATATAGTTCATGCCCATTGGCTTTCAGCATCTGGGCAACTACATTCTCATATACATATCCGAGGTCTGCACTCAGTTTGTCCGAGAGTAAATTTTCATAAATAATGTTCTCGGTGAACTTCTTGTCCCAGAATGCAAGGGTAATGAATAGACCAGTGTCACAAAGATACATCTTGAAGCGGTCGGATGAGCGATGAAGTGCCATACCAACATTTGGGTCATTAGCATGATAAGCGATATTAACGACCATTGAATCCTGCATGTCGTATATCTGCTCCCTCAATCTGTCAAGGCGTACCCCGTCTGTCGCTGAGTAAACTTGGTATCGCGCATAATTATTGGCCAACTGGGAGGGAATGGCCATAAACATTTTCGAGGTATTACCGGAAGGATCTATTTTGATGAAATCCTGTTCATACAGTTTGATTATGGAACGCTTCATCATATCGACCTTTTCCATATTATTAGTTTCAAGATATGCCTTCACTACCTGAGGCATTCCTCCTATAAGCATATATAACCGGAATTGCTTCATCTCATTACGATTGCCGGCATCTCCAAGGCCTTTACAATTTTCAAATAATTTATGCAGCAAAGGAATGGCCACTTTATTGCCAATAGCCCAGTTAAATTCTTCATAATCCATAGGGTACAGGGACAAATCGTGTTCTTCGCTTGGAATAAGAATTCCTTTTACGTTCTGGCGTATTGAGATAAGTGAGCCTGTCTCAATGTAGTCATAGCGCCCATCTTCAACCAAATATTTAATGGCCTGACGAGCTTTAGGGCAATTCTGAACTTCATCAAAAATGATTACGGAATTTCTATCATATAACTCCACTCCGAAAATCATCTGTAATCGCATGAATAGATAGTCCAGATTTGATATGTCTTCAAATAAATCCCGAACCTCTTGCCTACAGCTTGTGAAATCAATGGCAATGTATGACTTATATTCTTTCTCTGCAAAGGTCCGGGCAAGCGTAGATTTTCCAACACGCCTTGCTCCCTTTATGAGCAATGCAGTTTGACCATCGGACTCATGCTTCCACTGAAGCATGTCATTATACAGTTTCCTCTTGAAAATCATATACGAATTTGTTTTCAAGGCCAAAGATAATGATTTTGACGCTATCCCCCAAATTACATACCCATTAAATGACACTATCCCCCAAAAGTATCTTGCCGTTTTTGTCACTATCCCCCATTTTTAATCCAAATAGCTTGCTGCTATAAGCCAAAATCGCCACCTTTGCATTAAGTAAAGAATGTGCGCTTTGAGAGAGCCGGAACTATTAAAATTGAAGGTGTGACCCCCACAAATTACCGGTTTGCATTCAAAAGGTGCAACTACCTCATTATCAAATATGTGCTATAATTTGCATCGAAATGATGGGGCACGCACTGACCGCTCCCATATGGCGGCAAGTGCAGGATAGTCTGCAGGGGTGCATCGAAGGATACGCATAAGCAAAATGAGGGTAGTGGGGTCAGCGCCGACGGCCGTAAAGGGTGAGAAGGAGTCCGCAGGTGATGGCCGAAAGCATGGCGGGAAGATTGGTGTCATCGAACATCAACGCCCTGACAATCCAGTATAGGCCGCAGAGCATGGCAATAATGCCGGCCACCAGACACACAGTCCTGCCGCTGACAATGATTCTTTGGTTATTCTTGATTTCCATTGTTATAAATTTGCGTGTTTTGTCTTTTTATCCATGTGACAAAATCAGTGATATGTTGCGGTGCAAGAATTCTTAAATATGCAACGCGGTGATGTTCACCGATGTCTTACGATTTTAAAGTTAAGAGTGCGTTTGAATTAAAGCGCTCGGTGATATTATGGTAACACCAGCGACAGGCGTGTGCAACAGTCTCAGACTACGGGTTTATCAACTCGAATGTGACATCTGCCGTGTCTGACATGACGAGGTCGTCGGGCGTGATCTCGAGGGACTGGGGGGTGGATGCCTTTGCTTCGGAGTTTGAATGGATGTAGCGGGCTTGCGACATTACATGGGTGTTCTGGAATCGGTAGTCAATGGAAATGACCTTCCCGAGTTTACAGCCCACGGCTTCTGCCATGATTGCGGCTTTTTCTTTTGCGTCGCTGACGGCGCGGGCAAGCATTTTCATTTGGCTCGGACGTTCATCCTGAAGGGTGTAGCCAATGTTAATCTGTGCCGAAGGAATGAATTTGCCTATTCCTTTTACGATGTTGTTTACAAGGATGTTGTTGATCGGAAGGTCAATTTTTATGCCCTGCTCAAGCATGAATCCGTTTTTAATCTGTCCGATATACTTGCCGTTGTCATCATATTCATTCTCGAGATGGTCCTCGATATTGAGATTGATGGTTTTGGCAAGATTACCGGCCTTTTTGTTGTATTCAAGAATCTTAACCATCCAACCAGAGTTTTCTTTGGCTTTAGCATAGGCCTGGTCGTAGCTTTCAAACCATTGCTCTATTGTTACTTGGAGTCGTGTGACATCGGGGACTACATGAATCGCGCCTTTGCCTTGTACGGAGATTGTTGATAGTTCCATATTGTTTGTTTTGCTGGTTAGTCAATATCCGGTGTTGTGTCAAAGTTTCTGTTGCTGATTTCCTGTGGTAAAATGGATGCGAAAAGAGTGGTGAAGCATTGTGATAATTCAGGCGAAAGGTAATTTGTGGCGGAAAGATGCATTGAATTTACTCGTGACAGGAATTCATACTCGCCGGAATTAATCTTAATCGGGCCCATTATGTTTGTGAGTATGAACGGGGAGCAGTCGTCGGGAAAAGGTCTTTCTTCGGGAACATCGAGATAGGGTGCGCACTGGTCGTTTGTGGCCAATACCCTCATAAGATACAGAATGTACTGGTTTTCGCCTTGATATAGCAGGACTATTTTTTCTCCTACATCCGGGTGCATGAGTTCGTGTGGAGGAAATCCACCGAACCGGAAATAAGCGGTGCCTTTATCCGTGAGCGACCTGTTCATGTCGGCCAAGGTGGACGCGGATATTGTTGTGGCCCGTAGTAGATTTGGCCTTATAATTTCTGGCTTGCAGCTTTCTATGCAGATTGTGATGCGAATGCGGTTGTTGAGTGATTCAGATAGGTTGTAAGTGGTTATCTCGGCTGAAAATTTGTCAGCGTAACCAGCGTCCATCATTGCTGCTATCTCGGCATTTTCGGTGCGCGGAATGTAGCCCAGGATGAAGTCGAAATCGAAATCCTCCGGATTGCCGTCGTAATCATCCGCCAATGCCACGGCCACAGCATTGGGATCGTGAGGATTGTCTCGTTGGCGGATCAGCGCGAGTTTTGTTCCCTCGTCCAGCTCAAACCATAAATCATCGTTCTTTTCCAAATGGAATGAGAGGCCCGCTACGGCGCATTCCTTGAAAAAGAACTGGCGATATCTGTATTCCGGCTGCCATGGGTAGTCATTCAGAAATCTCACATTCGCATCATCCTCCAGTCTGTTGGCATCTGAAATTTTTTCATCAGGAGAGGCAGGTTGCCGTTGCTGTTGTGTCGGGAGATTATTGCTTTTCATGTTGAGAATTATGGCTGAATTGTTGCAAAGATACAAATTACATGTTGATTTTGAGGCATGGATTATGCCCGACAGAAAGATGGATGGTTAAAGGGGCTTGATATCAAAGCATTGCCAGCCGGGAGAGTTTCGATAGGCGGTGACGGATTCCCGGGGAACATGAAGGCGGACGTTGCTGTATCTCCAGTCTTTCTGAGAAATCGTCCCAGTCATTGTCGGAGGAATGCTGCAGCCTAAATATACATCTTCAAGGTTGTCGGCCCACAAGGCATTGATGTCAACGTGGGTGACGGAGGCTGGAATAGTGATGCTCCGCAAGGAATTGCACCCTTGGAAAGCTCTTGACTCAATGGCTTTCAATGTGTCGGGGAGGGTCACTTCCGCCAGATTCACCATGTACAAAAATACCATTTCAGAGATTACAGTGACGCCGGCAGGTACGTCAAAACGAACGCGGTTGCGATTTGGAACAGAGATGATGCGTGAGCCGTCCTTTGAATAAAGAATGCCGTCTCTGAGACTGAAATACGGATTTCGGGAATCGAGTTCAAAGACATCCGGATTTCCGGAATATGAAAAGGCTCCACCAGGAAGGGATTTAAGTGTGTCAGGAATGACAACTCGTTTTAAGTGTGATGTTCTGATCAGCAACGGCCCTGAGGGGGTTACTTCTTCCACTCCGCTATGAAAGATTATTTCTTCCAGACCGTCGCACCATGCAAGGGCAGTGTATTCTATTTTCTTGATGTTCGACGGGATGTCGATTTTTTTAAGAGAGTGACAGGATGAAAAAAGTTGCTCGGGAATTTTCGAAATGCTGCCAGATAGTTTAATGGATTCCAAATTTCTGCAAAATCGGAAAGCCAGGTTTCCGATTTTTTTAACTGAGTCCGGAATGGCAATCGACTTTATTTCGGAACCCTGGAAAGCCTCTTCTTCAATTTCTTCGACGCTTTCGGGGATTTCAATCGAATCTATCCGGCTATCCATAAAGGCCCCCCAGCCGATGATGCGTGTAGTTGGAGGAATGGCGAAATTGGCATGAGGGTAATATGAAGGGAAGGCAACCAGGCGGGACAGATCTTTTGAATATATGACACCGTCGATTTCCTTGAAATTTGGGTTGTCAGAATCCAGTTCAAACCTTGAGATGTGGCAATCGGCAAAACTGCTGCCGTCGAAACAGCTCACATTTTTGGGAATTCTTATTTCCTCGATAGAGGTGCATCCGGCAAATGTGTATGATACTATACACTCCACGCTTTCAGGGAGTTTTACTTCCTTCAGATTAGGACAGTCATGGAGTCCGCCCAGAATTTTAATTCCATTCGGAAGAACCAGTTTTTTCAACATTTCGGAACCGGAGAATCCTGTATCGGTTTCTCCATTATCCAATACAGATGAAATGCCGCTTGGTAGAATCAGGCTCTCAAGTTGAGTGTGATCACCGAAAAATGGCAACTCCTCTCCGTCCACAAATATAGCTTCGCCCATGTCCAGGCAACGCAATGAGGGAGATTCGTCGAGGTATAATATAAAATTGTCATCGTCATCATATACTCCCATTGACGAACAGATGGCGTCAAGCACATCGTCAAAGTCCTGGCGGTTCATGAATCCGGTAATCTTCAATGATGTTAGTTGAAGGCCCAGGCAGAGAGGGATTTTTTTCGATAGAGTTCCCGGAGTGTCAAGTCTGATTTCTAATTTCATGGTGTAGGTTCGTTATCCAACATCGTTGCTGAAACACGGAATTTATATGTGGCTCTGCTGACGGTAGGCATAGACTTAATAGGCAGCTTCGTTACAAAGATAACGATTATCAGACAAATATCATAATCAAATTTGGGCGTTCCAAAGATTGTATAGTATTGGCACAGAGCCTTCATCAAGGCTGTTTTGAGGTTGGAATATCGACATTTGAATTAGTTAATTTTGAGATTCGTTTCATTTCTGCAATTGCTTTACACCGGTCTTTATTCCCATAATAATACTTTGCCCTGATTTTCCAGATTTGTTTTTTAGTCAGGTCAATGTGTACTTTAAATGGCTCAAATTCTTTTTTAAGATGAATGTTTGGATCGGATGAGACGAAGCATAACCGGGCAATGTCTGCTCCGGTTTTATCTACCGGTATGCTGTATTTTTCATAAAGATAGGCTGCTATTTGCTGAAATGCACAGTGCTCATGTGCAATCCAGATATTGTCAGCATTGACGGGTTCCATATAGTCGATATAGAACAAGGCCTTTAACCCTTTACCGGACGGAGACTCCCACATGCTGATAACATGCCCATCCAACAGCAACTGTGATTTAACCAGATTTATATCCGCCAATTTGTCTATATCGATAACAATTAACGAAGTGTAGCCACTAATGTCAAATTTATATCTTTTACCATAGGCAATGCCTGTGAATATGTACGACGGCAATTGTTTCTTTTTTGCCCTATATGAGCAAATATTCCCATTAGAGAGTAACCGACGCATGTTGGCAACTTGCTTTTCATATGTGGCTTTGCGTATATTGTTCAAAGCTTCAAATAAAGTTATTATCTGATATGACTTTGTTCTAATATTTGGACACAATGAAATATGGCAGTTTAGTATATTCGATGCGTCAATCATTGGTGTTGCGGATATTGTTATGTTTTATCTTTATCGAAATTTGAGATTTCACTTGAGCTATTTCTCTGATTACGGACGATGTTTTGTCGGCTGATAGTGGCGACTATTGGATAGGACAACCCGTGTCCATTTCATGGAGAGATAGTGAAAATGTGAGAAGCGGTGACCAAAAAGCGACAAACGTCGTGTTGGCGAAAGACATATAAGTGTGTTTGTATTTATAGGGATTGCACCATCTAATAATATGCCATAGTCTAATTTGATTGAAGAACAGGCCGCTATAAAACGAGTGGATGCCAGTAGCTTTACTCGCTGAAATAATCAATGGAGCCTGGGCTTCAGCAACGCTCCCGTTACTTAATGTTAGTTCTACCGTCGATGTTTTCATGGCGTAAAGTTAATATGAATGATGTGCAAAAATCAGGCACGGCAATATTAAAAAAATATTTTTTAATAATTCGATGCAGTGGGTGGAATTTTCCGCTCAACAGAGCGCGAATATTCGGGTACAAAAGTCCGAAATCGTTCCGTTTTTACTTTCTGAAAATAGCTTTTTTCGAGACCCTCACGGGCGTGTGCTTTTGTACCGGCAAAGATACAAATTTTTGCTACGAGAGCAAGTAAATCAGTCCCACCAAGTTCTAAATTTGTATTGTCGGACCTTGTGGTAAAGGTGCCATGCCTTTTCAACCCTCAAAAGGTCTTTCATCAAAGCTCCTGTATCCGGGTCGTCGAAGTGTGCAGAAGTCCATTTAGGATTAAATCGTGAGGCGTTCTTTGTATTCACATATCTTTCCATTTTCCATTTAGCATCAGGATTTAGTTCCAGATAGCCATTATCCTTGAATTTGAAAGGTTCATCGCACAACAGCTCCGCCTCTCCGTTTTCTTCGATTATGTCAAGGAGTCTTAGGGCGAGATCCATTGATGCTACATCTTGCTCCCAATTAACGTGATTTCTGTAATGGTTGATACTGTCGCGCACTCTCTTTATCTGATGTCGTTCAACAGATAAAATGCTGGAGTAATCAAAATCGTAGGCTCTCCATAAAATAGGAAAGTAGGAGATCCATCGAGAGATGTTATCTCCAAAACGTCTGATATTATTTATAAGATTCATAATTTGTAGGAGTCTTACACCTCGGATACTCTGTTGAAACGGCTTATCCGTTCATTTACGATGCGGACATAATTGCGTTTCAGTTTGTCGGTTAGAAAACAATGATCAACAAGTTGTTTTGCACCTTTAGGGAAAGCCGTATATTTGTTTAAGATTCTGTCTATACGTTTCTTTACCAGGCCAATCTTTTCTCCGAATCTCTCAAAATCAAGACGATAGGGATGGCCGGTCCTGTCGTAAACATCGCTCTTTTCTATATCAGATGACAATCCGCCGTCAAGGCCGAAGTCATCGCCGTTGACATGTAAACTTGTATTGATTAGATCGTAAGCAGGAGCCAGACGGTAATCGCGCCCATTCAGAATCAACGAGAAATTCTTAAGGTGGTCATCGCCGTTAGCATAAATGTAATTGAAAACAACAAGTTCAAAGAACCGTTCCATATCAACCATCCATGCGGCTACATTTGCCCTAATCGCTTTGGCTATATCCTCATAGCAACCGTTGTATTTGAACTGAAGGCCGGCGGTCTGTTCATTCTTGCCTATTATCGAGGCGAAATCCTCCATCGGGAGTTTTGAACCGTCGGGGAGAATGTCGAAACGGCGGGTAATATATACCGGTTGACCTTTAGGCGTAAAACATAGACCATTGGCCGCTGTCTGTATACCGTAAATCTGTGAGGCAATCTGCATCGTGAGATGCTCGTTGGCAGGAATCATCTTGCGGTCACGAAGAGTCTTGTCCCACGGTGTGGGTTTCAATATATGCGTAGAACGTTCATTGTCGCCTGCTATATTGATTGCATTGGCATTTATTATGGCCGGGAATTTTTCCTGTACACCTGAAACAGATATGCGGTGCATGGCATCCGCAATCTCGCCGACATTTCGGAAATCGTCAACGTCAAATTCAAGTATCGGATTCACTTTTGTTTTACCAAATAGTAATTTTGTTGCCTTTGGGCTATAAGTATCAAATCCTTCCAAAAGAGAAGAAGGGCAGTTCTTTATTTCAATCATTGGTAATCCTCCTGACATTAACGGCTCCAATAAAATCTCTGTCGGCCATCGCTTCAAGCAATCCGAAAAAATCCTGTTCATCAATTTTCAACGAGCGGCAAATCACACGGCGGTTTGCCCCCTCCGGAATCATATTAGAGAAGAAAGGGAACAGGTGCTCAGAATAAAAAGCATCGGTTCTTTTGGGTAACGTCGCAGAAATCGGGGGCATGGGAGAGTCAAGATAATCTTTACAATATTGGAAGGAATATCCGATTCCTGGATGCTCCTCCGTCAATATACCGGCCTTTGTATTATTAAAATATACCTCAAGCTGTTTCATACAGTCTTCCTTATACGATATTCAATCTCAATGCCAAGAATATCAAGAATTTTCTTCACGGTGCTAAGAGCAGGATTCCCCTTGCCACGTTCAATATCCTTGATTGTGGCAAGACCCACTTGCGACATTTCCGCAAGATCCTGTTGGGTGAGGGAAAGCGTTTCCCTACGCTGTTTCATTATATCCATCAGTTCCATAGTCTGACATAATAAACTTTTTCGCAAAAATAATGAGAATTTATGAAACCACCAAACGAAAGTATGATAAAACGTACTTTGGGGCAGTTTGTCTTAATTGAGCTTGAAGTCGACTGAGTGGAGTATGATATATTAGACCAATGGCCAATCCGGTGAGGCTCCTAATAGGATTTGGACATTTCAAAGATTATATTCAACTTTGTCACCGGGATAATAATTACCGTGGTAATAAAGCTGCCTACGGCATTGAACTCGGCAACTATATCGCTGATAGTCGAATCTCAGTTTGGATTTACGGCCATTCCCATCATTCTACCGATCTGAAGATTGGCAATACCCACCTTGTGAGCAATCATCTCGGCTACGTATTCTACGGCGAAAATACTAGCTTCAATGTCTCTGCCATAATTGAAGTCTGACACAATGGATTTTGGCATGATTATTGCTGATTTATCATCATAAATGCGATACTTATGAACATCAATCAAAAATATCTGACTATTAGCATCACGTTCCCGAAACCAATAATTGAACGTGACGATGGACAGAACATCAACTCGTGCGTGGCGACGCATTCAGAAAAGACGCGTGTGGCGTAATCGGTTACGCATTATCTTCAGAGTATTCTCACCAGCATACTTTGATGATTCTGCTACCAGGACAATTCGTGAAGCCGAAACATGGAAAGATCTCTATAAGGTGGAATGGTGTCAGGTGTATCGAACCACTGGACAACCTTGCAGTTGCCCTATGTGTTCCGGCGAACGATACAGCCGTGTAGATTTCAAGCGCGAGACCGCAAAGGCAATCCGTGAGCAGCTTGGCTCGGAATAAGTATCAACATTATCAACGGCGTCTCATCTGCAGACGAGACGCCGTTGGTTTTCTGGTTATAAACTTTTCTGTTAAGTCCTTCAGTCCGGATGGATGACGGTTTTGATGACGCCGTCGGCGCGGTTGGCGAAGAGGGTGTAGGCGTCCTGTATGCGGCTGAGAGGGTAGCGGTGGGTAATCAGATGGGTAGTGTCAATTTTGCCTTTGGAAATAAGTTGCATTATTTTATCGCAGTCGCAGGCCTCTACGCCCCCGGTCTTGAACGTGAGGTTCTTGCCATACATCCACGGCAGCGGCAATGTCTGCTCTTTCTCATAGAGAGCGACAATCGTGACAATTGCATTAGGACGGGCACAACGCCATGCAAGTTCAAACGTGTCCTCGCCTCCGGCAACCTCAATAACGCGGTCGGCGCCACGCTCCTCTGTGAATGACTTAAGGACCTCAAGGCATTCTGTCGGCTCGACTACATCGACATCCGGATAATGCTGCCGCACGAATTCGCGGCGGCTTTCGTCGGCCTCGCAAACTACGATTCTTTGAGGCTTATAGAGCTGCACACATTCCAGTGTGCATAATCCGGTCGGACCGGCACCGATGATCAGCACCGTATCTTCCTCCGAAATTTCAGAAATTTTGGCAGCCCAATATCCGGTGGCAAGGATGTCGCCGACAAACAGTGCCTGTTCGTCGCTGACGTTGTCGGGAATTTGAGTCAGACCATTGTCGGCGTACGGCACGCGGACATATTCCGTCTGACCGCCATCGATGCGACATCCCAACATCCAGCCGCCGGAGGTGCAGTTGTTCACGTAACCTCGCTTGCAGTAGAAACACTCGCCGCAGAACGTCTCGACATTCACGGCAACCCTGTCGCCCGGCTTAACCTTGGTGACCTCTGAACCGACTGCCTCAACAACTCCAACCATTTCATGCCCCACAGTAATGCCGACCACAGCCTGAGGCACGGCTCCATGAAGAATATGAAGATCCGACGAACAGATGCTCGAAAGCGTAACCCTCACCACGGCATCCTTCGGATCCAAAACCTCCGGTTTCGGTTTCTCAATCAGCTCAAACCGCCCCGGCGCAGTATATGTCAATGCTTTCATCTTAAATTTTTCCTATTTTTCATTTTAATTGCCTCCACATAACGCATCTTCCTCTCAATCTGAAAGATATGGGGAGCAGTCGTACAATTCAAAATATTAAACATCTTCGTTATTGCTCCCCCGCTGTATTGATGAATATTTATATTTATTTCAGCCCAAGACTTTTGAAATACATATAGGTGCTATTATAGAATTTCGGTAGACGTGTATTGTCTTCAGGAAAGCCTTCTGGGGTTGTGTGTCCGTTGCCTTCTGGTACACAAATTACAATACCCTGGCGTGCACGGGTTAGAAGTACACGATATGCATTTAGCATATATTTCTGTGCTTCAAGATTCCTTTCTGGCGTCCATTTCGTTCTGCCATTGAATTTCCAGAAAGTCCATTTACCGTTATCATAACGCATGTCTGCGTCCCATAGCACGCAGGCAAAGTCTACTTCAAGGCCTTGAACTTGTATCTCCGTAGCAGCTTCTTCAAGATAGTTCGAGGATCTGACATCTGTTTTATCTTCAAGAAACCAATGTACTGCATTGTCGTCACTTTGAGGCAGGACATGAACGGCTAAGGGCTTAAAGCGAGCAGAAACTTTTGAAATAAGAATCCCTGTTTGTTGTGTGCCTCTGGCTTGTTGTCGTAGCCAAGCGCGTGCTTTGTTCATGTCTCGCGTAAGAACGACAGGATATCCATGGCTTGTCACATTCTGATATAATCCGGGAGCATCTGGATTAAATGATAATAAAGAATGTATGAATGCTGATAACCGTTCGGCTCTGAATGATCGCAGGCTTACACCAAGATGCAGTTTGTCCGAAAAGACAACATTCGGATTATGTTCAAGAAGTTCGTTAACTCTACCCTCGGCATATTCCGGCTCCGTTAGTTGGTCTGAAATATAAACCTTCCAATAAGGGAATCTGTCATTCAGCGCCGCAATCCATTCAGAGATACCGGCCTCACCGGTATTTATTTCTTGTCCACCTCCGATAAGGCAGACTATTGTCGCCCAATCTTCGCGTTGGTCAAGCGACCAAATTAGAAACGCAGCCTCCGACATCGGGAAATTGGGCACTTTTAGTTTGTTTCCGTATGTACCTCCTCGTTTCAGATAGTCAGCAATGCGTTTGTGGGTCCAGGCCCGTTGTGCTTCATCGAATATCGCGACATGCTCCACTTCGCCATATCCACTTTGCTGAAGTTTCACGGCCTTCTCTGGGTCGATTTCGAGTTTACCATTAACCACCGGATTCTTTATTTTAGCAAGCATATTATCCCTATAACGATGGATAATTTGGATGAACTTACCCACTTCACGACGAGAATCCGAAAGTTTCTTGTTGTCACCTTTTTCTCGCGATTTCTTATAATTGTCGCGTGCAAGAGCTTCTGTTAGAACCGCGACAAGAGGGCCGTTACCAGAAAGGTAAACTGCGCCATCATCCTCTTTGAACGAGCCATCGTATTGATATGATTGCTTGACGGCAACATCAAGGCCAACCAGTGTTTTACCGGCGCCGGGTACTCCGGTAACAAAGCAGATACTTTTTTCTCTATTTTTCTTAGAGCGGTTGATTACTTCAAGGATATACGCGATTGTGGTATCGGTAGTTACTTTGTCTGCTTCATGTCGAGTTATCTCTTCAACTGAATGATTCACATATAAAGAACGCGCAGCTTCAATGATAGTAGGGGTAGGGGTGTATGGGCTAATAATCCAATCCTTTATTGAGCCTGCAGTAGTTGCATTAACATGTCGCAAAACGCTTTTGATAATGTCCTGCAATCTGCGGGCTCCGGTAATCAGTGGATTGAAAATTGAGTCGTTATAAACTGATGGCGTGAAATAACTTGATGACGACGTGTGTTTGGTAGGGATTAAAATGGGAACAATGATTCGGTCGTGGCTATAACGATGAAAATTCTTTAAGTCAAGTGCATAGTCCATCACCTGCTCTACATCCGACTGCAAAGCGTCTTTCTGTCCGACTTTGAATTCAAGGCAGAAAATAATTCCTCTTAACAATAAAACTACATCGATACGTTTACCAAGACGAGGGATGTCATATTCGAATATTATCTCTGCCTCCTCTTTCCACGGCAAAATTACATCTTGCAAAAGTTGGATTTCTCCTAACCAAGCCTCGTCTGTCGTAGTCAACGCTTGCCCATGAAATGCATCGTGGATGCGTCCCAAAACTGAATATGGGTCGGCCTCAATGAAAGATTTGAAATCAGAGTTGTACAAGCATCTATTTGCTCGATTGGTAGCCATTTGAAAATTAGGATATTGTTATTGCAAAGGTATTAAAAATGTATTAGAAGAGCGTAGTTCTCCAATGAAATGTGCTGATAAAATAAGCAAAACATAGAAAAACATAGATAAAGGAACATGTTATAACCCACGGAATTGTGCGCCATGTGGAGTGGCGCTTTATTTATGACTGCGTATTATTTATGATTGCGCAGATATTCCTTTATGTCAATTTTTGCCTGGGAGATGTCCGGATTGGAGAGTATGGGAATCAATTTATCAACCTCCTCAATGGGGCGGTTCCACCATTGCAGACGCTCGAGCAAGTCGATCATTTCATCGTCGAATCTGCGGCGTATGACTCTTGCCGGATTGCCGACGGCTATCGAAAAAGGCGGAATGTCGGATGCAACCGTGGCATTTGTGCCGATTATGGCTCCGTCGCCTATATGTACGCCGGGCATTATCGTCACATTCTGTCCGATCCACACATCGTTGCCGATAACCGTGTCACCTTTGAGCGGCAATTCATCCATCACCGGAGCGATCGCTCCACCCCAGTCGCCTCCCATTATGTAGAACGGATAGGTCGTGGCGCAGTCCATCCGATGGTTGGCGCCGTTCATGACAAAGGTAACCCCCTTGGCAATAGCGCAGAAGTTCCCGATTATCAATCTGTCGCCGATGAATTCATAGAAATGCGTGACGTGCTCCTCAAACCTGTCGCCCCCGTCGATATCATCATAATACGTGTAGTCACCGATAATGATTCTCGGATTCTTCACCACATTCTTTATGTAGCAGAGGCTCGGAATTGCAGGATTGGGAAATGCCTTGTCTTTGTCAGGATATGTTTTCATGGCTATTGAAGGCTTTGGGGGATTATTATTTTCTCTTTGTTTTCTTTTGGAGTAAGACGAAAATTTGCGACCTTTGCTCCGAGGTTAATTGATGATACATATTGACAATACAAAATTAGTTAATCTCAGGGAGACTTCGGTCTCCTTTTTTTGTATTGTCAGTTGAAAGTTTCCTTTTGTGCGACTTAATAATCGGATTGGGGAGGGGCTGTGGGCTTGTGAAGCCCCATCCCCAATCCGCCATTAAGTCTCGTGTCTCAAAAAATATGGGGCTATTCAGAACGAGAATTTTTGCACTTCGTTATTGAATCTTCACACGCAAGAAACTCAATTTTCACTCTCCTAAAAGCGTTTTCTTCCGACAAATCGATAATTTTGCACTTGCCAGTTGAGAGTAGGTGCGGTGAAAGAACTGAATAATATCCGCAAAAATGCGGTGAATATTTGGCAGATTCGCCGCAAAACATTAAATTTACGACATGAGAAAGATGCAAGGACATAGTTGCTATATCTGGCAGCGAGAAAACTGGCCGGATTGCAGATGGGATTCTGAGGCATTGCTTGAGCCCATGAGCCACCTTAGTCATTTACACGGACTTCTTAACGGCCGTATGTCGATGCTTGGCTTTAATGAAAAAAGCCAATCATTGCTGTCGGCAATGACCGATGAGTTGATTAGTTCGTCGGAGATTGAAGGCGTGCTTCTCAATCCTAAATCAGTGAGAAGCAGTCTCGCCAGGCGTCTTGGAATAGAGGATGATGGATTGCTCGCTGAAGACCATTATGTTGAAGGTCTTGTCGATGTGATGCTCGATGCAGTGCATAACTACAGAGCACCTTTGACAGCCGAGCGCCTCTTCGGATGGCACGCAGCTCTGTTTCCTTTAGGTCGAAGCGGCATGCACAGCATTACCGTAGCCGACTGGCGAAAGGGGGAAGAGCCTATGCAGGTCGTTTCCGGGGCTTTCGGACACGAAAAGGTGCATTATGAGGCTCCGGCATCGGCTGATGTCCCGGCAGAAATGGCGCGGCTAATCGATTGGTGCAACAGTTCCGGCCAGTCGCCCTTTATAATGGCAGCTGTGGCCCATCTATGGTTCGTGGCCATTCATCCGTTTGATGATGGCAATGGTCGCATAAGCCGCACAATTGCCGATATGCTGCTTGCCCGTCTCGATTTGGGTTCCGGACGATATTACAGTATGTCGGCAGAAATCAATCGTAACAAGAAGGTATACTACGAAATATTGGAGCGCACGCAGAAAGGCAATCTCGATATTACCGAGTGGATTCTGTGGTTTTTCAATTGTCTTGAAAAGGCAATTACGCGAACTTCGGCAGTTGTCGAGCGTACATTGGAAAAGGCAGCTTATTGGGATAAGTTTCGGGATGTCGAAATCAACGAACGGCAGCGCAAAGTCATCAACCGTCTTTGGGATGGATTTGATGGGAAACTGACCACCTCCAAGTGGGCCAAAATTTGCAGTTGCTCTCAGGACACGGCCCTCCGCGACATCAACAACCTCATATCCAAGGATATGCTCCGTGACAGCGGAGAGGGCGGCCGTAGCACCAACTACCTACTACCCGAGTAACCCGCCTCAATAATCAGAGAACAGTAGCGATTTTGCGTATATTGGCAAGCCGATTCATAAATGAAGAGTCTGATTTTGCGACCTGCATATTATATGCGCTTTGCAACTTCAAGAATAACTCGGCCTCAATGCCCAAAGCAGCCTCCAACAACAGGGCTAATTCGGTATTAACAGCGCGTTTACCATTGATAACTTCATTGAGAAGAGAGGGCGAAACACCGATTTGATTCGCAAGTTTCGTTTGTGAAAGATTACTTGCTTACAATTCATCGCGGATAAATTCTCCAGGATGAGTCGGTTCAAACGGAGTGAGATTGTTGGCTATCATAGCCGGATCTATATTAGTAACGGCTATCATCTCAATATTGTGTTATCATTCAGAGATGTAAAGTTAGTAATAGCTTTTTCACCTTCACAAATTGGTGAAGGTGAAAAACGTATTTATTGCTTTATTCTGCTGGCTTTGGTTTGATGGTGATTTTGCCAAGAGTTTCGAGAAGCGCGGTCGGGACTTCGTGGGTGTAACGCATGGTGGTGCCGATGTCTTTGTGGCACATCGATTGCTGCACAGCGCTTGCAGCAGTAGCGCGTGGTGCATTTCTGAGCTTCAAACTCACTTCCGCACCATTCACAAACTTTTTTGATTCTAATGTTCGATATTGCCATTTTTGAACTGTTTATCTCGCCACTCACGGAGCCGATTATGTATCTCTACGTATTTCTACGTATCTCATTGTTTACAGGTATCCACACAAGGAAGGAGCGACATGTTCCAAGTGAGGACGCGCAACAAATATGGTTCAAAAATGGAGTAAATAATAGGTGGAAACGGTTTCCACCAACTAAAACAGAGACTTTCGGATATGAGAAAAGGCGCTCTGATTGAACGCCCTGACACTTATTTGTGATTGTTGTTGACTGTTGTTAATCGGGCTTTACTTGCCGATGCATAGTGGAGAACTATTTGATTTTCAGCTAATTAAAGCTAATAACTAACGGGTAAAACGCCGTTGCATTCAGCTATCTTCGATATATGGAATGTAACAACCAATCATCTGGCTGATGTGCAATCCTTTACGCTTTCTATCGCAAATCGACTGATTTCCTATTGCAAAAATAGCTTAAATCTTTGATTTACCAAAGACAATCCGCACTGATTTCTGCTCCTATTGATTAATCATTTCAAATAACTTGGGTAGTCGGCTGTAAGATTCTCCTTCCGTGCCAATCGCATTGGCGTTGGCAAGTGCCGTATCGAGACGATTGTCGGAGAGCAAGTCGGAGACCCAGGCATCTTTTGAAAGAAATGATTGATGTTTGCTGAAGTTGGGTATATAACGGCGAAGAACCGCAATAACTTCATCGGATGTCGCAAAATACCTGTTCGTATTCAAGTAATGAAGAAGAAACCAGAACTCAATAGAAGGCATGCTGTCGCATAGAATAACCGATGGGTTGTTAGCATATCTGCGACACATCTCATCGTATTTCATCCTTTCTGCCTGTCGTGTTCTGGTAACATCCGCATCAAACACGCAGACGGCAATTCCATCATCAGCAAGAACACGATCTATCTGTTTCTGCATCTCATCGAAAGTTTGTTCGGTGAAATTGCGGGGCTTACAGGTGTAGTTATATCCGCGCAACCGTTTCAGGTGAGTGAAATAGTAGCGCTCAGTGGCTCCTTCCCCGATGATTGTTATCGTGGGATTCTTGAGTTTACGCTCCTTTATTCTTCGTGCCATGGCTTATAAGACATTTGGTAATGCACCGAACTGCCCGTTCATATAGGCGCGATGGATAGATGATAGTTTGTTAAGCCCTTTGAAGTCTGTGAGTGAGAACAATGCGGTGTTGCCATCCTTGCCCTTTTCCGTGAACCAGACGGAATCCTTCCCGAATATGTCATCTATATCTTTCAGTATCGGGTCGTAGTGGGTGGAGACGAGCAGTTGCGACTGATTGTCTGGCGTGTTTACGAATTTGGCGAGGATATACTCCATGAGATTAGGGTGCATCGACGATTCAATCTCATCAATGCACAGAAAGGCCTGCCGACGCAACTGGGTGTAGATAAGCGATTCCAGTTCTACCATTCGCTTCGTGCCGGTGCTCTGGCAGGCTTCCGGCATAACATAGTCTTCCGTTCCTGTCTCTGTCTGCACGGTATGCCCAAATAATGCCGCCATTTTCTGTATCTTAATATCAGAAATATTGAAATCCGCCTCTTTGGCAAACTGCAACAGGTATTCACGGAAATCCTCACTGTCGGCAATATGTTTCTTCGCCTCCTGCGAAAGTGATGACAGAGTACCGCTTTGCAGGGGCAATATCCGGGTGTCAATCCAGCGACGCATATTGTCAAGATACGGTACGGCGATATTTACTTTTTTAAGAACCGCAAGCACCGACATATTGCGCAGACAGTTCATCGACATCACTTCAGTCTCGGCCTGCGACAGTTTGGCTACCGCCGGATTGAAGTTAAGTTTTGAAATTCCGCCCACATCTTCTCGGCAGAACACCTTTGTCGGGCGATTTGATAGATAGACAAAGAGTACTTCGCGGCAAACTTTCTCGGGATTTACCATGAGCTGATACCAATAACGCACGCCATCAACATAGAACTTCATCTCAAATTCTGTATCGAACGACAGAGCATCTTTTCTCATCAAGAAGGGCTGGACATCCGTCCCGTCATTATTGGTCGCAGGAATATTGTTCCAGAACGTGCGCAGAAACTCGATTGCGTCAAGCAGATTTGATTTGCCACTGGCATTAGCGCCCAAAACCACAGCGAACCGGAGCAGCTGCACACCGTCAGGCATAGTCACAACGCTGTTGTAGCTATCTTCTCCTGACGGCTCAAAGCTCAGCTCTACCTCATCGCGGAATGATTTGAAATTCTTTATTTTTAGCTCTTGTATCATAGTCGCTCATTTCTATACCGCGAATTTAGCAAAATTTTTCAAATGATTCAAAATAAAATCGGATAAATTAAGATTTTAATTCCAATAATAGGCTGTTTTTAACCTAATATGGGAATAAAATCATGAAAAGAACTAAAATGATATAATCGGCACTGACTTTTTGTCTACTGTGATTTCATCAATAATAGAAAGGCTTAATGCGTTCAACAGGTAAACCATTCAGCTCTTCCTATAGAACTTAATTTTTCCGGAACTCGTACCTGCAAACTTTTCAACCACATTTATGCATAACGTGAGATGATATGCTGTCTCATTTATCAATATTGTACTTTGCCCGTTTAACTATGGTTTTACATTGTTTCCTATAAGCGAAAGCAAATAACGCAAGAAGTGCCAGAATTAAAATGATAGCATAGTACTCTCGCAAGAACAAGCATCTATCCCATAGCAGCCTATAGAAATACGCAAGAAATGATATTAAGAAAACTGCAACGAAAGATCTGTACATATTACTATCCGCATTAAGCACTGATATTTTATTGTCGTTCTTTTCGGCTTCAAGATATTTTGGATAATCGCAGTGGGTTATGAATTTCCATCGTTTAAGAAGAGGTTCCATGATTAATGAGCCAACCCTGTTGGCGATTAGTCCAATAAAATACAGTTCCACGAAAGCATAAAAGAATTGCTCTGATAAAAAATTCCATCCGATAACAAACTGCAAGAAAATCCCCAAAATTGTTCCGGGTATGAGATTCGCAATAAATTCATACTTTGAGAAGTGTTCAATTAATGATTTTACTGAGTCCATATAGTTATTTATCTGTTAGTATATAGGCTGCAACATTTGCCTTATTGGCAATAATGCATATTCCGAATTTTGACGAAATCTCATTTCTGATTATTTCTGCATTTGTCTGGTTATCTCTTTCTGACATTAATAGAGAACCTTTTGGATGGCTATGCCAATCACCGATATAGGAAAGAGTATTGGAACTCTTTTCTACGACACTCTCACATTTTTGCTTCCATCCTGTTTTACTTAAGGTCAAGTTTGTTCTCTTTTTAGAAGAGCCTTCTGGGATGAATGTATAAAGGACATAAATGACCTTATGTTTTTCTTCCACGCACCCCATCAGGTATCCTCCAGTTTCCTTATTCCCGGCTTTTCTAACATCTGTGTATATTCGATTTAGTAGAGGTGTTGGTATGCGTACAATCCAATCTGAATTTTCACAGTGAATACCTATATAATCTGGCATCTCGATTCGCTGAGTAAAGACTTGGCCAATATACTCTTTATTTGTAAATGAAAGATAAATCTCATTTTTAGACCCTCCTCCCTCAAACATATTTCGGATAATATTTGAAGCTATGCCTGTATGGGTTGAAATAGTATCATCAGAGAGAATCATAGTGTTGGAATGGCAGCCTTCACCCACTCGAATCAACTCATAGTTAAATTTTTGCTCTTGTTTTATCCAGTCCTTTAAATCTTCTGCATCTGCGTAAGAATTTAATGATTGACGTACTATTTCCCAATAATAGTCCGACAATCTTGCTGAATGAGATCGCCGAATATAAGCTAATCCCACCTCTCCTGCATCAGATAGGGCAAAATGGACAATCGGGATAGAATAATTTTCAGCTTTAGAATCTAACAACCTCAGAACACTAACTGAGGCCGTCGCATCAATAATAAGATCATACTTAGTCAGATCTTCGTTCGGGAGCCACTCCAAAATGTCTTTATTGATTGTTTTGATATTTTCTAACTCATATACTGTACTTAAATCTTTTTTTACTGCGTTTACCTTTGACTCGAAGATTCGGGCATTAGTTAAAGCATGTCTACATAGATTATGAGGGAGAATAATATCATTATCACATATAGTTATTTCTGTTAAGCCATCTCGAACGAAATGGTATGCAAGTTTACTCCCAATAGCCCCGCATCCTAAGAGTAAGATTCTTTTTGAGCAAATTGAATCTTTCGTCCCGGATAGAAAATTAGCAAATTTAGGTGTTAGTTGATCATATAGTGCTATTTCATTAATCTTTGCGTCTAAATTTTCATTGAAAAAATCTTCTCGTTTTGTTGCGAAACATAGAAAATCCACATTTGTAGCCTTCCCTACAACCTGGATGGGTCTCAAGAATGAGAATAAGAAATATAGAGATGTAATGTTCGGATGCTCCGAAATTATTCCTTTTAGCTTATCCTCAACAATAAAGCCTTTGCTTTTGATGAACCTCAAAAGTTCACCAACATTATGTGGATAATTAGAAAACCATCTCCGTTCAATAGTCTTATTATCCCTAAATAGCATCATTCCAAGCGCATTCTTGGTGAAGTTTGATGAGATAAATCCGATAGCACCGAAATGCGGATCATCCTCCGGCTTTTGATCATTCAAAGGAACAGTCTGTACGTCAAAAAATATTGTCCCGGAATGGTCAGCTTCATGGAGATGAAATTCTAAATATGGTGATATCCGAAGGAATCCAGAGACATTCTGAGGAGTGAAAGTTTCATATTTATCTCCATCTTTGGCTTTTATTAAATTATCATTTTCAGCATCATTAAACCAATCTTGAATTAAATGAAACATGTCTTCAAAAGTTTTTTCAGCATACCAATCTTCCATACTCTCCCGAGTTAGACATAGAGTTTTGGGCATATTATTAATAGCAGGATTGATATGCGGAAAATTATCATACGGAAAATTGGTTCTGTCAGGAAAAACGTATGGCTTAATACAATTGATGTCGCCATCCTTTAGCCCAATAATTATAGGTTCTGCCAGTAGCAATCCCGAACATGAGTTAGTCCCGGCATTAACCTTTACCTGGCATTTAATTCCGGTATCACCATTAGGAAGGCGACAAAACGAATAATCTCCATTTAAAATGAAGTGACGAAGACCATCCATCGCCTTGCAAAGCAATGGATAGTCTTCATTCGTTGCAGTCTTATATGAATTGGAGTATTTATCCATATAGGTGTTCTCTCTTTCCAATATTGGCACTTTTGTCGGTTTCTTTTTTCTCCTCTTCAAAAATTTTTACGCCAGATTTTGTAATCTCAAAGATAACGGGTGCTACTGTTCCACCTTCATTTGTGCATTTGAAGTAAGCCTCCCCTTCAAGCTCTTTGATGTAACGATTTTTGGCTTTTTGGCAGGGAGGATTGTCATTGTTGGCTTTAATTTGCTTTGAGGAGCTCACGACAATCCCATGGCCATCTTGGTTTCCCAAAAATTGGATAGCAGAATCCTCCGGCTCATCCTCTCGATCGTCGGCGAAGAAGTGGTAGCTGCAGTGATGTGGGGCCTCCAATAGATTCCATTTGAGATTTTTATCATCTTCTGTTTTTTCGAGAATTTTCGCCCACACGCGCCACTCCGCATCTCCACCGAAGAAAACTTTGCCAATATCGGCCTTATCCCCTACATCCATACGAATCTGCATGATTATGCTGGTGGCATTACGGTTATCTCCTTCGATATCTTTTTTGAACGGCGCATGGATAAAAAAGCGATAGCCACTCCGCTTTTTCCCGTCCAATTCTTCAACGGTGTCACCGGCGGCAGATATTCGATCATTTGGGATATCTTCCAAAGCATCCACATCTGCATACCCGATAATGCGAATGCGATTACCCAGGTCGTCCTTGTGGGAATCGTTGTCTGCCCATAACTTCATTCTACGCTTTGCTTCTTTCTTTAGGGCCTTTGCTTCGGCACACAACTCATTATGCTCTGCAAAAATTCTGGGAGAATACCATAATTCGCCGATTAGGATGCGAGCATCCTCTTTGTCAGAATCACTGATTTCTGCAGGATCTCCCAAATAGAATTTGCTGTCGAAATTGCGGCAATGGTCTTGATCAGGGTGGGTCAATACGAATGCATTAAGATAAGGCAAGCCACTTTTTTTGTTCAACTTGTTCGACAGCAGGTCGTTCAAAACATCAAACAACTCTGTATCCTCATCTTCGGCTTCTGATCTGAAATTGCAATCAATCATCATTGTCGCTCCATCAGAGAACTGGATAAGAATGCAATCTCCGTTACCAACGGGATAAAAGGTAATAAAATGTGATTTATCGGCCATGTAAAGGCAAATCCAGGGATACTCTGGCGTCCACTTGGAGTCGGAGGGAGGATTTATTTGCAAAGGTAGCAAAAATTTTCTGAATTATTTATGGTATTTGCAAAATAAGTTAGTAAATTTGCGTTGAATTCAATTTTAAGCACCGGTCGACGGGCCGGTGTAGATTAGTTAGCTAACGAAATTACCAACATGGAAAATGACTTGAACCGGCTTAAGGTGATTCTTGCCGAAAAGAAGCGCACTAATAAGTGGCTCGCCGAGCAATTGGGTCGCGATCCTGCTACTGTGTCAAAATGGTGTACCAACACCGCACAACCAGGATTGGAGACCCTGCGCGATATTGCCAACCTCCTTGAAATAGACATTCGTGATCTGATTAATCCCACTATGGTGTCAGAGCCGGAAGTTATGTATGTTAAGATTAAGAAATGAGGAAAGAGCAATATGGCAAACAACAATGACAAGGATATTAAAAATGAAGTCGTCCTAAATGACGACCAGATTATTTGCTCCCTCACCAATAAAATAAAGAAAAATTCACCGAAGGAGCAGACGCTTCAGCACATGATTGCCATGCTCACCGAAGAGTATGGCTTTGATGCCAACGACCTTGAGCGAGACTTTAGCGTTGCTTACGAAGACGACGAGAAGAAGCGCAAGCAGAAGGTGGATATTGCAGTATTCACACCCGGAAAGGCTCATGACGTTGCGAATCTCGAAAGAATCGTGATTGTAGCCAAGGATGAGAAGGTTGACCCGAAGAATGAAAAAGCCGGCCTTGAGGCTTCGCTCGAAAATATTCTGTTCTATACCGATTGCGAATTTGGCTGCTGGACCAACGGCAAAGATCTATTGTTTTTGCATTCGGTCGAAGATGCCGCTGGTCAGGTAGAAAATGAAGATATTTCCAACTGGCCTGACTGTGGTCAGACTATGGAAGATTTGGAGAAGATGGGCGAACGAGCTGTACGCCGCGTACCTGCCAATGAATCGCTTGTTCGCACATTCAAGCGCTGCAACGACTATATATATGGTAATGAGGGACGTCAGAAGGATGGCTTCTGGCAGTTGCTTTATCTTATTTTCACAAAACTCTATGATGAGAAGCGCCGCTTCATCGTGGCCAAACGCGGGGAGACTTACCGGCCTAAGTTCTGGGTCGGCGTCAAGGATATGAACACCACCGAAGGCACCCGCAATGTAGCCAGTCGTATAAAGGGTCTTTTTAGGGAATTGAAGTCGGAAGAACTGTTCAGCGACTTGTTTTCTGATACCGATGCTATTTTGCTTTCGGACAAGGGCATTACTTTTGTTGCATCTCAGTTGGCTCAATACAGTTTTCTCGATGCTACGGTTGATGTAAAGGGAACGGCCTATGAGACAATCGTAAGCAATACTCTGAAGCAAGCCCGCGGTCAGTTTTTCACCCCGCGCAATATCATTAAGTGCATGGTGACGATGATGGACCCGGGACCGAACGACCGTGTCCTTGACCCAGCTTGCGGGTCCGGTGGATTCCTTGTGTCGGTGCTCGACCATGTGCGTCGCAAGATAGCCGCAAATCTTTATCCCGACCTCGATGAACTGCATTTGGAGCAGAAATTCAACTCACCAGAGGTTAACGACATTGTAAAAGAGTATGCTGAGAAGATGATTTTCGGCTTTGACTTCGACCCTGACTTGAAAAAGGCTGCCCGAATGAATATGGTGATGTCGGGCGATGGTCATGCCAATATCTTCAACATTAACTCGCTCGACTATCCCGATGGTACACTGCCAGACGTTGAACGGGTGGCTTCTGCCGTTATGCAAAGTATCCACAACAGTCAGGACAAGGATTTCAAGTTCAAGACTGCCGACGACAATGCCCGAGGCAAGTTCGATATGATTTTCACGAATCCGCCGTTCGGAGCCAAGGTTGAAGTAGATGCTTCAATCTCAGTCAAATACCAACTCTCGAGCACGGCTCCCGAGATTCTCTTCATCGAGGCTTGCTACGAATTCTTGAAACCAGGCGGTAAGATGGCGATTGTACTTCCGGACGGCATACTTGGCAATCCGAATACAGAATCAGTGCGTAAGTGGATATTAGAACGATTTAAGTTACTCGCTTCCATAGATCTACCAGTGGAGGCCTTCATGCCACAGGTAGGTGTACAGACGTCGTTGCTCTTCCTTCAGAAGAAAACAGATGCCGAACGCACTGTACCCATCGACAAAGAAGACTATGATGTCTTTATGGCAATCGTGGAGAAAGTTGGCAAAGACCGTCGCGGAGTACCAATCTACAAGCGCGATGATGACGGTGCAGAAATACTCTTCGACCATATTCATCGCTGGATTAACGTAGATGCCTATGGCAACGAGCGAGTTAACGCACGCAAAGAGCGTATTAAGCACATTGATGATGATCTTTTGGACGTAGCAAAGGAATATTTTGCATTCAAGAATCAAGAACATGAAAACTAAATCAATAAATATTAAGGACATTCGCAGAGCCCTTAGATTTGATGGCAGTTTTCAGTTATCGGATTCTGTTGTGTATGAAAATCTAATAGAAGGTCATAAATACCTTCGTCTTTCAACTATGTGCTCCTCGATTTTTACATCAGGGCGCAATAAAAGGACTTACACAGATGAATCAAAAGGGTATCCTTTTCTAAGCAATAGCGATATGATTGCCGCCGATCCATTCACCGCTTGTAAGTATATGTCTAAAAAATATACTGACAGTTCTGATGGGTTTCTGAAACATAACATGGTGCTTACAGGACGAGTCGGTGCCATTGGTCAGACTGCTTATGTGTCTAAAAGGATTGAGGGATGTAACGCAATTGGTTCTGACAATATCATCCGTATTGTTTGTAAAGACAATTATTATTCCGGATATGTCTATGCATTCCTAACCTCCAAGATAGGGAATATTATGTTGTGGAAATATGCAGCCGGAGGAGTACAGCCATATATTACAGATAAGATGGTTGGTCAAATTCCCATTCCACAGTTCACCGAATCATTTCAGATAGAGATTGATGAGATGATTCAGGAGTCCGCACGGCTAAGGGATGAAGCTGCGGTTTTGCTTGCGGAGGCTGATGCCAAACTTAAGGAATATAATGAATTGAGACCTTTAACCCCTGATGACTATGACTATTATGGTCCCAGGAATGCAGATCGTAGAGTTTCTTGCTTTGTCAGGAATCGAAAAGATATTACATCTACGACTATTAACGCTTTCAACCATTCAGAAAGAATTCTAAGGATGAAAGAACTTACCCTTCAGGGCACAATTCCGATATCTTCAATAATTGAAAATGGGCAAACTTTTTCAACTGGTTCTTTCCCTCGTATTGAAACAAAAAATGGGAAGGGTGTTATGCTGATTAATCAGATGGATATATTTGGCCAAATCATCAGAGGTAAGTGGATTTCAAAACGAAATGTCAAGCTTGATTCTTTAGTAGAATACGGTGAAGTTCTTATAGCAGGAGTAGGAACCATGGGCGAAAATGAAACGTTTTGTCGTGCGATTTTTGCAAATGAAGACTTGCAAGGACAACTTGTCTCTGGTGAGTTTATTAGGATGAAGACAAAAGGAGAAGTACCCTCCGGTTATCTTTATGCTTGGTTGTGTTCTGAATATGGATTCCGGCTTATTCGTAATATTGAGGCCGGTACAAAACTATGTAGGCCAATTCCAAAACTATTCCTTGAGATTCCGGTACCTTTGGCAACACCTGCACAAATGGAAGAAATAGACTCATTAGTTAGATTTGCTCATACTCTTAGACATAAGGCAAACAAACTCGAACTTGACGCTATTGCCAGAATGGAGGCGGAGATTGAGCAGTGGAGCAAATCTTGAATCAAAAACAGTAATTCAACAAGAATACAGCAATAAACCAGAATTAGCAATGGGCAGAATTATCAAGCCATTACATACCGACGGACCCGTGAATGGAGGCGAAAAACGTCTTCTTGACTACCTTGAGGTGAAATTGCCCGACAATTTTTACATCATCCCCAACGGCGAGTATGCCGCCAAGATAAACGGCAATCCGCAATTCTTTGAGTATGACTGTATAGTTGTCGCTCCACATGCTATCTTCCATTTGGAAAACAAGGACTGGGGCGGTCAACTTGTGGGCGATGACGAACTTTGGTTTGTCAACGGTTCGGAACGTAAGAATCCACATAAGACCGCAACCCTTAAATCCCGCATCCTCGCCTCTAAGATTCAGCAAAAGAATCCGTCATGGAGAGCCCGGGTATTTACTGCGGTTACTTTAAGCAATCCGAATCAAACTAAATTCGGACTCGACCCTAATGGGGCTTGCTTTGACCTGACGTTCACGTTAAACGAAGAACTGATTGATTATATCACCGACCCTTCAAGGGTGAATAAGTCGTCTAACGAAATAGCCGGTTATGCTTTTGATGTAGCTGAGTATCTTTCAGGTGCCACAAGCCAGCGCACCCACTCGCAGAAGAGTCGAGTGGCCGGTTATGAGATTGACGAGATCCTTCAGCAGACCGATGACTTCACGGAATATCTCTGCCACCCAAAAGCTTTCTGCACCAAATTTTATAAGGTGAGGGAATATCCGTTGGTGAGAAATGAAAGTCCTGCAGCGCTAACTACTTTCCGGCATAAGATAGAAAATGCACAGGTGGCTCAAGAAATGATGGAGAACTCGCCATACATCCATACCTCCGAATACCGCATGAATGATGACGAGACCAGTTTCTTCGAAATCTCCAAATGGATGAATGATTGTACGCTGAAAGCAAAACTGCGTACACGTACATTTCTGCAAATGGAGAAACTGAAGATTATCACGGATATAGCCAAGGCATTGAAGACTGCCCATGAAAAGAGAATAATTCATCGCAACGTTTGTCCTGAAAATATCTTCATTCTCAATGACGGCACAGCCCAGCTCGGTAATTTCAATGCTGCATGGTTCGCAAGACATGAAAATGAGCAATACTCGGTAAGGTCTAGCCTCAATACGGAAGACAATCCCTATATCGCTCCTGAACTTATCGATGATATGGGCGCCGAGGAGAGCGACATCTTCTCATTAGGAGTCGTCATCTATGAACTGATGACCGGTCGGTTACCGTTCGACAGCACACTGATATTCAAACTCTCCGGAGGTGAATTACCTAAAGAGAAGATGCCGACATCATTAATTCCTGATCTCCCCATATGGGTTGACGAACTAATTGAATATACTGTCACCGCCGACTTTGAGAAGCGTTGGGGTAATCCGCAGCAGATAATTGATTTTATTGCCAACCATGCTTTTGGCAACAAGGAGGAGGCCGCAGTTATAACCGGTGACCACACCAAGCAGATTGAACTTAAAGACCTCCGCTCGGGCGACGAGATTAACAACGATCTTGTGCTCATTAGTGTCCACTAAAAAATCACAATAGTT
>ULMZ01014244.1_pt1 | contig 118870 bp, 151 predicted proteins | sample 1951791 | NCBI WGS metagenome assembly ULMZ01 (sample SAMEA4835564, study PRJEB28245) | human gut metagenome | biome: gut microbiome; material: fecal sample | place: Denmark | collected 2008 | reverse complement strand
GTTGTAGCTCTCTCTCTCTCTCTCTCTCTACTCTCGCAAGAGTTTTGACTTTTATCATATTTTGCGCCTCTTTCTATACTTTTCTTTAGATTTGTACTGTTATTAGAATAATATATTTTTTCAAAAATTGCAATAGACTTTGCTAAAATTTTTGTCACTAATTTTATTTTTTAATTATTGAATCTTTTTGATATTTTTCTATTTCAATTTTTCTACTTCTTCTTTTGTTAAACCAGTAATTTCAACAATGTCCTGCACATTCATTCTTTTTTGCAACATATTTTTAGCTATTTGTATTTCTTTTTCTTTTGCCCCTTCTTCTTTACCATCTCTTTTCGCTTCATACATTAGTTGTGCATGATCCATTCTTTCTAATTCTGCTTTAAATGCCATTCTTCTTAATATATCATCTTGACTTATTCTATCTAGTTCTTCTTTTGCTTCTTTTATATTTTCGTTCTCTTCCATTATTTTGGTTACCTCCATATCTTCTGGATTTTCCAAAAACATCATCCATTGTAATGCTCCATTTTCTTTGTTTGTTTTATACTCTTTTATTGCTTTTGGCAATTCTATTATACAAATCTCAAAATAGCTTGTCAAGATTATATTTTTGTATTCTTCTTCTCGTATCTGCCAATTTGTTTGTGCTTTTTTTATTCCTTTAAATTCTGGTAATTCTCCATCTACTATTATTATACTTATTGTTCTTCTTAGCTTACTATATTCTTCTCCTACTTTTAAATTTGCACTATACATTTTTGCCCAATATAACAGAAATCTTGGTATCATTTTTTCATGTGTTGTTAATTGTACTTCAATATCACATTCTATGTTTTCGTTTATTACTGCTCTTAAATCTAGTCTTCCGTTTTTATCATTTTTATTTTCGTTTAATAAGTCTTTACTTTTGTCCAATTCTAACTTATGTATTTTTATTTTTAGAATTTTTTCTAATAAATCTTTTGTAATTTTCTCTTTTCCTCTTGTGAATAGTGTTTGGAACACAACATCATTTTTTGGTTTTAATATTTCATTATTTCCTATTTGATTTTCTATCATATAATTTTTCTCCTATAATTTTATATTTTAATTGCATTTTTGCGTAAAAATACACCTCTCCTTCTTGCTAATTTTATATTTTCATTGGTCTTCTTTGATCCTTTTTAATTTCTTTATTTTTTTATTTGTGGAAATTTTAAGATTTTAATTTTTTAGAATTGAATAGTGTTTGAAATAATATTAAAGATTCTGAAACAATATTAAGATTAAATAACTTTTAGATTTTAGTATTTAAAAAATTTAAGACTTTAATATTTTTGAATTTTAAAATTTTAACACTTTAGAATTTTAAAACTTGAAATTTGAGATTTAAAATTTAATAACTTTAAGATTTAATAATTTTATAATTTAATTTTTTTAAATTCAATATTTACGAACTCTAAGTAACAAAAGCTCTTATTTAAATGTTGTTTGAAAATAATTATTGCATTGCATATGTAAATTTATTGAGTTTTACTGCACTCAAAAAATGCAACTAAGTTAGTATCGTTATACTATACTTAATTGCATTTTGCAAGTAAAATCGTATGCCAAAATTCGACATTTTTCCTTTAGCTAGAAATTTTATATTATTTTAGTTATATTAAAAACATTTTAATTATTTTTTATTTGTCATGTCTTTCATTTTGTTAGCTCTTATTTTTTGCTCTTCTAAACTCATCCATGCAAAGTATGATGATACAAATTCACCATATTTAGTAACGTCTTCATATCTTTCTAAATTTCCAATCTCTTCTTTAGCAAATTTTTTATCGTCTTTTTTCATAAAAAATACACACTCCTATTTAATTATAGTTATGTGCATTTTTAATTTTTCTATTCAATTATTATTCTAAAATATATTTCTCTATCACTTTTGCTACACCATCTTCATTATTGCTTTCTGTAACAACATCTGCCATTTTTTGTATATATGGTGCACTATTCGCCATTGCAACTCCTAGTCCGGCATTTTCGAGCATTGTTTGATCGTTTACATTATCTCCAATTGTAATTACTTCTTCTCTTTCTATTCCAAGTTTTTGAATCAAAAATTTAAGTGCATTCCATTTATCTGTATTTTCGTTTGTTATTTCTGTATAAAAATATTCTATTGAATGTATTTCTGTTCCTAATTTCATTAATTTTCTAGACATATGCCCTACATCTAATACATCTATGCCTTTTACTTCTCTTAACTTTCTAATTATACCATTAAAAATTATGTTATTTTCATCACAAATATTTATTTTAGTATAATCTTCTTCTTTTCTATTTAATACATACTGATACACATCTTCTGTTATACATATATTAGTTTTTTTGCCATCTGGTTTACTCGCATTTTCTTGGTGATAAAATAGAACATTGTAGTTTAACGTTTTTGCTATAATGCTATTTTGAGTATAAATACTATAATAAATACTATTTTCTTCACATATTTTTATTAATTGTAACACCTTTTTTTGGCTTAAAAATTTATCATATATTATACTTTCTTGTTTAAAATCATATACAACAGCCCCATTACCACAAACTGCATATTCATTTGCTCCTATTTCGTTTGCAAAATTCTTAACAGACATAACTCCTCTTCCTGAAGCTATTACTACTTTTGTTCCTTTATTTACTGCATCTTTTACTGCATTTTTGTTATTCTCTGATATTTGACCATATGAATCTAATAATGTTCCGTCTAAGTCTATTGCTACTAATTTATACATATTTACCTCTCTCTTGTTATTCTCCTACATATTATATTCTTTTACCTTCTAGCTTGTCAATGTATATTTTGCAAAACTACTTGCAAAAGAAATATAAAACATATATAATATGGTCATGCCAATGAAAATATGTAAATTTTGGAAGGAGAGATTATTATGAACATTAAAATAGTGTCTAAAGACTTAGTAGCAACAGATGCAATTAAAGATTATATTGGTAAAAAATCAGAAAGATTAGTAAAATATTTTGGAGAAGACTTTGATGTAACTGCAACTATCAAAACAGAAGGTGGCTTACAAGTAGCAGAAATGGAGGTTAAAACTCCTACTGATAGATTTAGAGCAACAACAGAGCATAAAGATTTATATGCTTCTATTGATAAAGATCTTGATATTTTAGAAGGTCAAGTTAGAAAAATGAAAACTAAAAAAGACCAACAAAATATGACAGAGTCTATTCGTCTTAAAGAAATGATACAAGCTGAAGCACCTGTAGTTGAAGGTGAAATTATCAAAACTATTTATTATGATATTAAACCACTTTCTCCAGAAGATGCTAAATTAAAATTAGAAGAAAGACCTCAAGACAGATTTTTAACATTTATAAACATTGAAACTGGAAAAGTTAATGTAATCTATCGTTTAAAAGATAATAGCAACTTTGGTTTAGTTGAACCAGAAGCTTAAAGACATTAAAGAAGGCGTCTTAATATGACACCTTCTTTTTTTGTTGTATTAGAAAAATTGAATAACTTTTCTAGTACAACAAATCAAATACAATTTGAAACTATCTCATATTGTTTTCAGCTTGTTGAATCATTTTTCTAACCATGTTACCACCGATTCTACCAGCATCTTTAGAAGATAAATCTCCGTTGTATCCTTGTTTTAAGTTAACACCAACTTCGTTAGCAACTTCATATTTGAATTTGTTTAGAGCTTCCTTAGCTTCTGGAACTACAGATTTATTGCTATTTGTCATATTTTTCACCTCCTAGAATGTGATTGTTTTTGTTTTTGAAAAAACGTTTTTTGCTTTTTCATTATTTATAATGCACTTTTTTGATTTTTTTAAACTGGTAATTTTTTGAATATTTTTGACAGTTTACATTTTATTTGGTAAAACCACTTGTCAAAACGCTTTTTGCGTGATATAATTATTTAGTCAATTTATGAACGCTTAAAAGGGAGGTGCAAAACATGCCAAATATTAAATCAGCAATAAAACGTGTTAGTGTTATTGAAAAGAAAACTCTTAGAAATAATATGGTTAAATCAGGATATAAATCTGCAGTTAAAAAATTCGAACAAGCTGTAGAAGCTGGAAATAAAGAAGAAGCTACAAAATTATTAGCTCTAGCTACAAAAAAAGTAGATCAAGCTTGTACAAAAGGTGTTATTGTTAAAAACACAGCTGCTAGAAAAAAATCTAACATGGCAAAAAAATTAAATGCAATGAATGCATAAGCTTAGAAAATTGTGCACAGTTTTTTAAGATTTAAAGATGCTAGAAATAGCATCTTTTTTTGTATTCTAAAAAAATCATCATAGCATAGTCCCCATTGGTACAAATTACCTTTGTTTTTCTTCTAAATTTATGTTAACATTTAATTAAGATGTATTTTAGTTAAGTGAGGGATTTAAAGTGAATAAGTTATTATTGGAATTTAAAAATATTGATATGAATATTACAAATTTAATGAAACGTGGCATAAAATTTTCTTTTTTACTTATTATTTTCGCAAGTATAATTTTATTAACATATGATTTTTTATTTACATATCCTATTATCTATTATGCCGGATTTTCATTATTTAAAACAAGTTTATTTTTCATGGCAGGATTTATTATCTTCGGCTTTGCATTTAACAAAATAAAAGCAGAAATAAATTAAAAAAGTTGCCTTTGGCAACTTTTTTAACTTATTTATTTAACTCATCTAAAAATAACTTATTAAGCATTTGAGGATTAGCCTTTCCCTTAGTCTCCTTCATTGCTTGACCAACTAAAAATCCTAATGCTCTATCTTTTCCTGCTTTGTAGTCTGCAATAGATTGTGGGTTATTTTCTAGTATTTTTAATACTATTTCTTTTATAGCTCCCTCATCTGAAATTTGTATCCATCCCTTTTCTTTTACTATTTCTTCAGGTTTTTTTGGATTTTCAAATAATTCTTCTAACACTTTTTTACCAATTGCAGAACTTATTGTTCCTTTATCAATTATCATAATCATTTCTGCTAATTGTTCTGCTGTAAATGGAATTTGAGATGGTTCAAGTTCTTTTTCATTTAATATTCTTGAAACATCTGAAAGCAACCAGTTTGCTACTGCTTTTGCATTATTGCAAATTGATAATGCTTTTTCAAACATATCTGACATATGTTTTGAAGCCGTCAACATTCTTGCATCTTTTTCAGATAAATTATATTCTGTTAAATAACGCTCTTTTCTACTTTCTGGTAATTCTGGTAAGTTATCTTTTATGTTTTGAATATATTCATCTGATAATCTAATTGCTACTAAATCTGGTTCTGGAAAATATCTGTAATCTTGTGCATCTTCTTTGTCTCTCATTGAAAATGTTTTACCAGATATATCATCCCATCTTAAAGTTTCTTGGTCAATTTTTCCACCATCTTCAAGAACATCAACTTGTCTTTGTGCTTCATATTCAATTGCTCTTACAATTGATCTAAAAGAGCTCATATTTTTCATTTCTGTACGAGTTCCAAACTCTTTACTTCCTTTTTTCATAACAGAAACATTGACATCTGCTCTTAAAGAACCTTCTTGCATTTTACAATCTGACACTTCAATATATTCTAGTATAGATTTTATTTTTCTCATATATGCTTCCGCTTCTTTAGCTGAACGCATATCTGGCTCTGAAACTATTTCTATTAGTGGAACTCCTGCTCTGTTTAAATCTACTAGGCTTCCAGCTCCAAATTCATTATGATTTAATTTTCCTGCATCTTCCTCAATATGTATTCTTGTAATTCCTATAGTTTTCTTTTCACCATCTAATACAATTTCTACATTTCCATGTTCACATAGAGGTTTATCAAATTGTGATATTTGATATGACTTTGGAAGGTCTGGATAAAAATAATTTTTTCTATCATTTTTAGAGTCTTTTGAAATTGTGCAATTTGTAGCTAGTCCTGCTTTAACAGCATATTCAACTACTTTTTCGTTTAATACAGGAAGTGCACCTGGCATTGCCATACATACTGGGCATACATGTGTATTTGGTTCTGCACCAAATTCTGTAGAACAATTACAAAATATCTTTGTTTTTGTTGAAAGTTCAGCATGTATTTCTAGTCCAATGACTACTTCATAATCTTCTATTGACATTTTAAATCTCCTTTACTTAGATATTTGGTCTATATTTACTTCTAAAGTTTGTTGCTTGTTCATAAGTATATGCTGCATTTAATATAGTTTCTTCATCAAAATAATTTCCTATTAATTGCATTCCTATTGGCATATTATTGCTATCTACTCCACATGGTATTGAAATAGCAGGAACTCCTGCAATATTCACAGGAACTGTACATATATCTGATAAATACATTTCCATAGGATTTGATAATTTAGTACCAATATCAAAAGCAACTATTGGTGAAGTAGGTGTTAATATTACATCATACTTTTCAAAAGCTTTTTTAAATTCTTGTTTTACAAGTGTTCTAACTTGTTGAGCTTTTTTATAATATGCATCATAGTAACCTGAAGATAATACATAAGTACCTAATATAATTCTTCTTTTTACTTCTGAGCCAAATCCTTCACTTCTTGAATTTTTAAATAATTCTTTTAAATTTGTATAATTTGGTGTACGGTATCCATAACGAATTCCATCAAATCTACCTAAGTTTGAACTTGCCTCTGCTGGTGCAATTATATAATATGTTGCTAAAGAATAATCTGCAATATCTAGGCTAAATTCTTCTATTTCTGCTCCTAGCTCTTTATATTTTTCAATTGCTTCTTCAACTTTTGCTTTTACTTCTGGATTTATTCCTTCTCCAAAATACTCTTTTGGAACCCCAATTTTTAAACCTTTAACATCATTTTTTAAGCATTTAGTATAGTCTTTTTTCTCAATTTCTGCTGAAGTTGTATCTTTTTCATCATGTCCACTAATTACATTTAATAAAATTGCTGCGTCTTTAACATCTTTAGTCATTGGTCCTATTTGATCAAGTGAAGATGCAAATGCAACTAATCCATAACGAGATACTAATCCATAAGTTGGTTTTAGTCCTACAATACCACATAAACTTGCTGGTTGACGAATTGAACCACCTGTGTCTGAGCCTAGTGCCCATGGTACCAAATTTGCTGCAACAGCTGCTGCACTTCCTCCTGATGAACCACCAGGTACTTTATTTAAGTTCCATGGATTTTTTGTTGGATGGAAATGTGAATATTCTGTTGATGATCCCATTGCAAATTCATCCATATTTAACTTTCCAAGCATTATCATATCTTCTGAATTTATTTTTTCCATAACTGTTGCATTATATGGTGATACAAAATTTTCTAACATTTTAGAACCACATGTAGTTTTTACACCTTTTGTGCACATATTATCTTTTATTCCAATTGGAATACCTGCTAATTCTGCTTCTTCTCCTGCTTCTATTTTTTTATCAATCTCTTCTGCCTTTTTTGCCGCTTCATCTGTTAATGGTGTAATAAAAGCTTGTACATCCTTTTCTTTTTCATTTATTCTATCTATATATGCTTTAGTAATTTCTGTTACCGTAAGCTCTTTATTTTTTAATTTTTCTAAAAGTTCATGTACAGTTAATTCTGTAATATTCATCTTATTCATTCCTTTCTGTTAATTATTGAATTACTTTTGGAATTTTAAACATATTTCTTTCTTTTTCTGGAGCATTAGCCATTAATGCTTCTTTATCTTCAAAGTTTATAACCTCATCTTTACGAAATACATTATATTTATTTTCAACACCAATAGCTTCTGATAATCCCTCTGTTGGTGCTTTGCTTACTATATTTGCATAATTTAAAATGTCTTGTAAATGTAAAAGATAAGTATCTACTTCATCTTCTTTCAAATTCAAACTTGCCAAGTTTGCAATGTGTAATAATTCTTCTCTTGAAACTTTCATCTAAGCTCATCTCCTTTATAAATACGTGTTTTATTATATCCTTTTTTGGGGTAAATTACAAGTTCTATTGCAAAATTTAAGGACTTAATTAAAATTAAGTCCTTAAATCATATTCTAAACTTCATTTCCATAATAGCTATCTATTAATATTTGTCTTAATTCTTCAACTAATGGTAGTCTTGGGTTTGCAGTTGTGCATTGATCTTCAAATGCTCTATCAGCTAACAAATCAAGTTTTGCCATAAATTCTTGTTCATTAACTCCAGCTTCTTTAAAACTCTTTGGAATATTTAAATCAGCATTTAATTTTTGAATTTCTTTAATTAAAGAGTTAACTCCTTCTTCATTTCCATAAGCTGGGAAATTCATTCTTCTTGATAAGTCTGCATATTTTTGGTCTGCAATATAATATTCATATTTAGGGAATGACACAAACTTAGTTGGTCTTTGGCTATTATATCTTATTACATAAGGTAATAGAATTGCGTTTATTCTTCCATGTGGCAAATGGAATTCTGCCCCTATTTTATGTGCTAACGAATGACATACACCTAAGAATGCATTTGTAAATGCCATACCTGCAATTGTACTTGCATTATGCATTTTTTCTCTTGCATGTGCATTACTTCCATTGTTATATGCTTCTCTTAAATTTTTAAACACCAATTCAAATGCTTTTTCTGCTAATCCATCTGTATAATCAGATGCCATATTTGATACATATGCTTCAATAGCATGTGTTAAAACATCCATACCTGTGTCTGCAGTAATTGTTTTTGGTAAGCTCATAACTAAGTCTGGGTCAACTATCGCAACATCTGGTGTTAATTCATAATCTGCTAAAGGATATTTTTTGTTTAATTTTTTGTCTGTAATAACAGCAAATGATGTAACTTCTGAACCTGTTCCTGATGTTGTCGGAATCGCAACCAATTGTGCTTTATTACCTAATTTAGGGAATTTATAAGTACGTTTTCTTATATCCATAAATTTAAGTTTCATTCCTTCTGCATCAGCTTCTGGATGCTCGTAGAATAGCCACATTCCTTTTGCAGCATCTATTGGGCTTCCTCCACCTACTGCGATAATTACATCAGGTTTAAATTCTCTCATCATTTCTACTCCTCTATAAACAGTTTCAAATGATGGGTCTGATTCAACATCTGAAAAGATTTCAGAATGTACATATTCTTTTCTTTTTCTTAAGTAATATAAAATTTTATCTATATAACCTAAGTTTACCATTGATGGGTCTGTGACAATAAATGCTCTTGAAATATTTGGCATTTTTTCTAAATATGCAATAGAACCTGCTTCAAAATATATTTTCTGTGGCACTTTAAACCATTGCATATTAACTCTCCTTTTGGCTACTCTTTTGATATTTATTAAATTTACGCTTGATACATTTGCAGTTGTAGAGTTTCCACCAAATGTTCCACATCCTAATGTTAATGATGGCATATTTGTATTATATATATCACCTATCGCTCCATGTGTTGATGGTGAATTTACTATTATTCTGCCTACTTTTACTCTCTCTGAGAATTTTTGAATTGTCTCATTATCTTCTGAATGAATAACAGCTGAATGTCCCATTCCACCAAATTCAATTAATTTTTCTGCTAACTCTATTCCTTCATCAGCATCTTTAACCACATAGTATGCAAGTACAGGGCTTAATTTTTCTTTTGAAAATGGGTATTCAATTCCAACTCCATTCTCTTTTAATACTAATACTTTTGTATCTTTTGGTACTTCAATGTTTGCTCCTTTTGCAATAATGTAAGGGCTCTTTCCTACTATATCTGCATTTAATGCACAACCTTTTTCTGCTATAAACATACTATTACGTAATTTTTCTGTTTGCTCTGCATTTAAGAAATAACATCCTGCTTCTTTCATAAGCTCTTCAAATTCTTTATGAATTTCTTTATCAACTATAACTGATTGTTCTGATGCACAAATCATTCCATTATCAAATGATTTTGATAACACCAAATCATTTACTGATGTTTTTAATTTTGCAGTTTTATCTATATAACAAGGTACATTTCCAGGTCCAACACCTAATGCTGGTTTTCCACATGAATATGCTGACTTTACCATTCCACTTCCACCAGTTGCTAAAATTAAATTAACACCTGGGTGATTCATTAAAGCTGTTGTAGCTGTTATAGATGGTTCTTCAATCCATAAAATACAATCTTCTGGAGCACCTGCTTTTATAGCTGCATCTCTTAAAATTGTTGCTGCTGCAACACTACATTTTTGCGCAGATGGGTGAAAACCAAATATTATAACATTTCTTGTTTTTGCTGCAATTAGTGATTTAAACATTGTTGTTGAAGTTGGGTTTGTAACAGGTGTTACACCAGCTATAATTCCTATTGGTTCTGCAATTTCTTCATAACCTTCTTCTTCATTATCTTCAATTACTCCAACTGTTTTATCGTATTTTATACTGTGATAAATATATTCTGTTGCAAACATATTCTTTGTAATTTTATCTTCGTAAATACCTCTACCTGTTTCTTCTACAGCCATTTTGGCAAGTTCCATATGATGTTCTAAGCCAGCCATTGCCATTTGTTTTACAATTTCATCAACTTGCTCTTGGTCTAATTTCATGTATTCTTCAGATGCTTTTTTTGCTCTTTCAACTAAGCTGTCTATCATCTCTTCTATTCTTTTTCTCTCTTCTTCACTAACTTCTTTTGCCATTTTCAAATTTTCCTTTCTCTCTTGTGAATAATTATTTCCATTTCTATGTAATTATATACTAACATTTTAAACTTGTAAATAAATTTATTTAAATAATTTAGAAACCCTAGCTAGCATTGCTAACTAGGGTCTTGGGCTCTACTCTAAACTCTTCATGATTTCAACAAGTTTCCTGCCAAAATCCATCTCAGAAATTTCTTCTTTTTCAAACCTATCAATAGCGAGTTCAACCTGTTTCTGTTCTTCCTCAACATCTTTAGGCCAACTGCCATGCCGTTTTTCCAAATGGCAAAGCAACTTAGTCATCTGTGCAGAACGATTAACCCTCCAATCGATATGGTCGATTGAATAAAGAAGCTTCCTCAGGAAATTAGCATATTCCTGTCTTACAAAGTTCCGTTGCATTTATTTTACCTCCTTAGCCCAAATTTAAGTATGTAGTTAGTCCTACATACTTAAATTATAACATAAATTAAACTTTTTAGCAAATTTCCCTTTTCTTTCACTTTAAAATGTTATATAATAGGTCTGTATTTACAGAAGGAGTGAGGTTTATGGGATATAACTTTAAAGATATTGAAAAAAAATGGCAAAACAAATGGTATAGCGAAGGTACCTTTTATGCAAAGGATGATCCTTCATTAAAAAAATGGTATGGATTAATTGAATTTCCATATCCTTCTGGTCAAGGATTACATGTTGGTCACCCACGCAGCTATACTGCACTAGATATTATTGCTAGAAAGAAAAGAATGGAAGGATATAATGTATTATATCCAATTGGATTTGACGCATTTGGATTACCAGCTGAAAACTATGCTATCAAAAATCATGTTCATCCTAAAATTACAACTGAAAAAAATGTTAATCATTTTAGAGAGCAATTAAAAGCATTAGGTTTTTCATTTGACTGGTCTAGAGAAGTTAATACAACAGATCCTAATTATTATAAATGGACACAATGGATTTTTATTCAATTATATAAACATGGCTTAGCATATAAAGCTACAATGCCTATCAACTTTTGCACTGGTTGTAAAGTAGGTTTAGCAAACGAAGAAGTTGTTAATGGTGTTTGCGAAAGATGTGGAAGTCCAGTTGTTCAAAAAGAAAAAAGCCAATGGATGTTAAAAATTACAGAATATGCTCAAAGATTAATTGACGACTTAGATGATGTTGATTATTTGGATAAAATCAAAGCACAACAAAGAAACTGGATTGGTCGTAGCGAAGGTGCTGAGGTTAAATTTAAACTTGCAAATCATGATAAAGAATTAGTTGTATATACAACAAGACCTGACACATTATTTGGTGCAACATATATGGTAGTTGCTCCTGAACATCCTATTATTAAAGAATTAAAAAGTGAAATTACTAACCTAGATGAAGTAAAAGAATATCAAAGACAAGCTAGTTTAAAATCTGATTTTGAACGTGCTGAGTTGAATAAAGAAAAAACAGGTGTTGAAATTAAAGGCATTAGAGCAATCAATCCTTTAACAAATACAGAAATTCCAATTTGGGTTTCAGACTACGTTTTAATTACTTATGGTACTGGTGCAATTATGGCCGTTCCTGCTCATGATACAAGAGACTGGGAATTTGCTAAAAAGTTCGATTTACCTATTATTCAAGTAATTGAATCAGCAAATGAAAACACAGTTTGTGATATTGAGAAAGAAGCTTTTACAGATGTTGCAAGTGGTAAACTTATTAATTCAGGATTTTTAAATGGATTAGAAGTAAAAGAAGCTATCAAAAAAGTTATTGATTACCTAGAGGAAAATAAAATTGGAACTAGAAAAGTAAATTACAAATTACGTGATTGGGTATTTTCAAGACAACGTTATTGGGGTGAACCAATTCCTATGGTTTATTGTGAGAAATGTGGTTGGGTTCCACTTCCAGAAGAAGAACTTCCACTATGTTTACCTGATATTGAAGATTATGAACCAAGTGAAAATGGTGAATCACCTTTAGCTAAACATACTGATTGGGTTAATACAACTTGTCCTCATTGTGGTGGAGAAGCTAAACGTGAGACAGATACAATGCCTCAATGGGCTGGTTCTTCTTGGTATTATTTAAGATATATTGACCCACATAATGATAAAGCTTTAGCTTCTAAAGAAGCCCTAGAATATTGGAGTCCAGTTGATTGGTATAATGGTGGTATGGAGCATACTACACTTCACTTATTATACTCAAGATTTTGGCATAAATTTTTATATGATATTGGTGTTGTGCCAACTAAAGAGCCTTATCAAAAACGTACTTCACATGGTATGATTTTAGGTTCAAATGGAGAAAAAATGTCAAAATCAAAAGGTAATGTTATAAACCCTGATGATATTGTTGAAGAGTTTGGTGCAGATACCTTCCGTGTTTATGAAATGTTTATGGGACCATTTGATCAAACGGCTCCATGGTCTATGGAAAGCATTCGTGGATGTAATAAATTCTTAGATAGAGTATGGAATATGCAAGAATTTTTAGTTGATGGAGATAGTTATTCACCTGAATTTGAAAAAATGATACATAAAGCTATTAAAAAGGTTTCTTCTGACATTGAAGAAATGAAATTTAATACAGCAGTTTCTACATTTATGACTATGACAAATGAATTTTATAAATTAAAAAGAATAAACAAAGCAGAATACAAAACATTCTTGCAATTGTTAAATCCTTTTGCTCCACATATGACTGAAGAATTATTTGAGAAAATTGGTGCAAAAGACACAATAGCAAATACTCCATGGCCAACTTATGATGAAGCTAAAACTATTGATGATGAGATTGAAATTCCAGTTCAAGTTAATGGAAAAGTAAAAGCCACTGTATCTATTGCTTTAGATACTGACGAGGCAATTGTAAAAGAAAAAGTACATGAAAATCAATCTGTAAAAAATGCAATTAGCGATAAAAACATTGTCAAAGAAATTTATGTAAAAAACAAAATTTATAACATTGTTGTTAAATAGTCAAATTTTTATATTAGACAAAGAAAAGACCACCATAAATGGTGGCCTTTTTGAGGTTACATTAAATTTTGATAATATACAACAGGTGAATCAAACTCACAAAGTTCTTCAATTTGATAAAATTTTACTTCTTGAAGATTGCAGAACAGTTCTCGCCAATCCTCGTTTGCCAAAATAATAGCAAGTGTTTGGTTCAGCTTGACAGAATTTACTTTATTGGGCTTTCTGTTTTTGCCTGTCCCAGAGCAAACTCTAATTTGCTCTATTTTTCCCAAGATTGCCGCCGCATCTGCAACAGATAAGTTTGTCATCCGTTGTAGTTGTTCGGCTTCATCCGCTTCAACTTTAAATGTTTTGTTTTCGAATTGATTAAGATCTTTAAAATAGATCTTATCGTTGTCAAAAATCAACATAAAATTGAATTCAGGCGAATAACTTCTAATTGCCATACTAACCTCCAAATTTTAATAGCCCTTTGGCTAAGATACTTATATTATAATACTTTTTACACATTATGTCAATTTATGTTATTTTGTTACATATTTGTAATAAAAGTGTAATATGTTTGTAATATTTTTTTGTAATATTATGTTGTATAATTGTATAAGGAAATTACTAAGGAGAAACATTTTATAAATGAACGTTGAAGCTGAATTAAAAAAAGATGGAATTGAAATTATTGGAAGACTAGATACTTTAAGCGTAAATTCTATTTCTAGAAATGCTGCTGAAAAAATTTGCAAAGCATTTCCTAGAGCTCATTTCGATTATGGTCAATTATTTATTGAGTTTTCTAGAACTCCAATGTATATAGCTAAAATGCCTGAAGGATATGCCGAAGCAACTTACTTTTACAAAAATTCATCTATATATTTTAAGGCTGGTGTACCTTTAAAAGACTTAGAGAAATTTGCTGTTCATGAACTTATTCATCATATTCAAGAAGTAAAAGATAATAAAGGCAATTTATATCGCTTAGGTTTATGTGAATATAGTGAATTTAAAACATATGGAACGGCTTTAAATGAAGGAGCTGTCCAGTTAGCAGCATCTAAAATCTTAGAGCAAAAAGAAACTGTTGTAAAATATTATGACATTTCACTTCCTACTAACAGTCCAAATTGCTATCCACTTTTGTGTAATTTGGTAAATCAATTAGCATATTTAGTAGGTGAACATGCATTGTTTGAAAGTACACTTTTTAGTACTGATCAATTTAAGCTTGCTTTAATAAGGTCTTGTGGTAAAAAGAACTTTTTAAATATTCAAAACTGCTTAGATAAAGTATTAACTATTGAAGAAAAAATAGTTCTTTTAAATAATGACTTATTAGAGGAAACTTTATCAGATGAAAAAACTCAAAAAATTGCTTTTAGAATCGGTAAATTAAAAACTGAACTCAAAAATGCATTTGTTCAAACTCAAAATTTAATTTACAGTTCATATTTTGATAACGAACTTAATAGAATAGCAACTACTGAGGAGATTGAAATTTATCGTACCAAGTTATATGATTACAAAAATTATATTGGAATTACTGAAAATTACAGTGATTTTAATAACTACTATCTTGACAAAATGATAGCTTTAGATGATAAATATGAAGCTATTTTAAATAATGTTGCATTAGTAGTTGTAAAAGAAAATACGATTTCTAAAATGTTTAAAAGAATTAAAAATATATTTGGTTTAAGTAAGAATTTCGAGCAAAACTAAGGTATTTGCAAAATATAAGACCTGCTTTCGGTAGATAATGATAATGATAAAACAGCATAAAAGTTGGAAATTTTATATTTCCAACTTTTATTTTGTTTCTAGGTATTCTATTATTTTATTTGCAACTTTTCTTCCATCACTTGCTGCCCAAGCTACTGTTGAGTTCTGCCCTACTACATCTCCACCTGCAAATACCTTTTTATGTGAAGTTTGATTATTTTCATTTACTTGTACATATTTTCTAGATGTTGTTTCAATATTGCATTTTTCTATAGTATCTTTATCTATTTTTCCTCCAACTGCCATTACCACATAATCCATGTCCATTATGTAATTACTATTTTCAATATCTACTGGAGACTTTCTTGTTTCTCCTTCTTTCTGTACTAATTCTGTTTTTATACATTCTATCTGTTCGACTTTATTTTTGCCTAATATTTTTACAATATTATTTAAAAATAAGAATTCTACTCCCTCTTGTTTTGCATCTGCAATTTCCTTTGCCTCTGCTGGCATTTCTACCTCTGACCTTCTATATATTACAACTACCTGTTTAGCTCCCATCCTTTTGATTGTTCTTGCACAGTCCATTGCAACATTTCCACCACCAATAATTGCAACTTTTTTATTTGTATAATCAGGATGATTTTGATTTTCTAGTAATGAATTTCCACCATATACTCCTTCAAGTTCTTCACCTTCAATAGCCATCTTTCTTGGTATGTTTGCTCCTATTGATAAATATATTGCGTCATATTCTTTTTCTAAATCAGCTAGTTCTAAGTTTCTTCCCAACTCTTTTTTACATTGTACATTTATGCCGAGTGCTAAAATTTGCTCAATAGTTTTTTCTACAATTTCATTTGGTAATCTAAACTCTGGTATTCCTCTTTTTAAAATTCCACCTAAATCTTTTTGTTTTTCATAAATTGTTACTTGGTATCCTTTTCTTCTAAGAAATGTAGCAGCTGTTAAGCCTGATGGACCTCCACCAATAACTGCTACTTTTTTATTATTCTCTTGAATATTTTTATGGCAAATTTGATTACTCAATGCCCAATCTCCAACATATGCTTCTATTTCTCCAATTGAAACTGAATCTGACTTAATGCCCCTAACACATTTTCCTTGGCATTGTTTTTGGTGTGGACATATTCTACCACATATTGCTGGCATAACAGTGGTTTCACACAATATTTTATATGCTTCTTCTAAATTATCCTCTTTTACTTTTTGAATAAAAGCTGGAATATTATTTCCAAGTGGACATCCTATCCTACACTGTGGATTTTTACAATTTAAGCAATATTCAGCTTTTTGTTTTATATTATTTTTCATCTTCTACTCCTGATTTATTAAAAAAATTCACAACCACTTTTAAATCTTTCCAAAACTCAATCTTCTTGTTTTCATCTCTAAGTAATGCAGCAGGATGCCAAGTAGGCATATACATTATTCCTTTTTGTTCTATCCATTTACCTCTACTAGCTGTAATAGAATACTCTTTTCCTAACACATTCTTTAGAGCTGTACTTCCTAAAAGAACTATTACCTTAGGCTTTACAAGAATTACTTGATTACGTAGATAATTCAAACAAGCCTCTGCCTCGTCTTGCTCTGGCACTCTATTAGCAGGTGGCCTACATTTAACTATATTTGTTATATATACTTCTTGTCTTTTTATACCTAAACCTTGAAAAGCCATATTCATAAGTTGTCCTGCTTTTCCCACAAAAGGAAGTCCCTGAGTATCCTCATCTGCTCCAGGACCTTCTCCTATAAACATCAAGTCCGCTTGTTTATTGCCTTCTCCAAAAACAATACTTTTTCTAGTTGAACACAATTTACATTTATTGCAATTTTTTATACTATTTTCTAATTCTTCCCAATTATCGTACATTTCTTACTTCCTTTATTTTACACAATTTTCTAGTAATTCTATTTTATTCTCTAAATTAGTATCAATTTTTGCCATTGTTCCAATTGGTATAACAGTCTTTTTATCTATATGTCCAAAATTATTAGATTTTATTATTGGAAAGCTGTACTCTCCTTCTAAAGTATCTAATAATATTTGTTCTATACTTACTGCTCCATCATAGTTACCAAGCCAGATTCCCTTTATTTTGTCAAATACTCCATTTTGTTTCATATGATAAAAATAATTGCTAACTAATTCCGGTGGTGTTTCAACAAATAGCTCTTCTAAAAATAATATTTTATCTGTAAAATCAATACTATACTTTCCACATACCATTTCATTTACTAAACTTAAATTTCCACCAACTAAAATTCCTTTTGTTTTTCCTTCTTTAATTGTAACATATTCATCATCTGCTTGTCCAAGACTTAATCCACCTTCTTCAAACCTTTTTATTACTTCTTCATATCCATATTTAGTTTGCCATGAAGTTAATGCCTTAAATGTTGGTCCATGAAAAGTTATTAATCCAGTTTTTGCATAAATTACATTTAAAAGTGATGTTGAATCACTAAATCCACATATAATTTTAGGATGATATTTTATTGTATCATAATCTAAATAATCAAATGTAGAGTTTGAGTTAAATCCTCCTGATATGCAGAATATAGCCTTTATTTCGTTGTTCTGAAACATATAATTTATATCTTCTGCTTTTTGTTTTGCAGTTGCTGAATATCCCAATTTATTTGATATAGCATTTGGTGCAAATTTAATTTTAAATTCTGCACTTTCCATAAGCATTATTGAATTATTTATTGTTTCTAAATCTTCTTTTAGTACAGGGCTTGATGGTGCTATTAATCCAATAGTATCACCTTTTTTTAACCTTTCAGGTATCATATTACTCCTCCTATTTTATTGCTATTATTGCTCCATTTACTCCAAAGTCTTTTCCATCAGTTCTATATGAATGAAATTCTTTCGAATGGCACATTGTGCAAATATTACTGTCTATTATATTTTCTTCTTTTAATCCTATGTTTTTTAATAACTCTATGTTGATTTTTACTGTATCAATATAGTATTTTTGCTTATCTTCTTTTTTGTCCCCTAATTTAATTATTTCGTCAATGTTTTTTAATTCTTTGTATTTATTATAAAATAAGTCTTTTACATCTTCATCAACTTCAAAACAACATTGTCTTATACTTGGACATATACAACATATAATATCTTCAGGATTACTTTGGTATTCTGTTACCATCTTTTCTATTGCTTTTACTATTATTCCTTTTAAAGTACCTTTCCAACCTGAATGAATACTCCCTATAGCTTTTTTTACTGGGTCATACAAAAGCATTGAAATGCAGTCTGCAGAAGTTGTAAGTAATGTAATATTTTTTTTATCAGTTACTATTCCATCAACATCTTTTAGTTCATCAGTTGTTTTTACTTCCTCGACTTTTTCTACTATATCTGTATGGGTTTGGTATGGCCTTACAATTTGTGCATTTTTTAAATTTAAACTCTTTAATATTTTATCACAACTTTGCTTAAAAAAGTCACGATTTTTTATTTGAAAATTCAATTCATTATTATTTCGCATTGTATAGCAATGTGTTATTTCTGGATACTCTAACAATTTTTTAAACTGAATATATTCAATTCCATCTTTATTTTGATATACTATATTTTCCACTTGTAGTTTATTTCCTCTCTATAAAGTTATTCTTGACAAATTTTTTCCAATACTTTTTCTTTATTAACATTTGGTATGTAGTTATAATTATTTTTTGTAGTTTGATTAAACTGGCAAATAGCTTTATAACTACAATATTCGCAAGGTGTTTTCTTATCCCTAGTTCTATAATATGGTTCGATTCCAATGTTTCCATTTAAAATTTCTTCTGAAATTTGTTTTATGATTTTTTCCATATAATTTTGCAAGTTTTCAAATTGTTTTCTATTTAATGTATTTTGTTTGTCACTAACTTCTCCATCTTTGCCTATATATGCTGGAACAATATTAGAACTACCAGATACTAAATTTGTGTCCATTTTTCTTACAATATTACTATCTGCAAGTATAAGCCCTTGCATTTTAAATTGTTTTCTTAGTTCTTCTGTAATTTCTTCATCAGTCATATTTGGATTTGCATTTAATACTGGATCTATTAAATTAAAATACAATGCTCCTGCTGGTGTTACTTCTTCATTTTCACAAGCAGCATCCAAATATGTTAATAATTGAAGTTGCAAACCTGCATACACTTCATTTAGATTTATATTTTTTATTGATGATTTATAATCTATTATTCTAATATAATTTCCATCTGCAGTTTTTGCTATATCTAGTCTGTCAATTTTTCCAGTTATCTCAACTTTTTTGCCATCTTTTAATTCATATATAATTGGCTCATATTGACCACCTTGTTTAAATTCAAGTTCATGTCCTAACACTTCAAAGTCACTATATTTCAGACTATCTACAATATATTTCATAGATTTTGTAATTACTTTTTTTAACCTTTGAGCTAATATTCTGTATTTTGGAATACTATTAAATATATCATATTTTTTTAATGCTAGTTTTTCTTCAACAATATCTTCTGTAATTTGTTTTATTTGTTCTTCTTCAATATTTTTTACAGATATATTTAATTCATCTAATCTTTCAAAAAAGCTGTCTATTACTTCATGCATTAAATTCCCTGTATCAACAGCTTCCACATTAAAGCTATCTTTTTCTTTTAATTTTAATCCATATTTTAAATAATATGAAAAAGCACAAGCCTGATATTGTTCTAATCTTGACACACTTGTTTTTAAAGTATTACCATATAATTTTTCCAATTTATTTTGCTTTAGTTTTTCTGGCTCATTTTTATATTGTAAAGCTTTTATTGCTGACTCTAATTTTGCTTTATAATTAGCTTGATAATAATTGTATACATCGAACCAAATAGGTTCGATTTCCTCACCCTGTGTAAAATTTCTTAAATTTACTAATAATTCATCAAATGTAGTTTTGGAAAGTAATACTTCACTTTTTCTTTCTATTACATCACTTTGTTCTTTTATGTTAGGAAATATTCTTTTAATTTTATTTATTAGTATTGATGCTCTTAAAGATTTTCCTTCTGCATCTGATGAAGCATAAGATAAATAAAGCTTTTCTTCTGCTGTTGTAAAAGCCTTGTAAATATTAAAATTGTCATCATAGATTTGCTCTATTGTTCCTTTGGCAAGTTCTATTCCTTGCTCTTTTAATATATTTCTATCTTTATCATCTAAAAATCCTTCATCTTTTTGTATACTTGGAAAACTTCCATCATTTAAACCTATAATAAAAACTGCCTTTACTTTGTGTGATCTTGAACGGTCTACATCTCCTACTATTACTTGATCTGCAGTTGCAGGAATTGTACCTAAGTCACTTTGATTAAAGCCCATTTTTAATATTTTGGCATATCTATCAAAAGTTATATTTTTATTGCCTAAAACTAGTACTATTTCATCAAATAAATCGGTTAAAATTTTAATACTTAATTCATATTGTTTTGCAATTTCTAGTTCATTATTTTGTTTCAATTCTTCTATTTTTTGTTCTAGCTTTTCATATATATTATTTTGGACTAAAAATTCATATAATCCAGTTGTTATTTCTTTTACTGTTTTCAGTCCTGCTAACTGTTTTTTGAATTTCAAAAGAGGCTCTACAACTTTATCCCTTGCATATATTATTTGCTTTTGTTGTTCTTCTGTTTCATTGTAAAAGTTCCACTCTTTTGCATACCATTTGCTTCCTTTTATACCCCATTTTAAGCAATAATTTTCTAATACAGCTATTTCTTGTGTATCTAAATCTAGTAATCCTGTTTTTATATATCCAAAAACAGATTCATAAGACCAGTTCTTTGCAAATATTTCTAATAAAGATAATACATATCTTACTAAAATATTACTTCCTAAGTCCTTTTTCTCATCTATAAAAACTGGTATATTATATTGCTCAAAAATTGCTTTACACAAACTTGAATATGTATCTATATTTTTTGTAATTACAGCCATTTCTTCATATTTATAGCCTTTTTTTGCAAGTTTTGTTATTTGTATTGCAACATTTTCTATTTCAGAATATGGATTACTTGCTAAAAATATTGATAAATTTTCATTTTGCTTATCGTATTTTTTATAAAAAGGTGATGCCATATTTTCTGCTAAATGTTGTAATTCTTCGGTTTTAAATCTGTATGGAGTATTTAGAAAAATTGGTTTTTCTACTTCTATTTGTTCTTGGTTTGCAATTTCTAAAATCCTTTTTACTGTTTGTTTATTGCTATAAAATGTGTCTATATCCGCATTTGTGTTTTCTTGTAAATTATCTGCACAAATCGTTATTGTAATTTCATGTGATATTCTCATAAGTTTTCTTAAAATTTCATATTCTTGCAAGGTGAAGCCTACAAATTCATCAATATATATATCGCAATTTTTAAATTCATTTGATTCTTCTAATTCTTCTGCCAAAAGAGTTAACCCATCATTTTCGTCAATATATTGGTTTTGAATTGAAGTGTTATATAAATCATACAAATTTGTAATATCTTCAAGCTTTTTTTGTAGGTATTTATCTTGAGTATTTTTAGTAACTTCTTTTAATGTATCTAGCTGAACTTGGTGTTTTTTTAGCTCAGTTAATTGTCTTGATATCATTTCCACATTTTCATCTGATTTGCCTAAAAATGAAAACTTATTGTTTTCTGTTAGTAAAATGTGGTCTATAAGCATTGCTTTGCCTGAACCTGATAAATTTATTCTTGTTTTTTTGCCTACTTCTCCTAAAATTCTATATGCCATACGTGCAAACGTAATTACTTCTGCTGAAATCATACTTTGTGAAGAAGATGTTTCAAGTAATTTTTGCTCTGCTGTATATGAAAATTGCTCTGGTGTAATTACTTTTATTTTGTATGGACTTTTTTGTTTTATTTGTTCATTTATTTGATTAAAAATATATGTACTTTTTCCTGTACCTGATGTTCCATATACAATTTGAATACTCAAAACTCTCTCCCTCCAATTTTAAAAAAATGTGAAACATTTTTATTGTTTTTTCTAACTTTTGTTTCACATTTATATTATATCATAAAGAAAAAAATATGAAACATTTTTTGAATTTTTTTAAAAAATTTGACATATAATAAAATTAGTGCTATACTAGTAATAGCTTAAGCAAGTCGTTGGATGTCATTAAGATTTGCACTGAGATATGTTCGTCGCATATCTCTTTTTTATTGCACGAAAATTTGTTGCATAAGACTTCCATACTAAAAAAAGAAAGAGGCGGTCGTCGTCCGCCTCCAAAGATTATTTTTTAACGTGTTTACGCTTCACGTTTCCAATAGAATAAATACTGCTGTGCCAATCCTGCTAAGTCTCCATATTTTTCTGTCGCTAATTTTTCTATTTGATCTCTTTTTAGTTTTGTTTCGTCTGGTAATTTAAAATATAACTCATTCATAACTCTTCTTACCCAAACATCTACTGGAAATACATCTAAACATTTTAATGTTGAAAATAGCATAATACAATCTGCTACCTTAGGTCCAACTCCTGGTAATGTTAATAAAGTCTCTTTTATTTTTTTGCTATCTGTTTCTTGTTCTAATTTTTCTAAATCTATTTGTTTTGATATAACTAATTTTGTTGTATCATATATTCTTTTATCTCTAAAACCTAACCCTAATGCTCTTAAGTCTTCAACACTTGCTTTTGACAATTGTTCTGGTGTTGGAAATGTATAATATTCATTTCCTTTCCATTCAATTTTGTTTCCATATCTTCTTGCCATTCTTTCTATTATGCCTTTTATTCTTGGAATGTTATTGTTAGCTGATATTATAAAAGATATAGTTGTTTCCCATAAATCCTGATTTAGTAATCTTATTCCGCTTCCATAATCAATGCTATTTTTTAATGGTTCATCTATTTTAGATAGTTTATTTTTTATATCGTCATAATCTCTATCCAAATCAAAATATTGGGTTACTATCTCTTTTATATCTCCATCACAAATACCATCAAATATAATTTGATGGTTTTGTTCTTTTGCATTTAATACATTATTCTTAAAAACTCCAGTATAGCTTCCGTCTAGCTCTTCGTTCCATCTAAAGCATTGCCCACATTCAAATATGTGCTTCAATACAAAGCTTCCGTTGTTTTCTATTTTGTATTGTTGTTCCATTTGACTTTCTCCTTATTCTGTCCGCCACGTCGCCTGCACTTTGAATATATTTTTTCTCGACTAAAGCACGAAAAAATATATGTCAAAGTCGCTGTGGCTACTCTACTACTTATCTACAAGTACTTTAAAGTAGTATTACAAAATATAAAACTACTTTTTCGTAGAGATATCAAAATAGAATTTTACTCCATTAGAAAGATTTTGCACGCCATATTCATTTTGATAATTGTTTTGTATAGCCCTTACTATTGATAATCCTATTCCGCTTCCACTATTTTCACGATTACGTGAATCATCTACTTTGTAGAATCTTCCCCATATTCTGGTTAAATCTTCCTCAGGTATTTTGTCACCTGTATTAAATACAGTTACTCTTATTTTGTCATTTACATTTTGTATAGTTATTTTTATTTGTTTCTCACCATTAACCTCTTTTGCGTGTTTTATCGCATTTGTGAAATAATTAGTCATTACTTGTTCTATATAAAAATCGTCTGCATACGCATATATAGGTTCCTTTTCGTTAAATATTACTTGAATGTGGTTTTCCTCTAGCATTACATTGCATTTCCTAATAACCTCATTTATTAGTTCCACAACATCAAATTTTTCGTCTGTAAATTCACGTTTTCCATATTCAAGCTTCATTAACTCTAGTAATTGTTTTACTAATACATCCATTTTATTTGACTCATCTAGTATTACTTCTGCATAAAATTTTCTAGACTCATCATCAGTATTTACATTTTCTATTAAACCTTCTGCATATCCTTGAATTAACGCAATTGGAGTTTTTAACTCATGTGATACATCTGATATAAACTGCTTCCTCATTTCATCTATTTTAGATTTTTCTTCAATATTCTTTTCAAGCTCACTGTTTGTTTCTCTTAACTGTTTTATAGTTGCTTCTAGCTTATCTGACATAGTATTTATGTTTCTTCCAAGTTCATTTATTTCATCATCTGAATCATTTATTCTATATTTCTGTTCAAAATCAAGTTTAGCCATTTTCTTTGTAATATCATTTAATTGTAAAATTGGTTTTGTAAATTTACGTGATATTACAGATGCCGCAAAAGCTGATATTAATATAGTTATCACTCCTATTGTGACTAAAGTTGTGTTTGAAATTCTTACACTTTCTTCAATTGGTGCAATAGGAATTCTTATATATAGGCTATATCCATTGTCTAATTTTCCATATAGCAAAATATAGTTTAAACTATTACTAGTATCATCTATTTTTCTTATAGTCATTTTTTCGTCACTATATAATAGATTTTTTCGTTCCTCAAAAGGTGTTTTTGTTTTACTTTCAACTGCTGTTATGTTTGACAAAAAATCCTTATTGGTTGAAAATAAAATCAAATCTGTGTCTGCTTTTATTAATATGTCAAAATTGTTTCTAAATGCTACCTTTTTTAATTCAGTTTCCAAACTTATGTCTAGATTTGGCTCCTCATAATAGTCATTTATTTTATTATATAGCTCTTTTATTGTATTTGTTTTACTATATATGTAAAAGTTCTCTAATACCAAACTATTTACAGCTATTAAGCATATTACCAATGCTATAACAACTACACAAAGTGTTAGAAATAGCCTGACTCTTACTGATTTTAATTTTTCTTTTAACATTATTCTACTCCGTTTTATTTAACTTCAAATTTGTAGCCTACGCCTCTCATGGTTTCTATATACTTACCTTTTTTTCCTAACTTGTGTCTTATTTTCTTTATATGGCTATCTATGGTTCTTGAATCTCCATAATAGTCATAATTCCATACATTATTTAATATTTTATCTCTAGATAATGCAATTCCTTCATTATCTACTAAATATTTTAATAACTCATACTCACGTAAACTCATTTCAACTTGCTTATCATCTACCTTAACAGTTCTTCCATCTGGATCTATAACAATACCACCGTAGTCCTTTACCTCTGTTTTATCTCCCATTGTCCTCTTTAGTATTGCTTCAACTCTTGCTACTAAGATTTTAGGACTAAATGGTTTTGCTATATATTCATCTACTCCAAGTTCAAATCCAAATAGTTCATCTTGTTCTTCACCTCTGGCTGTAAGCATTATAATTGGCACTTCTGAACTTTGTCTTATTTGTCTAAGCACTGACCAACCATCAAGTTTTGGCATCATTACATCTAGTAATATAAGGTTAATATGACTTTTGTTTTCTTCATATACTTGAAGTGCTTCTTCTCCATCTCCAGCTTCTAATATACTATAACCTTTTTGTGCCAAAAAGTCTTTTATCAATTTTCTCATTCTTGATTCGTCATCTACTACTAAAACGGTAATATTATTCATCTGTTTTTCCTCCTAAATATTACATAACTATTATACATTATACAAAGGCTTTATGTCTAGATTGTGAACAGAAAAAGAAAAAAACTGCTAAAAATCTAAATAGTCTTTAGATTTTTTAGCAATTTTTAATTTGTTAGTTACTATAAGGTTCTCCATCAACAGTACAATTATTGTATTTTAGTATTGCTTCATTATTAGTAAGAGCATTTACTGTACATTTTTCAAATGTTACATTTCCTGAACTAAATAGACAACTGTTAACTGAAGCTTCCATCATTTTAATATTCACTTGATTACTAAAAGTACATTGATTTAATTCTGCTCCAGAATAAACAGTTATTTTTTGTCCTCCATCAAAAGTCACATTTTCTAGTATAGCATTACTGTAAATTATTACTTCTTCACAATTGCTAAATGCAAAATCATTAGTGGTACTGCCTGACAATATCTCAAGTTTTTTTATATTGTTAGCTGTATAGCCATTTCCTTTATACTGTTTAAAATCTATTTGCAATCCATCTTTTCCTGTATAATCACTATTTTCTCCTACTACATTGGTTCCATTATTAGTAATTTGTTTTACTAAAGTGCTAGGCTCTGTTGAATTTCCATTTCCATTTCCATTTACATTGTTTGTTATCCAATTGTCTAATTCATCTAATTGTGCTAAATCATTTTGTTTTGCTGCATCCATTTTACTTTGTGCTTCTTGTGCTTTCTTTATTAATCCATTTTCATTGAATATTGCATTCACGCTAACTCCTGCTAAAATCAATAACACTACTATTGTTACTACTAGTGCAATTAATGTGATACCTTTCTCTTGTTTAATTTTTATTTTCATATTTTTCTTATTTCCTCCTTTTAGTTTTATTTTCTTTAAATCCATCTTCTATTTTCACCTCCTTTTTGTGTAAGAAATTTTAGTAATTTACATATTTGTCTTCTACTGAAATTTGTTGTGCTACAATAAATTTCTTAGAATACAAAAAAGACAGGTATACTAAACATCTCTATGTTTAGTTCCTGTCTTGAATATGCTTAATAAAGCTAATTTCTTAGCTTGGTTATTTATTAATGTAGTAACTCTCTCTCTCTCTCTCTCTCTACTCTCGCAAAGGTTTTAGTTTTTTTCATGTTTTGTGCCTCTTTCTTACTTTTCTTTGGATTTGTACTACGATTATAATAATATAACCTTTTAAAATTTTCAATAGTTTTTTAAAATTTTATCGAAAAATGTGACTTTAGAGACAGAAGTAAGAGTCACCCATTGTCACCTAAACTATATATTTAATTTCATTGTGTGGGAAGTATTTTCTCATTAAATCCCTTAAGAATATTTCCGCTTCTTGTCTTACATCTTTGTTGTATGTGTATTTTCCTTTTCCTCTACCTGTCATTATTTCCTGATTATATAGGTTTGTTTGTTTTGGAAATGCTTCCTGATTTATCATTCTATGCACATAACTATATGTCATAAATATTATTTCAAAAAACACATCTTTTTTTACTTGTTCTGATAGGTTTTCTGCTAAATACTGAACTAGTTCTGTATATTGCTTTTTCCAATCTTCTACCAGAATTACAGGTGCTATTAAAATTCCCAGTTTATATCCTGCATCTTTTAATTTATTTATTGCTTTTACTCTGTTTTCTAATGGTGAGGTTCCAATTTCAATTGTTCTAATTATTTCTCTTGGGTTTGCACTCATTCTTACTATTATTTTTCCTTTATGTTCTAGTGGTAAAATTGGATCTACCATATCAAATTTAGTTGGAAATGTTAGTAGTCCTTTGGGATTATCCTTAAAATTTTCAATTGTCCATACTAAATTATTTGTAATTGTATTTTCCAAAATCAAATCACTGTTACTTCCTATTTCAAAGGTTATATCTTTGTCTGCCTCATTTGCTACTTTTATTATTTTTCCTAGCATTTGCTCTCTATTAACAAATAGCCTTAAATATGCACATTTGTTATAGTTGCACACTAAATAGCAATATAGGCACATTGCTATACATCCTGATGAAGTATATGGGACTAGAAAATCTGATGTTTTATGATTTGGCACAAATTTATGTGTTTTTCTAACTCCTATTATTAAATTTTGTTTCATTTGTGGGAATTCACTGTTTTGCTTTTTTCTCATTTCTTCTATATTGTTGTGATTTTCTATTTCAATACATTGTATTCTTTTATCTCTATATCTTTTTAAAAGTTCTTTTCCCAGTTCATAATTCTCACTTTCTTTTTCGTAATAAACAGCTTTAGGCAAAAACATATTTAAATCACCTCTAAATATATTCTTGCCTAACATTTAATGATTATTCAGTTTTTATTTTTCAATATATCCGCTTGTTTTTTGAGTATACATTTCGTCTGTTACTGATTTGTATGTTTCTCCTTTGTAGTCATCTGTAAATCCGTTATATGCTTTATATATTTCACCTGTATCAGTATTGTAAACTCTTTCATATCCTAATGTTGCGTCACTTTGTTTTTGGCTCATGATATCATAAGTTGTTTGTCTATTTTCCCATGCTTGCATATATGAGTCAAATGCTGCTTGAATTGAAGCACTTAAAGCTAAAGCTTGTTTTGTTTGCGCATTTCCGTCATCTATCGTCTTTTTTACATAAGCGTCACTAAATTCAATTGATAAAGCACTTATCCGGCGATAAGTGCTTTTATTTTTATTCCTTGTTCTGAGAACATTTTCTCATGTTCTGTTTCAATGTTTTCCCAAAAGTCTGGTTCTTTTTGTAAATCTCTTGTCAGTTTTTCAATTTTAAAACCTGCGTCTTCAAAGTAATGTATACTCTCTTCAAATAAATTATCGTCATCTGTTTTAAAATAAATTTTTCCACCATTTTTTAAGAATTCTTTGTAGTGTTCAAGTTGTCTAGTATATGTTAATCTTTTTTTGTGATGTTTGCCTCTTGGCCAAGGGTTACAGAAATTTATGTATATTCCTTCAATTGAATCTTGTTTATTTAAAATCAATAAAATTCTTTCAATATCAAAACGAGTAAGTATAATGTTGTCTATATCTCTATTGCCTTGAGTATATACTTCTTCAACTTTTCTTTTTGCTAAACCTAGCATTGGATCTACTAAATCAATTGCCAAATAATTATTTTCCGGATGTAAAAATGCTTTTTGTGATATAAATCCACCTTTTCCGCAACCTAGCTCAACAAATAAAGGTTGGTCTGGTCTTGTATATTCATTCTTCCAGTTTCCTATTATTTCTTCTGGATGTTCTCTATAAAATTTACTTTCTTCTAGTTCTTTTCTAGCCCATGGCTTATATCTGATTCTCACTGTTTTCTCCTTTAACAAAATGTCAGTTAGAGTTATAAACTCTAAACTGACAAAAATTTACTTTCTAATTCTGCATTATGATATATTTTTATTGCTTTTGGTATGATTTTTATTTCAAATTTTGTATTTTCTATTGTTTCTCCATCAACATTAAATCTAATTGGTTCTTCTGATGTTACTGTAATATTGTTTGTTTTAAAATGGTTTGTTCTTTTATCTTGTTCAAGTTTTCCTTTTTTTAATTTCAAAAGTAAGTTTATAATTGATGGTAATCTTAGTTTATTTATATAATATACATCAAAATAGTTATCCTCTAAACTTGCTTTTGGAGATATGTTATAGCCTCCACCATAATACCTACCATTACAAATACTAAGTATTGTAAAGTTCCCTTTTTCATCTTTTTCTTGTGATTTGAAGTGTATTTGTTTAAATTTAAAATGTGTAAAAGTGTATAAAATACTTGCTGTATATAGATTTTTCACTTTAACATTTTTCTTTTTCATTAAAGGTACATTGTTAGCAACTTCTGCATCAATTCCAACACATGCAATATTTAAAAAGTATTTTCCATTTACCACCCCAACATCTGATTCTATCTCTGCTTTGGCAAGCTCTTTTACTGTACGATAAAAGTCATTACCTGAACCTGCTGGTATTATACCGATTTTATTTTTTGTTCCTACTACCCCATTTAACACTTCAGATAATGTTCCATCTCCTCCAACAGCATATATAATGTTTTCATCGTCTTTATAACTTTGGGCTAATCTAGTGGCATCTCCTTGTGCTAAAGTATAGCATACTTCATATTCTATATGTTCTTGTTTGCATACCTTTTCAATGTTTCCTATTATTTTCATTGCATTACCTTTTGCTGACTCAGGATTAACTATAAATATATACTTCATTTTTTATCACCTATTCTTTTTAATAATAAATCCATTATCTTCTCAGTTAGTACTGTATTTGCTTCTGTCGTATCCATATTCGTCACATCTATTGGTTCTCCAAATTCTATTGTCAAACCTCCAAATGGTCTGTATTTTCCTGTAATTGCAAATGGTATTATTTTTGCATTTGTTTTTTTAGCTAATAATGTAGTTCCTTTTCTTAATGGTAATAGTAATTGGTCTGTCTTATTTCTAGTTCCTTCCGGAAATATACCTATCGATTTCTCTTCTTTTAGTAGATTTATTGCATTTTCAAAAGATTCCTTATGCAATTTTCCTACATGTACTGGCAATACTCCGCAAACTTTTGAAAAATGGACCTAATATGCTATTTGTATATACATCTTTTATGAAAAAGTGTATTACTCTCCTAGTACAGCTTCCTACTAATACTGGGTCTGGATATGCTTTATGATTTCCTGCTAAAATTATTGGTCCCTCTTTGGGTATTGCTTGTTTATTTATTACCTTAGGTTGATATATAATTTTTAATAATACTATTGCTAGTGGTCTTAGAAATTTGTAATTCCACTCTGGTACTTTTTTCATTTATACATCCCTTTCACTAATCATTACTACACATATGCTTTCTTGTAACTTCAAGTAGGTCTAATGGTGTGAACCCTACTATCTGGATTTTTGAACGGTCTTTTTTTACATATTCTTCTAGTATTTCTAGTATTTTTTGTTTTGTTTCTTTTTTCTCCATGTCTATGTAGTCTATAATTATAATTCCGCCAATGTCTCTTAATCGTAGTTGTTTTGCAATTTCAATAGTTGCCTCTTTATTAACTGTAAATACTGTTTGTTCTAAATCTTTGCTACCTACATATTTACCTGAATTCACATCAATTGCTGTTAAAGCTTCTGTTTTATCAATAGTTATAAAACCTCCACATTTCAACCAGATTTTACGATTATTCGATTTTTCTATTTGATCTTCTATATCATATATATTTAACACATTTTCATTTTGTTTTAACTCTAATTTTACCTTTGATTCAAGACCTGTATCTTGTAAGAATTTTTGAACGTATTTATTTATTTCTACATTGTTAGTTATTATTCTTTGTAAATCTTGGTCAATAATATCAGTTAATATTTTTTCTACAATTCCATTGTTTGAATATAGAGCTACTGGATTAAAGTTACTTGATTTTTCGAGAGTCTTGGCCTTTTTAATTATTTCATTATATTGTTGTATAACTCCCTCTATATCCTTTTGTATTAGTTCTTTTTCTTTACCTTCTGCTGAAGTTCTTATAATAAGTCCAAAGTCTTGTGATAAAACACTTTTAGCTAAGTCAGTAAGCCTTTTTCTTTCTTGGTCTTTTTCTATTTTTTTAGAAATTGTAATGAATTCTGAGTTCGGCATTAACACTACAAATCTGCCTGGAATAGTAACATGTGTAGAAACCCTTGCACCTTTTTTATTTGTGCTATCTCTTTTTACTTGCACTAATATTGGCATTCCTGTATGTATATAATTTTTTATATTATATTTGCTTAACGTTTCGTTTTTATTACCTGTTTCATTGCTTACTTTTGGAATAATATCCTTTATATGTATGAAAGTATTCTTTTCTACTCCAATATCAACAAAAGCTGCTTGCATACCAACTAATACATTTTCTACTTTTCCTAAATATATATTTCCTTCTAGTCTTTTTTGTTCTGGTCTTTCTTCGTATTTTTCAACTAATTTTCCATTTTCTACTAGAGCAACTATTTTATTTTTTTGCTTGTCCTGACTAATTATTACCTCTTGCATACTTTTCCTTTCTATAACTGTTAATTAAACTTATTCATTGCATTATCTATTCCGTATTCAATATAATAAATAGTTGCATCTGCTGCCCTATTTATTCCCGCTTCTAATGCTTTATATTTTTCTTCGTCTAATTTTCCTATAACATAATCAATTGCATCGTATTCATCTGCCGGCTTACCAATTCCAACTCTAATTCTTGGAAAGTCTTCTGATACAAGTTCATGTACTACAGACTTTGCGCCATTATGTGTTCCTGGTCCGCCTTTTTTTCTTATTTTGATACTTCCTACTGAAACATCCATATCATCATATATAACTATTACATTTTCCAATGGTATTTTGTAAAAGTCCACAAATGGTTTTATGGATTGACCACTTAGATTCATATACGTTTGTGGTTTTAATAAAATAACCTTTTCGTCTTTTATAATCCCACTTCCATATAAACCATTAAATTTTGTTCTTGAAATATCAATTTCACATTTTCTTGCTATTTTATTAATTACGTCAAATCCCATATTATGCCTTGTATAACTATACTCTGGCTCAGGATTTCCTAGTCCTACTATTAAATACATTTAATTTTCCTCTTTAATTTAATATCATTTCATAATATCTAGCATGTGTTGTAGAATTTCTTAGTTCTTCTTTTTCAACAAATCCATTTTTTAGATAAAAATTTATTGCTCTACCTAAGCTTTCATAAGTGCCTAATTGTAATTTTTCTAAATTTAAAGTTTGAACTGCAAAACTAAACACTTCGTCTAATAACTGCTTTGCTAATCCTTTGCCTCTATATTCTATATCACAACAAACATTTTCAATTCTGCCAACACTGTCTTTCAACTTCTTAAGCATCATTGTCGCTAGTATTTTGCCTTCTTGCTCTATATACCATATGTATAAATTCTCGTCATTGTAGTTTTTTTCTAAATAGTTCTTGCTAAAAATTTCAAAGCCGATTTTCTACAACCATAATTTGATTAGTTAAACTTTTTATTGCTTTTTCTAATTGAGCATTTTCTTCATATCTTTTTACAATATAGTTTTCCATTTATTACATCATCCCTTTTTACATATTTTAGTGTACTAAATTAAATCTATAATTTTTTTCATGTTTTTTACTTAATTTTTTTATTTCTTCTAAAGTTCTTTTTGAATTATTATGATCTAAATAATGAAATGTGTTTTCTATAGTGTTTTTATATTTTTCTTCTATTTGGCAATTATTTTTTATGTAAAAAATAATTTTGTTTACTATATCGTCTTCATCTTTAATCAATTCTCCAAATCCATCTTTTCCATAGTCAAAATAGCCTCTATTATAATGTGCTGTAAAGAATTTTTCTTGGTCAAATTGATAATATATAATTGGTTTTTGTAAAAATGCTACATCAAAATGTGTGCTTGAATAGTCTGTAATAAATAATGCACATTCTTTAAATAATGTAGAGTATCTTATATCTTTGGTTGATAAAACCTCTACGTTTTCATTTTGTAAATTTAAAAAGCTTTGCTTATATTTTTCTGATGCTGGATGTAACAAAAACTGAATTTTGTATCCATATTTTTTTATTTCATCTAATATTTCTTTTTTGTTTAATAAGCTTTGATATTTTTTATAAAACTCTGACTCCTCTAGTGAGTTTTCTTTGTCATTTGAGTATTCTACATTTTCTAAAAACGCTCTCCAAGTAGGTGCTATTAAAATTATCTTTTTTCTTTCATCTTTTAGTCTATCAAACCTAGCAAGTCCAGTACATACAATTGCATTTTTATCATACATATAGTTTTGTGCTATATCCTCATATTCTGGCTTTGTAGTTGTAATAAATAAATCTGCTATAATGTGCTCTCTGTTCAAAAAGTTATGGACATCATTCATTATAACTCCATGTTGTAAAAATACAAATTGTTTATTTATTTTATCTTTATAAACTGACATTTCTTGTTCATTAAATGGATTAAATACTCTGTCATAATAACTAGCATGTGATGACATTATCATTTTGCTATTTATGTATTTTAATTTATGCTTTAAAGACCCATATTTTAGCACTTTTCCAGCTTTGCTAATATCTTTAAAATTAGGGGAATTTTTATCTAACACGAAATACGTGTATTTACTAAAATTTTTGTCTTCTTGATTTATGTATCTAAACAATTGCTCTGCATTATCGTCTCCATACATAATTCTGTCATTTAATAAATAATATTTTTCTCCTGTTTTAAACAAATTTAGAATATACCATTTGTGATATAATTTTCTAGCTTTAAATATTTTAGATAATTCATATTTAAGTTTTCCAAATACTTTGTATTTTGTCACAGTAAATGTTGCCGTTTCACCGTCTATAGCTAGAGTAGAGCCTTTTATAAAAACTTTATATGGTATTTCTAGTTCATTTATTTTTTGGTCTTTGTTGTCTAAGAATTCTACATCTTCAAACTTTTGGTTATTATCCTCTAAGATAAATTTGTATATATTTTCGGTGTCAATTTTTATATTTAAAGTAAGTTTATTATAATTCACTTCTTGTGAAAATGAATATGTTTGAACATCAAAATCATAGTTTTGATGTTCAGTTTTTAAATATGCTTTTATATTATGAGTTTCATTATTTGTTTTATATAAAATCTCAATGTTTGCAATTCTATCTTCAACAATTTTAACATTAACTAAATTAACACTTTTTTTCATAAATACAATTTCCTTTATATTTCTGATTTTAGCTTATTCCAAATCTCATTTGTTTTTAAATATTCATTATAATGTTTTTTTACATTTTTGTCATACTTAGTTAAGTCTTCTAGCAATACATTACAATCTTCATTTTCAAATAATTTATTTACTTCTATAATTCCTGTTTTTAATTTTTCGTATGTCTCTTGAATTTTCTCTTTATATATTTCTTTATGTGTTATGTATTGAAATAGTGGTTTATATTTAATCCAGCCTCTTGAAGCTTGAATAAATCTCTTAGCAATTTGTTCATCTTCAACTTTTATTTTTCTTAAAGTTTTTGGGTATTTTTCCCTTAATATATTTGTATATTTTAAAAATCCATCATGGAAATGATAAACAGGTACTCTTACTACCTTTGAGTCATTTAATTTAGTAGAAAAGAATGTGTCTTCTCCTCTTGCACCTTCTGGATTATAAAATGCTGGTATTTTATCAATATGTTTTAGGTTTAAACATAAGGTAGAACCTGCAACCCATTTTCCTATTCCATCACTTTCAAGTTCATATGCTCCTTCTCCATTACTAATTTCATTATTTGCATATGTAACTCCATTATATTTTGTAAATTTTTCTTTTATTGAATCCCATGAAATTATATCATTACTAATTGCTTCTATGTATTGCCTAAATAGGCTTTCGTCAACATCTTCATTTAGTTCAACATATGGAATAGGTGATATATATCCACAATGATATCCTATTGTTACATCTGCATCCTGTATATAGTTATAATGCATACGCACATTATCTTGCTGTTTCCATGTAATTTCTTTTGCACCTTCATCTTTTATACAAGCTACAGGATATTCATCATCATCCCAAAATAGCAAATAGTCCATACCTCTTAATAGTGCATAATACATTAAAGTGTTTCTGCCTTTTGCATGTCCATGTCCAAAAAACAATTCTGCTTCTTCCTTAGTTAGCCTTTCTCTTCCTATTAACCTTTTTTTCATTTCTTCAATGTCTTCTGGAGTAATATATTTAATTTTTATATCTTTATATACATTCGGCATTAAGCCATAAAAATCAACCCTTGTTGTATATTGATACCCTAAATCAAATAAAACAAAGGCTGTTAGTTCAACTTTGTCATCTAAATCTTTAAATTGGTTTACTAATTGTTCATAAGTATTATTTATTACTTTACATACATTAGGTCTTCCTGTTACAAAACCCAACCCAAATTGAATCGTCTTGCCCATGCTCTTCTCCTTAACATTCGTACTATAAAATCACAAAATCTAACTATAAAATTATATCATATTTTGCGTTCTGTGTCAATTTCTAGTTTTTGTTGATTTATAGCACTTTGCAAGTACTTTAACATTGATTTTTTAAGCTTTAATTATTTAATTCATAAATTAAATTTTCATAAGCTTTCTGTGACAGTTCATTATTGTATTTCTCGTCAACATATTTTTCTAATATCCAGTTATGTATTGCTCCTTCATATTCATTTATTTTAATTCCATCCAATTTCTGTTCTAATATATGCACATCTGGATTTAAAATATCGTTTGTTCCTGTATATACAACTATATTCTTTAAATCCTCTAGCTTTCCATAAATTGGGCTTACTAGATAATTTGTTGTATTTTCTTCTGTTTTTGCATAAACTATTCCCACTATTTTTAGAATGTTTTTGTTTAATTTTGTATCTCTTTTTTGAACTTCATCTATTTCTTTATTTGACATAGTTACATCTAACCATGGTGAAATTAGAATTGTTTTGCTTGGCTGTACAAGCTTATCTTCTGCTATTTTTTGTACAAGTGATAAACTCATTCCTGCTCCTGCTGAGTCTCCCATTAGTATTAAGTTTTCTTGTTTAACTTTTTCTAATATTTTTTCATATAGTGGTAAAACCATATTAAATGCATCTTCATAGTTATACTGTGGTGCTAAAGGGTAATCTGGCACTATTATAGTAGCATTTGTGTCTTTTATTACTTCATTGAAAAATAGCCAATGTTCCTGTTCGATTTCTCCAACATAAGCTCCACCATGTAAATACAATATCACTTTGTTTGATTTCTCAGTCTTTGGTGTAAGAACAAATACTTTCCTTTTTGCAAATTTTTCTTCAGCCATATTATAGTTTTTCTCTTCACTTGGTTTAGCTTCTATGTTGCCACTAAGCCAATAAATTGCTCCAATTAACGCTCCTAGCAATATAGCTATAAATATTATTACAATTACTTTTATTACTTTCTTCATATTCTGCTTCCTAACTATTTTATATGTGGAATTTTCTTTTAAATGTCTCCTTAAATGTCACTCCATTTTTTACTTTTTGTTTTCTTTGTTTAATTATGTTCATTAGTGGTGAACTATCAATTTTAGGATATAATTCATTTGCCTCTTTTGCATAAATGTCATTTGTTATGATTTTAGTTTTAATTCCTTGCTTTTCTAAGAATTCTGCAAAGCTTTTTTCAATATCATTTTCTTGTAAAATAGATCCCACTGAAAACACAATATTGTCTTTATATGAGCATATCGTGCATTTTATTTTTTCTGCTTTTTCCGGTGCAATTATAAAAAAGAAATTTTGTATATATTGCTCATATTCTGGCAGAAAGTTCACTTTTCCTAAGTTTGAAAATGTTGTGGTTGTGTATTTTTGTATTTCTCCATATACTAATTTCAATATCAATTTTTTTATAAAAAGTGGTATTATTCTTATAAGTATTTGATTGCCCAGCTTAACATTATGTGCCATAGTTTTAGCTAAGCTTTCTTTTTGTAAGTTATCGTGGAAGAATTCTCTTACATATTCTAATATCGCTTCAAAATTATTCAAATCTATTTTTTCTGCTTCTGCAACAACAGTCATATATGTAAAAAAGTTTGTTATTGTATTAGATGGAAAAAACTTTTTCAAATTTACTGGTATACATACTTTTATACTCTTTTTATCTTTAGTTTTCTTTTGTTGTTGATATATACAATATATTAGTACAGCTGTAAAATACTCAGTTACTGTAACCTTTAGACTTCTACAGGTTTTAATTATTGGTTTTAAGTCTATAAATACTTGAGTAGTTCCTGCTTGATATGGCAATAATTTTTTGCCTTTTAAAATGTATGCTCTTCCTGTATTGTCTTTAAAATGTAGACTTTTATCATAATTTTTCAAATAGCTATCTTCTATGTCTTGCACTTGTAGCTGTATTTGTTTTGCTGAAAATTTTTCATTAAAATCATGACATAAATTCAAATATTCATATACTATCGTTTTTACAAATTCTGTAGCTGTTGTGCCATCTGTTAAGGCATGAAACACTTCTACATTTATTTTATTGTTGTAATAAGAAACTCTAAATAAGTATCCATTATTTGTTCTATAACCTATATATCTACAAGGATACCTATCCTCTGGATACACTATAATTTCTCTATTGTTTTCCTCTAAATAATACCAAAAAAATCCTGTTCTTAGTCTAACTTTAAAATTTGCAAAAGTAGCTAAGGCTTTTTCCGTTGCCTTTTTTAATTTTTTTGGATCTATAGTTTCTGTTAACACAACAGATACACGAAATATTGTGCTAAATTTTTTTGTTGATATTATCGGAAATAATTTTGCTGAATTATCTAATTTTCTCCATTTTACCTTTTGATTATTACTCATAAAATCCCCTTTAAAATAGCTCTTCTAATTTGTATTCTTTTTCTAATTTATCATTTAGATATAGCTTTGTAACTAGTTCTAATTCTTTTAAGCTTTCATCTGAAATGTTAAATGAAAATATTTTTTTAGCATCTGCTAATACTATATATTGGATTGCAGTTCTAGTTGAATCTGATATTTGTATTGCACTTTTGTCTATTTTACCACATGCTGTGCATTTCAAACAATTATCTTTTAAACTAAAATAGTTCAATTCTTCTTGCGCTTTGCAATTGCCACATTTTCTTATCTCTGGCATAAAACCAAGTAAACAACAAAGTCTTAGTTTAAATACTGATATTACGAAGTCCAAGTTTTTTTCTTCTTCTGATATCATGTATAAAGTGTTTAAGTATAATTGCAAAATTTTATATGTATTTTGATTTTCATCTGTTACATCATTTATTATTTTTGTAATGTATGAAGCATATTTAAGCTTGTCTAAATCTGTGCGAATATTATAAAAAACTTCAATTGTGTCACATGAGTTCATATGATAACTGTTACTACTTTGATATAGCAAATATTCTCCAAAGCACAAAAATTGAGTGCCTGACATTAAAAGGCTTTTTGGTCTTCTAGCCCCTTTTGCCGCACACCCAATTTTACCATTTGGAGTAAGTATAGTTACCATTTTATCAAAATCATTCATGTTACTTTCTGAAAGGATTATCCCCTTCGTTTTTAATATTCCCATATTGTGTTTCCTCTATATTTTTAGCTATATCTTGCTTTGCATTTTTTTCTATATTTTCTACTTGCATTAGTTCCATAAATGTGTCAATGTTTCCTGTTTGTTTAAAAGTATTCCATGCTAGGTCTTTAATTTGCTTTTCCATCATTTACACATCATCTCCTGTTCTAGAAGTTTTACTTCTAACTTTATCTTTCGCTTCTTCTTAAATTTTATACTGGTATAATTTGTAAAACTAGTTTGTATTTTTAAATAGTTTTAAAAATTTATCATTATTTATCCAGTCTTCGCGTACTTTTACCCACAATTGTAAATTAACTTTATCTTGTAGTTCTTTTTCTAAATCTTCTCTTGCATAAGTTCCAATTTTTTTAAGCATAGCACCATTTTTTCCAATGATTATACCTTTGTGCGAATCTCTTAAGCAATAAATTGTAGCTTCTATATTGAAAATTGGCTCATTATCTCTTGTTTTACCTCTTTTCATTTTTTCAACTTCTACAAATATTCCGTGTGGCACTTCGTCTTGTAAAAGTTTTAAAGCCTTTTCACGAATTGTTTCAGAAGCTATATCTCTTAAAGTTTGGTCTGTATATTCATCTATATCATAATATGCAGGACCTTCTTTAAGGTTCTTTTCGATTTCTTCAAGTATAACTTCTGTGTCTTTTGCTTTTAAAGCAGAAATTGGAATAATAGCTTTAAAATTATACTCATCTTTAAATGTTTCTATTAGCTTAAAAACTTGCTCTTTTTTAACCAAATCGATTTTATTTATTATCAAAATTGTATTAGCCTTCGCTTCTTTAATTTTGTCTAAAATCATTTGGTCACCTTTGCCAATTCCATCTAAAGTAGCTTCCACAACAAATAAAAGCACATCTGCATCTGGAATACTGCCCCAAGCTGTGTCATTCATAGTGTTACCTAATTTTGATTTTGGTTTATGAATTCCTGGTGTATCTGTGAATATTATTTGTGAGTTTTCTCTATTTACTATTGCTTTAATAGCTGTTCTTGTAGTTTGTGGTTTATTAACAACTACAGCTACTTTTTGACCAACCATATCATTTAATATGCTTGATTTTCCGACATTTGTTCTTCCAACAATTGCTACAAATCCTGATTTAAATTTTTCCATATCTTCTCCTAATATAATTATATTTTTTACTATTTCCGTACCTAGAAATTATATGTGCCACTTGCAACTGATACACATACAATTTTAAGATTATATTACTTTACAACATAGAAATTATATGTAGAACGCAGGCAACTTCGTCTATGCGGAACGAGTATTAGAAATTGTTTTGAGGCGAGTAGGGAATCTCGGTTGTACTGAGGGCGCTACGAGCCGAATAATACAATTTCTTTCGCAGTGCAGTCTGACAGTTGCAAGTGATACATATAATTTCTAATTTGAAACTAATATAATCTTTTAGCTATTTATTATAGCAAAATTATATTACTATTATAATACAAATTTTGTAGAAAAATGTAAACAAATTTCCACTTTTTTTCTACTATTTTTACTTGACAAATTTATATTTTTCTTTTTTAGAATAATGAGTATGTAATAATTTATGAGCTAATTCTCCATTAGGCTCTCCTAAAAATTCTTTGTAAATTTGCTTCAATACCGGATTTTCATGTGATTTTCTAATAACGCTTTTTTCATCAATTGAATACATTGCTTCAGCACGTTTTTTATGTACATCGACATTCTCTTGAATTTTAGCATTTTTTATAGGTTGACCTCCACCTGTAATACATCCACCTGGGCAAGCCATAATTTCAACAAATTGATAATCTGCTTTGCCAGATTTTATCTCTTCCATAATAGTTTGTGCATTTGCTAATCCATGTGCTACTGCAACTTTTACTTTTTTATCTCCAATCTCTATCTCGGCTCTTTTTATTCCACTTTCTCCTCTTACTTGTTCAAATGCAATTTTACCTAAAGGTTTTCCTGTTACAATTTCAGAAACACTTCTAAGAGCCGCTTCCATAACACCACCAGTTACTCCAAAAATAGCTGCTGCACCAGTTGCTTCTCCCATTGGGTCATCAAATTTAGCATCTTCTAGATTTACAAAATCTATTTTAGCCTGTCTAATCATTCTTGCAAGTTCTCTTGTAGTAATAACTGCATCAACATCTTGCTTCATTTCTTCTCTTTGTCTTTCATATTTTTTTGCAATGCATGGCATCACAGACACTACAAACATTTTGCTTGGATCAATTCCTTCTTTTTTAGCATAATATGTTTTTAATAATGCTCCAAACATTTCATGTGGTGATTTGCAACTAGATAAATGTCCTATATTTTCTGGATAATTCATTTCAATATATTTTACCCAGCCAGGGCAACATGAAGTTATCATTGGTAAGTTGTCATTATTTTGCAGTCTTTTTATGAATTCTGTTCCTTCTTCAACAATTGTAAAATCTGCCCCAGTATTTGTGTCAAATACTTTATCAAATCCCATTTGTTTTAATGCATTTACCATTTTTCCTTCTACATTTGTACCTATTGGCATTCCAAATTCTTCTCCTAATGAAACTCTTACAGAAGGAGCTGTTTGCACTATTACATATGTATTTTTATCATTTATTTTGTCCCATACAATTTGTGTAGAGTCTTTTTCCCTTAAGGCTCCTGTTGGGCACACCTCTATACATTGACCACAAAAAGTACAATTCACATCATTTAAACTATTGTGTCCAGCTGTTGAAACACATGAATTAAATCCTCTTTCTGTTACACCTATAGCACCTATTTTTTGTACTTTATTGCACATTGAAACACATCTTCTACATAATATGCATTTATTAGGATCACGTACAATAGATGGAGATTTATCGTCTATTTCATATATGTTTTTTGTTCCCTCATATACAGTTTTCTCCTTATCAAATTGTTTTATAAGGTCTTGTAATTCACAATTTTCTTTTCTTACACAATTATCACAGTCTTGATGATGGTTAGATAATATTAAGTCTAACATAGTTTTTCTAGCTTCTAAAACTTCTGGTGTTTTGGTGTGTACAACCATACCCTCTTCTACCTTTTGAATACAAGAAGTAGCAAAGCCTCTTTTACCTTCCACTTCTACAAGGCACATTCTACAATCTCCAATTTCATTTATTTCTTTTAGATAGCATAATGTTGGAATATCTATATTTAATTTTGCTGCAGCTTGTAAAATTGTTGTACCTTCTGGTACTTCTATGTTTCTACCATCTATTGTTAGGTTTATCATATCTATTATCCTTCCTATAGGTATATTAAGTTGAAATCTATTTTTCAACCACTTCCTATTTCACGTTTTTATTTTTAATATACTCTCTTCCTTTAAACTCTTCTCTTAAAATGTCCATCATTATTGCATCATAGTATTTACCATTCACAAACTTACCTTGTCTTTCTCTTCCCATTTCTTTAAATCCGCACTTTTTATAACATGCTTTTGCTCTTTCATTACAATCTAAAACAGTAAGATTAATACTATTTAAGTTCATGTAATTAAATCCAAAATCTAAAATTAAATTGATTGCTTCTGCTCCATAGCCTTTGCTTCTGTACTCACTTCTGCCTATAAAAATTCCTAAAGTTGCTTTACTATCTGTTCTATCAATTTTTTCTAGTGAGACTGTACCAACCATAACATCATCTTTCAAATCAACAATTACAAATGTTGATTCTGGATTTGCATTCTTTTCTAAAAATTCTTTTTCTCCACTCAAGCTTATCATTTGAGCAGTTCTTCCAATATAATCAGTTACTTCAAAATCATTCATCCATTCTGTAAATTGTTCCACATCTTCTGCATTTCTTGGAGACAAATATATTCTCTCTCCAACCAATTTTTTAAAATATTTCATAACTTCCTCCTTTTTTTATTTCTCACAAATTTTCAAAAATTTCTTTGTGTATCTTTAAATTTTCAAAAGAATAGTTATATTGCTAGGGACAAGAATTAAAAATGAATGAGGCGTACTTTTTGTACGTTGATTTCATTTTTAATTCGTAGTGAGACTATTATTTTGGAAATTTTAACCTATGGCGTGGAATGGGCAGATATTTAAGCAAGTCCCACACTTAATACACTTCTCCTCGTTAATATGATGTGTTTTACCTGGCTCTCCTGTAATTGCTCCAACTGGACAATTACGACTACATTTTGTACATCCTCTACACTTTTCAGGATCAATTTGTATTTTTGCTAATGCTTTACATTCTCCTGTTCTGCATTTCTTCTCTTCTATATGCTCTAAGTATTCTTCTCTAAAATACTTTAGTGTTGAAATTACTGGATTTGGTGCTGATTGTCCTAATCCACATACCGAAGTCTTTGGTATAATTTTCGCCAATTCTTCTAATTTTTCTAAGTCTTGTTTTGTTGCTTCTCCATTAGTTATTTTCTCTAGTATTTCAAGCATTCTTTTAGTTCCAATTCTGCATGGTGTACACTTTCCACAAGACTCATCCACAGTAAATTCTAAGTAGAACTTAGCAATGTTTACCATACATTTTGTATCATCCATTACTATAAGTCCTCCTGAACCCATCATTGAACCTATTTGTTTTAATGATTCATAATCTATTGGTGTATCTAAATGCTCTTTTGGAATACATCCACCTGATGGGCCGCCAGTTTGTGCAGCTTTAAACTCTCTGTTGTTTGGTATTCCTCCACCAATATCATAAACAATTTCTCTTAAGGTTGTTCCCATTGGAACTTCAACTAACCCAATATTTACAACATTTCCACCTAACGCAAATACTTTTGTTCCTTTTGAGGTTTCTGTCCCAATACTTGAGTACCATTCTGCTCCATTTAATATTATTCTCGTTATATTCGCATAAGTTTCAACATTATTTATTAATGTTGGTTTACCCCATAAACCTGAATTTGCAGGATATGGTGGTTTTAATCTTGGTTGACCACGTTTTCCTTCAATAGATTCTAAAAGTGCTGTTTCTTCTCCACATACAAATGCTCCTGCACCTAATCTAATATCTACATCAAAGCTGAAGTCTGTTCCAAATATATTTTTTCCAAGTAGCCCATAATCTCTTGCTTGTTTTATTGCTACTCTAAATCTATCTACTGCAATTGGATATTCAGCTCTTACATAAATATACCCTTGATTTGCTCCAATTACATAACCGGCAATTATCATTGCCTCTAATACAGAATGTGGATCTCCTTCTAAAATACTTCTGTCCATAAATGCACCTGGGTCACCTTCGTCTGCATTACATACCACATATTTTTGTTCTGATTCTACTGCCTTAGTTAATGCCCATTTCTTACCTGTCGGAAATCCTGCTCCACCTCTTCCTCTTAGTCCAGAATCTTCTATTGTTTTAATTACCTCATCTGGTGTCATTTCTAAAAGTACTTTTTCTAATGCTTTGTATCCATCAAAAGCTATGTATTCATCAATATTTTCAGGGTCAATTTTCCCACTGTTTTGAAGAGCAATTCTTTTTTGTTTTTTATAAAAAGTCAAGTCGTCTAGTTTGTTTACTCTAGTTCCATCAATGTCTTTGCATAATAGTCTTTCAACTATTTCACCATCTATAATGTGCTTTTGTATAATTTCTTCACAGTCTTCTGGCTTTACCATTGCATAAAATGTGTCTTCTGGTCTAATGATTACTATTGGTCCTTTGGCACATAACCCAAAACATCCTGTTTGAATTACACGTACATTTTCTAAATTTTTTTCTTTTACTATTCTTTTAAAATTCTCTATAACTTGTGTAGATTTTGAAGATGTACATCCTGTTCCATGGCATACTAAAATATGTTTTTCTCTTCCTCCAACTGATGTATCTACTCTAATATTTAGTTCTTTTCGCTTTTCTTCTCTTATTTTTCTTATCTCTTCTAAAGTTTTCAAATCATTACTCCTTTCCTATTTACTCATCAATTCATCTAAAACTTCATCAAGTTTTTTTACAGTAGCTCTTCCGTAAACTTCTCCATTTACAGTAAATACTGGTGCTATTCCACATGCGCCCAAACAACGAGTACTATCAATTGAAAACTTTCCATCTTTTGTTGTTTCTCCTTCTTTAATGCCTAGTCTTTCTTTTAATCTATTCATTAGTTTCTCAGAGCCTTTTACAAAACATGCTGTTCCTAAGCATACTGAAATTGCATATTTTCCCTTTGGTTTTAATGTGAATCTAGAATAAAAAGTAATTACTCCATAAATTTCTGCCATTGGGATATTTAAGTATTCTGATATTTCACTTTGTGCAATTTGTGGAATATATCCATATTTTACTTGCACATCATTTAGTATAGGTACTAGATTATCTTTGGCTGTTGTATATTGTTCTAAAATTTCTTTTACTTCTTGTTTTAATTTTTGTTCTACACAATTCATTGGATAAAAGTCCCCCTTGTATATTTGTATTTTACTTTTACGAGTTTATTATATCAAACCGTTAGTTTTTATACAACAAAATACGACAAAAAAGCTCCTCTATGATAAATTTATTTTATCATAGAGGAGCTTCTTAATTATTCAAAACTAATTTTACTATTTATTGGGCAGATTTGAATGAAAGTTTTTCCGTCGTTTACTTTTATTTCATTTCCATCTAAATCTTTATATACTGTTTGGCTGCTTCTTGAAGTTTTATAGCATTTAATTGGTATATATTTTCCATTTGTAATGTAATATCCGTCTAATGTTTTCACATTGTCTAATGTTTGTCTTCCTTTTCCACTACCATCATCCAAAGTAGTATTTTTACATTTTGTTATAATAATATTTTTAGTTTTTACTGTATTTTTTGTATTCCAGTCTGTTTGTTTTTTATCTCTTGAATACCTAACATATTCTTTGCTCTCTTCGTCATATTCATATCTTACTGTGTTATATGCTGAATATGGAATTGTAACTGTATTTGCTAGGTTCGTAATCTTTCCTTCTGTTTCACCTTCTGCTGGTTCTTCTCTTTCATCTGGCAAATTTACTTCGTCAACTACATAGTTAAGTACTGTTTTTTTGCTAGTTGTAGTTCTAAATTCTTTGTTTTCAATAAGTTTTGTTAACTTAGCTGTTGAGGTTACAGCATTATGTGGAGCATATCTACTGCTATCTCTCCAAAAGTCTGTTGCACTTTCATATATTCCATTTATATCATCAACTTTTAATTTTGTAATATCTGCTTTTGCTTGTGGACTTTGTCCATAATGAACACAAATTGCATCATTTTCTAGCATATAATCTAGATAATAATGTCTAACACTTCTTAATGGTCCGATTTTGCTTATGTCTTTATTTTTTATTACCGCCATTAATCTGGTTTCTCCACCTTCAACAATCATTTCATATACTAAATCTGCTTGTTCCAAACCTGCTTGTGGCATTGCATTTATATTATTATCTATCATAAATGCAAGTGGTCTTTCTGTTCCTGCAAAAGTTTTAGGTTTTAATTCTTTCTTTGGAGCTTCTGTTTTTGTTTTATTTTCTGTACTTCCAACTTCTTGACTATTTTTAAACTTTTCAATTCCTAACCATACACTTACTGCTAATATTGCTAATAACAATAATACGATTATTGGTTTTACACTTTTTTTAGATTTTTTTCTTGCCATTTGAAAACATCTCCTTTTTAAACAATTGCCATTGCTATTCCATATAGCACAAGTACTAATACAGTGGCAAAGCATCCACTAAATATTATTTCTGATAATTTATGTTCTTTTGCCGCAATTCTACTTTCAGCTAGTAAAATAGCAGTTACTAATGATAACATTAAGATTACTATATTATCTGTTAATAGCCAAATCAATGTGTTTGCTGCAAATCCAATAGCTGCGTGCCCACTTGGGACAAATTTTGAATTTAATCCTTTATGTTTATTAGATTTTGCATAAGCAACTAATGCTAGTGCTGCAATCATTACAATTACCATAATAGCAAATGATAAATGTACTGGATTACTTGTTACATTTTTTAAAAATGCTAATCCTATATCTGCTATTTTATCAAAGAATAAGAAGTATGCTACTATTATTGCATTTATAGTAGTTATTACTACTCCTCCTGCTGCAACGTCTTTAGCTATTTTTGCTTTTGGATGATATACATCAACATATAGGTCTACAACTGTTTCAATTGCTGTATTTACCATTTCTGCAAATATGATAAGCACTATGGTAAATAAAAAACATAAAAATTCTGCGCGGTTTAAATTAAAAAATAAGCTAACAATTACTACAATTACTGCAATTATTAATTGTTTTTGTATATTACCTTGTGTGGTTGTTGCATATATTATTCCATTAAATGCATTTTTCCAAGCATCTATAAAATTATGATTTTTTAGTTCCTTGTTTTCTTTTTTCATTATTCTCCCCTTGTTATATTTAATTGAGACAAAACATTTTCCTCTTTTTCTCTCATTTGAGCCTTTTCCTCTTCCTCCATATGGTCGTAGCCTCTTAAGTGATAAAATCCATGAACAAGCATATATGCAAATTCTCTTTCAAAACTATGTCCATATTCTTTTGCTTGTTCCTCTACTCTTTCAATAGAAATTATGATATCTCCCATTATATCTTGTAATGTTTCTACTTGAGTGTCAGCTGTTTCGTCAACAAGTTTGTCCAATTCATCTTTTTCAAACATAGGAAAAGAAAGTACATCTGTCTCTTTATCTATATTTCTATATTCCTTATTTATTTCACGTATATTTTTAGGATCTGTTAATGTAACACAAATATATAAAGAGGTAGGATTTATATGCTCTACCTCAAAACATTTTTGTATTACTTTTTCAATTATAGCCTCTAGCTCTTCATTTTGTTGGATATCTTTCCAAACAATTTCTGTTACTGAATTCATTATATTTTCCTTCTATCTAAATTATGCATTAACAACCTTTTTAGGTCTACCTCTTCTCTTAACTTTTTTTGGTCCTTTAGTGTAAGCACCTTCTGAGATAAATGAATTTTTCAAGTTTTTCATAGCATCTAATTCTACCAATTTTGCACAGTAAAATTGAATAATTTTATAATATCTATTTGGCTCTTTTCTTAATTTTTTCAAATCGTTTCTTAAGAATAAAACTTGCTTATCTTTAGAATATTCAATATAATTTTTCTCTTTTCCTTTTTGAATTGCTTGATATTGTTTGTAAAAGTCTTTATATGCTTCCCTTTCTGCTGGTTTCTCCCAATATACTTTAGTAGATTGTAATTTTACATTATATTCTTCTATTAAAGTAATAAGTAATGAATATGCTTTTTCTTGTTTTCTAATTACTTTTGTATCCACTATTAAACTTCTAACATCATTTAATAGTTTTTCATAACATTGTTCTGCTACTATAAGTGGTAAACTATGTGTAAATAACTTTCTACTCAAACTTAATAATATCATATTTTTTTCAATGGTATCATTTTGATCTAGTTTACCAACTGTAAATCTTTCAAAACTTTGATAATCTTCAAGTATTTCTTTATACACTTTATTATCTGGATCTTGTTTCATTTTTAATGGTAATATATTTTCAATATATTTTTCTAATGTGTCAAATATTTTGTTATATACTTCATCTTTAGCTCCTGGAGTTAAATTATCTGCAAGTTTAATTGAATAATGTTTTAATAAGCCTTTATATAATGATTCCATTTGAGAAACATATAATGTTTGATATCTTTGTAATAGCTGTTCTTTATTAAGACTATCAACAGTTTCATAGTCTAGGTTTAATAAATACATTTGCTTTTTATACTTGTATTCTAAATATTCTGTTTCTTTTAAATGAACAACTGAATAATACTCAGATAATGCATTTTTTTCAAAATCACTTGCCACATCATTTTTTACTTTTTTATAAATAGAATCCATAATATATTTGTCTATTGATTCTAGATATAAAGCGTATACATCTTCAAATTTCTTTTCAATTGCTTCTTGTTTTTCTTGATTTTGAATATCCTCGCTTGCTTTATATGCTTCATAAGCTTTTAGAGCATTGTTTCTTTTTATTGAAATTAACATTCCATTGATTCCAATTTTTGTTGGAGTTAGTATTTTAGTAATTGTGTTACTAATTTTTGAAAAAAATGTTTTTTCTTGGTATATTCTCAAACTTCTTTCTTCCATGGCATCTGTTCCTTTCAAAATACTATTTTTTCTTTTGTCCCAATACTTTCGAGTACTTCGTAAATAACTTCAACTTCAATATTTGCTCCTATTTGTTCTGCATTTATTTTTTTATTTGTTACTTGTTTTCCTTCTATTTGCTCTTTTAGGCTCTCGTCAGCTTGTGCTATTCCAAGCTCTTTTGCTTCTTCTATACTATATGTAATTTCTTGTTCTTCATACTCTTGGTATGTTTTTTGGTGTATTTCTATTGGCAAATAAAAATCTGAAAATAGTTTTAGTTTTTTACTCGTCTCTATTGTATCATAATTTTGAAATTTTGGAACCCCTTTTGGCAAATTTATTTCAAAATTATTTATCTTTACGGAATATTTATTTTCCTCCTTGTCTGTTTTTATTTTTTTAGTCTGTTTTAAAGGCACACTTATTTTTTGAGAATACCATACTTTTGCTTGAACTTCGCCATTTGCATGCACATAGCGTATTCCTGTAAACTGACCTTCAAGCCACCCTTGTATTAGCACAGTTCCTTTTGTAACTATGTCTCCTTCTTTTACTACGGCTGTGCCATTTTGAGCATTTATTTTTACTATCATCGCATCTTTTGTTGCAACAATATTACAATACTCTTCTTCTTTGATTATATCAGGTTTCAAATCTGCTTCTACTATTTTTACAATTGCATTTGTTCCTTTTATCTCTATTCCTATCCATGCTAAATCACTTCTTTTTAATCGTATTTTATCAATTATATTTTTGGTGTTTAAATTTGTTTTAGATGTTCCAACTTTAAAATTATTATCTGCTAAGTCTTTAATAATTTCTTCTGCCGAAATTTTATTATTCCCTATTACTTCAATATTCCATACGAAGTTTGATAATGCAATAACTGCAATTATTAAAAGTATAAAAAATATAGCAAAGATTTTTCTTTTTTTATATTTATGTAAGATAAATGGTATTCCTCTTTTCTTTTGTATTTTTACTCTACATTTAGTTTTTTTAGCTATTTCTTTTATTTTTTTAAAATCCCTGATTCCAATATTTACTCTTATAATTGTGGAGTGTTTTCTTTTCATATTCCACAAAAATATTTTTTTACTATTACAAATATTTATAAAACGTTCTATGAAATATCCTTCTACTTCAATATTTACATATCCTAAAATGTAAGCTAATAGTATTTTAAAATACAAACTTTTCCCTCCTATTCTTCATCTGTAATTGTTTCAAAATCAATGCTTTCTATTTTTCCAGTAACTAATAAATCGTCTGTTGTCATTTCTTCTAAATACAAATCATATCCATTTATGTTTAAAATTCCAATATGTGTACTAATCCTAATATAGAAGTCTTGATACTCTAATATTCCTTTATAATTTTCAATCAACATTTGTTTAAAACCTATTACTGTTATTTTCGGTAAATTAGTTGATATTTCTTGAGGGATTTCTAATAAACGATTTATTCTACTTTGTATACTTTTATTTTTCTTAGAAGCTTTTCTCAAACTTTCTCATCTCCCCTATGCTATTTCTTTATAGTTGTCAAAGAATTAAATTTGACACATTAAAAATTGTAATTATTTTGCAACCATTTACCTTTGGAAATCGTCTAAAGACTTAAACTCATACCCCATCTTCTTAATCTCCTTAATACAATAATCTAGAATATTACTATTATCTTTTGAAGTTGCATGTAGTAATATAACTGCTCCGAGGATGTATGTTATTTAAAATCATCTTTTTTCCATAATCTTCTCTGCCTTGTTTATTTTTGTCCCAATCATCATAGGCAAAACTCCACATAACAGTTTTATAGCCTAATGTATTGGTATATGCTACAGTTCTTTCACTGTATTCTCCTTTTGGTGGACGAATGTATTTCATTTCATAATTAAATTTTTGGTAAACTGCTGTATGCAAATCCATTACTTCTTTTTGTATTTGTTCATTTGTTAAATCTGGCATACTTTTATGATTCACTGTATGATTTCCAATAGTATGGCCTTCATCTATCATCTGCTTTACTAAATCTGATGCAGTGTTTAGATAATGGGCTGTTATAAAAAATGTAGCCGGAACTTGATTTTCCTTTAATACTGCTAATATTTTAGGAGTATAACCAGCTTCATATCCATTGTCAAAAGTAAGATATACATATTTTGAGTATTTATTTCCCATTGCAATTCCTTCATATGTATCTATTATTTTTTTATTTATACTTCCTAAATCTGGTTGTTCATTATTGTTAGATCTTTTTATTCCCCAACCAATTCTTTTTTCACTAATTGAACTTGCACTTGTTTCTGTTGCATTGTTTGAATTAATTACAGAAATTGAAAAAATAAATACTAATAAAATTGATGATATAACTATAAGAAAATTTGAATTTTTCTTCATTTTATCCCTCTTTCCCTTTTAATAACAACGCTTTCATTTTTTTCGACATTTTATAGTTTTTTATAAAATTCTTCTTGACAATATTATTTATTTGCATTATATTTATATAGACAATTGGAAAAAAATGGGTAATTTTATATTGTTTTGTCGAATTACCATTGCGCGTTTTTGTTGTGTTAATTTATATTTATTATATTATACGGAGGAAAAATATATGTTAGATTTTGTATTATGTGATGATAATTTTAACGCTTTAACAAGATTAGAAAAGATGCTAGAGTCTTTATTTATCGAGTGTAAAATTAACGCGCGTATTGCATTAAGTACAACAAATCCTGAAGAATTAATTGAATATGTAAAAGTTAACAAGGTTAATGTTGTATTTTTGGATATTGATTTAAAATCTAACATTACTGGACTAGATTTAGCTGATATTATCCGTAAAAAGGATAGAAACATTTATATTATCTTTACGACTGGTCATTTAGAATATGGTTTAATGGCATATAAGTATAAAACTTTTGATTATATACCCAAACCAATAACTGTAGAGAGGTTAAAAGATACTATAACTAGGTTAGTTGAAGATTATTCGGGTTCTGAACCCAAGTTTGTAAGACTTGATAATAACAGAACTATTATCAGGCAAGATAGCATTTTGTATATTCAAAAAGAGGGGATGAAAACTATCTTTTATACTGATACCAGGGAATATGAAACTTATAGTTCTTTTAAAGTTATAATGTTACAATTGCCAGACACTTTTATACAATGCCATAAATCATATATTGTAAATACCAAAAAAATAACTAGTGTAGACTTTTCTAACAATGTTATTTTCCTAAATGATAATGTGGACTGTAAATGTTTTATAGGTCCTAAATATAAAAATAAAATTATGGAGGTTTTTAATTATGCAAATTTTTCAGACAATTTGGACAGCAATGACGACACAGAATGAAATTGCTTTAAGCATTATCTTTTTTCTACTTTCTTTTATTGAGGCTAGTGTTAGCATGTTACTATTTACTACAATTTTTGATATGAAGTCTTCTAGAAAATCTAAAATTATCTATGTATTTTTAGTAGCTATTGTTGGATCTATTATTAGAATATTTATTCCAGATCCTTTTGGAAGTTTTATTAACATTCTATTTATATTATGCTCTATTAAATTTGTTTTTAAAACCAGTTGGCTAAAAGCATTATTATCTGAATTTATTATGATTGCAGTAAGTACTGTATTGGAATTATTTATGTTTAAATTTTATCAAACTGTACTAAATATTCCTTATGATAATGTTATGACAATACCAATATATAGATTTATATTTACATTAAGTATTTATTTCTGCATTTATCTTTTATATAGACTTATTAAATACTTTAAGTTTAATATAAAACTAGAAAATATGACTAAAAAGAATAGAGTTTTATTTATAGTAAATGCTTTCCTTGGAATATTAGCAATCGCAACTCAAATTTACTTAATGGCTTTTTATAGCGACAAAATGCCAATTTATATTACTATAACAAGTATTTTAAGTTTATTAGCATATTTTGTTATTAGTTTTTACAGTTTATTAAGTACAGATAAATTAGATACTACCACTAGAGATTTAGAAGAAGCACAATTATATAATAAAACATTAACTATTTTACATGATAGTATTAGAGGTTTTAAACATGATTTTCATAATATTGTTCAAAGTATTGGTGGTTATGCTGATAGAGGAGACTTAGAAGGATTACGTATTTATTACAGACAACTTCTACAAGATTGTGGACGTACTAATAACTTAACTGCATTAAATCCAGAAGTTATCAATAATCCAGCTATATACAATGTTTTAGCTACTAAATATCATAAAGCTGATGAAATTGGTGTTCAAATAAATTTAGGTATTTTTATAAATTTAAATGAAATTGAAAAACATATGAAAATTTATGAATTTACTAGAATATTAGGTATACTTTTAGATAATGCTATTGAAGCTGCAGCTGAATGTGAAAATAAAATAATTCATGTAAGTTTTAGAAAAGAACAAAATCGTAGAAGATTACTTGTAATAATTGATAATACATATAAAAATAAAGATATAAATGTAGATAAAATTTATGAAAAAGATTTTTCTACTAAATCTAAGGAAACTAATAGTGGACTTGGTTTATGGGAAGTTAGACAAATATTAAAGAAGAATAATAATTTAAATTTATTTACTACCAAAAGTGAAGAATTTTTCTCACAACAATTTGAAATATATTATTAAAAGCAATTACAAAGAGGTATCTTGATATTTAAGATACCTCTTTGTAATTGTCTTGTCGTTTTAAGGAAATATTTATATTTATTTATATTATAATTAATCTTTTTTGATTAATGATGCAGGCATTTTAGGTTGATGTGCTAACCCAAAAAGAATGCATGCTGTATTCATTGATTTTGCGTATTTTTCTGCTACTTTAGCTAATAATTTTAACATTTATATTCCTCCTTATATTTTTATTTTTATATCATAAACATTGCCGGCCAATGTATTATAATCTTAAATTGTTTCCTCTGTATATACTTCGTAGCCATGTTTGTTATTTGTTAACTTATATGAAATTGGTAATACTGTTAGATTTTGCAAAAATATTGCATAAATTATCATGTATGAAAATTGTTTGTATGGGTTAAATATTATTATTGATAATAAAATTACTAATGCTATATATGACTTAATCTTTTTAGATTTTATTTCTTTTTTACTTAAAATTGGTATATTTTCTGTATCTGCTGGAGCATATCTTGCAATTATGATAATACTAAATATTGTTATCAATCCTGCTAATATATAAAGAATATTTTTATCTGATATTAAAATGTATTTTGATAATATAATTGGTAATAAATATAAAATAGATGTTGTAATCATACAACCTAAATGTGTTTTCAAATGAATGCCACCTGTAAAACTTCTATAAGGTGCTATTAAGAAAAATAATAATAAAGTTTGCCATCCCATATTTAATAAAAATCCTATAATGAATAATATTAAAATTTTAGGTAATTCTCCAAAAATTAATCTTACACCAAAGTTAATAATTAATTCTCTTTCGTCATCTATGTCTGTAACCTTTGATTTAATTTTTTCAGTTATCAAATCACAAAATTTATCAATCATTTTCTTACCTCGTTCTTCGTTATCTGTATTTTATAATTTTAAAACGCAAAAATAAAAAAACTTTATAAAGATATAAAAATTGTGTGCAAAATTTGTCGTTTTTTGTTTTAATCACAATTTTTGTATTTTCATAAAGTTTAGTTTAATTTTACAAATATATAATGTTTCATAATTGAATATCTTTTAGTATTGCCCAACTTCCAAGCATTTGAGGTACGTCTTTAAATTCCATTAGTTCATTTGTAATAGGATGATATAGTTTTAATTCATATGCCCAAAGTGCAATTTGTTTTCCATGACCTCTTCCACCATATTTTTGATCTCCATATATGCTGTGATTTCTGCTAGATAATTGTACTCTAATTTGGTGATGCCTACCTGTATGTAGGTTTATCCTTAAAACTGATAAGTTTAATTCTTTATCATATTTTAAAACTTCATAATCTAATATTGCTAATTTGCTATTCTTCGTTCCTTCTTTCACAACTTTGCTCATATTAGCTTTTTCGTTTTTTAATAAGTAGTCTTGTAAGGTTCCTTTTTGCTCTTCCATTTTTCCATTTACTATTACTAAATATGTTTTTTGAAATTGTTTTTCTCTTACTTGATTGCTTAGTCTTCCTGCCGATTTTGAAGTTTTAGCAAATACCATTACTCCACCAACAGGTCTATCTAGTCTATGCACTAAACCTAAATAGACATTTCCTGGTTTATTATACTTTTCTTTTAAATAGGCTTTTATTATTGTAAGCATATCTATATCTCCAGTTTTATCTGCTTGTGATGGTATGTTTACTGGCTTTTCTACTACTATTATATGGTTATCTTCAAATATTACTTTTAAATTTTGCATTTAACTCTCCCATCTTCCATAAATACCACATGGTAAAACCATTTTTGAGTTAGTCATAGGAAGACCTATTTCTCCATTTGATACTTTTCCTTTATATTTTTTTGATATTGTAAGTTCCAAAATATTTTGCAAAACTGTGCTTGATATTCCTGTTGTATATGAATTGATTAAGAAAAATAATGGCTTGTCTGATAACACTTGTGTACATAAATTTACAAGTTCTGGTAAGTTTTCTTCAAATTTCCAAACTTCTCCGTTTGCACCTCTACCATAAGATGGTGGATCCATGATTATTGCATCATATTTATTACCTCTACGAATTTCTCTATTTACAAATTTAATAACATCATCAACTATATATCTAACTGGTCTGTCTTGTAATCCTGAAGCTTGTATATTTTCTTTTGCCCATGCTACCATTCCTTTTGAGCTATCTACATGACAAACTTGAGCACCAGCATAGCTACATGCTACTGTTGCCCCTCCTGTATATGCAAATAGATTTAATACTTTTATTTCTCTATTTGCTTTTTGAATTTTTTCTATCATCCAGTCCCAATTAACTGCCTGCTCTGGAAATAAGCCAGTGTGTTTAAATCCCATTGGCTTTATATTAAAGGTTAAATTCTTGTATTTAACTTGCCATGCATCCGGCATTTTTTTATTGTATTCCCAGTTTCCACCACCTGTTGAGCTTCTGTAGTATTTAGCGTTAACATTCTTCCATTTTTCTGGAAAACTTTTTTGTGTCCATATTATTTGTGGGTCTGGTCTTACTAAAATAACATTTTTCCATCTTTCTAGTTTTTCACCATTTGCCATGTCTAATATTTCGTAATCTTGCCAATCTTTTGCTACATTCATTTCTAAATATCCTTCCTTATTTTTTATACAACTTTATCATATCTTAGCCCTTTATTTTAGTATGCAATATTATACTACATTGGCTATTGTGGATACTCCTCATAACGAAGAAAAGTATAATATTACATAGTATCTATCTCAAATTTTTAAATGCTTTGTAAAATATGCATAAAATTTGTAACCAACATCACATCCATAACTACAAATGTTAAAAATATTGCCAATGTAGTTACTACTAATTTATGCTTTTTTATTTTTTGTATCAATTTGCTTGTCCATTTTGGTGCCTTCAAACGTAAAGTATTGCTACTTTCATCATAACGTATATTTAAAATTAAATCTTTTGTGTACTCCATAAAATAAAATCCTCCTAATATATTTTCTAATAATATATATTCACATATTCGGATTTTATGATAAAAATCGTAACACAAATTATTACATTATTCGCTTAATTTCTGCTTTATACTTTTAGCTAGCTTTTCTGTAATTCCTGATACCTCTGTCAATTCTTCTATACTAGCATTTTGTATGTTGTTTATAGTTTTAAATTTCTTTAATAAAGCTTTTTTCTTTGCTTCTCCTATTCCGTCTATTTCGTCTAAAACTGAATGTATTGTTTGTTTATCTCTTAATTGTCTATGATAATTTATTGCAGTATCATGTATGTTATCTTGAAAATTTGTAATTACTTTCATTAAATTTTCAGATAGTTCAAATTCATTTTTGTTCTCGTCTATAAGTGCTCTAGTACTATGTTTATCGTCTTTTACCATTCCATATACAGGTATAGATAGTCCAAGTTCTTTAATTGCTTGTTTAGTTGCTCTTATTTGAGTAATTCCACCATCTGCAAATATTACATCTGGGAAGTCACCAAATGCTCCATTTGGGTTATCTATTGAATGAAGTAACCTTCTTTTTACTACCTCTTGCATACATTTAGGGTCATCTTGACCTATTACTGTTTTTATTTTAAATTTTCTTGATGAGTTCTTTTTTAGCTCTCCATCTTTTAATACACACATTGATGCAACCATAAATTGTCCTGATAAATTTGATATATCATATCCCTCAATTTTTCTAGGTATTTTATCTAATTTTAGCACTTCTTTTAACTCATTTACAACACTATATTTTTCCTTTTCTTTATTCATTATGGTAATTTTAGCATTGTTTTCTGCCATCTCAACTAGCCTTAGTTTTTCTCCCTTTTGAGGTACTTTTATTTCTACCTTATGACTTGAATTTTCTGAAAGTAATTGCTCTAATATTTCTTTATCTTCAATTGCTTCTTTTATCATAATTTTATTTGGTAAAAATACATCATTTATATAATATTGTTTAATAAAACTTGATAAGATTTCTGCATCTGATTCATCTTGCAATCCTTCAAAAAAGTAGTGATGTCTTTCTATCATTTTACTATTACGAATTAAAAATATTTCAACACATACTTGAGTTTGTCCTTTAGCTATACCTATTACATCAATATTGTGTTCTGATATATTAGAAACCTTTTGTCTTTCTTCTGTAATTCTTTGAATAGCATATTTTTTGTCTCTTAATTCTGCTGCTCTTTCAAATTCTAATTTGTCTGCCGCTTCTTTAATATCTTTATCAAGCTCTTTCATTATTTGGTTTGTATTACCTTCTAATAGGCTAATAATTTGATTTATTTCTTTTCTATAATCTTCTTTTGAAATTTTACCAATACAAGGTCCAGAGCATTTTTTAATATGATAATTTAAACATGCTCTACCTTTATATTTAAATGTTTTACATTGTCTAATTTTATATTTTGAATTTATAAAATCTAGCATTGCTTTTGCACTGCCACTATTTGCATATGGTCCAAAATATCTTGCACCATCATTTAATATTCTTCTAGTTAAGTATATATTTGGGAATTCTAGCTTTGTGTTTACTTTGATATATGGGTACGTTTTGTCATCTTTTAATAAAACATTGAATTTTGGCATATTCTTTTTTATTAAGTTACACTCTAAAATAAGTGCCTCTGATTCATTATCTGTAACAATATATTCAAAGTGGTCTATTAAAGACACCATATTTTCAATTCTTTTTGTTTTATTGTTTTTTCTAAAATATTGCCTTACCCTATTTTTTAGAGAAATTGCTTTACCAACATATATAATCTTATCATCTTTGTCATGCATAATATATACGCCTGGTTTGCTAGGCAACTTTTTTAGTTCTTCTTCTATATTAAACACCTTTAGTTTTCCCCCTTAGCATAATATATATTGTAGCATATTTTGCTGCATTTTACAAGGTAAACTTAGGCTTGTGTACATATAAGAAAATAAAATTTGACACATTTTGCATTTTATAGTAATATATTAGCACTAGGAATACAAATTAAAAAAATATCCTTTAGGAGGGTTGTATATATTTAGCGCCAGGACAGTGTTTATACACTGTTGACGAGGTTAGAGTTTATCGAAAGATTCGGCGGATGGCTCTATGGCATGCGTTACTGCCATTACATATTAACCAAAAAATTATAGTGATATAATATAACAAATTTAATATGAGTACGCTTTAATTTGTATGCCTTACTTTAAATTTTAAGGAGGTATATTTTTTATGTGTGGCATTATAGGTTATATAGGAGACAAAAAGGCCACTCCAGTTTTAATAAATGGTTTATTATGTTTAGAATACAGAGGTTATGACTCTGCTGGTATTGCTGTTATCGAAGACGGCAAAATTACTGTAATGAAAGATAAAGGAAGAGTTGCAAATTTAGAAGCAATTGATGGTATAAATGATTTAAAATCTACTATTGGTATTGCACATACAAGATGGGCAACTCATGGAAAACCTGCAAAAGAAAATTCTCATCCTCATATGGATAATAGCGGTGAATTTGCAGTTGTGCACAATGGTATTATTGAAAATTACCATGAATTAAAAGAATTTTTAGCTTCTAAAGGATATTACTTTTTATCACAAACAGACACAGAAATAATTCCTAATTTGATTCATTACTATTACACAAATGGAATAAATGATGATGACAAATTCTTAAGAGCCGTAAAATCTGCAGTCGATGATTTAAAAGGAAGTTATGCACTAGAAATTATTTCTAACTTACATCCTGATAGAGTTATTGTAGTTAGAAAAGATAGTCCTTTAGTTTTAGGAAAAGGAAATGGTGAAAACTTTATTGCATCAGATATTCCTGCTGTTTTAAAATATACAAAGGAATTTTATTTGTTAGATGACCAAGAGTATGCAGTTGTTTATAAAGACCATATAGATTTTTATGATAATAGCTTAACTTCTCATAGCAAAGCTATTAAGAATATTGAATGGGATGCTACTGCAGCAGAGAAAAATGGCTATGAAGATTATATGTTAAAAGAAATATTTGAACAACCAACTGCAATTCGTGAAACTATTGGTTCTAGATTTAAACTTGGAGAAAAATGCAGTTTTGATGATATTGATATTTCAAAAGAATATTTAAAGAAAATAAATAAGATATATATTGTTGCTTGTGGTACAGCTATGCATGCAGGTTTAGTTGGAAAAAATGCAATTGAAAAACTTTGCAAAATTCCTACTGTAGTCGATATTGCATCTGAGTTCCGTTATCGTGACCCTATTATAGATGATAAAACACTTTGTATCTATATTAGTCAATCTGGCGAAACTGCTGATACAATTGCAGCTTTAAAACTTGCTAAGGCTAAAGGTGCTAAAACATTAGCTGTTTCAAATGTGATTGGAAGTTCAATTACTCGTGAGGCTGATTATACAATATATACTCATGCCGGTCCTGAAATTGCTGTTGCTTCTACAAAAGCGTATACTTCACAAGTTGTGTTAATGGTAATTTTAGCTATGTATTTTGCTGAAGTTTTAGGATCATATGATGGAATTGAAAAATTAAAAGCTGATATTTTAGATTTACCTGCTAAAGTTGAAGCCATGTTAGATGAAACAGATGCTATTAAAGAGTTTGCTAACAAAGTATATACTGAGCATGATATGTACTTTTTAGGTAGAGGTACTGATTACAATGTTGCAATGGAAGGTTCTTTGAAATTAAAAGAAATTTCATATATTCATTCTGAGGCATATGCTTCTGGCGAATTAAAACATGGACCTATTGCTTTAATTGAAAATGGTATAACTGTAATTAGTGTTTTAACAGATCCTAATTTAGTTGAAAAATCTATTAGCAATATTCAAGAAGTTATAACAAGAGGTGCTAAAACTTTAGTAATTACAAACCAAAAATTATCAAATAATTCATTTAATTATGTTATAAATATACCTGAAACTAATAGCCTTATCTCACCTATCCTTTCTGTTATCCCACTTCAGTTACTTTCTTACTACATTGCTAAAAATAAAGGATTAGATGTTGATAAACCAAGAAACTTAGCTAAATCAGTTACAGTTGAATAAACTAAGGTGACATGGTCAAAAAGCGCCCACCTAATTACACCCAATTATGGCTAACAAAACAAAGTCATAATTGGGTGCTTTTTGTTCTCGTCTCTATTGGCACACTTTAGATAAATAGTTTTAATATTATTAACAGTATTGCCCCTGGAATTCCTAAAAGTCCTACTAATACTGCTGTAACAACATTTAACCCTATATGAAATCCCCACGCTGAACATATTAGATTTATTATAAATATAAGTAGTCCACCTAATACAGAGTTTACTATTAATTTAAACAATGCTTTTAATGGAACTGAAAATATTTTTCCTACAATCCATAAAACTACTATACATCCTAAAATAACCAAAGCATTAGAAAAATCCAATTTTTATCACCATTCCTTTAGTAATATGTATGATAAAAATTGGACAAATATTACTTATCCTACCTGATTTTTTTTGAAATAAATTTCTTCTATCATATTTAGAGATAGTCCCTTGTCTTTGGCTTTATTTACTAAAAAATCTACTTTACTTTTACTAGCTTTAATTTGATATACATAATAGTCCACTAAACCTTCTTCTGCCGTTTCAAAATTCTTAGTTGCTAAATTCAATTCTTTTTTTGCTTTTATTAAGCTCATTATAAGTTCTACCTTTTTATCTTCATCAGTTTTATCTTTTATATTTGTTTCTTTTTGATATTCTTCAAACATTGCTTGTCTCCCTTTTTGTAGTTTCTTATTATATTATATACTTTAATTACCAATTTATTCGTTATACTTTAAGAAATATTGATTTTTGAAGAATGATTTGCTATAATTACTATGTAAATTATTTGAAATAGAGGTATAATTATGATAGACATTAAATTTTTAAGAGAAAACCCAGATGTAGTTAAGGAAAATATAAAAAAGAAATTCCAAGACCATAAACTTGTATTAGTTGATGAAGTCCTTGAATTAGATGCTAAAAACCGTGAAGCAAAACTAAATGGTGATGATTTAAGAAGTAAAAGAAATTCATTAAGTAGTGAAATCGGTAACTTAATGAAACAAGGCAAAAAAGCTGAAGCAGAAAGTATAAAAGCACAAGTACAAGAAATTAACAACAAATTACTTGAAAATGAAAAACTTGAAGAAGAATATTCTGCACAAATTCAAGAAAAAATGATGAAAATTCCTAACATTATTCATGAGTCAGTTCCTATTGGAAAAGATGATAGTGAAAATGTTGAGATTCAAAAGTTTGGAGAACCAGTTGTTCCAAGTTATGAAATTCCATATCATACAGATATTATGGAAGCATTTGAAGGTATTGACTTAGACGCTGCTCGTAGAGTTGCTGGTAATGGCTTTTATTATTTAATGGGTGATATTGCTAGACTTCATTCTGCAGTTATTTCTTATGCTAGAGATTTTATGATAAATAAAGGGTTTACCTATTGTGTTCCACCTTTTATGATTCGTAGCAGTGTAGTGACTGGTGTTATGAGCTTTGAAGAAATGGACGCAATGATGTATAAAATAGAAGGAGAAGATTTATATTTAATTGGTACAAGTGAACATTCTATGATTGGTAAATTTAAAGACCAAATTCTTCAAAAGGATAAAGTTCCTTATACAATGACTTCATATTCTCCTTGTTTTAGAAAAGAAAAAGGTGCTCATGGTATTGAAGAACGTGGTGTTTACCGTATTCATCAATTTGAAAAGCAAGAAATGATTGTTGTTTGTGAACCTGAAGATAGTTGGAATTGGTATGATAAATTATGGTCATACACAGTTGAGTTGTTTAGAAACATGGATATTCCAGTTCGTACTCTTGAATGTTGCAGTGGTGATTTAGCTGACTTAAAAGCTAAAAGCTGTGATGTTGAAGCTTGGAGCCCTAGACAACAAAAATACTTTGAGGTTGGTAGTTGTTCTAACTTAACTGATGCTCAAGCTAGACGTTTAGGTATTAGAATTAAAGGTGAAAAACAAAATTATTATGCTCACACATTAAATAATACTGTTGTTGCTCCACCTCGTATGTTAATTGCCTTACTTGAGAATAATTATCAGGAGGACGGAAGTGTTAAAATCCCTGAAGTTTTATGGCCATATATGGGTGGAACTAAGGTTTTAAAACCAATTAAATAACCTTATTGAAAGTAGGTGCAAAATGTTTATTAAGAATCCTGAATTTAGAATTTCTGCTGTTAGTCCTAAGCAATATCCTGATGATGGATTACCTCAGGTAGTACTTGTTGGAAAGTCTAACGTTGGAAAATCTAGTTTTATAAATACATTAGTTAATCGAAAAAAATTAGCTAGAACCAGCAGTGAGCCTGGTAAAACAAGACAAATAAATTTTTATAATATGGATGAAAAGTTTTACTTAGTTGACTTGCCTGGTTATGGTTTTAGTAAAATGTCTAAGCAAGAACAAGCAAATGTTGGAACTTTTATTGAAGAATACTTACAAAAAAGCAAAAACATTGCTTTAATAGTATTTTTAATAGATATTAGACATGATCCTACTGCTAATGATAAACTTATGTATGATTATATTTTTAAAACTAATTTGCCGTGTATTGTAATTGCAAATAAAGCTGATAAGATTGCAATTACAAAGGTTGATGACGCAGTAATTAATTTACAAAATATTTTAAATCCATTAAAAGATATTGCATTTCTTCCATTTTCCAGTGAGAGAAAAATATATACAGACAGAGTTTGGGAAGAAATAGAAAAATATATATAGTTAAAAAATCGACAAGATATGACATATTTTGTCGATTTTCATTGACTATTTACTCCTAAAGTATTATAATAAGTTCACGCTCTTAGTAAGAGCAAATTTTTTATTGGAGGATTTCGACTATGGGTAAATTGCGGAGATTTATTATTGTAAGTTTCATGACAGAAGAGCACGCAAAAGCTGCACTTCTCGAAACAAAGTCGAACTTCTATCAGGGAGTTCGTGCAAATGCTCACGATTTTAATCACGTAAAGGGCAATACTGTGTTTTTTATGAGTACTATGGACAGTGCTCGTGACCATAAAATCAAAGAATTTTTGATGTCGCAGGAAGGTTCGCTTCCTCATGTATGTCGTTTCCAGGTTGGATAATCTTTTAATAAAGAGGGTGGTTTTAATAAACCATCCTCTTTGTTTGTTATTCTTCTTTTTTAGTTATTGCTTTCAATGCTTTAGGACGTTCTAAAACAACTACATGTCCACATCCTAAACACTTCATTTTAAAATCAACACCAACTCTAGTCAATTCCCATAGTTTACTTCCACAAGGATGTTGTTTTTTTGTTCTAACAATATCGCCTACATTATATTCCATAGGAACTCGCTCCTTTTTTATTTTTCAATTATATTTTTAAATCTTTTTTCTACGCTTTCTTTTCCTAATACTTGCATAATTTCATATAAGTCTGGCGTTTGTTGTCTTCCTGTTAACGAAACCCTTAATACTGTACTAACATCGCCAACATGTGCTTTCCATTTTTCAGGTTCTTGTTTGAACATTTTTACTTCTCTAGCATATCCTAATTCTTCTGATAAATCTTTTATTTTATCAAACCATGTTTGTTTATCATCATTTATATTAAAATATTTTTCTAGGTATAATGATAATATTTTTTTAATTTCTTCTTTATCATTTATTTTAGCATATTCAAAGTTATTGTCTAAACTAAAGAATTTTTCATCATACATATAGTAAATTGCATTTTTTATTTCTGCCCATTTAGCTATATCTTTTCTAGGTTTAGCTGTTCCTCTTTCAATTCCAAATACTTTTAAAGCATATTCTTTATCTTGTAACATTTCTTCAAGTTCTTTGTCATAACGTTTTGCCCAGTTTAAAGAATCTTCATATACTCTTTCTTTAGAATATGTAGATATAACATTTTTTGATATGTCTAATAATTTTATCATATCAAAAATTGCTCCACTTACACTCATTTTGTTAAGTTCAAATTCAAATTCTGATATATCTTTATCTGGATTTGATCTTTTCCATGTTTCAAAGTTTGAATTTGCTATATTTAATAAATATTGATATACAGCTTCTGCTGGTATTCCTTCTTCATGATAATAACTAACTGCTGCTTCTGGGTCTTTACGTTTACTAATTTTACGTTTTTTGCCTTCATCATCTTTTAATATTGCTGATGTATGTGCATATTTAGGTACTGCAAATCCTAAGGCTTTAAATAACTCTAAATGAAGTGGTACTGAGGATAACCATTCGTCAGCACGAATTACATGTGTAACTCTCATTAAGTGGTCATCAACAGCGTGTGCAAAATGGTATGTTGGTAAACCATCTGCTTTTATAATAACTATATCTTGATCATTTTCAGGAAATTCAACATTTCCTTTTATTACATCATGATGTCTAATTTTTCTTTCTTCATTTCCCATAGATTTAAATCTAACTATATATGGTTCACCAGCTTTTATTTTTTTTGCCGCTTCTTCTACTGATAAATTACGGTATGTTGCCCATACTCCATAATAACCAGGTCTAATTTTAGCTGCTTCTTGTTTTTTACGCATTTCATCAAGTTCTTCTGGAGTTGCAAAACATGGGTATGCTCTACCTTGTTCTATTAAATATTTAGCAAAAGCCTGATATATGTCCTTTCTGGCACTTTGTTTATATGGTCCATAATTACCTTTTTCTTCAGTTTCATTTATCATACCTTCGTCAAATACAATTCCAAAATCTTTAACTGCTTCTACTATTTGTACTACACCATTTTCAATTAACCTTTTTTGGTCTGTATCTTCTATCCTTAATATACTAACACCTTTAGTTTGTTTTGCAAGTGTTGTACATATAATGCTTTGATATAACCCACCAATATGAACATACCCTGTTGGGCTTGGTGCAAAACGCACTACCATTGCTCCTTCTGGTAAGTTTCTTTCTGGATATTTTTCCTCATAATATGAAATTGGCTTTGCATTTGGAAATATTAAATTTGCTAAATCCTTATAATCCATTTTTCTCTTCCCCTTTTCAAAATAATTTAATTCTAAATGTTTAATTTTGAAATAATTAAACTTCGGTAATAATTGGTAAAATCAGTTTTAGCTTTTCACTACTTTTCTCGTATCCATTGATACTTCTTCTATTCGCTGTCGTACAGCAGTTTCACGCTTTTTCGAAAGCGTTGAGAGTTCTTCTCAATATCTTACGGTTAGTAACAAAATAGTAACAAACTATCTTTTTTCATAAAAATCTTTTAGTAATGTCTCAAATTCTTCTTTATTATACCCTAAAGCAAGTGCATTTTCAAGCATTTTTGTAATCAGTTTGCTGTTTTTATCATATTTAATGCACAATAGAATTGAGATTTTCGGACTAGATTCAAAAGAAGTTTTAGAAGTTAGTCAAATTATAGATCTACTTATAAATGTCAAAATGAAAGAGAGCTAACTAAATATTAGCTCTCACTTCTTTGCAGAGTGTTGTGAAATTTTTTCCACTTATGTATTTCAAACTTATAGAACTAAGTAAATTATTTTCAACTTCATATTTATTCCATTCTTTTTCAGTTAGTATTTTTGATAATTCTTTTATCATTTGCAGAGATTTTTGATATAGTTCTTTCATATATATCACTCTCCTTGATTTATTATACCACATTTTGTAAAATATTTGTGTCGAACTGTGTCGAACGAAAAAATGCGTAAAATCAAGGAAAAATCGACGCTCCAGAATCGATTTTAAGGCGTTTTTATTTTTGAGACATATAGTTTTATGGCTCAAAAAAAGACTATTTTTATATTTGGTATTTGTATTCATAACAATATTAACGTATAATGTTACTAGTGGTTTATATATATGAAAGGAGGATTTTTATGTGCAGTAATTTATTTGTCATTGTCGGAACTGATTTGAAGAATAACTCTATCCCTATAATAAGTGATGGAAATAGATTCTTCGCCTTAGGTGATTGCATCTTTCCTAGAAGATATGAAACATGTATAGAAGTTGCTGATAAATATCGGTACTTCTAAAGATAACGATTCTCATTACGAGGATTTTGAATTGCTTTACGATGAGCAAGGCAATGCTATATACAAAATTATATAAAAATAAGCTAGGCATATAGCCTAGCTTATTATTTCATTTGAATACCATCTATTGTGTGGCCGTATATTCCTGCATAGCTCTCTGTACCTGTTTCAGTTTTGCTATTTACCCAATTTAGCCATCCATCCTCAATTGTATGTACTCTGTAATCCACATGACCTTTTGTAGATTTGATTTTTATGCAATCAATAGGTTGTCCATAAATTCCTGAATATGAGTTTGGATTGCTCTTATCATTTTTCTTGTAATTTTTTGAATTTACTTTATCTAGCCAGCTACCTTTTTTTATATGAGCTTGAACTGTAATTTCTCCATACTCTGGTTTACATCTTAATCCACTTATTGCTTTTCCATACAAACCTGCATATCCTTCGTCTGAGCTATCACATTTATTTACTTCTGCTAACCATTCTCCAGCATAAGCTTGGTATGTAATTACTCCTGTATAATCTGGATCAGCCGGTGTAGGTGTTGGTTCTGGTATTGGTTTAATCTCTTCGTTATAAGCTGGTCTACCATATCCTGCGATATAATCTGCTCCAATAGAATAATCCCATTTTGCTACTTCACTATTGCCAGAATTGCCCTCAATTGTATAAACTCTGCCATTCTCGACCTTGTATACTAAACCTGTGTGATATATATCTCCGGCTTTCCCAAAGAAGATTTGGTCTCCTACTTGTGGGGCATTAAATAATCTCCCTTTCTTTTTATAAAAATTCATTGAAAAACTACAGCCGGCTCCCGTTGATTTTTTAGGCTGACATAGTAATTCTAGTGCCTTTTCTACTCCAAATGCTTGCACGAAGCACCAGTCTACGAATATGTCGCACCAGTCATAGCCATTCTTTTTTCCATTATAAAAGCCCGCAATATTATCTAAATCGCGAGCATATTTATTATATTTTCCACTTTGATTAGCCGTCTTATTATCTAATTGTGAATTACTCTTTTTCCCTTTATAGCCCACTTCTGCTAGAGCTATTTCTATTACTTTATTCATAAGATTACTCTCCTTTATTTTTGTAATTTATATTTGAAATTCCTAATACAGCGCCCATGAATGTTGTTACTGCTGTCATTATTGTTAGTACAATGTCGGTACAACCAACGTTGAAACAATTAAGTATTACACCTGTCAACGTTGTTAAAGCTGGTAAAAATACTAATGTGATCCATTTCAATACATCATATACTTTGTTACTCATATTAATCTCTCCTTTCTAAATCTTCTATTCTGTGATTTGCGACTCTAATTTGTTCTTCAATCACAGGCACTCTTTGCGCAAAATTATTGTGTAGCCTCACTTCTCTCGTAAGTTCCTCTATTTTTGTGTCTGTAACAGCTTGTTGTGTCGAGAGTCTGTTTTCTATTTTTTTATTACTGGATAAATTCGAAAAGACTACCCCTACAAGAGACAGTCCTCCAGTTATAACAGCTACTATTATTGCTTCCATAATAAACTCCTTTCTCTTTTTATACGTTTGTAAAATTGCTCCAAGTTCCATCAACCATTTTTCGATACTGCAACAAATCACTCGTTGCACCGATTAAAAATTGTACTTTATAAGTCGAAGTGTACGATAATTGCAAAAAATACCCGTTGTTAATATAACTTCCGTTGACTTTGCAATCTGACAAGTATGCAAAACCAGTGAAATCGTCTAATGTGTTCAATTCTTTTCGAACCAGACGTGGAAGTAATCCATCACCTAAACCACTTTGGTTTAATCTAGTAATAGCTGAACTAATTGCTGTTGTGTTATTTTCGATTTTTTGCTTATTTTTAATATATTGAGGTATCATACTTTGACACCTCTTTTCTTTTTTAGACTAAATATAAGTGTGTGTGTGTGTGTGTGTGTGTGTACAGCCACAATGTTTTCAGCTTGTTTCATATTATCATTCCTTTCTTATTTCCATTTTCCAATCGCAATAGCAGATATTTTAGTTGAAGTTCCCGCAGCTCGAGAAGTTATATCAATTCCTCTTAAGTAAGCGTATTTTGGACCAGCCTCACCTGTAACGGTTCCCCAACTTGCAGAATTGCCCCATTGAAACAAGGAACAAGTTATTCCTGAAAGTGTTACAAATTCGGCAGGATATACCCACTTTCGTGTACCTTGAAATAAATTAGTTCCATATGCATTGCTGATTGCTTGATCTGTAACTGTTATGTTCAGCGTACATATCATATCTCCGTTAGACCACTTTGTGTAAGACCCATTAGTATTGGAACCGCTCTCAACGATATATGTTCTATTTATTAATTCTTTAATTTTAGTCCAAACATTAAACACTATAATCCCCCCTTACTACAAATTCAAAATATTCGCCAGTATCACAGCCCCAGTCTGTTGTTGTCTTAATCTGGTTACTTACTGCATTGACTTCGCCTGCTTCTCTATAATGACCATCACTTCCTGCATCGTCGCTACTTAATATCAGTAGTTCTCCCATATAGTACACATCTAAACAATGTGTTCCTACTTTGTAATAGCATGGCAATGTTATAGTTCCACCTTTTGCTACATCTGCAGTTAGCTGTAAGAAGTATTTGTGTTCTGTATGTGAATTTATTTCTTCTTCAATGTTATTCTGCATATCATTTAAGTTCTCTGCTGAAAGTGGCGTTGTTCCTTCATAAACAGCTTCTTCTATTTCTTGTTTAACGTCGCCGTTCATGAAATAGGCTTTACTTTTTAATGTTCCATTTTGAAACGTTTTTTTCTTCATCTTCTGGCCTCCAGTTTCTCAATTTTGCTTTGCAACTTATTTATTTGTTCTTGTTGCTCTTGTATTGCTTTGGATAATGTTGCTATTATAGGCAACTCATTAATATAATATCTTTCTTTTATTTTTCTTTTTTTGTCTGCTGGTCTCTTAATAACAAAATTAGGATCTATTTTCTCCATATCTTGTGCAATATAGCCTATGCTGTAATGTTTTCCATCATCTTTTTTATCAAATTCTTTATGTTTAATTTTTTTGATTATATCTAAAGCACATGCACTACTATTTTTTATATTCTTCTTTATTTTTTTATCTGATGAAATATTATCTGCATAAATATTTCCATCAACATTTAAATCGGCTCCATGAATTTGTACCATACTAGAAGGGTACATTGATATAGTTGCTTTTTTATTAGCAGTTCCTAAAAATATAGTTCCACCAGCCACATGCAAATCTCCGTTATCAGTTTGTAGAACATAGTTTTCTCCGCCAATTTTAAGCGAATAACTTCCGACTTGAATTTTTAAAAAATTCAACAGCATTTAATATGTTGATTTTTGGTGTATTGCTATCATATGAATTTTCTGGAATGATTTGCAATAGAACATCTTCAGTTTCTTTATCTATAAAAATTATCTCTCCACTTAGTCCACCAACAATTTTAACATTTCCAGAAATTATACCACTTGTGTCTCCAGAAAGAACTAAATCACATGCAGTTAATACTAATTGACCACTAAAATCTCCAGCATTTTTGCTAGCCATTTTAAAATCTTTAATAAAAAGTATTGGCCAAAACTTTCCATCGCTTTGAGTCGTCATCCCCCACGCCATTCCATCTTCTATATTTTGACTATACTCCCCGTGGAACAGCAAAAGCTATAAATCTATTTTCTCCAACTTTTTGAACACCCATATTTGCAAATATCGTTTCATTATCATAAAAGTGTTGTCCTGTTTTGTCTAAGGACATCAGCACTTTTTTATTGTTATCTAATATCGCTAGACTTGCATTTTGATTTATAATCATCATTTGAATAAATTCAGCAATTTTGTTCCAAGCAACTTTAACAGCTTCTGAATTTACTTCTAAATATGTTGCAAATTCATCTTTATCTAATTTAGTGCTTGCCATTATTTCAATTTTTTTGGAGGTTTGTTCTATTCCTGTTTTAAACTCTGATTTAGTAGTATACGTATCTGTGAAATCATTTTTTACAATGTATTCTGCATAAAATTTATTGCCTACCATATCGATTAAGTAGATATAATTGTCTCCTTCAAAAAGTTCTATATTTAAGCTAGGTATAGCTTCTTTTATTGGAGTTTCTAATTCTTCTAATACATAGAACTCTGTTAATTTTAATCTACGCATAACATAATCTTCGTCTTTTGTTATGACTAAACTATCATAAACATTGCCTTTAAATCGTAGCTCTTCAATGTCTATTATGTACTCTTTTTTATCTGCAGACGGATTAGTTCTACCCTGCTTATCTACTACTATTTTATATTTCATATACTACCCTCCCCTTTGATTTGGCTGTAATCCTGCTCTTGGATATAAATTTGCTCTTGGAAATAAGTTTGCTTCGTATGTTTTATTTCCCTGCACTTCTAGTTTTAGAATATTAGCTTGTCCAGCATCTACAATATGAACTTCACTTACTCCGTCAGACTCTCTCTTATATTCCGCTGTGTTTTCTACCTTTGTTTTAATTCCGTTGATATCTTGCTCTTGTTGGGTTAACTTTGTTTCGTGTTCTGTAGTTTGCTCTGCTAGTTGAGTTATTTTTCCATTTATTTGATTTATATTTGATTCTACTCTTCTATTTATAGTTTTTTGCGATGGTGTTCTAGTGGTTGTTTCTTCTTTTGATTTACATTGTATTTTGCTATTTATACTTGCAATCCAACGCCCTGAAAATTGCATTGAACCTTGATATATTACATTTTTGCCATCTATAACAACAATATCTCCTGTATCCAGTGCTGGGTCTATTATGCTTTCACCCTCGAAGCTGTAAAATTCTAGGTCTTTTAAGGTATTGTAAATATTATCGATTTGCTCCTGATCAACTATGTACATATTGTCTTGACTAATATAAACTGTATTGCCTGTTGTGTCTCCTTTTTCGAACAGTTGTGTTCCGTCATCATATCTTACACGAGTTATCTTAAATTTTTCGCCCCATTTAAAAGTTTTAAATAACTTTAAAGGCAATGTAATTGAATTTTCTCCAATTGTTTTTATATAGAGTTTTCCATCTCTCCCTATTACTGCTATTCCACCGGCTTGTTCTGCAATATAGCTTAAATAGATTCTTGCTGATACTGTATTGTCATATACTGCTATTTCCTTATTCATATTCAAAAAGGAAGTAGAACCGAAGTTCTACCCCTGCTTTTGTACATAAATCTTGTAGTACTTGTATTATTTTTGCTTTTCCATTATTATTGTCTATCAATGTTTTGCCGTTATAATTAAACTCAAATTTAATCATATTGTCGCGTAGCTTTAATGTTACTGTATAATCATCATCTTTACTTATTTCATCTAAATTAAACATTCCAATTGGTACTACTTCGCCTGTTATTCCACTTTTTATTTCTATTCTATTGATAATTGATGGTACTGCTGATTTGTATAGCTTTAACTCTATGCTTTTTGCTTCCACACAACCAAGAACAAATTCATCACTCGAAAAAGCTTTTCTTGAAGGCTTACAGTCTAATACATATTTAGAATCTATTTCAGTATCATTTATGTATATTTTTAATAGATGTGGCACATTATATACTTTAGAACTATAGCTGTCACTCGTATCATACATTAACTATTGCCCCCCTCTACTGCTGTTTTTTGTGCTTCTGTTAATTCTTTTTGCATCAAATTAAAAGAGCACTTCCACTTTGTTTCTGAAGTATTAGTACTCTTTTCTGTTTTTATCATATCAACTTTTCTTTTTGAGACTCTAAACTTTGCATTTTCTAAAAAACCGCCATTAATAACCGGAATTTTTATGTCTAGAATTAATGGATTCTTATATGTTTGTTGTATAAGCTGTTCCGCTTCTTCTTCGCTATTAAAGTCCCAGCTCATAGAAAGTTTTAGCATTCCTACAGCTATTGGATTATCTATTAATGAACCATCAACAACACTAGAATAACTATCTTTGTCTGTATCTTCTATATCAGCTGAGTATGTACTTGGTGTTGGTAAATTTTCTGTTTTTCCATGTTCTCTCCATAACATAACTTTATCCTCCTACTAATGCTTCTATATCTTTTCCTGACTGTCTTTTCAAATCTCGTAGATTGTCTAATAATATTTGTCCTAGTTTTGCATTTCCTACATTTACTGTTAAATAAATTGGTTTATCATTTTCATTTTCTTTATAAGCCATAACATTACTTAAAGTATCCAACATATTATTAGCCTCAACATTTATCGGTTTTATTGTTGGGCTTGTTGAAGGAATACCAGTTATCGCTCCTGTGTTTATTGTGTATGACATTGTTCCTGCTAAATTCTCCATTTCATTCTTTATCTTATTAGTATTTGACTTTATTCCACTAACCATTAAATCAATCATGTCTGGCATATATGTATGGAAATTACTCAAAGGTCCTTCGTCTGGTTCTGTGAAGTGTAAGAAACTTTTTATTTTGTTTGCAACAGAACTTACTGCAGTAGTTACTTTATGAATGTTGTTTTTTATTCCTGCTGCCATATTACTTACCAAATCTTTTCCCCATACAGATGCACTACTTCCTAAACCACTAAAGGTATTTTTTATTGTATCTGACATACTTGATAATTTCTTGTCTTCCTTTATTTTGTTCCAACTTTCCGATATTTTACTTTTTATATTATCAAATTTATCCATTGTCTTTTCTTTAATATCGGAAAACGTATTGTATATAGCCGTGGTCATTGCTGATTTGTTAGGGTCATTTTTGATATTATTCCACGTATCTGTAACTTTACTTTTAATATTATCAAATTTATCTTTTGCTTTACCTTTTATATTTTCCCAAGTTTCAGTAACATTTTCCTTTATATTTTCCCATTTTTCTCTTGTCTTGCTTTTTACATTTTCCCATGTATCAGATATATTTCCTTTTATTTCATTAAACTTGGTTTTTACGTTTTCGCCAAATCCCTCAAATACTCCAGCAACCTTTTCCCAAATACCTGTTAATCCATTCTTTAATCCTTCTACAATAAAGTGTCCTTGTTCTTCCATCACAGTTGATGGTGAATGTATTCTAAATGCATTTTTGAATCCATCTATAAATGGCTTGAATACGTTGTCATATATCCATTGTCCTATTCCAGCAATAGCATCTCCTATTCCCTTTAATATTCCTAGTATTACATTTCCACCACATTCTTCTATCTTGCCTCTAAAATATTCCACAGCCGAATTGCATATATTTGAAATAACTGTACCTACATTTATTATTGCTCCTATAACAGATACTTTTATTATTGCTGCTCCTAATATTTCAAAAATCCTTTTAGCAACTCCAGACCAATCAATGTTGCCTAAACACTCCGCAATTTTGTTTGGAAATTTTTGAAAATCGTATTGTTCAATAAAAACAACTATTACATCTAACAAACCTTTTGTGAAATCTCCTATTGTTTTGCCACAGGTTTGCCAATCAAAATTATCTAAAAATCCATTTATTCCATCTACTATGCTTTGCCCAAATTGTTTCCAGTCAAATGTTGTTACAAAAGTATAAGCAAAATATATAGCTGTATTTAATCCTTGTGCAAATGTATTTCCAACTTGATTCCAGTCTGCTGTTCCTATAAAGCCATTTAATGTTTGTGCTATCCCAGAAGCTATATTTTTAGCTGTACTCTGTATTTTATCCCAAGGTATTTTAGCTAAAGCATTGTTTAATTTTTCCCCTATCATAGCTCCGATTTCATTCCAATTACCATTTTTAATTACATCTATTATTTTGTTTGGTGTTTTATCTACTTTTGATAAATCTATATTAGGTGTTCCACTAGTATTACCATTTTTGTTATCTGAAACATTGTTTATTTCACTATGTACACTACTCAATGATTTACTTGTTTGTTTTGCACTACCTGATGCACTTTTCATAGATGATGCTGTGGCTTTTGCAAATATATTTACCCCGCTAAAAGCATACACTAGACTTTGAACTGCCTTCATCAAGCTATAAACCAGATTAGTTACATATTCTATTACTGGTGCAAATACACTGCCCATAGCATATTTCATATACTCTATATTTGCACTTAACTGTTTAGCCTGTGAATTTTGACTAGATAGCCAACTTTGTGCACTACTGCTTAGTGCAGAATATATACTTCTCAAACTAAAGAGAGCTGTAGCATATTTCAAAACATTTCCTAGGCTACTCTTTAATCCTGCTCCCATTCCTTTTATGTTGTTATAAATATTTTGAGTAACCTTTGGTAAGCTTTTAAAACTATTCTTCATATTTGACATATTATTTTTTACTTGTTCCGTCTTCTGTTTAAACACACTAAAAAAACTACCCAGTTTATTTTGAGTAGTTGCTGTCTGATTTATTTCTTGTTCTAATTGTGCCATTTTGTTTTTCGCTTCGCTAAGTTGTTTGTTATACATTTCTATTTCTGTATACAACTTTTGTGCTTGACTATTTAATGACGTAAAACCTTTATTTGATTCTAATGCATTATTAACTGTTGTATCCATTGCTTTATCGTTAGGGTTTATCCCCTCGGGTGTTACACTTTTTCTAGTCTCATCTACTATTTTATCTATTTGTGGATTTATTACATTTAATTTCATTTGTCGAGCATTTATTTTTTCTTGCAAACTATCTATTTGTTTTTGTATTTGAGATATTTGTTTTTGTGCATCTTTATTATTAACTTTAATAGCTACTTCATTATTTTTTGAACTTTGTTTTAAATTTTGTACTTTTTTCTTTACAAAATTAATAGCTTGTTGAACTTTATTTTGCATCTCTTTAGTATCAATTCTTGAAAAAGCTTCTTGGACTTGTTTCATTTGCTTTTTTATGTTTGGCACAATTTTTTCAAATTCTTTTAATGCTTTTTCTACACTCGCATTTACTATGATATCTATTTCTTCTACCGTCATCTTTTCACCTTCTTTCTCTTTAAACACAATAAAAAAGCACTTACCTGATAGGTAAGTACCTCTTTAGCTTATTACTTGTTTTTTATTTCTATATATTTAACATTTATTTTTGGTAATGTGACTTTCGTTCCTAATACGCTCGTGTATGAATAATCTCCTTCAGCTGTTCCCCATATAGTTATAATATCATCTTCAAGAATTTTGTCTGTTCCATCTGGTAGTATATATGTTGCATATATTACATCTGAATAAAATCCATATTCATTTTTAGTTATATTTATTCTTAAATCAACTGAACTATTCCAACTTGATTCGTATGTCTGTATAACTTGCCCTGTTAATTTGACTTTTTTTCCTTTTATTTTTTCTGGATTTCTAGCTAATTCTTCAAACGTGTATTTTTTACATTCATTTTTAAAATCACTTTCTTTTTTAGCTTTTTCTTCTTCGGTCTCTATACTAACATTATTAGTTTTATTACTTACCGTTTGTGCAGTATCTGTGCCTACTGTACCTCCTATTATAACTAAAATTATAATAATAATTGTCCAAAACCACCATTGTTGATACAATTTTTTGTTGTTAGTCTTAGTTTTTACCTTAACATTGTTTTCTTTTTTTATGCTATCGTTATTTGCATTTGCTCCACAGTACTTGCAAAACTTTGCACTTGGTTCTAATTCCTTTCCGCATTTATTGCAAAACATATGAACTCCTCCTTTTATTTAATATAAAAAGAGTATACTACAAACGGTGTCATAAATCAATAGGTTGAATTATACTTTTTATCGACATTTTTCGACATATTTTGTCGAAATTATCCTTTAAATAATCTTCTTTGTTCTTCTAAAGTTTGAACTTCATCTTTTTCTTTAAAAAGCTCCTTATAACTATCTCTAATAAGTACTATTTTTGCATTTTGATTCATACAATCACCTGCAATAAGTTTATTTGTAACCGCTTCTTGTAAATTGATTTCTTTTCTTAATTCATCTATTTGTTTTGTTAAGTGTGTTTGACAGTATATATTTATTTCTGAATATCTACTATTCCAGAACTCATATGGTTTCATATCGAAATAATACGCCAATGGCTCCATAGAGTATATTAAATCTACAATGTTTTTTGATTCTTTTATAGTTTTTATTATTTCATCTATACCATCGAAAGAATTTGTTCTTCTGTTATTTTGTTTATAACTTTCTCCGCTGATTTTTGAACTAATTCGTTCATATCTGTTTCTGATAAAGGATTTGACATCATTTCTTTTAATTCTTTCTTTGTCATCCTTTTCTTGAAAAAACCCTCTTCGTTCAACGCCTCTGCTATCTTTCCGTATAAATCACTTACACTTATTCCTTCTATTCTACACTCATCTATAAAGTCGTATACTTCGTCAGATGATACAAATACATTTTTCCCCTCATCGTTTTCTGCTAGTTTAAATATTATTTTTGATAATGCTTCCATATCTAATATAGAATAAGCTTTTTTAAATACTTCTTCAAAATTCTTATTTTTTAGTAGATTAGCTATTTCTACTATTTTTCTTGTTTTTAGTACTAAATTAATATTTTTATTTTTTGTTTCTATAATCATTTTATTTTCTCTCCTTTGCAAAAGAGAGAAGGCTTTTGCCTTCTCTTAAATTAAAATTTTGTTGAATCTCCCTCTACAGGATATCCATCTGTTTCTACTACATTTGATTCTTTATATACTCTCATTGTGTCTTTTATGAAGTCTCCATCGTTTATTTCTTGACCTGCTATGTCTACAGTGCATTTTACTGACTGAACTAGTGGTTTATTAGCAACTGATGCTGTTGTTTCTGGATACTCTAAGAATAAGAATATTGTTGTATCTGCATCTGCTATACTTTTAATAGATTTATGTGTTTCTTGAATGAACATCATTTCAATATCAACAGTTTCTGCCTTTCTTTTTCCTTTTGCCATTCTTTCCTCTTCTAAATCAAGAGCACTATATGTTTGGCCTTCTTTTAGTGTCTTTAATTGTCCTACTTTTTGAACATAACCTATGTATATTCTATCTCCTGTTAATGTTGTTGAATAAGATACTTTAGCTTTCATTGCAACTTGTGGTGTTGTTGTTTTTGGTGTTACTTCATCTCCCATTTTTAATTCCTCCTATCTTAAATTAAAAGAGGCTGTTATAGAATTATAACGAACCTCAAACGTTATTGTTATACCGTATTTTTGCAGTATCTGGTCATATACTGCAGGACTGGTATTTGTCCTTATAAAATTATATTCTTGAAGTTTTGTATCAACTTCGTCTGTCATTTGCATTGCTTGTCTTTGTTTTTCATTCCAACAAGTGATTGATATTTGAAATGTAGAACGAATAGGAAATGCGTTTTCTGTTAGATTTACTGATTTCAAAGGTGTATGCAATTCCAAGCAAGGAAATTTGCTTGTAGTTGTTGGATTTGTTAATATTTGTTTATACTTTAATGGTTCTAGCTTTTCATATACTAAATCGCTAAAGTCCTTTATACTTAAATCTTTCATTTGCAACACTCCTTTATCATATCGTCTAACTTCTTCTTAACTATTTCTACATTTTCATCTCTACTTTTAAAACTTGCATCTCCCATAAAGTGGTTTGCTTTAGTTCCATGAGCTATGTAAAAGTCCATTCCTTTTATATTTATAACTGGATACGGTAATACTCTATCCACTTTATTTACTGGAATGAACCACTCAGTAAATCCACTTTCAATAAAGTGTTGTGACTTCCCTACGTGTTCCATTTCAGCATTAGAGCCTGTGCCAAAGTATTCAAAAAACAAATAGGATACTCCATTTGCCATAAATTTAGAAGGGTCGGCCAAAACCCTTCCTTTCACTTCTTTGGTTGACATATCAATCATTTCGACTAATATTCCTTCTTCGTTATGACCGTTTTTCTAATTTTATAGCGTATCCTCTAATGTTTTTTAGGATTTCTTCTACACTATTACTTATCGTCTGTGGTAATTTTTGAATTACAGCATTTATGTTTTTGAAATTATGTTTAACTTTAATTTCGCAACTTATCATTTTTGCATTTTCTCCATTCTATATACATAGGTATTTCCTATTTTATTTTTATCCAATACTCTATACTCAGGAATAAACTCCTCTAATTTTGAGACATCTTCAAATGATACTCCGTCACCTTTTTGTATTTCATAATCTCTCGTACTTCTACCTTTATAAATACTATAATCTACTTCTCCTGTGGATTTTTTATCTAGTTCATTTACATCTTGTTGCATATTTAGCCAAGCTATGCTTTTATATTTCCATTTCTTATCTGGTTCTCCGTGATCTTCTATTTCTTCATATTCTGATATATATACTTTTGTTAAATCTCGTAACAGCATTATTTAATCCTCCTTAATCCAGATTTTATAATGTCATTTCTTAGTTTTTCTATAATATCTTCAAATGATGTTGAAATAGAACCTTCGTTGCGACTTGTTAACCCTTCTGCTCCTCTTGACAAATAAATTGCCTTCGTAGCTTTCTTAATATGTGGAAATAGTTTTTTATCATCTTTTGGTCTATTAGAAATATCAGAGGCAATAGAGCTTACTTCCTCTAATATTTCATTTAAGACTTCTTCGTCGTCTTTATAATTGGCTCCTAAATCAGCTATTATTTTATTTATATTACTGGTTTCTGCCATTTCTATTGCCTCCTATTTCTAGGCCATTGAAGCAATTGTTGCTATTCCTGCTTTTTTAGCCTTATTTGCTGAATCAACTTCAACAATTACTATTTTTTGCCCTGTTGTTGCTGTGATTTCATCAGTGCCATTCCATGCTGTATATCCTGTTGTACAAACAGCATCATATTCTGGCATTGTTGGATTTGCTGCTGTTTTATATTTATAGCTGTTTCCAGAGGCTAATGTAGGTGTAACAGTTACCTTTGTTTTTCCTGTTGAAGTTCCTGCTACTGATGTTACAGTTAATTCTGCAAGCTTAGCATCTGTTACATAAAATATTGTATCTTCCATTAAAGCTTTTGTTCCTTTATATAAGAAATCTTCTAATGCTACAGCATCATCAAATGGTACTTTCTCTGCTCCGTATTCTGAAACGTAGAAAGGTTGAGCAATAGCTCCGTCCATCATTACAACAGCTTTTACACCGTCTGGTAATCTTGTTGATTCATAAACTCTAACAGAATCATACATACCAATTGCTTGTTCTTTTGGATCTGTTCCATTTGGTAAATCATCAAGAATTTTCTTCATTCCCTTTCTATATTCGCTATCTACTACAATAACCAACAAATCTGACTCTATTCCATCGATGAAATCATTCTTCAAAGTTCTTGCTTTTTGTAGTAAAGTGTCAATAGTGTCTTGAATGTTGTTTTGAGCAGATACTTCTGTTCCTTCTAATACCTTTGCAAAGAACTCTCTATCTAAATATCTTATAATAGCTGATTGATGATTTACCTTTCTCTTTTCAGCCATACCATCAATACCATAAAGTTTTACATCTTTTCCTTGTAATTCCTCTACAATTTCTTTATCTGTATCAATAACAACTTTTACTGGTTTAGCTTTTACTTTATCGCCTTTTCCAGCGGCTCTTGCAGTACCTTTGTCTTTTAATTCTGCATTTACAAATCTTTTATATTCAATTACTCCACCTTCTGGATTTCCAGAACCGTTTTTTGCTTTAATTTGTTCTGATACTGCTTTTGCAGATACATTCTCTAATACTCCACTTAATACTTGTTTTAAATTATCTTTTGTTTTGCCATCTTGTAGCATAATATTTAATGCTTCTTGTGTAATTTCACTCATTTTAAATTCCTCCTATTTTTTAGTAACTTGCTCTAGCTATTGATTTATTTTGTGTATTATCAATACCTGATTTTTGAATTGGAGTATCTTCTTTTAGCCTCTCATTTACAGCTTTTTCAACAGCTTTATTGAACGCATTTGAAACCTCTTCTATTTTTGAATTGATTTCCTCTGCCTTAATTGTTTCAAAATTAAAGAAAGTCAATAAAGATATATCCAATCCTTTTTCACTTGCGATTTTTGTAGCTTGTTCTTTTAGTCTATAGGCATTTAATTCTGCAAGTGCTTTTTCCTTATCTGCCTTTTCCTTTTGCGCTTGATATTCAAGTTTCTGTTCTTTGTTCATCTTTGCTAACTTTTCAGCTTCACTTTTTTCACTATTCATTAGCTCTTCCCAATTTGTTTTTGCTGTATTTATAGCCTTTTGAACTCTTTTATCAAATTCTGCTTGATTTTTTCCATCTTTTAAGAAATCATCAAACGTTACAGGGTTGTTGTTTGTTCCTGTATTATTTTGGTTGTTTGCTCCCGCTGGTTCATTATTTGTCCCAGTATTAGCATTGTTTGGATTATTGTCTTGGTCTTCCATTTTTTACTCCTTTTGCCCCAGCCATTGCCTAAGCCCCAGCTATTGCGAATTTGTATTCTGTTGTTCTTTATAGCCTGCAATCAGTAAAAAGGCATAAAAAATAGACGTACGTCTACGTCTAAAAATTTATAATTATAAAATGTTAATAACTTATTTATCTTTGTTCTTTGTTTTCATATATCCATCAGCAAAATTATATTTAAACACCCAAATAATTGGTCTAAATATTGTAATTATAGTAAATATAATCCAATACCAAGTTGACATTTGTAATTTAATGCTTAATATTAAAACTAATAACCACATATTTTCCACCTTCTTTCCATAATAAAAGCACCTACTTTTTAGTAAGTGCTACTTTTCTATTTCTTTTTCTAAATACTCTTTATATTCTGCAAAACTATTCCATTCATCATAATTAAATGGCAATGGTCTTTTTCCTTTTTGTTCTATATATTTATGAATTAAATTCTTTACTTCATTTGGTATAATCATTGTATAACTTCACTACCTTTTCTTTAATTTCTTTTAACCCATTTATTGAGTCTATAATATTTAATGTGTCTTGATTTTTATTTAAATATGCTGACATTATATTAGCTGACAACTCTTTTTCAATCCTTGTACTATCTTTTACCCAATAGTTAGCCTCATGTCCATAATTTCCTGTTATCTTGCCATTTGTTATAGCAGAAAAAATATCACTCAATGTCATATTATTTTCATATTTGCTACTTGACAACATTTTAATATACTTATATTCATTTATATCTATTTGTAATCTTGTTCTTCTTAATTCATTGTCTATGTTTAACTTGTTAGATATATTATTTCTTATATCTATCATATGTATAATTTCATGGCTTAAACTTTCAGATAAATCATAATATTTAAAGTCTGGGTGATTTGGATTTATATATATCTTATCGTCATCAATACTATATCTCATTGGTACATTTAAGTTATTGTCTATTTTTGCATTATTACTTGTTAAATATTTGTTAAATAATCTTTTTACATTAGAATTTAATTTTGTATTACTTAAAACTTGTTTAATATCTTTACTTATTTTAGGTATATCAAGATTATACTCTGTTTTTTCTTGTTTTGCAACTGGTGACACATATCTTATAGTACTCCTGCAAAAATGCCAATAGTACATTATTGGAGGTAAATTAACGCCAGGAACTAGTCCTTTTACTCTAACTGGCATAAGTTTTATATCTTTTTTACTATTGCCCCAATATCTATCAAACTTATTCTCTTTATTAATGTAAAATCGCATCATATTCATTGATTGACACATTTCTGTACTATGTTCATCTGTTACTGCCCAAAACTCTACTTGTGCATCATCATCCGTGTTAGCTTTTATTCCTTCTACTTTTGCTAGATTATTTAAGCCTATCATCTGCAAATCTGCAGCACCTGATATCTTATTACCATTAACGTTAAGTTTTTGGTTATTTTGCCTATTTATTATTGTTTGAAACTCATTAGAATCAATTTCTAGGCCTTTTTGTTGTTGCATATTTAAAATTGCCTGTTTGTATAATTGTTGTGTATTATATTGCATTGTAGCTTCAATGTATTGTTTCCAATTGAATCCACTGTAATTTGGTTGGTCTAATAATGCAAGAAATAAAGTCATCGTTAATATTAAAGGCTTTTTCTTTTTATTTACTTCTTGTTGTCCTTGTTCATAGTAATAATTGGCATCTTCATACATTATTTGTTTTTCTTGTTCTTCTAACTTGTTTTGTTCTTCTACATATGAACTGTAAACAAGTAACTCTAGTATTTCACTATTCTTTACTCTTGTTCTCTTATAAATATTGTTTGCTAATACAGTAAAATAGCTATTATTCTTTAATAAGCCTTGTTCTTTCCATTGTTCTATATATGTATTTATTCTTTTTTTAGTTTTATTATCAGCAATATTATAGATGTTTTCGGTTGTAAAATTAAATGTATCAAAGATTTCTTGAAGTCTGTTCTGTGTTTGTTTTGATGTTTTATTATATAGTTGTTTTAACTGTCTCATATAATTATCATGTACTTTCCACATATAAAACACCTCTATTCTTTATTGATTTGCTTATTACCAACTTTTGTTTGCTCTTTCTTATTGTCTGCTGTTAGTTTTTGTGCTTTTTGTGTATCTGTCAAATCTGTTACTTTATCATCCTGTTTGTCTTCTTTGTTATCTTGCTCTAGTCCTGTTTGTCCCATCATTTGCATTTGTTGTAAATTCTTTTGAATATTCTCTTCATTTTGTTTATCCATTTCAGCAATTTCTGATTCTGCATCTAATCCAAATGGTAAATGACTTATAATTGATTTATCACTTATTAAGCCTCTTAATTTTAACCAAGCATTTGTTAAGCTTTCTGTATCTGTAGGCAAATTACGTATTAATATAACATCTATATCTCTAAAGTCATACTCTTTATTTTTCTTTAAATTAATTCTTGCTGTTATCATTTCCCACATTCTTAGGTATTCTTTCCTAAATAAATGATGTGCTTGTTGTAATACTTGTTCTAAAGGAAAAAACTTCTTTTCTAAAGCTGCTGCATTATCAGCATCTGTAAAGCCTTGGTCTGTTACATTTGGCACTCCTGAAATCATAAGTGCCATATCTATACATGTTTTCTTGTGATTTTCTGAAGCAGTATCATTTATATTTTTTATAATCCAATCAATATCGCCATCTTTATCAGGTGTATAAAACACTTTTGCATTTAAAATTGCTTCATCTTCTTGTACTCTTGCAGGATTTTTTGTCATTATTATATTACCATCTTTATCTTTTTGTTCTTCTCTTTTATCGTTTAGTAGTGGTATTAAAGGATCATTTGTTGGAGAAAATCCTGTTATTTTTAATTTAGCATTATCGTTATAATCAAAAATATTTGCATTGTTTTCTATTACTTTTTCATTTTTATTTATTAAAGTTATAACATTCTCAAAAAATGACATTCCATAAGGGTTTTCTACAGCAAAACAGGGTAAGTCTGTCCATCTTACTGGTTTATTGCTACCGTCTACTTCTTCAAAGTTATATTCAGCATTTTCTGTAATAGATTTCTTTTCAATTCCATCAACAAATTGTTTTTTATAGTCTTTTGTTATTATTTCTAAATGTGTTTCAATTCCTCCAGTTGCTGTATTCTCATACCAACATCTTAATAAACCTACTTTTGTGCTTGGTACATCATAATTCCATATAGCAACTGTGTTTAAACTTGAAATATTAGCGTAAACTTCCTCGTTTTTATTGTTTTCATACACTAAACCATAACATGCTCCAGTTGTAATATAATCAAGTACACAATCATAAAAAAAGCTACCATTGTCATTATATTTTGCAATATAATCAATAATAGCTTGATAGTCCTCTGGATTATTTTTCTCACCAAAAACTCTTTTAAATATTTTATTTAAGATGCCCTTTTGTGTTTTGTTTATATTCTTCACCTTGAATTGTGGTTCTTTCCCACCAAAGTACCCTGCTGCAATAATACTTATATAATATTCAAGTGCAACTACAACATCTTTTTTGTCATATTTTCTTGTAAATCTATCTTGTAAATATTTCCTGTGCATAAATATTGGCAATGCTTTTCCCCATAATATACTTATATTTTGATTTATATTTTTTTTATTTAAAAATTCATCTTTATATTGTATTTTTTCTACAAAACTCATTTTTTTCTCCTTTACATTATATTGTTATATCCAAATTGTATTGTATTTGGTCTTGGGTGTTCATAAACTCCTGTTAAACAATCCTCTGCATCATCATGTTCATTTTTTCCAGTTCTTACATAATGTTTTATATGTTTTGCAAATTCTGGCCATCTATCCTCCCAATTAATTGGAAAATAAATGTTATTCATTACTCCTGTCGAATTACTTAATATTCTTGCAATTTTATTTTCGCTTTGATGAAACCAATTTACTTTTGTGTGAGTATTTTTTAACTGTTTTAATTCTTTTTGAACATTTCTTGCAAACCCTCTACCACCATTATTACTTTCTATATTCGCATTTCCCACATTATCCTTTGTTAACATCTTTGCTACTGCTGGCTCTGTTATTTCCATTGACTCTTGTGTATAAATAACATCCAAGATATAATATTCATTGTTATACATCTGATAATCTATTGAACATAAATAATCTTCTCCTTCATCTGCTGTATCTGTATAATTCATGATATAATGTGCCGACGGTAATTTTTCATAAGTTTTAAATGTTGTATATAATCTATTTTTTACATCTATTGGTTCCTGTTGATAATTAGCATATATAATATCTTTGTTCATATTTTTAGTCTTAAATTCATAATCTTCTTTACTTAATACATCTTCACACAACATTGAACCATCTTCTTGAACTGCTTTGTAATTTATATGCCTTACATTAGGATAATTTTCTAGTATATATCCTGCTAAATCATTGCTTGACCATCTTGTCATTATTATAATTAGCTTAAACCCATTTTCAGTTCTTGATAACATTGTATTATTAAACCAATCTATATGATTTTTTAATGTGTTTTCGTTATAGGCTTCTTTAGCATTCTTTATGAGGTCATCTATTATCATTATTGTACAACCGAAACCAGTTGCAGTTCCTGTTGGAGATGTTGCTAAATAGTTTGATACTTTACTTCCAGCCAATGCCCATTTTTTTTGTGTTGCTTCACCATCTTTAATCTTGGTGTTAGGAAATATGTCATTATATACAATTACTCCTTCCGTTTTTGCAGAGGCTATTGTATCTCTTACTGATTTGGCAAACGAACTTGACAAATCTTCATTATATGATCCTGTCATTATCTTTTCGTTTGGATTAGTTCCTAATATCCATTCTACAAATTTTCCTGCAGTTCTTGACTTTCCATGTCTTGGTGGCATATTTATTACACATACTTTTTCATCGCTCTTGTAAAAATCTTGTAATTGATAGCATAAATCTTTTAAAAAGTTACGTTCTTCTTCGTAAAAATCAGATGCAGTTAATTTACAATATTCAAAAAAATCACGTCTGGCTAATTCCAAACGTGCTTGTTTTTTTATTTCTTCTTTTAAATTATTATTCATTCAATATCTTTCTCAGTTCTTCTGTTGACATCCCTGAAAATGGATTATTTGTATTAACATTGCCATCAATTGTTACTTTTTCTTTAAAAATTCCTAAATGTCTACCTAATAATTCAAGAGCTTTTGTTTTATCTAATAGCTTTACTTTTTGAGTATCTCCTATTTTTTCTCTGTCATCTCCATATCCTTCGTATTCTTCTAATGTTTCTAATGATGATATTGCCCCTGCAGTTTCACTATCCATATCAGCTATGTTTTTTAATTGTCCATTTTCTGTATATAGTTTTCTTATATCTAAAAATGCTATTTTAGCTAATTCTTTTATTACCATGTCTTGTGTTACTTCTGTTCGTTTTTCTATTTCTTGTTGCTTTTTAGATATGTATTCTTGAACCTTAACATTTCTTAACATTCTGCTTGATGCTGCATTGGCTGTATCATCTTTTTTACAATTAGGATAAGCAACCTTATATGCTCTTGTTGCATTAAGGTCTATTAAATACTCATCACAAAATCTTTTTTGTGCATCTGTCATATAAGATTACCTCTCTTTCTATTTTGTCTTTGCAAATTCTATATTGTTTGTATAATTACATTCTTTTCCACAATACTTTTTATTACATTCTATATTTTTATCTATATCACATAAATATAGTGGTTCTATTCCTAAATATTGCTTTACTATTTCATTTATAAAATCATTACTACTTGCAACTATTTCACATACATCTTCGTATGTAAATGTTTTCTCATCGTTTTGATTATGACCATATTCATATAGCCATACATGAGTTAGTTCGTGTTTTAATGTCTTTGTTATATTTGCTTGGTCTTTTAGCAACATTATTGTTTGAGTTCTATATATTGTTAATCCTAAAGTACCATCACTCTTCATCTCATTATTAATTGTAGCTTCATCTACTTCTTCTATGGTCCACTTTGTATTATTTATTTTAAACTTCATTGTTACTCTCCTCCATATCCGCACAAATCTCAAAATACGCACACTTCTCGCATTGCTTTTTTCCTTCAACGACGCACTTTTGCCTCTTGTTGTTTGCATATGCTTTTCTTATTTTGTATTCCTCATCAATATAGGACGCTATTATACTACCTCTCATCTAAATACCTCTTTTGTGTTTTTATAATTCACTATGCAATGATATGTAGGAGCTATGCTCTCCCCGTGGGGTTAAGTTCTTTAACAGTTACCCATAAAACCGTAGTATTACCTGCGTTAAAACCTAAACATATTATTTTTATCACTGCATACTAAATTATAGAAAAATAGAGCCACGTTCTACGAACATAGCTCCGTAAAAGATATTTCTTTTTCCATACTAGGAACTCTTTAGCTAGAAAAGAGTAATTACTTGTAACCTAGATTTGTACCTTTTCTCCGTGAAAGACACTAAATTCGCTATTTGTTCTCGCATAATAGTAAAACGCCCTTTTTGATTACATCTAGCATCGCCAAAAGGGTAAACTCTCTGGCTTGGGAACTTAGATTCGAACTAAGAATAATAAGGTCAAAGCCTATTGTTATACCTATTTAACTATTCCCAAATATATGAGCTTAAAACGTATATAATAATTTATCTAGTATTATTATTATCTTTTATATGGCACATTTCTGTGCCTGCCCGCTTGATAGGGCAAAGTTTAAGGAGCTAGATTTCTCTAACTCCTTTTTGACCTACTACTATTTTAACACATTTTTTTGTCAAATTTACGCCAATTTTACGCCAACTTTTTTAATTCTTTATGTACTGCATATATTAAGTCCCCTTTGCGTCTTACAAATGTTCTTTCTGATATTCCAGAATTTATTATTTCCCATTTAGGTTTGCTTTTAATATAAAATTCCTCAAATATGTATTTACTATCCTTGTTAACTAGTTCTACTGCTTGTACTACTGCTTTGTATTCTTTTATTGCTTTTTGCAAATGCTCATTTTCTTGCAATTCTACCACTGCTTTTAACGTTCTATCTGACACACTGTATGGTGCTTTAGGCATTCCGTCTAATACTGGAGAGCCTATGCTCATTATATCTGCTCTTATGTTCATAATTTTTAGGCAATTATAGTTATACCTTTTTAAGCATAAACTTGCTTCTTTGTATTCTTCGTTACTTAGCCTCATCGTTTGTACCTCCTAACTTTAATAAAATATAATCTAAAATATCTATTTGTTCGTTTAAATTTCTTCTAAAAGTTTTGTATCTCTTATTGTTTATTGACATTGTGTCTTTTAAATTCTCTCTCGTCTGTATATACATATCTCGTTGTTTTTTTATAAGAGTTATTGCTTTGTTTGCTTTGCTCAAAGGTCATTCCTCCTCAATTTTTAAAATCAAATATCTGCTATCTCTTAAATGCTTTTTAGATATAGTTGTTCTAATGCTATTATCTGAACAACTAAAAAATTTAGATAATTCTTTTATATTGAATATTCCTACGCATTGCTCATTGTTTTTCAAGTCATATACTCCATAAAATTTCAATTCTTTCCTCCGTTTGCTTTGTTTTCAAAATATTGTTTGATACAGTCTTTGCAATCTAATTCTCCTGAATTTGTGTCACAATTTACTTTTTTGCATATATCTTCGTCAATATCTAAATTCATAATATAATAAGTCATTTGTTCTATTATTTTATCTTTTTGTTCCATTTCTTGTTTTTGGATTTTCAGCTTCATATAATGCTTGTAATTTTAATCTTTGTTTTTCAGTTAATTTTATATCTGTGTATTCGTATTCCATATATCTTATTTACTCCTTTACCACCAAATTTGCTTTGATTAAATCGTACAATAAGCATTGTAATGAACCAGCAATTGTTAATGGTTCTAATATTTCTATCTGTATGTATCCGTGATTTGGCGTTGTATAAACTCTATATACTGTTTTGCCATGTATTTCTCTTATATATTCATAGCAATTTCTATATCTTCTTTTGAATCCATATTGTTCTAACTCTTCCAAGTCTTTTTCTGGATTAATTTTTAATTTTTCCATATATCTATTCTCCTCCTAATAACTCTGGATTATCGTATATATTACCAATTACTTCTAAAGTATCTATATTTACTGTATATAATAAAAACCATTCTTCGTTATCTGTATCTTTTACTTTTTGGCCTTCAATTTCAAAAGGTTTTATATAAAAAGCTCCATCTATAAATTCAACTGTTCCTCTTCCAACTTTTGTATCAAAGTTTCCAGTAAATACATCATAAGAAAACTCTATTATATCTCCTTCATATATTTCTTTTCCATTTTCATCATGTAGTCCTGTGTATTGTCCTATTGTATTTTCATTAGTTATAAAATATTTTACATATTCTCCATACTCTTTTTCTTCTGTTTGAATTTTATATTTTATAGGTTCTCCATGTTCTGTATCGCCTTCATTTACTTTGCAAAGCATACCGTAAACCCATTCATCTATTGATATTCCTCTAAATTTTATCTCTCTATTCATTTTCTCCTCCTACTTTATAGCAGTTAGCCATATATTGTTCTTTAGTTAAAATTACAACTATATCATCTTGTGTTTTTATTCTTCCGTTATATTCTTGTATATATATCCATCTTTCGTATTTTTCTCTTTCGTTTCTATAAATCAATATTCTTTTTGAATTTTCATATATACTAGATTTTATTGCTAAGACTCTATATCCATTTACAAAATCTCCAACTTCTATTAAGTCTATTAGTTGTTTGCTGTGGTTTGCTATATAATCCGCATAAAACCATAATGATTGTTGTTTTAAATATACTGTATTTTCTATCATTCCACATAAGGAATCTACTTTATCGATAATTCCATTTTCAGTTCTCACATATTCGTTTACTTCTATCTCATTTCTATCTGCTTTGTTCATTTTTCTTGTAGCCTTTAGTTCTTCTTCATCTAAATCAAATGCCATTATATTTCCTCCCTTGTAATAATTTTCAAATTTAAATCTGGATATTTATACTCAAATAATTTTTGCTTAATCTTAAATGTCTCTGTTTTCATTCCTTTTGTGTCCTCTATGACTGTTTGTCCATTTTCCTCATAAACAAAATCTGCTATGTATTCTATTTTTCTATGTGTCTTGCCATTTTTCTTGAATCCTTCTTGTAATAGAAATGGTACTTGCAGTCTCAAGTTACTTATCTGTTTTGCTTTTTGTAATAGTTTTAATTCTTGGTATCTGTTAGCTTCCAAAATGCTGTCAAACTTTATATTATCTACTACTATTTTTCTATTTTTGTACTTGTTCATCCTTTACTTCCGTTCTATCCTTTTATCAAACTCGTCTGATATTTAAAAATTATTGGTTCAACATATTTTTGTGCCTCTAAAATAGTAATCTTTGTCCCTTCGTTCTTTTTAGTTTTCATGTATTGCTTAGAGACCTGTTGTACTGTTAACCCTCTTTTCCATAAATCAATTATTTGTCTATTATCCATTTCAAACTCCTAACTTTTCTTTATTTATTCCTCTGGCATATTGTACACTTTAGCATCTATCTCATACCAATGTGCAATATCTCTTAATATTTCTTCTGCTCTTTCTTCTGTATCATACTCTGCTATACAATAGAAATCGCCTCTACCAAAATTAGCATCAACTGAAATTCTATTTTCTTCCCTGTTTATCATTTTCACATTATCAAAATTTATAATATCTTCTCTATCTTGACTTACAATTATCATAACTACCTCCTAATCTATTCTTGGAATATGTTCGTAATTCAATGCCTCAAATCCTGACTGTGTTCTCTCATATACTGCTACTGTCTTACCTGTATAATCGCATTTCTTTTTGCCTATTGTTTTTACATATCCCATTTTCTCTAATTCTGTTAATCTTGGTGCTGTATAATTCCTCTCTGTTGTATTTGTAAAACCTAAATCAAATAGTTCTACTGCTAATTCCTTTGCAGTTTTAGGTTTCTCCAATCTATTTAAAATTTGTATATATCTTATTTTTGCTTTATCTTGTATGTCATTAAAACTCATTTGTCTTGTTTCTGCTGTAATCATTTGTTAATCACACTCCTTTGTTTGCATATAAGCTATTCAAGTCGTTATATTGTCGCTGTTCATAGTTGTTATAGCTTTTACTTGCATTTTTATTTTCTTGTTTTGTGCTTTGAAACTGCTTGTCCTCTTTCTCTGCATCTATAACACTTTTAATTCCTTTTTTTGACCAGTTGTTTAGTATGCCTTTTACATACTGTATAGTTCTCTTATCAGCTTCTACTGCCTTTTGCATTGCCAAAATTATTAAATCAACTGGCATTTCTTTTAAATAATCTGATAATATTTCTACTCCGTAAGGTGCTATTAAACCTATGTTGTTATTGTAAAATTCAATAATTTCTTGTAGACCGTCAACACAACTGTCGCCTACTGTTGTTATATTATTATCATTCTTTATATTCTTTACATTCTTGTTTGTGTTCACTTGTTGTTCAGTTGTTGTTCGCTTGTTGTTCAGTTGTTGTTCATTTTGCTGTTCATCTTGTTGATATTTATCCCACGAAACAATTGTTATTAGTCTGTTTTTGTTACTTTTTTGTTGTTCAATTTGATGTTCATTTTCTAACGATTTTAAAATTCTTTGCACTTTATTTTCGTCAATCTTTAATTTTTCCGATATAGATTTTCTTCCAGTAAGTAATTGACCTCTTTTTAATGTTACTCTTTCTCCCTTAAATAACACATCATATTCTTTATGTGTAGTATTAAGTAGTAGATATATCCATACTGCTAAATAATCACTATCTTTTGTTATTATTGGATTATCTAATGTTTTTCTATGTAACTTGATCCAACCTTCCATATTTATTCCTCTTTATCAATTTTTTTGTACTACTATTGAATAATTATGCTCTATTGATATTTTTAATAAAAGCTCTAATTCCTCTTGATTCATACCATTATATCTAATTCCATCTGCTGAATTATCTGTATAGTCAAATATATTATCTGAATTTATAATTAAAATACTGTACATTGTTTTCTCCTTTCGTAAAAAGGGCTAGTTTTTGTTGTCTAGCCCTTGCTGTTATAATCCTAATTTTTCTAATGTGTATCGTTTACCTGTTTGCATTTCTTTGTACATTGTTCCTTTTTCAAAGTATGGTAAAGTAAAATTTTCATCTCTCAGTTGTATATTTATAAATTCTTTATTGCTACAAATAGAAGCCATCTTATAAACAGATCTAACTTTACTCCTAAAAGGTCTAACAACATCTGCTAAATACTTCTTCTCTACCTCGTCTAATATCTCTTCTTTTCTTTCAAATATTGTTTCATATTTTACTGGTCTTTCTACCTTGACGATACTTACATCATCGTTAAAATATTTTAATTGTTTATTAATGTTGCTAAAACCATAATCTGAAGTCTTGTCAACAAATATAACTTGTCCATTTTTTAATGTACATTTATCTCCGTCTTTTAAATCAGCTTTTGTAAATCGTTTTTCTTTTACTAGTTCTAACTCATCTTCTCTAAAAACTTCATCTAAATCTTTTAACATATATGGATAAGGCACATCCTTTTCTACTTGTGTTATTGTAGAAATTTTGTTAATATTTCCACAACGTTCTCCTGAAATTTCACATTTAACTACCTTTACCTTATCTCCAATTTTAAATTTCATTTTAAATCCTCCTATAAATAATTTTTACCTATTAAACTTATAAATTCTTCTTTTGTATGTCCCAGATTTATATACTTTTTTTCACAAGTTTCTTTTAACTTTAAATCTAAACTATGTCCTAGTTTGCCATGAACACCAATAGTTCCTCTGTGATGCTCAGCACGTAACCAAACTTTAAATCCATTTTCTTCTGATATTTTTCTATTTGAACTTCCAAAATATATATGATGTTCTTCTACCGGACTATATAGCCCACATATATAACATCTTTTTTCTTCTTGTAATATCGATTTCATATTGCCTCCTTATTAAGGGCGCGTGGCACTAACAATAACAATAAAAAGGGGAGTTTTGTTCATCTATTAGTGCCACTCCAGCTGTCTAACAAACTCTTTATTTCAGCTGGTGTTTTGGTTTCTATTTCTAATTGCTTACATTCTTGTATTAGTAATTCAATCAATAAACTCATTTCTTTTGTGTTGTATGTACTGGAGCCATAGTAAGCTTGTACTTTTACGCACTTGTCTTTTCTCGAAATCTCTCTTACTAAAAAACCTAATCCTTGATTCTGCCAAATTCTTTTAAAATCTTCAAATGCTTTCTCTTCTATTATCATAGCTTGAAATGTGCCTATATTTGAAATTGCATCTTTGTATATATCTTCTTTTGTTATTACTGCATCATTTGTTGTTAATTTTTTTGCAATTAAATCACATAGAACCCAACAATATGAATTAGCATCTAAGGACCTCTTTTTATACCATTTCTTTAGCTCAATATTTAGCTTATTTTCGTTTTTAAGTTGTTCGACAACACTTATCTCATTCGTATCTAAAACTATGCTTATTTTTGGTTTTCGTGTGTCAAAATCTATACTAATATCATTTATAATTCCTGTAGTTTGCATGGAAAAGCTCCTTTTTTCAAACATTCACTTAATATTTGTAGTCTTGGTAAATACTCTTTGCTTATAAAGTCTTCATCATAATCTACTTTGTGAAACTTCACTCTATCAATATCTATTTCGTTAAAATAATTCTTATAGTCTTTTTCTTCTAATGCATAAGAAACTATATATAAATTTCTTGTATTAAAAGCATACATTTCAACCTGTGCCTGCCTCCAATATTGCTTTGATACTTTAAATTCTTTGTTAATGTTGTGAGTTTTAACCTCATAAATGCAATCAACTGTGTTCCCGTCCAAATTCACTCTTAATCTATCTATTATTATTTGCTTGTCCATCTCTAAATTTGGAATATTTAGTGCTTGTAATATTTTGTGTTCATAATTATTACCTGCTTTAGTAGCTTCTGTTGAAAAATTGTTTCTACTAAGTCCTAGTTTAATTAACCACCAGTTTTCAAATGTTTTTGTATTCCAATTTCCAACAGCCATACTTGTATCTGATGCACCTATGTAACCACTTCTATCTTGATTTTGTATCAATGTTAGCTAAATCTCTCTCAAAATTACTTAAAGTATCAAAATAACTAAATAATGCTTTTACTTCGTCTTCTGTTTTGTGTAATTTTTCAGCAATTTCTTTTACTGATAATCCTTCTTTTAGTTTTTGAGTATAAATTTGTTGACATCTTTCTTTTATCTTAAATATGTCATGTCTTGATAAATCATCTTCCCAGTTATTTTTAGAGTCTTTCAATTCTTCTTTTAGCCATAAATCAAATCCTAAACCAGTTCTTATAGCAACTCCTTTAACGAATAATCTAGTTTGACAATTCCATAACCTTTGTTGGCTCATAGAGTTGTCTTTAACTGGATTTGAACCGTTTGTAACAGGTCCTCTTTGAATAAATTCTAAATCGTCTATTACAATCTTTACTGCTGTTTCGTATACTTGATTTATATTTCCCTTACTGTCTTCAAATTTTTTTTCAGTCATATACAAACTGCTTCCAGTTAATTCATTTGCAACTGGTTCAAAATAAACTTTTTCAGCTCCGTTTTCGTGTAATAAATCAACAACTTTTGCCCAATTCAAATAGTCTGCTCCATCTCTTTGTTCTACCCATTTACTTACATCAACTCTTCTTAATTCTTCATAACTTTTTAACATTAAATTACACTCCTCTCGTATTGATAATTCATTTCCGCATATTCTCTTTCTTGTTCTGCACTTAATTGTTCTGACACTTCTTCCAATTCGTTTTGTGCTTCAAATTTAATAAGCTCTAGCTGTTCAATATAATTCTTATCTGTTAATTCATTTATCAGTGAATCAAGTGAGCTTATTAAATTGTCTAGCTCGTCGTATCTGTCTTGTAGATCCATTCTGCGTTCCTCCTTGACTTTTTCGTTTTTTACTGCTAAAATATATACAGTAAAAATATTTACTAATAAGTTTTAGGGTTAGTTTTTTGATTGGTAGTCGTGAACTAACTCTTTTATTTTGTTTAGAACTATTTTTTCGCTGCCTACTGGACAAGCTACAGTTCTATCTGCTACATCTTTTAGTAGTTTTTGTAGTTTAGTATTTTCTTTAGTTAAAATAGTGTTATTATGTACATCTAATTTTCTTAAATCTTTTAATTGTTTATTTTCAAAACTTAAATCTCTTAATTGTCTAGCTAAATTAACATTTCTTGAGTTTAAATCGTCTATTTCTATTGCTGTTGTTTCTTTATAGTACATAAAAGCTATTAAAACAATTAGTATTACTAATGCTAAAAACAATGCCATTTTCTTCATCTCCTTTCTTGTATCTTTTATTTAAATAATGTATAATATCCTCGAAAGCGAGGTTATTATGGAATTATTGTATGGTAATCAACGAAAAGCATTAAAACTCATTTATAAGGCATATAAGAACAAATCAACTATCACTAAAGTTAAGCTTTCTAAATTTCTTAATCTTAACTTTCAAGAAACTACTCAAGTGTGTCAAGAATTAAAAAATAAAGGTTTTATTAGTTTTGTTGGTATGAATTTCGACCCTAAAATTACTCCAAATGGAATGGAATACTTTTCTATTGAAACCAGAATTTCTTTAGAAACTATTTTAAAATCAATTGTATGTCCTATTATTGTATCTGCAGTCACTACACTAATAACTTTATTGTTATCAAACTAGTTATTATAGATATCGGTATTTCTACGAAGAACATTGCTTTTATAGGATGTTCTTCCATCCATTTTGCAAATTTGCTTATTGTTTCTTTCATCTCATCCTCCTAAAATCTAAAATCCTATTGCTATAAATGCTGCCCAAAATAATCCAAATAGTATGCTTCCTACTATCTCTTTAATTAGTTTCTTTGTTTTCTTTTTCATTTGCTAGTCCTCCTTTTTTAACCAATTTTCAAATTTACTTTTAATAATTATGTAATTCCATTGCCCCGTATTTCCTTGAAATGCAATACCAAATGGAAACTTATTTTGTCTCAAAGCTGCCCTTACTCCTTCTGTACTCATCTTCAGTCTTGTTGCTACTTCTGAAGGAGTTATTCTTTCAACTTCTTCGTCCATTGGCAAAACCTCCTTTCTTTTATGTCAGGTCGTGGTTATTTTTGTAAAAATCTGTTGGCATCTTCTTTTAAAACATTTATTATTGAAGAAAATTCTTCAACATCTAATTTTCTTTTATCATTTAAAGATGCATTTAATTTTGGTAAAGCAATTCTCGCTTGTTCTGAAACCCAAGTTTGACTAATTCCTTTTTCAATTAAATATAATCTTATCTGCTTTCCAACTGACATTTTTTCACCCTCTTTCAATTTCAGTTTTTCTGAAGTTGCTTATATGTTATTCCATTATTTCTGAAATGTCAATACCTTTTTTAAAAATTTTTTCAGTTTTTCTGAAATTTTTTATTTACATATCTAAAAATGTATGCTAGAATATAATTGTTTCAATAAGCGAGGTGAAATTATGTTTTTATATAAAAAAATAAAAGAAGCAAGAATTGAGAAAAAGATGACACAAAAACAATTAGCTGAAGAATTAACACAGAGAGGACGAAAAACGTCTAATACAGCTATAGCAAATTGGGAATCTGGATTAAATAGCCCAGATGTTGATACTGTTCAACTTATGTGTCAAGTATTTGAAAAAGATGGAAATTATTTTTTTGATACAAACAATGATATAGATAATGATTTTCGTTATGCTAATCACAATGGCATTAATACAGATGGACTTAATGAAGATGAAATAGAAGAAATAAACAGATTTGTTGAATTTATAAGAAATAAAAAGAAAGATAATAAAAAATAAGAGGGCTTACTATGAATGCTTTAGATATGTATAAAATAGCTGAAAATGAAAAAATAGACATTATAGATTATAAATGGAATAATACTAAGGCTAAAATATTTGAAATCGATAACAACTATTATATTGCTTTAGACGATAAACAAATAAGCTCCAGTATTGAAGAAAAAGAAATTCTTGCTGAAGAACTTGGTCATTATTACTGCAATGCTCTTTATTACTTAAATTCTGACCAAGTATTAAAAGACAAGTGTGAATTTAGAGCTATGAAATGGGCTTATTCTATTTTAGTTCCTCTTCAAAAATTAAAAGAAAAACTCATACAAGGGTTTAATTTGTATGAGTTGGCAGACTACTTCAATGTAGACTGTAAATATATGATTGATTGTATTGACTTTTATGCCGAAAAATATGGTATATTGGTTTAATATATAGATAAAAAGAAGGAAAAATAGATGTTCAAACCAACCACGACCTGACATTTATTTTTCCTCGCATAGACACTCGAAAGTGACTACATTTGTATTATAATATAAATGTGTCTCCATTTTCAAGTGTTTATAAAAAATATTTGAAAATGGAGGTATTTTTATGCAAAGAATGAAAAAAAGAGCTAATGGTAAAGGTTCAGCAATTTTCTTAGGAAATGGCCGTTATCGTCCGTGGGGAGCTAGAATAAGTTTAGGTAAAAATGAAAAAGGCGAGTATATCTATCATTTTATAGATACTTTTGAGACAGAACTTGAAGCTTTAGTCTGTTTAGAAAATTATCATAAACAGCCATACTCTCTCTATATATCTGAAGAGAAATATAATAAAATAATTACATTTCCAAGAAAGCCTTATCCAATAATAGCTGTTAGAAATCCTAGAAATGAAATATTAAAGGATACAAAGAAAAACACATATACTTTAAAACAATTATTTGAAGAATATAAGGAATTAAAATTTCCAACTGCAGAAGAAGGACAATATGAAAGACATTACCATATAAGAGCAAAGGGCAAAATAAGTTATAACTATGCAAGGGGATTAATTACTGCTTTTCATAACTGCGTAGATTTACATGATAAGGTTTATAAAGATCTAAAAACTTCAGACTTTCAAAGGTTTCTAAATGAACAAAAATTAGGCTATTCTTCTCTTAAACAATTCATAAATCTATTCAATCATTTAGATAATTATGCTCTACAAGAAGATATTATTGATAAAAGTTACTCTAAATTTTTAAAGGTTCCTGTTCCAAATGAGCCTAAGATTGTAAAAACACCATTTACATACGAACAAATAGATTATTTATGGAAAATTAAGCCAGAAAATTACAAAGAAAAATTTGTTAAAAATATATTGCTACTTGCACTGTACACAGGTGCCAGAGCTGACGAATTATTATGTATAAAAACACAAAATATCTTTTTAGACAGCAATTACTTAGTCTGTGGATTAAAAACAAAAGCTGGAATAAATAGACAAGTTCCTATACATCCTAAAATAAAACCTATAATAGAAAGCTACTATAATATTAATCATGAATATCTTTTTCATATGCCTGACTCTAAAATTGCTAAAGGTCGAAAAGCTAATTATGATTATTATCTATACCACTACAAATTAAACTTTATTGAAAAACATCCATTCTTAGAACATCATACAGCTCATGAATGTAGACATACTTTAAGGAGTGAATTAGAAAAACTCAATGTTAAACAAGTAATTATAAATTCTATAATAGGTCATAGCAATGACAATGTTGGACAAGATGTTTATACCCACATCTCCATAGAGGAAAAATTAAAAGCAATAAATCTAGTTACGTACAAAGAACAACAAAAACTATACATTTTTGCTTCTAATCAGTAATAAAATATCAATTAGACTTTTATAGTTAGTAACAAAATAGTAACAAATAAATAGTACCAAGCTGTCAAGTGCTTGGTACTATTACGTTTTACTAAACCTCTGTAATAATTGGTAAAATCATAGGATTTCTTTTTGTTTTTTCAAATATATAGTCTCTTAAAGTATCTTTTAGGTTTGATTTTATTGTTGACCAGTCTGTAATGTGACCTTCTTCACATTTTCTTACTTCTTCATAAATTACTTTTTTAATGTCATCCATTAAATTTTCTGATTCTCTAACATATACAAAACCTCTTGATACTACATCTGGTTCTGATACTATTTCTCCTGTATCTGAATCCATTGCAACAACTATAACTATTAGTCCATCTTGTGATAAGTGTTGTCTGTCACGAAGTACTATATTTCCAACGTCTCCAACGCCTAGTCCATCTACTAAAACTTTTCCATTTGGTACTGAAGTAGTAAGTGTTGCTTCATTTTCATTTAGTTCTAATATTCTACCATTTGTCATCATAAATATATTTTTAGCTTCTATTCCTAGTTTTTTAGCTGTTTCTGAATGTGCTCTAAGTTGTCTATATTCACCATGTACTGGTATAAAGAATTTTGGTTTTGCTAAAGTAATTATCAATTTTTGTTCTTCTTGACATGCGTGACCTGATACGTGCACATCTTCTAATGAGCTATATATAACCTCTGCTCCTATTTTCATAAGGTCATCTATTACTTTTGATACGTATTTTTCATTTCCCGGAATTGGAGTAGCTGATATTATTACCATATCATTTGGAGTTATAGTAACTTTTTTATGGTCTCCATTTGCCATTCTAGTTAATGCAGACATTGCTTCTCCTTGGCTTCCTGTAGTTATAATAACTAATTGATCATCTCTATAGTTTTTGATATTATCAATATCAATAAATACGTTCTCGGCATCTTGTATATAACCAAGCTCCATTGCTGCTTCTATCATATTCATCATACTTCTACCACATACAGCAATTTTTCTTCCATATTTAATTGAAGAATTTACTATTTGTTGTACACGATGCACATTTGACGCAAATGTTGCAACAACTATTCTTTTTGAATTATTTAAGAATAGTTTATCAAATACTTCTCCAACAGAGCTCTCAGACATTGTAAATCCTTTTCTTTCACTGTTTGTACTATCTGAAAGTAATGCTAAAATTCCTTCATTACCTAATTCTGCAATTCTGTTTAAGTCAATTACTTTATCATCTATTGGTGTATAATCTATTTTAAAGTCACCTGTGTGAAGTATTGTTCCCACTGGTGTTTTAATTGCAAGCATTACGGCATCTGGAATACTATGGTTACTGCTAATAAATTCCACTTGCATATTTTTAAATTTAACTGTTTGACCTTGTTCTACAATGTTTAATTTTGTAGTATTTACTAAGTTATGTTCCTCTAATTTATTTTTGATTAATGATACTGTTAATCTAGTAGCATATATTGGAATGTTAATTTGTTTTAATATATATGGAATTGCTCCAATATGATCCTCATGTCCGTGTGTTATAACTAACCCTTTTACTTTTTCTTGATTTTTTAATAAATATGTTATATCAGGTATTACTAAGTCTACACCTAGCATATCATTTCCTGGAAACTCTAATCCACAGTCTACTAATATTATCTCGTCTTCATATTCAAAAACTGTAATATTTTTTCCTATTTCTTGTAATCCACCTAATGGAATAATTTTTAAATTAGGTTTTTTGAAATTAAATTGCATAATTTCTTTGTTAGTTGACCTATTATTTCTTGTTCTAGTATTTGTATTTCTTTTTGTAGTAGGTCTTTTCTTTTCTACTGTGGCCTTTTTTTCTCCTTCTATTTCTTTTTTGTTTTGATTAACTCTATTGTTTTTTCTAACTGAGTATCCTTTTTTCTCTCTTCTCTCAGTACTCTCTTTTTGTCTAGTATCCTTTTGTTTTAATTCATTTGTCATTAAAAATTTCTCTCCTTCTTTTTTAAATTGTTGTTTTTCTCATTATTTTATTTATTACATCAACAATAATATATCTGTAGCTTTTGCACAGATATTTTATCCAAAACTTTTAAATATATTTCCTTTTCCGCCCTAAAATATATTTTTTAAGTTTCTATTTTTAATTTTAAATCCGCTCTTATAATAAACAATATAAATCTCTTCTTTACCATATTGGTAACAACTGTTAATTATTATACTATTTTTTCTCACTTTTGTCAAATAGTTGCTCCAATGATGCCTGCATCATTGCCAAGAAGTGCTAATTTTATATCTGGAATTCTATCTTTATAAAAAGATTTTCTTTCATTATAGTATTTTTCTAAAAATGGTTTGTATAATATTTCTTCAAAATATACAAAACCTCCACCTAAACATATTGCTTGTGGTGCAAATATGTCTATAATATTTGATAAGCCAATATTTAGGTTGTCAATATATTCCTCTAATATCTTTTTAATATTTTCTTCTTTAGCTCTCCATTTCAAAATTTCTAATAACTCTTTTGAAGAAACTTTTTTTGACAAATTCATTTCATCTATTAATTTATCTTTTAATCTTTTAATAGAACAAAGTGTTTCGAAACATCCTGTTTTTCCACAATTACATTTAATTCCATTTTTATCAATTACCATATGTCCTATTTCCATTCCTGGATTTTGTATTGGTTTTAATTCCTTACCATTCATAAATACACTTGCTCCAATACCAGTTCCTAAACATAAAAATACTGCATCTTGATATTCTTTTAATGCTCCATACGTTTTTTCAGCTAGTCCCGCACATTTAGCATCATTCTTTAACAGTACAGGTATATCAAAATGTTCCATCAAAATAGATGAAATATAAAATTCTTTTATCTTTAGATTTATAAGATTTGTTAATACACCATCTCTTGGCGTTCCTGGTGATCCTATTCCAATTTTTTCTATGTTATGGTTTTCTTTAATCTTTGATATAATTTCTATAATGTATGTAGATATTTCTGCTTTAGCTTGATCTCCTACAGTTTTTATATCTTTTTCAAATTTTTCTATAATTTTCCCGTTTTCATTTACTATTCCTATAGCAACATGACTGCCACCCATATCAATTCCAATTTTCATTTTATTCTCCTTTACAATGCTAAAAAGCTCCGTTTATAACAGAGCTTTTTATATTTTACTATATATCTAGACCATCTAACATGAATCCACCCATATATAAGTTGATACATGGTACAAGAAGGACCACAACAAGGAATATTATTAATGTACCAACAAATAAGTACGAAATCTCTGGTAATACTTTCATGATTTTACTTAGGCTATTTTGAATATCCACATCCATATAATCTAATAATTTTTCCATCATATCTGGAAGGTCAGTTTGCATACCTATTTTTAACATTTCTACTTCCATAGCTGAGCATAAACCTGATTTTTCAAATGGCTCAATCCATGAAGCTCCTATTAATATATTATTTATAGAAGTTTCTACTATTGAAAGTAAAACGTAGTTTTTTATAACTGATTTACTAACTTCTAGTGCCTCTTGAATTCTCATTCCATTTCTTAAATTCAATAGCATCGCTCTCATAAGTCTTGAAAAATCGATTCCAAATACTAATCTACCAAATACTGGAGCTTTATATTTAAAATAGTGCCAGTTGTATTTTCCCTTTGGCGTATTTATATATCCCATAATTAATAATAGAATAACTCCTATAATTGCGACAGGAATATACCAAATTTTTCCAAAGTTATCGACCAGATTCATAAACCATAAAGTTGGACCAGGCAGTGTAGTTCCCTGACCTATTGATGCAAATACTTTCTGGATTTCCGGTAATATAAATATTGTTCCACCAATTAATAATAGAAATATACCTATAAATTGTAGTAAATTAGGTATTAATATTTTCTTTATTCTTTTGCTTCTCGTAGTTGTATCTTCCAAGTATTCAACTGCTTGTTGTAGAGAATTTGTAAGCGAACCAGAAAGTTCTCCTACTTTTATCATGTTAATATATACATATGGAAAAATATTAGAATAGTATTCCATTGTTGTATACATATATTCTCCGCCTTCTACACCTGCTAATATATCCTCTAATACTCCTTTAAAAGATAAGTTTTCTGTACTATTTATTATAGTGCTTAGAGCATGAATATTATTGAAGTCTGCCTTTTTTAATAAGTAAAAATTCTGTGTAAATATAATAACATCTTTTATAGTTATTTTCTGTCCAGCAGCTAGGATTAAGTTTATTTTCTCCCTAGCACTTGGTCTATAATCTTCTCTACCTTGAAGTACGCTTGCCGAATTAGCAGTTTTCATTATACCATCAATATCAATAATGTTCTTTTTTGGAACTTTGCTTTTCTTACTTCTATAGCTAACTTGTATAACTTCTATAGGCATCAAATCATTTGATTTTAATTTTTTTACTAGAGTATTTTTACTAGATTCTTCAACCTTATTTCGTACAATTTGCCCTCTTCTAGTTACAGCTCTATATATATATTCAGGCATGAGTTTACCTCCTTTTCCTAGCTTTCCATATTAAGTCTTTTATTTTCATTTTCCTTTTTTATTTTTAATTGCATAATTGTTCTATTTAAAATTTCAATATTCTTCTCTTCAATTTGAGCTTTTGCTTGATCTAATGAAATTCTATCATCAACAAACAATTGAGCAAGTGAATTTATTAATCCTATACTTCCTTTATCTGATCCACTTTGAATAGCATCTTCTATCTCTGAAACTCCAAGTTTTTCTTTTCTTATTACACCAGCAATTGTATTATCTACTACCATTACTTCTGGAACCAACACAAGTGAGTCATCTCTTCCTTTTAATAGTCTTTGTGAAACAACCAATTTTAATAATGATGCTATTAAGTATTTTATAGTTTGTTGATCTCTAATATCATAAAAGTTTATCATTCTGTCTATAGTTTCTGCACAAGACTTTGTATGTAATGTTCCTATTACTAAATGTCCTGCCTCTGCTGTTTCAATAGCTGCATCCATGGTTTCTCTATCACGAATCTCACCGATTATTAGAATGTCACAATCTTCTCTTAAGCAGTTTTTTACACCTGAGCTATAGTCTGGACAATCTCTTCCTATTCCTACTTCTTTTTGTACAATTATAGATTTTTTACATTTGTGCTTATACTCAACTGGGCTTTCAAGTGATAATATTTTTTTATTTTCATTTTCATTTACTTCATTTATTAACGCATTCAAAGTTGTAGTTTTACCAGAGTTTGTCTTTCCTGTTACTAATATTAGCCCTTGTGGTTGACTCATCATTCTTCTAACTATATCTGGCACTCCCAATTCCTCATATTTTGGTAGTTTACTTTTTATTAATCTCAATACTACTACTGGTAAATCATCTGATACAGAAATATTTACCCTTATTCTAGTTCCTTCAAATTCATAAGAAGAATCTAGTTTCTTTTCTTCTTTGAATACTTCATCTTTTTCTATGTTTCCTCTTACAAAGTAATCATATATTTCAAACATATCTTCTTCTGTTAATGCATCAAAGCCATCTATATCTACCAAATCTCTTCTTACTCTTAAACAAGGTTTTATTCCCCCAATTAAGTGTATATCTGAAGCATCTTTCTCTATTGCTATTCTTAAAATCTTATCTATATCAACCATGATTTCCTCCTAAGTTACTTAATAAATTATAAGCTTATTATTTATTTCATCTAATGTTGTCATTCCGTCTACAACTTTTTTAAGTCCGTCTATTAAAAGTGGTTTGTAACCTGACTCCAAAGCTTTTTTTCTAATTTCCATACTAGAAGCATCACGTGAAATCAATTCTTTAATTTCATCATCTATAGTTAATACTTCAAATATTCCTATTCTATCAAGATATCCACTTTGGTTACATTTTTTACATCCTACAATTTCATACGTCTTTTTATTTGTAAAGTCAAAATTTACGTTGTATTTTTCCCCTATTTTATTTATAATTTCTTTCTCTTGCTCTGTAAAATCTCTTTTTTTAGCACAATGAGGGCAAACTTTTCTTACTAATCTTTGTGAAACAGAAGTTGCTAAAATACTTGCAATATCATAGTTAGATATTCCCATTTTTCTTAATCTTGTAATAACTTCTATACTGTCAATTGTATGTATTGTTGATAATACATAGTGTCCTGTTTGTCCAGCTTGCATTGCAATTTCGGCTGTTTCTCTATCACGAATTTCTCCTACTAAAATTATATCAGGATCTTGTCTTAATACAGTTCTTAAAGAATCTGAAAAAGAAGTTTTTGAGTCCATTTCTATCTGGTTTAATCCATTTATTCTTATTTCAACTGGATCCTCAATAGTTGTAATATTTATTTGTGGTCTATTTAAGTAATCAATTATACTATATAATGTAGTAGTTTTACCTTCACCAGTTGGTGCTGCTACTATTGTAATACAGTTCTTTTTATTGAAACACTTTCTAACTAGTTGTTCATCATTTGGGAATCCTAATTCAAATATTTGACGAATATCTTCATTCTTCTTTAATAATCTTAATACAAACTTTTCTCCATATACATTTTTTTGTGAAGAAACACGAATATTATAATCAGGATAAGCAAGTATTCTACCATCTTGTGATTCTTGTTTTTCTTGATGCATGTTAGAAATTGCCTTTAATCTACCTATTATTTGGGTTTGTTTTTCTTTTTCAATCTCAACAGCTGTAACAAGTTGTCCATCTATTCTATACCTAACTCTTAATAGATTTTCAAGTGGTTCAATATGTATATCACTCGCTCTTTTTTCCATAGCTGTTTTTATAATACTATCAACCAAACCTGAGATATCTGCATTTGTATTAATATTGTCAGATACCCCTCCTTCTAAAGACTCGATTATTTTTTCAATATTTGTTTCAAAAGTTATATATTTTTCCATTACTAGTCCTTTATTTAATAATAAAAGTCTAATAACCTCTATAGATCTTTTATTAGAAGTATCTGCAAAACATACTTTTATTTTACCAGAAGCAATTTCAAATGGGATAGCTTTATTTTGTTTCATTATATCTAGTGATATGTATTCCAAAGCATCTATCCTAACATCTTTTTCTTGTAAATATATTGCTTTTTCATCTAAAATTTCTCCCATAGCGTTGATTAAAATATCAGAATCACATAGCTTTAATATATCCAATATATCACCAATTTTTTTGTTTGGATGTGTTTTTTGATAGTCTAAAGCTTTTTCTATGTCTGCTTCTCTTACAACACCTTTTTTTACTAATTCAATTCCTATTGGTTGTCTTTTTTCCATTTGTAGTTCTCCTTTCTCTTTTTCCTTAGTCTATATTTATTATACTATAAAATTCGATAAATAAATATATTTTTTTTAATTTACAATAATTTACCAGTATCTTAAAACATACTCAATTTGTTTTACATATGACTTCTCATCTTCGCCAACATCTAAATTAACTGTTATTATATTTTTAGTTGTCCAGTCAACTTGATAAGTTTCTTGTGAGAACACAGCACTTTTAATATTAGTTGCAATTTCTTTGTCATTACGATATATACTTCCGTTTTCATATTTATATTTAGTTCCATCTTCAAATATTATGCTATTCGTTGTAACATCTGCTGTTGTGTTGCTTTTCACATCATGAACAAAAAACATATTAAATTTGTTATATTCAACTACATAATTACTATCAGTTTTTATCAATTTCATATTAGTATAAAAATATGAACTCAAAAGTCCCATAGTACTTATTACCACTGTAGCTACAGCAATATATATGACCAGTGCCGTTAAGGTAACGCCTTTTTCTGACCTCATAATCAATCAATCTCCTTATAATTCTTTTATTTTTAGTCTTTGAATACGTATATTTCTTGAATCATTTGCAAAATTATATGCTAAATTTATATCAACTTCTTTTACACAAGATAGAGTTTCTCCATCCGGTTTATAGTCTGAAACATCTATTGTAACAGTGAAATTGGCTGGTACATTAAACATGCTAGCTAATGAATCACCCATTCCACTCTCTACATCGTCAAAGCTAATTTTGTCTATATATTCTGCTATTTGAATAGCATATAAAGTTCCTACCTCATCAACTTGACTATCAGATTGAACTCTGAATGTTGCTACAATTGCAGTTCCTATTATTCCAGCAAATAATGTAAAAATTGCTATTGCAATTATTAAATCTTGCATTGTAAAACCATTATTAGATTTTAACTTTAAAAATCGTTGTTTTTCCATACTTCCCTCTAAATTATAAAATAAAAAAATTAGTTACTATTAAGCATACAATATTAGTCAGACACAAATAAAATCCTATAGGTATTTGAGTTATATTTTCATTCTTTCTTACATTCTTCTTTTTGCTCAATTTAGCCAGTAAAGTTTGAAATGCAATACAAAGTAATGTGAAAATAATAGTCAATATTGTAATTGTTTCATATGTATAACCTAACATTAACACACAAAGTAATAAGTTCTCTATAACGTAGCTGTTTTTTGCTTTTTTTCTTAAAATAAATATATCAATTAACATTAGTATACATATAATGCTCAAATATATAACATATCTATATATATTAAAATTATTTTCTACTATATATAGATAAATTATATATATAGTTTGTATAATAAATCCAAATAAAAGTACAGATTTTTGAATATAAGTTCTATCTTTATCAATACCAGCAATAATAAATAAGCTTGCAAGGTATAATATACCAAATATAAAGTAAATCCATGTATTCATATCTGTATGTAATATATCTAAATTTAAAGATAAAGCAAATAAAACAAAAACTACTCCAGACATTATTTCTAGTAAGAAATATCTTGGACGTATTTTTTGTTTACAATATCTACATTTCCCTCCTAAAAATAAATAACTTAATATAGGAATTAAATCTAAAAATTCTAGTCTATGATTGCAGTTTGGACAAAAAGATCTCTCATGAGTTATATCTTTTCCAAGTGGTATACGATAAACTGCTAATGTAAAAAAGCTTCCAAATAAAGCTCCTATGCAAAATATTAAAATGTATAATATTATATTCATATTTTCTCCGTTAACTTTAAAGTGTTTTTATATAAATCAAGGCATATACTTTATGCATATGCCCTAATCATAATTGATTTTTCTATCAAATTATTTTTTTACAGCTGTAATTTCAGTAACTACACCATTTGCAATTGTAACAGTGTGTGTATAACTACTTGTTGCAACTGTTACTGTTCCTGCTATAACTCCACCAGTAATTGTTGGTGCTGTTGTAGCTGTTACTAACCATCCTGATGGTACATATTTTGAAATCAAATCTTTAGCTTCTGTTTTAGTTGTTTTGCTTGCATCATAATATTCCATCATGCATTCTGCTTGTGCACTGCTAACAGCGTCTCTAATAGTTGCTTGCTCAGATACCATTCCTGCTTCTTGTGCTTTTGCGAATATTCCATTATTTGATAAAGCATAAGTAATTGTTACCCCTGCTAAAATTAATAATACAACTATTGTAACAACTAAAGCAACTAATGTAATACCTCTTTCGTTTCTCATCGTACATTACTCCTTTCTCTTTAGATTTTTTTGTATATATTTATTTAAATAAATATAACCTATAATTATTTTGTACCCGTATCATTGTAGAAAGTTCCTGTTGATTTTGGGTCTACATTTGTATTTGTGTCAATAACTTCATTGTTGCTTGTATTTTCTTCATTTTCTACAGTATTACTTGCCGCAAAAGGGTTTGCCTTACCTGTAGTATATGAATTAGTTTGTCTATATAATTTTAAGTCCGAACCGTCAATTTCATATGAAATTTCTTGTTTTTCTTCTTCAGAAGTTTTTTGATCTATTTCGGTTCTTACATTTTCTGGAGTGCTATATTCTGCCAATTTATTAGGTATGGTTTTATTTGTAGGAATATAGTTATAAAACATAACTCCTAAAATTAATACAATAGCCACACATAGCAATAGCATTATAAAAATTTCTTTAAAAACTGATTTTAACATTCTTATCTCCTTTGTCTAGTCTTATGGTTGTGTTGTCTCAGTTGTTGAATTTGTATTTTGTGTATTTGTGTCTGGCGTATTTGTTGGTGCACTTTCTGTTATTATAGTACTTTGAACTGCAGTATTTACGCCTTCTGTTTTTATATTAATGTTTCTTGTTTCAAACGTAGCTTGCAAGTTGTTTCCACCTGGTATTAGTTTGAAGTTTTCGATTCTAAATCCTAGTTTACTATCATTTTCAATAGCTGAAACAAAACTTAAAATTGGAATATAATCTCCTGAAACAGTAAACTTAATACTATTATTTGTAGGTGTATAACTTAAGTATACGCCTTCTGCTGTTGCATGTCTTCCTAATCTAGTCCATAAAAATTCTACTGTGTAAGTTTCTACTGTAGTAGCCTTATTTATTTCTGACTTTGTACTTACATCTGCTAAGTCTTGATATTCCTCTTTGGCTGCTAACAAACTAGAAACAGTACTATCTAAAGTTTCCAATTCAGTTGGATAATTGCTTCTGATTAATTTTTCTGTTTCTGAAATTTCTGCTGTTAATTTGTCATTGCCTTCAATGATTTGTTTTACACTTAAAATTTTAAAATTGCCAATTGTTAAACCTTTAGTAATTACTAAAACTGCCATGACAATTAACAATATTGTTAAAATGCCTATTAGAATTTTTCTCATGGCAAATCTCCTTCTATCCTAACTTTAACTACTTCGCCACTTCTTTCTCCATCTGAAGATACTACAGTACTTGGTGATAATATTCCTTGAGTTTTTAAGATAGCTTTAAAATATCCTAATTGCTCATATTTTTGTGATTGTGCTTGTATTATAATATGTTTTGCGCTCGGATTCTCAATAGATGTAATTTGTACACCTTGTGGTATAGAATGCATTATTTGGCTAAGTAAGTTTGGTATATTATTTCTATTTTTATTATCTTCTGACACTTGATTGCTAATATTTCTTAGATTTTCTGCCAAGCGTTGATACTCACTTGTTTTACTTTGTACATCTTTTATATCTTTTTCTACTTTTGTTATTTTATAAGCTGTGTCTTGTTTTACTTCTGCTACTTCTAGATTTTTCTTATCAATTTCTTTATTCAAAAATATTGAAAATCCTGAATACATAACAGTTAATATTAAAGCTCCACCTAGCACTCTAAACATCCATCTTTCAGATGGACTTAATTTGCCTCTAAAATTTGTGCTAAACATGTTAGATAATACTTTATTTTGTTTTTTATCTGTTTTGTCTTCTCTACTTATATTAAGCTTTGCAAATATATCATCTATATTGTCTTTAAATGTATGTTTTTTAAAATTCATATCTTTCAAGCCATATTCTAAGCCTTGTAAAGCTAATGATATTGCAGAGTTAACTTCAATATAATCTTTTATATTGATTTTTACTGTATCTTTAATAAAGAATGGTTTTAATATCTCAACTTTTTCATTTTGTAATACTTCTTGAAAGTATAAGTCAATATTATTAACTACCGATAAGGTTCCTGTCAAATATACCCTGTCTATTTTTATTGTATTATTTTCTATTATTTCTTTTACTTTACTAGCAATAGTATATAAAGTAGGCATTATATCATCTAAATATTCGTTTTTATCTTCTTGAAGTTCTTGTCCTTCCATAGTATATATAGTGCTATTTTTACAAATTTCATATGCCTTTGAGTATGAATTTTCTTTTATTCTAATTCCCTCTAAAACCTCTGATGCACCATTTTGTATTTTTTCTACTTGATAAATTCTTTGATCAATTACTGTTGTAATTGTTGTTTCATTTTCCATATTAATAATAAGTGCATTTTCTTTTGATTTTAAATTTGCAATATTAGATATACTAATTGATACTGGAGCTATAGTCGAAAGTTTATAATTAAGAAATGGTTGCTCTTGTTCAAGAATTGATGATTTGTTTGCTGATACATGAATTACCTTAATTTTTTCTTTATCATCTAAACTGTTTACTAATACGTATCTAGCTTCAACACCATTTTTATTTATTCCTTTATCTGAGCAAAAAGATTCAAATTCTGTTTGAATAGCTTTCTTCATGTCAACTTTATTTAATAGTGTAAACATATAAAAGTATTGATAGCTTTCTTCTGACAGATTTATGCTTATTGGTGTTTTAAAACTATATGTGTCGCTTATTACTTGATCTATAGCATCTCCTAATTTGTCGTAAAATTTTATTCCAAAGGATTCAACTCTCAAAATGTCGTGGTCTTTTGAAATTTTGGCGTATTTTATAAAGTTAGGTTCTATATAAATTCCTAAGCAACTAGTCATTGTCTTCTCCTTCGTTAAAAATAATTTTTTCATTATTATATTTTGCAAATCAAAATAAAAAATACTTGTAATTCTTTTTAATTTGACAATTTTTTACCATTCATATTATTATTTTATATGTTTTTATAGAAAAGTCAATATTATTTTTTTATATTTAATACAACTGTAATATTTTTGTAATATTTTTGTAATATTGTGTTTTTATATAATAAAAAACGTTTCTTTTTTGAAACGTTTTTTAGCTTTATTGGTTCTATTTATCCTCTTATTATTAGAAGCGTAATTATTATTATTCCAAATATAATACGGTAAATTGCAAAAATTTTGAAACTTCCTTTTTTTAAATAATCTAATAAAAATTTTATAACAAAAAATCCCACTATAAAGCTTGTAATAATTCCTATAAAAAAAGGTATACTAAATACAAATTCTTTTAATTTAAATACTGTTGCAGCTAGAACAATTGGTGCTGACAACATAAAAGAATATTTTGCTGCAGATTCTCTTGTTACTCCCATTGCTCTTGCAGTTGTCATTGTTACTCCAGAACGCGAAACTCCTGGTATAAAAGCTAAAGCTTGTGATAGACCAATTAGAAATGTTTGTTTTAGTGTCATGTCTTCATATTTTGTTGTTGATTTTGATTTTTTATCCACAAAATATAATACTATTCCCATTACAATAAGTGCTATTGCAATTATAATTGGTTTTGTTAAGGTATCTTCCAAAAATTTGTCTAAAACAAATCCAATTATTCCTCCTGGTATAGTTGCTAGAACTATGTACCAAAACATTCTGCCTTCTACAGTTTTTTTCTTTTTAACAACTTGATCAAAACCACCCTTTATTAAATTAAGCCAATCTTTGAAAAAATAAATTGCTATAGCTAATAAAGTTCCAAAGTGAAGTGCAACATCGAAGCCTTTAAATGCTTCTGCGAAACCAGGATTATTAATCCACCCAAACATCCATGGAATAATATTCAAATGTGCAGAACTTGATATTGGCAAAAGTTCTGTCAATCCTTGAACTATTCCTAAAATTACTGATTGATATATTTCCATTACTTCATTCTCCTTAGTATTATTATATTATTTTTTTCTGTCATTATTCTTTTTGTTTTTCTTCTTTATCAATTTGATTTTGTTTATTATTTTTCATAATTTGTATATCTTCTTTGCTTAAGTTCTTCACCAATATACACGTTTTCATTAAATGCCTATTTACTTTCTTTTCCTCATTTGTTAAGTGACTTGGTTTTGTTTCTTGTTCTTTTTCTTCTGGTGGGTTTATCTCTTCTTTTATAGGTGTAAACACTGGATCCCTTTGAGCTTGTTTATATACTTTTGGGTCCAACTGTACTGCGACATTCATATAGTTTTTAGCTTTTTCTTCATCTCCTTTTAGTAAGGCAATTTGCGAAAGATAATAATATGAACCCGCTTCTAAATCCTCTTGTTTGCTTGATTGCATAAAATAATTTTCTGCTTCATCTAAATCACCATAAATCAATGCAATTTGTCCTAAATTTAATTTAGCATTATAAGCCAAGCTATTTATCTCTGCTGCTTTTTCATAAAAATCTTTTGCTCTTTGAAAGTCATTTATCATAGTATATGCCATTCCTAGGCTATAATACAAATCATAACTTGCTGGATGGTATCTAAGTGCTGTCATATATACTGATATAGCATCCTTATACCTTTCTTCTTCTATAAATACCTCTCCAAGCAAATTACTAGCTTTTTCATATTCTGGCTTTTGCTTTAGAATATCCTCAAGTATACTTATAGCTTCTTCATTTTGCTTGTTTTTATTTAAAACCTCACATAATTTATAAGTAGAGGTAAAGTCATTTCTTCTTAAATCTGTAACTCTCATGTACGCGCTAACAGCTGCTTCATAATTTTCTTCTTTCTCATAAAATTCCGCCAACAATTTATTTGTAATATAACTGTTTGGATTTTTATTCAAAAAAGTTAATATCATTGTTTTGGCTTGTTCATGTTTTCCAAATCTATCTAGAATTTTAGCAATTGTTACATTAAATAATTCTGGAAAATCTGCTTTTTTTACTTTTTCCATCCATAATATTATAGCTGGTATAATTACCGAAAAAAAATAGGTAATTGTTTTTAAAAACCAGTTTAACTTAATAGAAAATATCAGTCCAATAAAACTTATAACAATACCAATAAACTCTAAAGCAAGTACATATATATAACTTGTGTCATTTTTTTTAATTAATTTTAGTACAGTAATCGTAAAAAGTGCAAATGCCAATACATTAAAAATTATTTTTTCAAGCATTTTTTCTTCCTCTATTTACCAAATTTTTTATCATAATTATCCATACATTTTTGAATTATTTCTTCTGCTTCTTTTCTTCCTAATATTTTATCTACTGCTGTTTGTTTTCCTTCTAATTGTTTATACACTTCAAAAAAGTGTTTTATTTCTAATGACTTTTGTGCTGGTAACTCTGAAATGTCTTGATAGCAATTTAAAAATGGATCTTGCTTACATATTGCAATAATTTTTTCGTCTTGTTCATTATTATCTGTCATTATCAATACTCCAACAGGATAACATTCTACTAATGTTAATGGTACAATCTCTTCCTGACATAGAACTAATACATCTAATGGATCATGGTCCTCAGCATATGTTCTTGGAATAAATCCATAATTTGCAGGATAGTGTGTTGATGTATATAATAATCTGTCTAATCTAAGCCTTCCCGTTTCTTTATCTAATTCATATTTATTTCTGCCGTTTTTACTAATTTCAATAACTGATATAAAATCATCTTTTTTTATTCTTTCTTTATTAATGTCATGCCAAATATTCATACTTTTATTTCTCCTTTTTTTGTTTTGTTTCTTTGTATATTTTTTTACACAATTCTGGAAATTTAATGCCTGAAGCATAACTAATTGATGGACCAGTCAAATAATTATTCTTTACAGCAATCTTATTCCATTCTTTTTCTGTAGGTATAATTCTAGTATCTGTGATGTACTTTGTCAATACTTCTATACTTTCTTTATAATATTTTTCGTAATCTGCCATATTTTAACCTCTCTTTTTTCTATTTTATTTTAACATTAAATTAGTTTCAAGTCAATTTAGTTCAAAAAAATGAAAAAGACACCTTAAAATACTAGGTTTGTCTAATATTTTAAGTGTCCTTTATATTATACTAATACAAAGTCTTCTAAGATATCTCTTAGTGATGTAGGTGTTACTTTATTTTTTAGTAGTAATTCAAGCATATCGTCTGCATCATTTTCTTTACTGAAAATATGATTAAATTCTCTTTTTTCAACATCTAATTCTGTTTCGTTAGAACATCTCTTTATTACGCCTATTCCATATGGTTTTCTTTCATCTTGTTTTTCGCTATTATATATTTTGTAATATTCTAACTGAATTGGGTTATATCCTCTTTCTCCTATTGCGTGTTTAATTTCAGTATTTCCATATACTTTCACGTCTCTTCCCAATGTTTTTTCCCCTCCTTTTCATTGGTGTAATTTCTATTATATACCTTTATTTCAAAATAGCAAGAAAAATCGTATGCCAAAATTCGACACACTTTGTCGAATTTCTGTAATATCCTTTTAAAGCTTAGTTTTTATCATCAAACAATTTCAACTATTTTTAAATATTTTTCTAATTTTTATAAAATCAAAAATATTTTTAATAAAATTTCAATTTTTTTCATAATATATCTTGACAATTATAATCATCTCGTAGTAAAATTAGTATTGTCAGTTCAAACAAATGCAGATGTGGCGGAACTGGCAGACGCACAGGACTTAAAATCCTGCGAGACTTAACTCTCGTGCCGGTTCGATTCCGGCCATCTGCACCATAAACGAAAAACCATACAAGTATTGAAAAATCAATATTTTGTATGGTTCTTTTTTATGTCAACTACAGCTATTTCAAGATGCTTAAAGTCATTACAAAATAATTGAAAGATTTAGTTCTAAAAAAGTTTGTTGCATAAAAAAAGTCAATATGATATACTGAAGAAAAATTCAAATGAGAAATAGAATGAATGTGAATATCAATGAAAAAGAATCTTTTAAAATTGTTGGTTATAGCAATTTTATGTGCAATTATAACTTTGTTTTTTTGCTTTTGTTCAATAAAATATAATTCTTCATTTACTTCATTTACAACAACTGAACAAGTTATAAATGAAGTAAATGAAGGTATTGATTCACCAGGTGCTGGTTGGTATCTATTATTCGCAGGAGGAACTGCTGTTGCAATAGATTTTGCTATGGCTATAAGTATTATGATTTTTACTTTAATAATACCAGGATTTTTGTTGTTTATGATAGTGGTTTCACAAAGTATTGCAAGATTAATACAAATTGGTACTGAAAAGAAATGGAAAAACACAACAAGTAAGGTTTTTACATATATCTCAATAGTTTTGCAAGTTTTAGTATGTCTTTCATTATTATTTAATATATTAAGCAATCTTATTGTAAATAAAATGCTATTAGTTATTGCTTTAGTTTTAAATATAGTTTGTGTAGTTTTATTTATTAAGGAATTATTAAAAATTAAGAAAAATAATACTGAAATAATATAAAAAATGAGGAGTTTTAAGAAATGAAAATAAATTTATTATTTTTTGCAATATTTATATCTGTAGCTTTAATACTGCTAATTCTATCATTAATATTTAAGAACAAAGATAAAAAAATGGTTAAGCAATGTAATCAAACAACGAAAGGAAAAGTTATAAAATATACATTATGGAATAATAATGGAGTATATTTTCCTATAGTAGAATACATTGTTAACAATGTTAAATATAATCAAAGACTTAAATATGGCTGGATTACAAATAAATCATCATCTTTTAATAAAGTGAAATCTGAAGTAGAAAATGATGTTAAAAATGATAATTTAGTAATTAGAAGTAATACACATATTTCTACTAATGCACTAAAAGAACATTTTCCTGTTGGAACTGAATTAGATGTTTTCTATAACCCACATAATCCAAATAAAAGCTATGTAATGAGATTTGTAAAAAGTCCAGCAGTAAAAGTTTTATTATTTACAGGATTACTATTTATTATTTTAGCATTTATTGGACTTGCCTTTCTACCAGCATAGAAAAAATATTATAAAAATATTATTTAATGAAATTTAAAGAAGAAACTAAAAAATGAAAAAGGGATTAAAAATATTATTAATCATTATAGTTATTATTGTAATAATACTTATTGCTTTAGGAATCTTTATGTCCATAAAAGGAAATAAAAAACCAATAAGTACAGAGCAATTTATTAATATTACAACTGAATTAGGATATAATACTTCAAAAGTTACAACATCATCAACAGTTATAGATTCTTATACTACAAAAAAAGATGATTTCGAGATTGGACTGTAAATTTATTTTTAGAGTTATCGTGGACAGCAAGAATATTGGTAATAGCAATTGCATTAGGAGTTTTGTTTACTGGCAAAAAAGAGGATGTTCCATCTCCAGCAGAATTGAGATTCTATGATGATTATTTACTATTATTTATTGAGAGAAAATATTATAGCGAAAGAAATATTAAGCAAGAATATTTAAAAATGAAATACAGTGATATTACTAAAGTTAAATATCTTCCTAATACATCTAATAAAAGATTTCAAATATATGGTAATGGGCATTCATTACAATATGATGTAAAGAAAGATGGCAGTATAGCAAAACAACCATCTAGAGATAAGATATTTGAAGATGGTATGATTTATTTTTCTACTAATTTAAATCAAAATATTGATTTTATAGAAGAGATTGAAAAACATTCACCTTTAAAAGTAGAAATCGATAATACAAATTTTTAATTAAATATTATATTGATTGATTCTTATATCAATCGTCTTTGAGAGAAAGTTGTAGATTACTACGGCAATTGCACCAGAAACGAAAAACCATACAAGTATTGAAAAATCAATGTTTTGTATGGTTCTTTTTTTGAAAAGTAGGCAATAAGTAGGCAATAGATAATTGTTCTATATTTTCTATTTTTTCTCGTCTATTTCTATTATTTTTCCGTCTTTTACAAGTACTCTTGGTACCCAGTCATTTATCATACATGAGCCTTCATATACGCTAGTCCCCATATATCTCGCTGCTTCTAGCATTGGTATTTGTTCACCTATTAATGTAACCTTATCTCCTTGTTTAACTGTTTCATCCACTTTAGCAATAACCATTCCCATATTTATTGCACCAATTAATGGATATCTTTTATTATTTATAACAACTTCTCTTCCCTTATTTCTTGTGCTAAATCCATCTGCATATCCTATAGGGATTATTGCTACATACATATCTTCTTTAGCCTCATAAATTCTACCATATCCAACAAAGCTACCTTTTTTTATTTTTTTTGTTTGCATTACTTCACTATATAAAGAAAAAGCAGTTTTTACATCTATTTTATTGTCTATAGTTGTTTTACTAATATGATGTTTTTTATTATACCATTCTCTTTTTATTTTTCTTAATCTATTTATAAAATCGTTTGGTAACGGCCTTGGACTTGTATTATATCCATACATTATAATTCCTAACCTAATTCCATTTGCAAAAGAAATTTTTTCATGATTTAGTAATGTTTGACTTCTTCCTAAATGAATAATTGGAATTTTTGTTAAGTCAATTTCAGAGGTTAATTCTATAAATCTTTTATATTGATTATCCCATGAAACATCATAAACTCCATCTGTAGCAAAATGTGTAAAAATTCCTTCCACTTGAACATTTTCTTTTTTCATTAATCCTTCTACCACTTCTTTTACTTGGTCTTTATCATACAATCCCAATCTACAAAGTCCACTATCTATTTTTATATGAACTTTCAAAGGACTTTTTATATCTATTTTCTCTAATTCTTTAAAATATTCATAATCATGTACTGTTATTGTAATATTATTTTCAATACATTTTTCAATGTATTTTAAGTCAATTGGTTCTAAACATAAAATTGGAATTTTTACTTCATCATTACGTAGGCTAATTGCTTCTTCTAACGAAGAAATCGCAAAATAATTTATGCCACTTTCTACTAGATATTTACATATTTTATCGCTATGTCCATATGCATTTCCCTTAACTACTCCAAAATAATAGTCATATTCTGGATATTTGTTTATAATTTGTTTAACATTATTCTGCAAATTGTCGATATTTATTTCAGCATAAGTATTTCTATACATATATGCCCTCCTTATATGTTTTTTTGAATTATACCACAATAGTAACTTATTTTGAATAATTTTATAAAAAAAGATGTAGTTTTTACTACATCTTTTGATATGAATTCATATATTTTATATAAATTTC